>Ga0308164_10005222_pt1 | contig 10596 bp, 10 predicted proteins | sample PhyTR2_FD_201031 | JGI IMG/M metagenome (GOLD analysis project Ga0308164, IMG submission 201031) | Phyllosphere microbial communities from UC Gill Tract Community Farm, Albany, California, United States - DLSLT.R2 | ecosystem: Host-associated > Plants > Phyllosphere > Unclassified | place: USA... | reverse complement strand
TACAAGTGGTGTCTGGTCAAAGTGTATTCACGGCGGGCGGCACAGGTCAATGCATTTTATAAACTGGCCTTTGCGTTCGTCGGAACCGCTTTTTTCGACGTATGGAGCCTTTGTGCAAAAATATTGTATACAAAAATAAAAGTCATTGTGTTCTATTTGTTTGATCGAGCATCTGATCATCCAGACCTCCACCGCATTCCCAATAACAAAAGAAGGACGGCACCATGAGCGCTTTAACCTTGAAACTCGCCACCCAACTGGCCAGCCAGGCCCTCACCGCAGGGCGCACCATTTCGGCGGCGCCGCTGACCATTGCGGTGCTCGACAGCGGCGGTCACCTGATCACCCTGCAACGCGAAGACGGCGCCAGCCTGCTGCGTCCGCAGATCGCCATTGGCAAGGCCTGGGGCGCGATTGCCTTGGGCAAGGGCTCACGCCTGCTGGCGCTGGACGCGCAGCAACGCCCGGCGTTTATCGCTGCGCTGAATAGCCTGGGGCAGGGCAGTGTGGTGCCGGCACCGGGTGGGGTGTTGATTCGAAGTCATGAGGGCGCGGTGCTGGGGGCGATCGGGATCAGCGGGGACACGTCGGATATTGATGAGCAGTGCGCGATCACGGCGATCGAGGGGGTGGGGTTGATGGCGGATGCGGGGGTGTCAGCCTGATTTTTTGCTGGTCTGTCGGGCGTCATCGCGGGCAAGCCCGCTCCCACACTTGATTGAGTTCACACCTTGATATTTGTGAATACGTTCAAATGTGGGAGCGGGCTTGCCCGCGATGCAGGCGACTCGGTATCCAGTCAAAGCCAAATGGCATCCCAAAGTGAGTAGTCGCCACACTTTTTTACCAGACCGGCTCGCACCGGGTTGGCCACGATGTACCGCGCGATTCCTTCAAGACTTTCATCCCGCCGTACCGCATGGTCATGAAAACCAGGTTGCCATAAGCGTCCTTGACGGCCTGAAACCGCATTCACTATTCGAGTACTTTTAGACTTCACCTGACGCATCAAGTCCGCGAGTGAGCCTTTTTCCAGTGAGATCAACCAATGGAAATGATCGGGCATCACTACCCAAGCCAGGGAAGTAACCAGCCCTTGATGCTGGGCTATCTGGAACTGCTGCACGACCAGCCGACCCAGTTTGAAGTCACTGAATACCGGTATTCGATCAAGGGTGTTGCTGGTCAGCAAATAGATGCGGTTGGGTTCGTCATAGCGACCAATACGCAGGCGATTTGAAGCAGGTTGATCAGGCATTCCTTAGCCTCTTTTCAGGTAGTGTCCTGAAAGGCTAGGTCTAGGGGGTAGATGCTGATCGGCTGGCTCTTGGCAGGATGTGTACGGGAGGGCGCTTTCGCGAGCAAGCCAGCTCCCACATTGGTTTCGCGGTGTTCGTACAGGCTGTGTCTGCGCGGATCAAGTGTGGGAACTGGCTTGCCTGCGATAACCGCACCACGTCCCTCAGTCCGGCTCACACCCCTTGAGCACCAACCGAATGATCGTCTGCGCCGCGGCCTCGTAGTCCGCTTCATCCAACTTGGCCTTGCCGGTCACCGCCGAGATCTGCCAGTCGAAGTCCGCATACGTCTGCGTGGCCGCCCAGATGCTGAACATCAAGTGATTGGGGTCGATCGTCGCGATCAGGCCGCGGTCTACCCAGTCCTGGATACACGCGATGTTGTGCTTGGCCTGGGCGTTAAGCTGCTCGACCTGATCAGCGCTCAAGTGCGGGGCGCCGTGCATGATTTCGCTGGCGAAGACCTTGGAGGCAAACGGCAGGTCGCGGGAGATGCGGATTTTCGAGCGGATGTAGTTGCTCAGTACTTCCTTGGGCGCGCCTTGCGGGTTGAATGGCGTGGATGCGGCCAGGATCGGCTCGATAATGCTCTCGAGCACCTCACGGTAGAGGTTGTCCTTGGATTTGAAGTAGTAGTAGACGTTAGGCTTGGGCAGCCCGGCCTTGGCGGCGATGTCGCTGGTTTTGGTCGCGGCGAAGCCCTTGTCGGCAAACTCCTCGCTGGCCGCCCGCAGGATTTTTTCTTTGTTGCGCTCGCGAATGGTGCTCATAAACCAGGGTTTTCCTTGCCAGTGCAGGCGGTCGGGCATGGTAGCACCGGGTATCCGCGAGCCTCAACAATGTGTCCGCAATGCCCTGCGCCGCGCTATGCTCGCGTCATCTTTTCTCTTACGGAAGTGCGTTTCATGGCAGGAAGCAGTTTGCTGGCGTTGATCGACGATATCGCCACGGTACTCGACGATGTCGCTCTGATGACAAAGATGGCCGCGAAGAAAACCGCCGGCGTGCTCGGCGACGATCTGGCGCTCAATGCCCAGCAGGTGTCCGGTGTGCGCGCCGAGCGGGAAATCCCGGTGGTGTGGGCGGTGGCCAAGGGCTCGTTTATCAACAAATTGATCCTGGTGCCCACCGCGCTGTTGATCAGCGCCTTCGTCCCCTGGGCGGTCACCCCTTTGTTGATGCTGGGCGGTGCTTTTCTGTGTTTCGAGGGCTTCGAGAAACTGGCGCATAAATTTCTGCACAGCAAGGCCGAAGACCAGGCCGAGCACGAACAACTGACGAAGGCCGTTGCAGACCCGGCCACCGACCTGGTGGCCTTTGAAAAGGACAAGATCAAAGGCGCGGTGCGTACCGACTTCATTCTTTCGGCCGAGATCATCGCGATCACCCTGGGCACCGTGGCCGCTGCGCCATTGATGCAGCAGGTGGTCGTGCTGTCGGGCATTGCGATTGTCATGACCATCGGCGTCTATGGGCTGGTGGCGGGTATCGTCAAGCTGGACGACCTGGGCCTTTGGCTGAGCCAGAAACCCGGCCAGATGGCCCGCAGCGTCGGTGGCGCCATCCTGCGCGCGGCGCCGTACATGATGAAGAGCCTGTCGGTGATCGGCACGGCGGCGATGTTCATGGTGGGCGGCGGCATCCTGACCCATGGCGTGCCGGTGGTGCATCACTGGATCGAGACGGTCAGCCAGAGCACGGGCGCCGTGGCGTGGTTGATGCCGACGCTGCTTAATGCGGTGGCGGGGATTATTGCCGGGGCGATTGTGCTGGCGCTGGTGTCGACCGCAAGCAAGCTGTGGCGAGTCGTGAAGGCATGAGTTCAGCGCCCACCACACGCTTGCTGCAGAGTCAGGTTATTTCAACGCTGCGTAACCCTTTACGCTGAATGCCTTGAATAGCTGCGCTTCGGAACCTGCCGAAACACTGCCGAATTGGCCAAACCCCTGCAGGTGTTGATCGTGCTGTTGCGAAGCGTCCTGCCGTTTGAGTCCTTCGCGGCCGTCGACGTAGTTAACCACTTCGGCCAGGTTATAGGCGGCATTCGCGCGTGATTCGGGGTTGGTGTTGGCGGAGCTCCAATCGCCAGTCTGTTGCTTGAGCTGGTTGAGAAAATCGCTTGAGAAAGATCCGTCTCGTTTGAGCACATCTTTCAGAATCGGGTTGTCTTTGAAAATCTCTTGCGCGCTGCGGTTATCGCCGGCTGGCCGGCCATAAGCCCCTCGTGGGGTGCCCACGTCAATGTGGGCTGCTGGCTCAGGGGCGGTTGCCGGTGCGAAGGAGGGGGTTGACGCGAAGGTGTTGAGGGCGTTAACGGATAACGTCATAGGGAATGTCCACTGCAAAGTTCAAGGTTGGTAATAGAGCCTCGGCCGGATAGTTGTCAGGCCTGTCTGCTCGTGATACCGGACTTTGCGTGGCGAATCGGTAAGAAAGGTTCCAAACCATGTCATTTCAGCCACGGTCGGACACAAAAAAAGGCCATTCAATCGAATGGCCTTTTTGTGCGCGTCACTTACTCGGCAATCTGCAACTTGCGCGATTCGGTGTAGATGTAGCGCACCTTTTCATACTCAAACGGCGAATTCATCTGACCGTAGCGGAAGCTGGTCTGGTAGCGCTTGTCCACCGCGCGCAGGGCCCAGATTTCCGGGTGGTTGGAGCTGACTTCGGAGACGTTGAGGAAGTTGATCTGCGACTCGGCGGTGTAATCCACCAGCAAGCCAGCGGTGTCGCGCAGGTTCGACGGGCCGAAGATCGGCAGTACCACGTATGCGCCGCCAGGCACGCCATAGAAACCCAGGGTCTGGCCGAAGTCTTCGCTCTGGCGCGGCAGGCCCATGGCGGTAGCCGGGTCCCACAGGCCAGCGATGCCGACGGTGGTGTTGAGCAGCAGACGCCCGGTGGTTTCCAGGGAACGGTGGCCCTTGAGTTGCAGCAGGCTGTTCAACAGGTTGGGTACGTCGCCCAAGTTGTTGAAGAAATTACTCACGCCGGTGCGCAGGAAACTGGGGGTCACGTAGGTGTAACCGTTGACCACGGGCAGGAACACCCATTGGTCGAAACGGTAGTTGAAGTGGTACACGCGACGGTTCCAGGACTCCAGCGGGTCATACACATTGAGGGCGGTGAGCGAGGAGCGCTCGAACTCGCGCTGGTCCAGGCCGGGGTTGAATTTAAGCTTGGTCAGCGGTTGCTTGAAGCCGTCATCACCCAGCTGCGTCGGCTCGTGAGCCTTGCTGTTGTCGGCATTGGCCACGCCCGCGCACATCAGGGCAGCGAGCAGCAGAAGATATTTAGCCACGGAAGAACTCCAGCATGGCGTCGGCGTTGACGCGGTAATTGAGGTTGCCGCAGTGGCCGCCCAGGGGGTAGACGGTCAAGCGATCGCCGAAGGTTTTACGCAGGAAGCCCAGGTCGCCCGGGCCCAGGATCACGTCGTCGGCGTTGTGCATGACGGCGATTTTCGGGCTGGCGTGCAGGTAGTCCTTGAGCGCGTACAGGCTGACCTGGTCGACCAGTTGCAACAGGCTGCCGCCGTCGGAGCGGGCGCGCCACATTGGAATCACTTGTTCAGTGAGGTAGCAATCGAAGTCGCATTGCAGCGCGCGCTTGAGGAACGGCGTCAGGCTGGTGCCTTCGGTGATCGGGTATTTCGGCGGGATGATCAGGCCGCGACGGTTGATCAGGTCCGAAGTGAAGGCGATATCGGCCGCCGAGAAGCGGAACGAGGTGCCGATCAGCATGGCCATCTGTTCGTTGGTCAGGTGCTGCTTGGACTGCTGGAAGTCGTAGAGCAGGGCGTCATTGAGGTCGATGTAGCCCTTTTGCTGGAAGTAGCGGGTCAACTTGTTCAACACCAGTTCATAGAAGGTGGTGGTGTTGTTGATGCCCTTGACCTCGGTCTGGACCAATTTGTCGAGGTTGGTGATCGAGGTGTAGAGGTTCACCGGCGGGTTGAGCAGCAGCACTTTCTTGAAATTGAAGCTGCGACGGGTCTCGTCCAGTTTGCTCACGAACGCCGCATCCAGAGCGCCGAGGCTGTAGCCGGTGAGGTAGAAGTCGGTGACCGGCAACGAGGCGTTCTGGGCGCGTACGGCTTGCATTACGCGGTACATGTCCTCGGCGTCTTCCTGGCTGATGCCGGGGGTGGCGAAGCGCGATGCCGAGGCGATGAAGTCGAAGCTGGTGGGCGACGACAGTTGCACCACATGGTAGCCGGCCTGGTAGTACAGCTTTTTTAGGTACTCGTTGAGGCTGCTGTCATAGCGCGCGCCGGTGCCGGCGATCAGGAAGATCAACGGCGCGGCGCGGTCTTGCTTGGCGATACGGTACGTGAGTTTCTTCACCGCCCAGAAATTGTCCGGCAGGCTGAACTCGCGCTCCGGGCGCATATTCAGGGTGTAGTCGGACTGGTTGATTTCGTCGTCGGTCGGCAGCTTAGGCCGAAGGTCTGGCGGGGTCGTGGCGATGGTCGCTTCGAACGGGTTGGTCAAAGGGTAGCCATAGCTGGCTTGGTCGATATCGACGGCCAGTGCTGACGCACTCAAAAAAAGGCTGCCCAGTAAGGCAGCACAGCGCAAGGAACGGAGCATGACTTAATCCCTAAGAGGAAACGTGCTGAATGAAGTTCGCAGGCTATGACCACCGCCGTACCACCGAAGTGCCAGCACTCGGTGCGAAAAGTCGTAAAAAACCGTCGGATTCGGGGTAATAGTAGCCAGACGGTACACTTTGCCAGCCCCTGCTGAACACTAATTGTGTGTATGCACCTTGCTAACGGCCGTTGGCGCATTAAGCTGAGCGCCGTTTTTGCCTTTCGGAGTGCTCCATGTCCCGTCGTTTGCCATTGATTCTGCTGCTTATTGCCTTGCCACTTTGGCTGGCTGCCAGCTATGCCGTGCGTTATGGCTTTATGGAGGACGGCCGGTGGGTCGGCATTTGCGTCGACGAGGCCAGTCGCTGGGAATGCCAGCTGCGCTCGAACCTGGGCTTGATCATCCATTTCAAAGTGCTGGGCTGGGCGGCGCTGGTGACCTCGGTGCTCGCATTTTTTGTAGCGGGCCGCACTGGGTGGGGCCTCGCGGTAGCGGGGCTGGTGTTCGGGCTGCCGGCGCTGGCGTTGTACAACACAACCTTTGCGGTGTTTGCGGTGGTGATTGCGGGGTTGCGGTTGGTCAGACAGCCTCGGGGCGTTTGATCGGGTCAATCGGGGGCAAGCCTCTCCCACATTCGCCGGTATTCACAATTGGAAATGTGTAAACCCAATCAAGTGTGGGAGGGGGCTTGCCCCCGATGGCAGTATTAAGCCCTGCGCACCCGCAAGCACCGCCACAACGCGACCACCATCAACCCGCTGACCACTGCCCAACCCCACGCCTGTTGGTTCAGCAAGCCTTCACGGAATAGCTGCGGCGCAATGCCGGCGCCGATGATGAAGGTCAGCAGCGCAATCTCCCGCCGTGGGCCGGTTACCGGACGTGCCAGGTACACCAGCGCCGGCAATACCAGTGCGGCGCTGGGAAAACTGCGATAGCGCGGATCGAATACCAGCGCCAGCATCATGACCGCGCCCGCGAAGCCGGCGAATGCCACCAGCCAGCCCGCGCGTTGTTCCAACCAATTGAACATGCGCCCGCGCCACCCTTCGCGAGCGCTCAGGGCCAGCGCGGCATGGGCCAACACCAGCAGGTTCAGTGCCAGCAGCAGCCCAGCCCACACCCACTCATCGTTGAAGCGCGCAGTCAGGCGGGTCAGCTCGGCCCAGGTGCCGATCGAGCATGCCGCGATAGCGCCCAGTAAAGGCAGGGCCAGCGCGGCACGGGGGCTGCGAACGCGACCGCCGAGCACCAACGTGCCCAGCAGGATCACGCCGCCGACGCCCAGCCACAACGGCCAGTACGGCACATTGCTCACTGGGCCGGCGAGGATGCCTTTGTCCTGACGATCGGCATCAAACAGGCCCCAATAACCACCCACAGCGCCTTCGCTGGCGCGCTTCCACGGCTGGTCAAAGGCTTCAATCAGGTTGTAGTGCCAGCCATTGGCCTCGGCCATGGCGACGAAGCCGCGCATGAACTTGGCTTCGTTGACCCGGCTCGGCAACGCCGTCTCGCGCTGGCGGCCTTCGCTGGGCCAGCCGGTTTCGCCGATCAGCACGTCTTTGGGCGCGAACTTGTTGCCGAAGGTCTGTCGTACATCGCCCACATGTTTGAGCGCCTGGTCGATGCCGGACGGATCGTCTTCCCAGTAGGGCAGCAGGTGAATGGTCAGAAAATCCACCGCTGGGGCGATTTCCGGGTGTTGCAGCCAGAATTCCCAGACGTCGGCGTAGGTGACCGGTTGCTGGATCTGGCTTTTGACTTTCTGGATCAGCTTCACCAGTTGCCCGGCGGTGACTTCCTTGCGCAGCAGCGCCTCGTTGCCGACGATCACAGCGCTGACCACATCCGGGTTGGCGTTGGCCGCGGCGATCAACAGATCGACTTCCTTTTCGGTGGCTACCGGGTCGGCGCTGACCCACGCGCCGATCATCAGCTTCAAACCGTGCTTGCGCGCCAGGGCCGGCAAGCCTTCCAGGCCGGTCATGGAGTAGGTGCGGATGCATTCGAAGCGGGTAGCCAGCAAGGCCAGGTCGGCGTCCATGCGCGCCGGGCGCAGCGTGAACGGCTGGTCGAAGGGGGATTGGTCTTTGTCGAAAGGCGTGTAGGACGCACATTGCAGCTTGTGGCTGGCGCTGGCGACGTCCGGCAGCACCACCGGTCGGCCGAGGCCGTACCAGTAGCCGACAAGGGCCAGCAGGCCAAGGATCAGGGCGAATACATAGGGCAGGGCAGGGAAGCGGGCAGTCGCGGTCATGGTCGGCTTATCTGGAAAGCAAAGGCGCGCATCTTACCCGCAATTGTGTGGCTCAAGGGTGGTTGCACGATTTTGACATGCAAAGTTCGGGCGGGTTTTTGAACGCTCGTTCAGCTAAGCGCCCTGCTGGCTATGTGATGTCGTTTCCTGCTTGTAAGAGGTCGCTGACAGAGCAGGTCGAAGGCCGGCGCAGGCCGATGATCCAAGGGTCAGCACTCCACTGATGTCGCAGCCGCTGGATCGATGCGCGTGAAAGGGGCGCGGTGCACTACACAACAACAGGTTGACGTCGCTCGGCATCCGCCGAGCGCAGCACTTTCGGGGAAGTACGATGAAGATGCGACGACTCTTGGGCGCAGCTGCCACTTTGGTAGTTGCGATGAGCTCTACACTGGCCAGCGCCGACAGCAAAACCCTGAGCATCGGTTACGTGGACGGTTGGTCCGACAGCGTAGCCACCACCCATGTGGCGGCCGAGGTGATCAAGGAAAAGCTCGGGTATGACGTGAAACTGCAGGCGGTTGCCACCGGGATCATGTGGCAGGGCGTAGCAACCGGCAAGCTCGATGCCATGCTCTCGGCGTGGTTGCCCGTGACTCACGGTGAATACTGGGCCAAGAACAAAGACAAGGTTGTCGACTACGGTCCTAACTTCAAGGATGCCAAGATTGGCTTGATCGTGCCGGAGTACGTCAAGGCCAAGTCCATCGAAGACCTCAAGACTGACACCACCTTCAAGAACAAAATCGTCGGTATCGACGCCGGTTCGGGCGTAATGCTCAAGACCGACGAAGCCATCAAGCAGTACGGCCTCGATTACAAGCTGCAAGCCAGCTCGGGTGCGGCGATGATTGCCGAGCTGACCCGTGCCGAAGACAAACAGGAATCCATCGCCGTCACCGGTTGGGTGCCGCACTGGATGTTCGCCAAGTGGAAACTGCGCTTCCTCGAAGATCCAAAAGGCGTTTATGGCGCTGCTGAGACCGTCAACAGCATCGGCAGCAAAGGCCTGGAAGCCAAGGCGCCGGAAGTTGCGGCCTTCCTGAAAAAATTCCAGTGGGCCTCCAAGGACGAAATCGGCGAAGTCATGCTCGCTATCCAAGAGGGCGCCAAGCCTGACGCCGCAGCCAAGGATTGGGTTGCCAAACACCCTGAGCGCGTAGCCGAGTGGACCGGTAAATAACCCCCGAGATCCTGTTACAACCCCTGTGGGAGGGGGCTTGCCCCCGATAGCGGAGTGTCAGTTTTCAATGATCTGACTGACTCATCGCCATCGGGAGCAAGCCCCCTCCCACATTAATTTCTGTTTCCTGCAAATCTTCATTCGCGTCGTCAATCCCTCGCTACACTCGATCTACTACTAAGGTCGTCTGGAACCTGTGCCACAGCCGCATACAGTGGCTACGTTCCAATAATAAAAAAGCTGTGCTGCGAGGATAAAAACAATGAACGACAGCATTTACCTATCGATTCAAAACAGCCCGCGCTTCAAGGAGCTGGTGAGAAAAAGGGAGCGGTTTGCCTGGATTCTCTCGGCCATCATGCTAGGGCTCTACTCCGGTTTCATCCTATTGATCGCCTACGGGCCACAAGTGCTGGGGGCCAAGCTCAGCCCTGGTTCGTCGATTACCTGGGGCATCCCCCTGGGCGTCGGGTTGATCGTCTCCGCGTTCGTCTTGACCGGCATTTATGTGCGTCGGGCCAATGGCGAATTTGACGATTTGAACAATGCGATTCTCAAGGAGGCTGCGCAATGATCCGTCGTCTACTGGCAGTATTCGGCGCTTCGCTTTTTGCTCCCGCCCTGTGGGCGGCCGACGCATTGACCGGTGAAGTGCACAAGCAACCGCTGAACGTCTCGGCCATCGTGATGTTTGTCGTCTTCGTCGGTGCAACCCTTTGCATCACTTACTGGGCCTCCAAGCGCAATAAATCGGCGGCCGACTACTACGCGGCGGGCGGCAAGATCACCGGTTTCCAGAACGGTCTGGCAATTGCTGGCGACTATATGTCGGCGGCCTCGTTCCTGGGGATTTCCGCGCTGGTGTTTACGTCCGGCTACGACGGGCTGATCTACTCGATCGGCTTTCTGGTGGGCTGGCCGATCATTCTGTTCCTGATCGCCGAGCGCCTGCGTAACCTGGGTAAATACACCTTTGCTGACGTGGCGTCCTACCGCCTGGGCCAGACCCAGATTCGCAGCCTGTCGGCTTGCGGTTCGCTGGTGGTGGTGGCGTTCTACCTGATCGCGCAGATGGTGGGGGCGGGCAAGCTGATCCAGTTGCTGTTCGGCCTGGACTACCATGTGGCGGTGATTCTGGTAGGCATCCTGATGTGCCTGTACGTGCTGTTCGGCGGCATGCTGGCGACCACATGGGTGCAGATCATCAAGGCGGTGCTGTTGCTGTCGGGTGCCTCGTTCATGGCGCTGATGGTGATG
>Ga0308164_10005220_pt1 | contig 10597 bp, 6 predicted proteins | sample PhyTR2_FD_201031 | JGI IMG/M metagenome (GOLD analysis project Ga0308164, IMG submission 201031) | Phyllosphere microbial communities from UC Gill Tract Community Farm, Albany, California, United States - DLSLT.R2 | ecosystem: Host-associated > Plants > Phyllosphere > Unclassified | place: USA... | reverse complement strand
CGAACATGTCGATGTCGGGCATCCCGAACTGGACCCACGATATCGGCGGCTACGCGCAGGAAGTGCGCTACCAGACGGGCGACGTGGGCTCGGCCCAGGAAAACCGCGTCACCTCGCGCGCCGAAGCGAATCCGGAAGACATGAAGGAATGGCGTGAATTGAACCAGCGCTGGTTCCAGTTCGGCGCCTTCACGCCGCTGTTCCGCTCGCACGGTGAAGTGGTCAAGCGCGAGATCTACAATATCGCCAATGGCGACGACACCATGCGCGACAATATGGTGTGGTACCTGAAGCTGCGCTATCGCCTGATGCCCTACATTTACACGATGGCGGCCGACACGCACTACGGTTCGGGCACGATGATGCGTGGCCTGGTGATGGACTTCCCGCACGACGAGAAGGTCAAGAACATCAAGGACCAGTACATGTTCGGTCCATCGTTCCTGGTGGCGCCGGTGTACGCGTACAAGGCCACGTCGCGCCAGGTGTACCTGCCGGCGGGCGCGGACTGGTATGACTTCCATACGGGCGAGCGCTTCAAGGGCGGCGCCACGCGCACCGTGCAGGCGCCGCGCGAACGCATGCCGCTGTTCGTCAAGGCCGGCTCGGTCATCACGGCAGGTCCGGTGACGCAGTATGTCGACGAGAAGCCGGATGCGCCGGTCACGCTGTTCGTGTATGCGGGCGCCAATGGCGAAGCCACGCTGTACGAGGATGACGGCGTGACCAACGCCTACGAGCGTGGTGAAGCCAGCCGCATCCGCATCGCCTACGACGACAAGACGGGCGTCGTGCAGATCGGCGAGCGCGCCGGCCAGTACAAGGGCATGCCGATGAAGCGCGAGTTCAAGGTGCGCGTCATCAAGCCGGGCGTGTCGACGGCGGAGAACCTGGACGCGGCCGACAAGACCGTGGTCTATGACGGCAAGCCGGTGACCATCAAGCTGTAATCACGACGGCGCTTATCAACAGCCGGGTGCCAGCGCGTACCCGGCTTTTTTCGTACTGACTTCCATGAAAAATCTCGCGTATTCACTCGCCCTGGCTGCCTTGCTGCACTTGGGGTCAGCTGGCGCTGCCAACCAGATCGCGGCGGACCATCCGCATCTGGCCTACACGGGCCGCATCGACATGACCGATGCGAAGGCGCCGGTCCTGAGCTGGCCCGGCACGTCGATTGCCGCCAACTTCACCGGGACCTCGCTGGCGATCGTGCTCGACGACCAGAACGGCAAGAATTACTTCAATGTGTTCGTCGATGGCGACACCACGCGGCCCGTCATCCTGCAGCTGGAGAAGGGCAGCAAGACCTATCTGGTCGCCAATGGCCTGGCACCGGGCGCGCACCGTTTTCTGCTCACCAAACGCACCGAGGGCGAGGAGGGCGCGACCGTCTTCAAGGGCATCGAACTCGATGACAAATCGACGCTGGCCCCACCGCCCCCACGGCCGACGCGCAGGATCGAGTTCTTCGGCGATTCGATCACGAGCGGCATGGGCAATGAAGCGCCCGACGACGGGCGGGACGATCTGGGCAAGGACAAGAACAACTACCAATCCTATGCGTCGATCGCGGCGCGCCAGCTCGGCGCCGAAGCGCACATCACGTCGCAAAGCGGCATTGGCGTCATGATCAGCTGGTTCCCGTTCACGATGCCGGATTTTTACGACCAGCTGAATGCCGTCGGTGACAACGACAGCCGCTGGGACTTCAAGCGCTGGACGCCCGACGTCGTTGTCATCAACCTGATGCAGAACGACAGCTGGCTGATCGGGCGCGATCACAAGCTGCAGCCGGAACCGACGGATGCGCAGCGGATCGCGGCGTACCAGGCGTTCGTTGCCCGCGTGCGCGCGCTGTATCCGAAAGCGTATATCGTCTGCGCGCTGGGGAGCATGGACGCAACCCGCGCCGGCTCCGTGTGGCCCGGCTACGTCACGTCGGCAGTGGCGAACCTGCGCGCATCAGGCGACGCGCGCATCGACACGCTGTTCTTCCCGTTCACCGGCTATGGCCAGCATCCGCGCGTCAAACAGCATCAGGCCAATGCGGACTTGCTGACAGCATTCGTGCGAACAAAGCTGGGCTGGAAGCGGGCCGAATAACCTGTAGCGCCTGTCAGGTCACGAGCGAGAACGTTGCACTCTCGCCGGCCTGAATGGTGGTTTGCAGATGCGTCGTTCACGCTTGCCGGCATCACTGGCGATCTCGGCGCGCGAATCGGCCGAGTACTGGTAGCGCAGGGCGCCAGCGTCAACGCCATCGTTCGCCTCGGCACAGCGCCCCACTAATTGGCAGCCCTGCGCGAACTGGGCGTCGATGTCAAGGCAGTGGAAATGCGGGATACTGCAGGGCTGCGCGCGGCAATGCGCGGGTCACGCTGCATCGTGTCGGCCCTCAATGGCCTGGCGCCAGTGGTGATCGATACCCAGCAAAATTTGCTCGATGCGGCAGTGGCCGAGGGCGTTGCCCGCTGTATCCACAGCAGCTGGATTTCACCAGCAAGGACGATGTCGCGACGTTTACCGCGGCTGCAGCGATGGACGAGGCGGCGCCGCGCATTCTTCGTATTGCCGGGGAGACCGTGTCGCCGGTTGACCTCGCCCGCATCATGAGCAAAGTGACGGGCCAGCGCTACGCGACACTGCGCGTCGGGAGCATTGGCGCATTGTCGGCGATGATCGCTATTACCCGGCAGCTGTCGCCGGCAAGTGACGCGCCGTTTCCTGCGTGGCAAGGCATGCAGTATCTACGCGACATGATGAGCGGGCGCGGCAAACTGCACCCGCTTGATAACGATCGCTACGGCGTGCGCGCATGGACGGGCGCGCATGAAGTGCTCGAGGAAACACACGCGGGATGAATGCGCGCTGGCCATCGCCTTTGGGTGCAATGATTATCAGTAAAACAGTTTGCGTGGTTCGGGCGTGTGCACCCGGCTGTGGCCGGCTTGGACTTCCATCCTGCCCAGCCATATTTGCCAACGTAAGAGAGACGGAATTGTTAGTGCAACATTGATCGGTAGCGCGATCAGTGTGTTCAAGGATTGATAGCTTATCAAATGCGCCCCCTGGCCCGATCATACGTTTTTTGAACGTAGAGGATCATCATGGAAAAGCACATCAACAAGATTGCCCTGGTTACCGGTGCAAACAAAGGCATTGGACTGGATATCGCGCGCCAGCTTGGCACCAAGGGTGTCACCGTCATCGTCGGGGCACGCGATGCCGGACGCGGCCAGGCGGCAGTCGACCTGCTGCGCAGCGAAAATCTGAACGCCCACTTCGTCCAATTCGACGTCACGGACGCGCGCAGCATTACGCAAGCAGCGCTGACAATCCGGGAGCAGCATGGCCGTCTGGATATTCTCGTCAACAACGCCGGTATCAGTGATGCTGCAGACGGCGCGCCCAGCGCGGCTTCCATCGATGCCGCGCGACGCCTGTTCGAGACGAATTTTTTTGGCCCGCTAACGGTAATACAGGCAATGCTGCCATTGTTACGGGTGGCACCGGGCGCCAGGATCGTCAACATGTCGAGCAGTCTCGGCTCGATGGCCGTCAACGGTGATCCAGCCAACCGTTACTACACGGCACGCCTGATCGGCTACAACGCGTCAAAAGCCGCGCTGAACATGCTGACAGTGCAGTTGGCTGAAGAATTGCGTGACACAGGGATTGTCGTCAATGCCGCCTGTCCAGGGTACGTGAGCACGGATTTGAACGGACATACTGGTAACCTGTCGACTGACGAAGCAGCAAAGGTTCCGGTGCGCCTGGCCCTTCTCGCAGATGGCCAGGTAAATGGCAAACTCGTCGATGCGTGTGGGGCAGTGGCCTGGTAATCAGGCAGGTGTGCGTGCCCCGGCGATCGCGGCCATGTCGAACATCTTGCCAACACCGTAAAAGTCGGCACCCCATGGCGAGGGTCAGGTCTGACATTTGGACTCGAACTCTTCCTTAGTACCTTTACCAAGAAAGCCATAAATAGACTTTTTGCTAAGCTCGTGTCTGAATGTCAGACCTGACCCTGCTCGTGCTGCTCTCTTCCCTAGTGCGTTCAACAAAGCACCCATCAACAGACTTCTTGTTAAGCTCGTGTCTGAATGTCAGACCTGACCCCGCTGGTGCTGTTTGGTGTCTGAATGTCAGACCTGACCCCGCTGGTGCTGTTTGGTGTCTGAATGTCAGACCTGACCCCGCTGGTGCTGTTTGGTGTCTGAATGTCAGACCTGACCCCGCTGGTGCTGTTTGACTGCACTCGCGCTGTTCTTTCCATGGACAGGCTAAGGCCAGCATCCCCGCGTCAGGCATTTTCGCGTCAACTCAGCCCTGCTCATGGCGTTCCTCGGTCGCAGAATGAAATGGAAGCCGACCGCGCACAGCGGTGCAAGCGTGCCGTCGTGGCCAGCACAACATGCTAATATGACCACGCTTAATGGGATGTGGGTAGGCATGTGCGTCCCATCCTGTACCTCTTTACATGGTTGTGGAATGGCAAACGTCAAGGCTCTCGAATCGCAGTATGCAGTGGCGCCAGGTGTGGCGGGGCAGCTCGAAGGGCGCGTCCGTTCGCCGGTCCGGCTGTAACCGGGTGGACGCCACCGTCACGCAAGAGCGCCTGTTCCAGGTCCTCGACATCGTATCCACCCTGGCGCGCCTCGACAGTGTCGACGATCTGGTGCAGCTGTCGCTGAACCGCCTCCCCGGGATTCTGCCGCTCGACCCGTCCGCGCTGTCCTTGATCGTTCACAGGTTGGTCCAGCCCGACCAGGACGCGCCATCTGCGCAGCAGATCGAGCACGCCCTGTGCACCGGCGCCAATACGTACAAGCGCGCATTCACGTCGCACGAACGCGAACTGCTGCACCACGTCTGCGTCGCCATGGGCGCAGCCCTGGCACGCATTGGCCAGGCGCGCGCTGGCAACGCCTTGCGTGAACGAGTCGAAAGGCTTGATCAGCGCTGCGCCCCGCGCGCCCTGGCGCCGGACCGTGCATGGGCCGTGAGCCTGGAGCCGCTGTGCATCATCGATGCCAACGGCTATGTCGAGTTGGCCAATCCGGCGTGGCAGACGGTGCTCGGCTGGACCGAAGCCCAGGTGTGCAGCCAGCCATTTACGGCGTTCGTGCACCGCGATGACCTCGCGGCGACGGAGGAGGCCTGGATCAAGGCCAGTGAGCAGGGGCAGGCGGTCGTGCGTTTCGAAAACCGTTACCGCACGAGTGGCGGGGTCTGGCGCTGGCTGTCGTGGGTGGCCGTGCCGGAGGACGGCAAGGTGTACTGCGCCGCGCGCGACGTCACCGACGAAAAAATGCAGCGCGAAGCGTTGATTCTCCGCACGCGCGAACGTGACGTGCTGGCCGCGGTGTTCCAGGCCACCGATCTGCTGTTGCAGGTGATCGATGCAGACTACCGCTTCCTGGCGATCAACCAGGCCAGCATCGATGACTGCTGGCGCATGTTCAAGCGCCGTGTTGCGGTAGGCGATCGCCTGACCGACGTGCTGGTCGACAGGCCAGAGCAACTGCAGGCAGCGCTGGCGCTGTGGGACCGCGCGCTGGGTGGCGAGGCGTTCTCGCTTCAGCAAACGTTCGGCCAGGCGCCGCCCGAACAGCGCACCTGTGAAATGCGTTTCGAGATCTTGCGCGACCACGACGGCAAGCAAATCGGCGCCTTCATGACGGCACTGGACGTGACCGAGTGGCATGTGCAGCAGCAAGCGCTGGTGGAAACGCAGGAGGCGCTGCGGCAGTCCCAGAAGCTTGAAGCGATCGGTCAGCTCACGGGCGGTGTGGCGCACGATTTCAACAACGTCCTGGCAGTGATCAAGTCGAGCATCGAGCTGCTGCGCCGGGTACAGCTAGGTGACGAGCGCCGCCAGCGCTTCATGGACTCGATTTCCAGCGCGGTCACGCGCGGCGCCCGCCTGACCGGTCAGCTGCTTGCCTTTGCACGCCGGCAGGCCCTGCAGCCGGCCGTGTTCGACGTCGGGAATAGCACGCGTGCGATCGGGGAAATGATCGGGAGCCTGACCGGCGTCGGGGTCGAGGTGGTGCTCGACTTGCCCGACCAGGCCTGTTTCGTCAATGCGGATCAGAGCCAGTTCGATACTGCGTTGGTCAATCTCGCCGTCAATGCGCGCGACGCGATGCAGTCGCGCGGAACGCTGTCGGTCAAGGTCGAATCGGTCGACGGCTTGCCGCAGCACGGCCTGCAGCCGGCAATCGGCGGCACGTTTGTGGCCGTGTCGTTGCACGACACTGGCGCTGGCATCGCGCCGGAAAATCTTGAAAAGATTTTCGAGCCGTTTTTCACGACCAAGGGCGTGGGCCACGGCACCGGCCTGGGGCTGTCACAAGTGTTCGGCTTTGCGCGCCAGTCAGGCGGCGATGTGCGGGTCGCGAGTACGCCAGGCGCAGGCACGACCTTCACGCTGTACCTGCCGTGTGCAGATCAACCGGTTGCTGGCGGCAGCACGCCGAGCGTCCAGCACACGCTGCCCGGCGGCGGCGGCCTGCGCATCCTGGCGGTCGAGGACAATCCCGAATTGCGCGCGATGGTCGAGAGCTCACTGCATGAACTTGGCTACGCAACGACCATCGTGACCAGTGCGGAGCAGGCGTTGGCATTGCTGCGCGATGATCCCGAACCTTACGCGGCAGTGTTTTCCGATGTTGTCCTGCCGGGCATGACCGGGATCGACCTGGGGCGCGCACTGGCGCGCCTGCAGATCAACATCCCCGTCGTGCTCACCAGTGGTTACAGCCACGTGCTGGCGCAGGAATCGGACCACGGATTCCTGCTGCTGCCCAAGCCCTACGCCCTGGACGATCTTGCGCGTCTTCTCCACGAGGCTGTGCTCCGCGGCTACCGCGCTGCAAGCGTTGCCAAGGTCAGTACGACGCATGCCATGGCCCTCGTCGAAACCGTCTTTGGCCAGCCTGCACGCGCGCCGGACGAAGGGGTCGAGCGCGTACGGCTGGCGGAGCTGGCGGCCCTGCACATCATGGATACCGAAGAAGAAGCGGCATATGACGAGCTGACGCACCTGGCCAGCACGTTCTGCCAGACGCCGATCGCGCTGGTCTCGCTGATCGACGACAAGCGTCAATGGTTCAAGGCGCGCGTGGGACTGCAGGCCCGTGAAACACCGCGCGAACACGCGTTCTGCAGCCACGCGATCGAGCAACCGGAGCAGGTCATGCAGGTCGTGGATGCGACGCTCGATGCGCGCTTCGTCGGCAATCCCCTGGTGACGGGCGATCCCGGCATCCGTTTCTATGCCGGCGCGCCGCTGGTGACGTCAACCGGTCAGGCACTGGGTACGCTGTGCGTAATCGATACCGAGCCGCGCAAGCTGACCGTCCATCAGCTCGACGCGCTGCGCCTGCTCGCTGCGCGCGTCATCGAGCGTCTCGAGGCCCGGCGCGTCGAGTTGAGCCTGGGCGCACCGCGCGACAGCGAGCGTTAACGCGCCGCCTCAAGTTGCAGCAGGTAGACATCGTTCTCGCGCAGCGGCAGTGCAGTGCTGAAAACGCCATCGCGCCCGACCGTCACTGCTTGCTGCTTCAACGGCTTCCCGGTCGCCGTCGCTTTCAATGCAGCCACCTGCGGACGTGTCAGCTGCTTGGGCGACCCCATCCCGATATACGCAGTGAACGCATCGTTCTGCTTGTAGCCGACCTGCGAGACCGTCATCGAGTAGGCGCCTGGCTTCAGACCGCGCATCGCCACCTTGACCTGGCCTTTCGCCTTGGCCGGCAGGTCCTTGATGAAGTACTGCTGGTTGTTGATCCCCGCTGGCAGCGTGTGCGAGTAATCCCACAGCAGCACCTGGGCGTTGCCCTTGTCGTCGAGCGTCGCCGTCGAATCCTGGTCGGCGTTCTTCAGTTCGCGATTGCCCAGCTGGTTGAGGAACTGGTAGGCAAAATAGGCCGGCTTCTTGATGCCCTGCGTATTCATCAAACCGAAGCCCCCGTGGAAGGCTTCAAAGCGCGGCCCGGCTTCCTCGAAGATGTCGGTGAACACCCAGTACGACATGGACTGCACGGCACCGGTGCTCTGCTTGAGCTTTCTCAGGATGTAGGCTGGCTGGTGGTAGCTGTCGTGAGTCGGATCGGACGGCGTGTACGACGAGCTCCATTCGGTATAGTGCAGATCGAGCTTCGGCATGGCCGACGCGTCGATCTCCTTGCGGTTCTTGAGCACATCGTGGGTCACGGCCATCGGGTCGGGACTCAGGACCGTGCCGGTGGTCCCGAATTCGTCGAGAAAACCCTGGTTCACGCCGTAGGAGTGGGTGGAGACGAAGTCGAGCGGGACGGCGTTCTTGCTGGCGTACGCGATCATCTCGGGAATCCAGGCAGCACCGGCAGTGCCCGGGCCGCCCACGCGGTACGATGCATCGACGCTCTTGACGGCGCGCGCGGCGTGCGCGTACAGCTTGAAATACTCGTCCTGCGAGCCGGCCCAGAAACCATCCAGGTTCGGTTCGTTCCAGACTTCGAAGTACCAGCTCGCCACTTCGGCCTTGCCATAGCGCTCGGTCCAGTGCACGGTCAGTGCCTTGATCAGACGTTCCCATTGTGCGTAGTCCCGCGGTGGCGTGACATTACCGCGCCACCAGAAGATGGTCTTGGTGCCGCTGGCCATCGCGGATGGCATGAAGCCCAGTTCCACGAACGGCTTGATGCCGATGCTGAGCAGGTAGTCGAACAGCGCGTCGACGTACTGGAAGTTGTACTGTTCCTTGCCCTGCGGGTCGATGCGGAACACGGCCATGTCGTCGCTCAGCAGGCCATGCATGCGGATGTAGCGAAAGCCGGTGTCCTTGCGCAGTTCGGCCAGCTGCTGCTGCCAGTCGGCGCGCAAGCCCTCGTTGGCGCGGCCGGCGCCGACGGACAGGTTGAACATGCGATCGAGCTTGCCCTTGACCTGGGTGACATCGACGTCGATGACACGTTGCTGCGCATGGGCCACTGCTGGCAGCGCAAGCAGTGTCGCCAGCGTCATGGTGGTAATCGTGTGCTTCATGGGGTCTTTTCTCCGGATGTGGGCGAGGGGCAGATGGGCGTGCGATGCGCTTGCGCCCGAAATGCCTTCGGTGTGCAGCCAAAATCGAGCTTGAACAGCTTGTTGAAGTACGAGACGTGGTTGTAGCCGACCGTATAGGCGATGTCGGTGATGCTGGCCGAATTGCGTTCGGCCAGCAGGCGCGCTGCTTCGGTCAGGCGCAACCGGTTCAGGTAACCGGTGAACGTGCAACCCAGTTCAGCCTTGAGCACGTCGTTGACCTTGTTGCGGTTCACGCCAGCGCCATGCGCAACCGCGCCCAGCTCGAGATCCGCATCGGCGAAACGGCTGGCGATCGCGTGCAGGATCGCCGACCTTTCGCGGTCGCGGTGCGGTCCGGGCGAGCGCTGCTGGCAGGGCACGGGCGGTCGGTCTTTCAGTCGGTGGTCGCGCAGGTCCGCAATCAGCGCGCCCCGGCGGCAAACTCGCGCGCCGGCAGACGCACGGTCACCGTCGATACCGGCGCATCGGCCGCCGTCGACAGGATCACGCGGTACTCGCCAGCCGCGATCTTCCAGCGGTTGCTGGCGCCGTCGAACACCGCCAGCGTGCGCGGGTCGATCGTCACTTCGCTGGTGCGGTTTGCGCCGGCGTCCAGTGCCAGCTTGTCCCAGCCACCGAGACGTTTCGGTGCTTCCCAGCCGGCGCCCACTTTCGACACGTACACCTGCGGCACCGCCTTGCCGGCGCGCGCGCCGCTGTTGGCCACGTTGAAGCGCACGCGGATGCTGCCGTTCGTCGCGTCGGCCTTCAGGTTCGTGTAGGTGAAGCTCGTGTACGACAGGCCGTGACCGAACGCGAACAGCGGCTTGTGGCCTTTCAGCTCGAACCACTTGTAGCCGACGGCGGCGCCTTCGATGTCGTAGTCGACGTCAAAGCGCGTGTCCTTCGGCAGGTCGATGCCATCGATCTTTGGTCGCGGCAGCTGGTTCTCGGACAGCGGGAACGTCTGCGGCAGGCGGCCCGACGCATCGACTTCGCCCGTCAGCACGCGCGCGATCGCTTCGCCGCCGTTCGTGCCCGGATACCAGGCCTCGACCACGCCGGCCACATCGTTCACCCATGGCATCGTGACCGGCGTGCCCGTTTGCAGCACGACGACGGTGCGGGCATTGGCCTTGGCCACTGCTGCGATCAGCGCGTCCTGGTTGTTGGGCAGCGCCAGCGTCGGCACGTCGGCCGCTTCGGACGTCCACTGCGTCGCGAACACCAGCACCACGTCGGCACCCGCCGCAACTTTCGCTGCCGCAGCGGCGTCCTTGCCATCGTGCCAGGTGATTTTGGCTTTCGTGCGCGCTGCCAGCGCCTTCATCGGCGAGCCTGGGAGGTAGACCATCGGACCTGGCCAGGCGGCCGGGCCTTCGTTCGGCACGGCCATGCCGCCGCGCGGGTAGACCTGCGCCGAGCCGCCGCCCGACAGCACGCCCTTGTTGGCGTGCCCGCCGATGATGGCGATGCGCTGCACGTCCTTTGCCAGCGGCAGCACATTGTCCTTGTTCTTGAGCAGGACGATGGCTTCTTC
>Ga0308164_10005219_pt1 | contig 10598 bp, 7 predicted proteins | sample PhyTR2_FD_201031 | JGI IMG/M metagenome (GOLD analysis project Ga0308164, IMG submission 201031) | Phyllosphere microbial communities from UC Gill Tract Community Farm, Albany, California, United States - DLSLT.R2 | ecosystem: Host-associated > Plants > Phyllosphere > Unclassified | place: USA... | reverse complement strand
CCCCCCGCCGCGGCAGGGGGAGTCTTGAGCGTGGCACGCATCCGGTCTTCGTATGCTTCCGCTACACCCAATGCGCAAATTCGGCCATCGGCGCAACGTAGCGCAATACCGGCCCCCTGTCTGATCGTGTCGACTGGTTTTAACGGCCATTCGGCCACGATGGCTTCGCGGTCGCGCCGTACTATTGCGCCGACTGTCGATATCGGTGCCGTGGACGGAGGAAACGATCGGATCGGTTCCGGTGCACGTTTCCAAAACCAGCGTCCGTCGAGGATGAAGCCGGGTCGGTAATGCGTTTGAACGTAACGCCAGATGGCGGGCGCATGTGTCTGGACGATATAGGGGTTGTCGATTACGTCGGACGTGACGTGAATGTAGCGCGGGGCGTGCTGATCAATTTCGAGGACGGCGCGGCGTTGTTCCACAAGGGGGCCGGCATAGAGCGGCTGATGGCGCGACAGGCATGCAGGGCGCCGGGCCGCGAGGAGCAAAGTACCATCCGACGTCAGGCTGACGACACAGGTCTGCGACGCCGCTGAGAGTATCTGTCGCAACCGTACTGTATCTCGAAATCCCGCCCGAGCTCTGTCGGGCATTGCTAGGGCGGCACGTGCGGACTGAACGCCGAAATATGTTGCGCTGACCAGCATCACGGCAAGCGATATCAGCATAAAAGCAGTTCCCGCGAGATACGGCCAAGCGATGACGAACGGAGGTGCATCTGTATGCGGCAATGCGAAGGACCTGCCCCAAGGAAGATAGCGCACCAGTAGGAATGGTACGAGGATTGCCAACCCGAAAGCGCTGACCGCGACGCCCGTGACGAGCAGGAAGGTTAGTCCCGTAAACACGGCAATAAGAAATGCCGGTAGATTGCGTGATACGAGCGTACCGAGCGAACCCTGCCGGAGCGCCATCAAGGCCGCGACCGACGTGATCGCTATCGTCCCGACGTACAGCGGGATTTCAGCATAGCGCAGCAGCAGAGTGGTGCGCGATCCCGCTGCGAGCCATGGCGTTTCGTCGGCAAAGGTATTGCGACCGATGGCCCCGAAATACCGGAAGCTCTCCCATGATGCGGCAAGGGGTGCCGGAATCACTAGCCACAAGGCCAGGATGACCAGTGCCATGACCGTTAAGGTCCAGGCGAGCACGATCATGCCGTCGCGGACATTGCGGACGATGCCGACGCCCGCAGCGAGCATTCCCACCAGCGCCAGCCCGAGCGGACCGGACAGGATATTGGCGAGGAATGCCAACGGGATGGCGGCGCCCAGGATGCCGCTCCAGCGTCGTCCGACCTGCCGTGTGGCAATCCGTCCGGCGAAAGCGACGATCGCCATCAGCATCAGGAGGGGGGTGCCGCGGACCGGTGCCGTCGACAGGGTTTCGAAACCAGCATAATAGAAGCCGTAGAGTTTATGATCGACGAGCCCGAAGACGAGTGTCGCAATCAAGCTCGCGAGGGCGGCATATAGCCGTGCACTATCGTATCGGAACAATTGGTAGAATATGATGGGTACGAAGGCATAGGCGATGCATGCCCAGCCGATCCGCAACACGCGTCCGCACCCGACCATGCGCAAATCGAAGCCAGTACTATTGCAGATCCGCGTTGGCAGGACGTTGACGACCCAACCATGAAGAAACGGCGCATCATCGAGCAGATAGCCCAGCCATTCGCCCTCATGCAGCGGCAATTCCTGCGCGGCATAGGCCCCAGCGAAATTGGCGAAGGCCAGAGCGCAGGCGACGATGCTGGTGAATGCGACGAGCATCCAGGCCGGCAGACGGCGATCGGCATTGCCAGCCATGACATGGCGCAATCGGGCATAGTCTAGGTCGCCTGTCACGATGCAGCTTGCGCAGAGCAGGAAGCCGGCCGCGATTAGGACAAGATACTGGATGTCGCGGTTGAACGGCGAAAGATCGCGGATGGCTGCCCATCCGTTCATGCCAAATTCGGCATGCGCGAAACCCAACGGCGTCGCGAACGGTGCCGCGAAGACAAGGACGATCGCGCCGAGCAGGAAACCCGAAACTAGAATCCAACGAACAGATGAATGACGCATCGTTCTGCCGCTAGCGGCGATGGCAATGCCGGGCAAGCCAGACGCGACCATCTGACGGCATTGCCAATCAGAACCACTTTTGCTAGCGGCTGAGGAATTGGTAATGCTGTTCTGTCGTATTGGCATGTCGATTGCCGGAATGTAATTTCGGGGATGCGGGCATCATTCGAGATCGGTGATGTGCGGAACAGCGGTGACCGATGCCGATGTTCGGTTCCCGGCGGTCGATTACGTCAGTGCGGATTGCCGAGCGCGCGTACACTGCTCGAGGATGATCGATCTCCCCCATGAAATTGGTTGGCGTCCAGGGCCCGGGTAGCGGCTTGCTGCGACTGCGATATCAGGTCGCTGGCGCGATTATCGTCATTTTTCTCCCCTATCTGCTGATGCTGGCGATCAGCCCGCCTTCGTCGATCAGCGTCGCGCTGCTGACGACGACCTATGGCTATAGCATCCTTGCCGCCTTGCTGGGGCTGCTGCTGCTACGCAGCGTGAGCCACTATCCCGGGGTGGAGGCCAATGCGTACATGCTGCCTTCGTTCGGGATATCTTACGGCGTCCTGCTGTCGATCCTGCTTTTAGCTCGGTTGCCCTATAGCCGGATGCTATTGTTCAGCAGCTTCGGGTTCGTGCTCGGATGGTTCATGGTGGTTCACGTCATGGCTGGGCGACGGCGCACTCTGACCATCGGTATTGTGCCGGGGGGGGATCACGAGATGCTGCTGGCGGTTCGGGGCGTGCGCTGGACGGTGCTTGCCGATCCGGCGCAAGATACGACGGCGCTCCATGCGATCACCGCGGACCTGCGTGTTGATCTTGCCGCGGAATGGGATCGCAGACTTGCCGATTTCGCGCTGTCGGGAATGCCCGTCTATCATACCAAGCATCTGGCGGAATCGTTGACCGGCATGGTCCAGCTCGAGCATTTGTCGGAAAACAGTTTTGGCACGCTGGCACCCGTATCGGCTTTCATGACCGCCAAGCACCTCGTGGACTGGATTGCCGCGGCGGTCGCTGCAGTCGTTCTGTCCCCATTGCTGGCATTGCTCGCGCTCGTTATCACCCTGGACTCGCCGGGAGGACCGATCTTCCGTCAGGTCCGTATCGGCTATCGTGGCAAATCGTTCACGGTCTATAAGTTCCGCACCATGCGAAAGTCGGATCCGACAGCATCTGCGCTCGATGCGGCCAAGACCCAAGCCGACGACAAGCGGATCACACGAATCGGCGTATTTCTGCGGCGCAGCCGAATCGACGAATTGCCGCAGATCGTCAACATACTTAAGGGAGAGATGAGCTGGATCGGCCCGCGGCCGGAAGCGCGTGTATTGTCCGAATGGTACGAAGGAAAAATCCCCTTCTACCGCTACCGGCATATCGTTCGTCCGGGACTGACGGGATGGGCCCAGGTCAACCAGGGACATGTCGCTGAAGTCGATGACGTTCGCGACAAGCTGTATTTCGATTTCTACTATATCAAGAATTATTCGCCCTGGATCGATCTGTTGATCGTCGCGAAAACGATTCAAACCATATTGACCGGGTTTGGTGCCAAGTGATCGACGGGGATTCCGAGTTCAGTATTCCGGATCTTGGCCCGGGAGGCATACGGGTGTCCGTCGAAAGCGGTCTGCCGGAACGGGTGCACCACCTGATCTGGGATACGTTCTTTGTTCGTGCAGGGCGTGGCGTGGATTTCGCGGCGCACCTGCCCTGGCAGGCGGACCCAGCCGTGCGGTCGGTTATCCTGGAGATGCCGAGGGGTACCGTGGTGGGGGCGGCGACGATACGTCCCGCGCTTCAGGGCGGGGTGGCAATGGTCGGGTTCGTCTGCGTAGATGCAGAGGTGCGGGGACATGGATACGGCGGCCAGCTAATCGAGGCCGTTAACGAAGCGATCGATGCTGGCGGTTATGACGCTGCGTTGCTCTGGACCGGCAAGCCCGATCTCTATGCGCGGCATGGTTATCGCACCATCGACCGGGAGCATTTCTTGAAAATCACGCAGTTGTCGAACGTCGCGCCCTCGCCGGAGATACGCGTCGTTCCATGGCCGGATGCCGGGGACAGGATAGGACTGCCAGCATTTGCGCGTTCCGCGGTCCGGCTGCGATCGGATCGTGGTGAGGTGATCCTGGCCCATGGAGCTCGAGGTGTGTCGGTGATCGACTGGCGCGGGACGCCGGCGGATGTAATTGCCACGATGCAAGCCTCCGGTCATGCGTCCTGGGCCGTCAACGTGACCGATCCAGAGTCTTTTCTGGCTGTGCTGCCGCCGGATCGCTTTGCTGTCGCGATTGGTGCGGGCGCCGTGACGATGGTGCGCCGGCGGGATCCGGGATTCTGTCTCGATCATGTAGCCGTTGCCGAACGTATCTAAAGGAATGTCATGATGTCGGAATCGATGCTACCGATCGTGAAAGTGCGGATGCCCCCTGCCGCCGCGTTGATGCCGGTGCTGGAGAAAGTGCTTTATGGTGGCATGCTGGCGGAAGGCGAGCATGTTTATGAATTCGAACGCCGCTTCGCTGCGCAATTCGGCTTTCCCCAGGTGCTCGGTTTCAGCAGCGGGACCGGTGCACTTCACGTCGCGCTGTTGAGTTGTGGGGTGGAACCGGGCGACGAGGTCGTGACAACGTCGATGACCGCTGAACCAACCAATACCACCATCCTTCAGGCCGGCGCGGTTCCCGTGTTTGCAGATGTTGAGGCGGCGACCGGAAACCTCGATCCCGCGTCGGTCGAGGCCTGTATTGGGCCGCGCACACGGGCCATTCTAGTCGTGCATTATGCCGGCTATCCCGCGCGGCTGTCGGCATTGCGGGATATCGCTGATCGCCATGGTGTCGCGCTAATCGAGGATTGTGCCCATGCCCTGGGCGCACGCTATGATGATACGGCGATAGGCGCGGTCGGCGATGCCGCGATCTTTTCGTTTCAGGCGATCAAGCACATGACGACGGTCGACGGCGGCGCGCTGGTGCTGCGCGACCCGACACGGCTACGCGATGCGCGCAAGCTGCGCTGGTTCGGCCTTGAAAAGGGCGTCCCCCGTACCGAGGTCGATATCACGCGCGTAGGCTACAAGTACAACATGACCAACGTAGCCGGCGTCATCGGATTGCACCAGCTTGACGGGATCGACGCGGCGATCGACCGGCACAAGGCCAACGGGCGCTTCTTCGACGCCGAACTCGTCGGGGTGCCCGGGCTTTCCGTCACGCCGATCGCGGACGGCAGCGAACCGAGCTACTGGATTTACACCTTGCTTGCCGACGATTCCGACGATGTCGAGCGGCGCCTAGCGGATATCGGCGTCACGGCATCGAAGCTGCATCGGCCCAATCATCTGCATTCGGTCTTCGCACCCTATCGTCGCGACCTGCCTGGACTTGCCGATTTCTACCGGCGGCTCGTTCATATCCCGTGCGGTTGGTGGGTCGACGATGGCGATCGCGCGCGGATCGTCGATGCGCTGCGCCGGGGCTGAGGCATGACCGTCGCGCTCTTCGATTGCCGTCTGCCCGAAACCGTCGTGCAGGCACTTGATCCTGTCCTCCGCTCCGGCCAGCTTGCCGCAGGGCCGGCGGTGTCGGCGCTGGAGGAGCGTCTCAGTACCTATGTCGGCAACCGTCCGGTGGTGGCGATGAGCGACATGACGCAGGCGCTGGCTATGGCGTTGCGGCTGGCCGGCGTGATGCCCGGCGATGAGGTGGTTTCCCTGGCGCTGAACTGCATGTCCTCGAACAGTGCGATCGCCATGGTCGGTGCAGTGCCGGTGTGGGTCGATGTCGATGCGGACACAGCAAGCGTCGACCTTATCGATCTCGCAGCCTGCATCACTGAGCGCACGCGTGCCGTCGTGGTCTATCATCTAGCGGGATATGTCGGCGATCTGAATGCCGTGCGGGCCTTGTGCGATAACAGGGCCGTGCCTCTGATCGAGGATGCGAACGCTGCGCTGGGCGCGCAGTGGCAGGGGTGCCGAACCGGAACCTTTGGGGATTACGCGGTCTTTTCCTTTTATGCCAATCGGCAGATCAACGCGATCGAAGGAGCGGCACTAGTCTGTCGCGATGCTAACACCGCTGCCGAAGCTAAAACGCTGCGCCGTTTCGGTATTGATACGACGCGCTTCAGGACACCCGATGGTGAGATCGATCCGGCACTGGACGTACCCCGGATCGGGGTTTCCGCCTCACTGACCAACGTCAATGCGACGCTTGCTGTTCTGGGCATGGCGGATTTGGATGAACGGATCGAGCGCAACCGCGCCAATGTCGCATATCTCTCGGCGAGACTGGAGGGTATTCCTGGTACCCGCCTGATCGCTGAGCGCGACGGCTCGCGTGGCGTATTCTGGGTCGCCTTGCTGCGAACCACCGTGCGGGCACAACTGATAACGGATCTGAAGCATGCCGGCGTCCAATGCTCCAAACTCCACCAGCGTAACGACGTCTATTCGGGCTTCGGCGCGCGCCCAAGGCCGCTTCCCGGTACGACGCTGCTCGAGCAAGAGATGCTTGCGCTTCCCAGCGGGTGGTGGTTGTCGAACAACGACCTTGACCAGATCGTGGCTATCGTCAGCGCTGGCGTTGAGACGGTTTGACCGGAAGCGGTTGCGCAGAGTGACCATGTCGGCGATCGGGACCGGCTCTTTTTGATGATGGGCCCCGACGCGGGGCGAAGGGAATGTTGCATGCTCGATGGTAAGACCTTGATGATCACCGGTGGAACCGGTTCGTTCGGAACAACCGTCCTGGGGCGCTTCGTCGAAACCGGCGTCCGTCAGATCATCGTCTTTTCACGCGACGAAAAGAAGCAGGAGGACCTTCGGATAGCGTTGAAAAGCCCCAAGGTCCGTTTTGTCATCGGCGACACACGGGATTTCCAGTCGATAGATGCGGCGATGCGCGGCGTGGATTTCGTTTTCCATGCCGCCGCCCTCAAGCAGGTGCCATCGTGCGAATTCTATCCGATGGAGGCGGTCCGGACCAATGTGAACGGCACCGACAACGTCATCCGTGCTGCGATCGCCAACGGCGTGCAGCGCTTGGTGCTGCTCAGCACCGACAAGGCGGTCTATCCGATCAATGCGATGGGCATCTCCAAGGCAATGGCCGAAAAGGTCCTCGTCTCGCATGCCCGGTCGATGCATGCGAAAGGCCCGGTGCTGTGCGCCACGCGCTACGGCAACGTCATGGCCTCGCGCGGATCAGTCATCCCGTTGTTCATTGAACGGTTGAAGGCGGGGCAGCCGATGATGCTGACCGACCCGGCGATGACCCGGTTCATGATGTCGCTTGAGGATTCGGTCGATCTGGTCCTGCACGCCTTCCAGAACGGCCAGCAGGGCGACATCTTCGTCCAGAAGGCGCCGGCCTGCACCATCGAGACGCTCGCGATCGCACTGAGTGAGATGTTTGCGGTGCCGCTCGACACGGGCATTCTTGGCACGCGGCACGGCGAGAAACTGTACGAGACACTGGTATCGCGCGAGGAGATGGCTAAGGCGCAGGATATGGGCCGATACTGGCGCGTACCGGCCGACAATCGCGACCTGAACTACGAATTGTTCATCTCCGAAGGGTCGCAGGCGCTCAATCAGATCGACGATTACACCTCGCACAACACGCAGCGGCTCGATGTGGCGCAAACCAAGCAATTATTGGCGACGCTGCCCTATGTCCAGACTGCGCTACGACGCTGACCGTGCTTCGTCCGCCGTACTCGGCGATATCGCGGTTGCGCGGTGATCCGCGGGTTGCGGCACTGACCGACCTGTTTTCGTTGTTTGCGGGGCGGGCCGGGGGCATCTTGGTCACTCTGTTCTTCATTCCGCAGTATAATCGTCTGCTGGGGGCGGACGTGTTCGGGTCGGTTGCGATCGTGCTGTCGCTGCAGGCCTTCTTCCTTGTCTCCGATCTGGGCCTCGCCACGCTCGTTAGTCGCGACACGGCAATCGCACGCGACGATCCCGAGGCGCTGACCGCCGTGGTATGGATGCGGCGCCGAGCCGAAGTCATCCTGTTCGTGCTGGCCGGCATGGTGGCCGTGCCCGCGACCCTGTTGCCGCTGGCCGGAGAAGCCGTCGGATGGTCGCTCGCCAGCGGTGTCGATGCTGCGATAATATCCGTGCTAGTCGTTGCCTTAGTTGCGACCAATGTGGCGCAGCTTAGCCTCAATGCCCTGGGTCTCTATAGGGTGGGCGCGAGCCTTTCGGTCGCCGGTGCGATCGCACGGGGCGGCGCGACCGTGCTAGTCCTGCACGATGCGCCAAGCCTCGTGGCGTTCCTGCAGGTCCAGCTCGCGATGGCGGTCCTGCATTTTCTCGTCGCACGCTGGTTGCTGGAGCGCCGCTGTCGGCCGTTGCTGCGCTACGAACCCCTGTGGCGCCGCGATGCCATCATCGCGTTGCTGCGCCGGTGCGTTCCGTTGACCGTGTATACGCTGGCGTCCGCCGCGGCGGTCAATCTCGACAAGTCGATCGTGAGCGCGTTCATCTCGCTCGAGACCGCGGGCGCGTATTTTCTGGCGACCACCTATGCGCTGGTGCCGGTTGCGATACTGTCGGGCCCGCTTAACAGCTATTTTGCACCGCGCGTGGCGCATGCCCGCCATGCCGGCGACGGCGATCGGGAATACTGCCTAGCGCTGATTTTCCAGCTTGTCCTAATGTGCACGGTCATCGCGCCTTCGCTGAGCCTAGCGTTTCAGATGCACGACTGGCTGCAGCTGTGGCTGCATGACCAGGCTCAGGCAGCGCGCATCATGGAGGTTGCCCCGATCCTGCTCGCGGGAGGCGCGCTGTCCGCTACGGGCTATTATCCTACGACCTATCTCATCGCCGCGGGCGACAACGGGTATCTGGCGCGCTTGTCGCTGGTATGCGGGGCGGGCGTCATCATCGCCGCGGTCTATTTCGCCTCGCGCGGCGACCTGATCGGCGTGGCCTGGAGCTATTTCGCCTTCTATGCGGGGGGGTTCGCGGGGCTGTGGCATCGGTTCGGGAGAACCGTGGGCTGGCGGGCGCTGGCCGGTTTCCTCGCAAGGGCCTATGCGGTACCGACTGCTGTGATCGGCATCGGGTATTTCATCGTGCGGGCATTGGTCGGCGACAGGGGGCCGGGGATCGCGGCACTGCTGGCCCCGATGGTGATCGCGACCGCATCCGGCGTGCTGGTATCCGCGGTGGTGTTCTGGCACGCGCGCAGCCGGCCCACCCGGGTCTGAACGAAAGGCGATCTGTGACGTTGATCTCGATTGTTATACCGACGCACAACCGGCAGGCGTATGCTGCCGTCGCGGCGCGTAAGATCGTCGACGTCCTGCCGTCCGCACAGGTCATCGTTAGCGACACGAGCCCGGACGATCGATTGCGCGGCATGCTGCCGGGGACTGTCGAGTATGTCCGGCCCGATCGCCCGATGGACGTGGTGTCGCATTTCGAGTTCGCGCTGACTGGTGTCCGGGGACGCTACGTCATGTTCCTAGGCGACGACGACTGCATCGGGCCGGGTCTCGAGGCGATCGCCATTTGGGCGGACGCCAATGGCGTGGACGCGGTCTTCAGCTACGGCACGTCGTTCATCGCCAATTATTTCTGGCCAGGCGTCCGATCGCGATTCTATGGCGAAGGCTATGCCAGCCGGCTGTTCGTCCACCCCTTCACTGGTACGGCGCGGCGGATCGATCCCGTCGCAGCGTTGCGCGCGACGTTGCGCGATTTCGGTCGCGGGCTCGGGACGATGCCCCGAGTCTATCACGGGCTTGTTTCGCTGGCGCTGATCGACAAGGTGCGCAAGCGGCATGGTGTGCTGTTCGGCGGGGTCTCGCCCGACATCTACAGTGCGACGTTACTGAGCGAGCAGGCCGAGATCGTGTGGCAGGTGGACTATCCGTTTTGCCTTCCGGGCGGCTCGCCGACAAGTACCGCAGGCACCGGTGCGGCGCGCAGCGATAGGACCTCGCTCGCCGGGCATCCGCATACCGCCGCCTTTGCCAATTTACGCTGGGATGCGGCGATCCCGGCATTCTACGCCCCCTACATCGTATGGGCTTATTCACTCAAGAAAGCCGTAGATCGGCTTTGCCGTCCGGACCTCGTTCCCAATCTCGCGCGCATTTACGCCTTGGCGCTGCTACGTAACCGGCAGCAATATCGCCACGTCGTCCAAGCCCGTGCGAGTGCCATATCGCGTTCTGTCCGTGCGGGATGGCCTAGGATCGGATGGGAGATGGGTCGTGAACTGATGTTCCAGGCCAAACGCTATGCGACCCGGCTCGCGTCGCCTGGGGCGGGGGGGACTGCCGAGCGTTTCTCCGAGCTGGAGGATATCGCACAGGCCTATGACCGGCTCGAGCGGTATATCGCCGACTCCGAGATCATGCTTGATCTTCCGCTTCTTGGTGAGAAACCATCGCTCAACCATCCCATCGAAAAGATTTTGGTATAATGCCCGTCATCGTCATATCGGCCGTCAATATCGTCGAAGGTGGAATGCTGAAGATTCTTCAGGATTGTCT
>Ga0308164_10005218_pt1 | contig 10599 bp, 10 predicted proteins | sample PhyTR2_FD_201031 | JGI IMG/M metagenome (GOLD analysis project Ga0308164, IMG submission 201031) | Phyllosphere microbial communities from UC Gill Tract Community Farm, Albany, California, United States - DLSLT.R2 | ecosystem: Host-associated > Plants > Phyllosphere > Unclassified | place: USA... | reverse complement strand
CGCGCTCCACGCCGCCTGCGATGTCGTGCCAGTAGTCCAGCGCCGTCGTGCGCGACAGCGGCAGCATGAAGCTGACCGATGCGCCGCCTTCGACGCAGTCGATCAGGACATCGGCCAGTTGCTCGCTACAGGCGTGGGCGTCGGCATGTGAAAGGGTGCGCAGCGTGATGTCATGGGGCATGAGGGTTCTCCTGGAGATCGTTGTGACGTGCTGGCCAGGTCCGGCAGTGATTCAGTCGATCGTTGTCGCTCCTGGCGCCTGCCCGGCAACCAGTGTACGTGACCCGGCATGGGGACGGCCATCAATCGGGATATTGATGAAGAACGTCGTCCCGCGGTCGCTGTTGCTGTCGAGGCCGATACTGCCGCCGTGGCTTTCGGCCACGGCGCGCACATAGGGCAGGCCGATCCCCCAGCCTTGCGGATCGCCGCGCTGGGCCAGCTCGGCGCGGCGGTACATCTGGAAGATGCATTCCTGCTCGTGCGGCGGAATCGGCGGGCCGTCGTTGTGCACCGACACGAGCAGGCGTTCGTGGAGCTGGTCGACCTTGACGCTGATCGGCGTGGCAGGCGCCCCGTATTTCACGGCGTTGGAGACCAGATTCTCGAGCGCCCGCCTGAATACCTGACGATCCCACCAGCCATCGACACGATGCGCATGCAGCTCGAAACGGGACCCGTGCGCGGTGCGTGCGTCGGCCAGCACCTCGGCCACGAGTTCGTCCATCGGAAAGGTTGTGATGGTCAGCGGAATGCTTTCGCCACTGTGAAACGCCATCGTATCGAGCAATTCGTCGACCATGCTGCTCATGCGCCGGGTATTGGCCAGCGCTCTGGCGGCCACCTTCTTGATCTGGTCCGGGTCATCGCTGCGCAGAATGAGTTCGAGTGCACTGACCGTGGCGCCCAGCGGGCCGCGCATATCGTGCGTGAGTGCTGCGGCGAAGCGTTCCCGGAAGCCGCTGTGCACCAGCGAGAACGCTTCGACGGCTTCCTGGATGCCGGAATCGATCGATGAGTGGATCGTGTGGACTTCACGGTGATCGAGCACGACTTGTTCGCGGTGCAGCACATCGAAGATGGCCCAGCGGAAGATCTGGTACTCCTCGATCAGCGCATTGTGATCGTACGACGTGATGCGCGCGCGCTCGCCGCCATGCTCGGCCGCGACCGTGGTGCCGTCGACGGCGGAGGTACGCGGATAGTCGGGGCTGATGCTCTGGACGATGTTGTCGTAGAACACCGGCAGCGTATCGATCAGGATCGGATGCTGGACATTGCGCGCCTGCGCAACGCGTTCGCGCACGCGTGCTTCCCATGTCGCGAAAACCGCCCCGCGCAGGCCCAGCATCCGCTGTGCATTGGCCGAGAGATGCTCGGAACCGGCTTGCTGGTCGGTGGCGAAACTCACTGGATGCTGTCCCTTCCATGGTGGCGTGCGTCTTGACGTCCGGCCATCTTACGCCGGGGCACGGACGCATGCCGTACGATTGTGGTCAAGCCGGCATGGCTCCCGGGTCCGGCGCGAGTGTGTCGAGCAGCGCCAGCAAATAGGGAATGTCGACCGGCTTGACCAGGTGGCGCGAAAACCCGGCGGCCTGCGAGGCGGCCACGTCCTGCGGCTGTCCATAGCCGCTGAGCGCCACCATGACCGCGCCCGCCAGACGCGGCGCGGCGCGCAGCCGGCGCGCAAGCTGGTAGCCGTCCATGTCGGGCAGGCCGATATCGAGCAGGCAGACATCGAACGCCTCGGATTCGGCCCGCAGCAGCGCGCCATGGGGCGACTTCTCGACCTGCACTGTGTGGCCCACGGCCGCGAGCACCATGCCCAGCGACTCGGCGGCGTCGCGGTTGTCGTCGACGATCAGGATGCGCAGCGCCGTGTGCGAAGCCAGTGCGCTGTCATCGTGCGTGGCGGCCACGGGACCGGCCCCGCCCGGGCCCACCGGCAAGGTAACGGCAAAGCAGCTGCCGCGGCCAGGACCGTCGCTGTGCGCCTCGACCCTGCCGCCGTGCAGCGTCACCATGCTGCGCACCAGGGCCAGCCCCAGGCCCAGGCCGCCCTGTGCCCGGTCCGGCGTGCGCCGGGCTTGCGTGAACAGATCGAAGATGTCGGGCAGCAGGCTGGCGTCGATGCCGATGCCGTTGTCCCTGACCGAGAGGGTCACGTAGTCGGTAGCGGCGTCGGCCTGGGCAAACACGGTGATCTCGCCGCCATCCGGCGTGTACTTGGCCGCGTTGCCCAGCAGGTTGGTCATCACCTGCACCAGCCGCTTGCGGTCGCCCGTGACGGTGACATTGGCCTCACCCAGGCGTGTGGCGAGCGTGTGGCCCTTTTTTTCGATGAGCGGGCGCGCCTGCTCGATGGCGCTGTGGATGACAGTCTTGAGATCGACCGGCAGGCGCTCGAGTTCGACCAGGCCGCGCGTGACGCGTGAGACGTCGAGCAGATCGTCCACCAGCTCGACCATGTGCCGCACCTGGCGGCCGATCACGTCGGCCGCATGCGCGGTGCGCTTCGGATCGAGGCTTGAGAGCTTGAGCATCTGGGCAGCGGTGCTGATCGGGGCCAGCGGATTGCGCAGCTCATGCGCGAGCATCGCCAGGAATTCATCCTTGCGCGCACTGGCGGCCTTGAGCTCTTCGGCGGCCAGCCGGTGGTCGTGCATGTCGGTGACCGTGCCCATCCAGCGGATGATGGCCCCGGCCTCGTCGCGCACCGGCAGCGCGCGGTTGAGCACCCAGCGGTAGTCGCCGCTGTGGTGGCGCAGCCGGTGCTCGATCTCGAACAGCGCGCCGCTGGCCAGGCTGGCCATCCACTGCGTCCGCAGCGCCGACAAGTCATCGGGATGGATGGCGCGGGTCCAGCCGCTGCCGGCCAGCGCCTGGCCCGACATTCCCGTGAATTCGCACCAGCGCCGGTTGGCGTAATCGTTGGTGCCATCGGGCAGGCCCGACCACACCATCTGCGGCATCGCTTCGGTCATCGTGCGGAACTTGTTTTCGCTCTCGCGCAGCGCGCGCTGCACCTGCACCTGCGCCGTCATGTCCATCGACGCGGCCACGGCGCCGGTGATATTGCCGGCATCGTCACGGATCGGTGCGGCCCGGGTGAGCAGGGTATGCCGCTCATGCGGCCGGCCGAATGGTTCGATCTCGACGAGGTCGGCGTCGACCTGCTCGCCGCGCAGCGCGCGCACCAGCGACCAGTCGCGGGCCTGGACCTGCTGGCCATGGCGCTGCGAACCGTCGGCCCACCAGCCGCGCCAGTCGCCATAGCCTTCCGGACTGGTGGTCATGGGATGCTCGCCCCACAGCACGTGCATCATCGGATTGGCCGACGAGAGCGCGCCGTGGGCGTCGGCGTAGACGATGCCCACGGGTGCCGAACTGAGCAGCGCATCGAGACGCCGCCGGTCGGCCTCGGCCTGGGCGAGGGCGGCCCGCGCAGCCGCTTCGCTCGCCTGCAGGGCGCGCTCGGCATTCTTCTGGTTGCTGATGTCGGTAAATAGCAACGCGACACGGCGCCGGGTCGGGTGCGCGATGCGGCTGGCGTAGACGGTGAACCAGCGCCCCATTGCTTCGGAGCCTTGCTCGAAGCGGCGTGGCACGCCGCTGCGGGCAATATCGTCATAGATGTCGATCCAGCTCTGTTCGATGCCGGGTACCAGCGCGCGCGCCGTCTGGCCGACACTGTCGACCAGACCGGTGTGGCGGGCAAAGGCGGGGTTGGCTTCGACGAACAGATAATCAACTGCCTTGCCGTTGGCATCGTCGATCATCTCGATCATGCCGAAGCCTTCGTCCATCGTGTCGAACAGCGCGTGGTGGGTTTGCTCGAGGCGCTGGCGCAGCAGGTGGTTGTGCGTGACGTCGTTGACGATGGCGAGCACGCCGCGCACGCCTTCCTCGTCCTCGATCGGGCTGTAGCCGTAGGTCCACCAGATATCTTCACGCCGGCCATGGCGGGTGAGGGGGATCAGCCGGTCGTCATGCCAGGCGGCGGGACCGCCGGCCATGATGCGCTCGATCTCGTGGCCGATCAGGTCCCAGGCTTCTGCCCAGCAGATCCGGCCAGGCTGTGCCAGTGCGGATGGATGGCGTTCGGGGCCGAGGGTCTGGCGGTAGCTGTCGTTGTAGAACTGGATCAGCTCGTCGCCCCACCAGATGAACATCGGGTGATTGCTCGACAACATGACGCGGACCATGGTCTTGAGCGCCATGGGCCAGGTGTCGGGCGGCCCCAGCGGGGTCGTCTGCCAGTCGTGAGCGCGCATCAGGGTGCCCATCTCGCCGCCGCCGGCCAGGAAGCTGAAAGGTGAATTCAAGGGGTTCGATGGTGGCATGTACGAACAGACAAGATACGGGCTGGCTGCGCAATCCGCAATGCCAATGGCGTGCGGCAATCATGGCGCAGTCAACGTAATCTGTTGATGACGCCGATAGCAATGCTTAGCAATTGTTCTGCGGAACTAATTCGCCCGCCGTCCAATGCCCAGCGCCAACCCAGATAATTGAGCAAATAGCGTGACGCAACACCATGAAAGCCCGATAGCCAGTCCTTGAAGCGCTGGTGATAGGCATTCACGTTCTGGACGTGGATGGCGCGGCTGCCCGAATGCCTGACCCTGACGCCGGCGCGCAGGTTGACCGCCTCGTGTGCAATCTGGTGCTTGCGTGCAAAGGCGCGATAGGCAGCATGGCTGTCGCTGACCAGCAGTGCTTGCGGATCGAGCCTGGGGAGCAAATCGCGCTCGAGTTGGGCGGCGGTCAGTGCACCGCGGCCGGTGACGGCATCGATTGTGCGGCCATTGCGATCGCGCGCTACCAGGATGCAATCGAGCTGCGTTGAAATGCCACGCTTGGTGGCATGCCCGCCGCGCCGGCGTGGCGGGCGATCGAGCGTGCGCGATCCTTTCTGTGATTCGAGCAGGAACGTATCGTCAGCCTCAACGATGCCATTCAGGGATGCGGGCCGGTCGAACTTGACCCAGTCGAGGAAGCGGTGGCGCCACCGGAAGGCGGTATTGCGGTGCACGCCAACCCGGTCTGCACCCTTGCGCACGGACAGTGAGTCGAGCAGCACCTGGGAATACGCAAGCCACTTGGCCTTGAGTCTGAGCCGTGCCAGCGGTGTGCCGCTCAGGTCGTTGAACGTGCGCCCGCAAGCGCAGCAGCGAAAGCGCTGCAGATCGTTGGCGAAGCCATGCCGGTGGCAGCGCCCGTTGCCACAGCTGGGACAGCAGCGGCCAGGCGCTCTGGCCTGGGCGATCAGCGCTACCACCTGATCGAGGCCGGCCGCAGGATGCAAGGCATCGAGCACTTGCCGGCGCTGCGGCTGGTTCAGCGATGGCAGCCTGGCGAACCAGCGTTTGAAACGTGGCGCTTTCATGATCGACTCCTGGCGTTGGGAACAGGAGTTCGACCACCGGGCTGCTCATCAGTTCAAAGCTCCCCTCTATTTAACGTTGACTGCGCCCAATCATGTGGTGCGCTGCAGGCGCAGCAGCAACCACGCCGCCACCGTCGTGAAGGTCGCAATCAGACCGCACACGATCCAGAACCCGTGGCCGTTTTCAGCCAGCGGCACGCCGCCCACGTTCATGCCGAGCAGACCCGCGATCAGGTTGATCGGCAGCGCCATCACCGTCACGATCGTCAGCAGGTAAAGGCTGCGCGCATTGTCTTCGTTGACGCGCGCGGCGATTTCTTCCTGCAGCAGCTTGATGCGTTCCTGCAGCGCAGCCAGGTCGCTCAGCACCACGGTGAATTCTTCGGTGGCCTGGCGCAGGTCTTGCCGGTCGTCGCCATCGACCCAGACCGGCGGGCGCTGCAGCAGCCGGAACAGCGCGGCCGGTTCCGGCGCCAGCAGGCGCTGCAGCCGTACCAGCACGCGCCGCAAGGTGCCCAGGTCTTCGCGCTGGCGTGTCAGGCGTCCGGCCAGCAGGCGGTCTTCGATGGTGTCGACGCGCGTCACTGCATCGCGCACGATGTTCACCAGCACGTCGGCCTGGTCGCGCAGCAGGTGCACCAGCAACTCGCTCGACGAGCGCAGCGGCGCGCCCTGCAAGACATCCTGGCGCAGGCGCTCGATCGAGGCCAGCGGCTTGCGGCGCGCGCTGATGACGGCATGCGGCGTGACGTGGGCCCACAGGGTCGAGATCTCGGCGCTGTCGAGCGAAAAGCCGTGCAGCACATCATTGACGACGGCGATCAGCGCGTTATCGGCGATCTCGATGCGCGTCGAGCGCGAGCCCTGGTGCAGCGTGGCGAAGAACTCGTCGGCCAGGCCGGCATGCTGGCGCAGCCACCGTTCGCTGGCCGTGTTCGACAGGTTGAAGTGCAGCCAGATGAACTGGCCAGGCTGCGGCGCGGCCATCCAGCGCAGGGCGTCGGCTGCGCCGATGGGGATGGCGGTGGGCGCGGCGGCAGGCACGGCGGCAGGCACGGCGGTTGCGCCCGGGTCGATCAGGAATCCCCACACCAGGCCCGAGTTGTCGGAGCCGTAATTGAAGCCAGATACCGCGTCAGATACCGCCATCTGCTGTCCAGGTTGAATCAACAATGGGCAATTGTAGAGCCATCGGCGTGCGCCATGTGCAACATCCGACGCCATGCGGGCCCGGTGCTGCGATGTCATCAAGCTGAAATACAGGGTCGCTAAGATCGGCGCTGTGTCTCTCTCTCGCGTGATCCCGAAGGATTTTGCGTTGTTCCGTCGGCGTAGGTGTCGACGGAGTTTTTTGTGCTGGTGCCCAACGAAAGAAATCAGATGCAAGCTTCAAAGATTGATCGCCGCTATGCGGGCCTGCCGTACATGCAGTCGAACCCCTACGCGGACGCCACCCACATCGTGCGCCAGGGCATGCAGATCCAGGCCAGCCTGGGCACACTCAGTGCCGTCGAATTTCTCAAGCAGCACGGCGTGCATGGCGCCGTGATCCACCGCGTGCTGATGGGCGAGCACGTGCGCATGGACGACCAGCTCGTGATCGAGGATCCACGCATGTAATTGATGGACGGTTGCGACTGCCGCGCGCTCTCACGCGGGGTCGGTCAGCTCGCGCAGGATTGCGCACTGGCCAGCGGTCTGCACCGAGTCGCAACGTGCGCGCACGGTCGACAGGGCGGTGCGCAGCTGCTGCAGCTCGGTGATCTGGCGATCGATTTCGGATAGCTGATGGTCGACCAGCGCGTTGACGCCGCTGCATGAGCGCTCCGGCTGGTCCTGGTAGCCCAGCAGCGTGGCGATTTCTGCCAGAGACATGCCCAGCGCCCGGCAGCGCCGGATGAAATGCAGCCGCTCGGCGTGGCTCGCATCGTAGACCCGGTAGTTCGCCTGCGAACGCACCGGTGGCGGCAACAGCCCCTTCAGTTCATAGAACCGCACCGTTTCAGACTGACACCCCGTCAGTTTCGCCAGTTCACCAATTCGCATCTTCATCCACCTTGACGTTTGCATTGACCTTGTAGTTACTACAGGGATTCTAATGCATCCATTGTCTTTGGAGGTGCGTATGTCGTCATGCTGTTCAGGATCGTGCAGTTCTGCTGCCCCGCCGCCCGACGGGCGCTACCGCAAGGTGCTGTGGGCAGCCCTTGTCATCAACTTCATCATGTTTGGCGTCGAGATCGTCAGCAGCCTGGCGGCCGGTTCGGTGTCGCTGCTGGCGGACTCCGTCGACTTTCTGGGCGATGCCGCCAACTACGGTGTTTCGCTGTTCGTGCTGGGGCTGGCGGTCGTGTGGCGCTCGCGCGCGGCGTATGCCAAGGGCCTCGTGATGGGGGCGTTTGGCCTCCTGGTGCTGGGCCGGGCATTGTGGCTCGGCACGGGTGGACAGGTGCCGCACGCCCAGACCATGGGCGTGGTCAGCGTGCTGGCGTTCGCGGCCAATGGCGCGGTGGCGGCATTGCTGTATGCGTTTCGGAACGGTGACGCGAACATGCGCTCGGTCTGGCTGTGCACGCGCAACGACATGATCGGCAACGTGGCTGTCATGCTCGCGGCCCTCGGTGTGTTCGGCACCGGGGCCGGCTGGCCCGACATCGCGGTGGCGTCGATCATGGCGCTGTTGGGGCTGCATGCGGCGCGCGACATCATCCTGCAGGCGCGGGGCGAGTTGCGCCAGGGCGCTGGCGCTGGTGTGCCCGCCCGCTAGCACGGGTCACCATGCCCGGCGATCAGCATGGCCGCGTGGTACAGGTCGGGTGCGATGCGCGTGGGCAGCCGGCGCGGACCCAGGCGCCATTCGGTTTCGTTGCCGTTGTCGATCAACAGCGTGCGGCAACCGGCGCGGTTGCCGGCTTCGACATCGTGCAGGATGTCGCCGATCATCCACGATGCGCGCAGGTCGATGTCATGCTCGTGCGCGGCGCGCAGCAGCATGCCCGGCGACGGTTTGCGACAGGTGCAGGCATGGGCATAGTTGCTGACGGTGCCCAGCGGATGGTGCGGGCAATAATAAAAACCGTCGAGCGTGAGCTGCTCGCGAAACAGCAGGTCGCGCAAGCGGTCGGACATCGGCGTCATCGCGTCTTCGCCGAAGCAGCCGTGCGCGATGCCGGACTGGTTGGCGACGACGAACAGCCGGTAGTCCAGGCCGGACAGCAGCCGCAGCGCGGGCCCGGCGCCGTTGACCAGGCGGATGCGGCGCGGCTCTGCAGCAAAGGGCATGTCATCGACCAGCGTGCCGTCGTTGTCGAGGAAGATGGCTTTCATGCGGCGCCTTTCACGGTGCGGTGATGGTCATTGGAACGCCGGCTTGTGTAGCGTGGCCAAGTCGGCAAGGTGTGTGCAAGCGGCGTCAACCGTCATCAGCGCCAGGCGAGGAGAGCGTTGCAGCCGGGCCAGGCATGCCGCCAGCGCTTCGGCGTCATGTAGCGGGAGGACGGCGCCGGTAAGACCGTTGCATACCGCGCCGCGTCCGCTGCTGACGGCGCTGCCGGCGCTCCCGGCATCTGCCGCGCGCCACGGCGTGCTGACCAGCACATTGGCCGCCGCGTGGCAGTCGCGCAGGACGTTCATTGGCGCGGCAGTCAGAAAGCGCACATGCGGTTTCATGGCCAGTGCGCGCACCAATTCGCGTAGTCGGGCATGTTCGGCATCTGCTGCGGCATCGACATCGGCCACAGCGCCCGCGGCGACGAGCAGCATTACATCGACACCATGTCGCTGACGCAGCCTGGCAACGCCCAGGATCACGGTATCGATGCCGACGCAAGGTGTGAGGCGAGGCGCATCCAGCGTGAGGGCGAGCACAACAAAGCATGTCGGACCGATGGCCAACTGGCGCCGCGCGAGGTCGCGGCCCGTGTCGTTGTCAAAGGGATGCAGCGTCATGCGCGCGCCAACGAGTGGCGCGGCGGCAGGCAGGAAGCGTCGTGCATCGCTGACATGGCAGGTCTCCGCTGGTGATGCGCCACCGCGCAAGGGCGGCGATGGCGAGCGGTTCGACTGCTGTTTGAATGGTCCGGTTCCAGCCGGGCCGGGCGCATTGGAGCTGCGTCAAGCGCAATGCAAAACGGGGCACCGAAGGCGCCCCGTTGGGTTTTTATTGACCTGAACTTACGCGATTACTGTCGCGAAAAGCCCGTGTCGTCATCCATCTTGCGATCGCCTGCAAGCTTGTTGGCGCCGCCCGGGCTGCGCGGATAGCCGCCTGCTGCGTCGTTCGATTCATGTACCGGATTCGGTTCAGCGTGCATGCTGCCGCCGGTCTGGTAACCCTCGCCCTCGGTGCGCGGGCCGCTGTTGCCGCCACTGCGCGGCAGGCCACCGGCCAGATCGTTGGACTGGTGGAACTCATCAGCTGGCACCTCGCGGCGGGTCTCGCCCGTTTGCGAGCCTTGGCGGTCGGTGCTTTCCTGGATCTTGCTCGAGCTGGCGTCCTGGGTATCGGCGCGGTTTTCACCGTTGGCATTGTCCACGCTCTGGCGGTTGCCATAGATGTGGCCATGCTGCACACCGGGCACGCCGGCTTCGGTACCGCGGGCATGACGATCTTCGGTGCCAGTGCCGGGGACGATGCCGGTGTCCACGCCCGTGCCAATGGTGGTACCGCCGGCATGCGCTGGCTGGACCGACGCCGGTGCGTTCGGGTTATCGGTATTGCGCGTCTCTCCCTGGCGGTTGCCCACTGGCTCGTTCAACTGACCCCACTCAGCGGAATGCGCTTCCATCGCGCGCTGGTGGCTGTCGATCGTGCCCTGTTGCGCGCCGGTGGTGGCCAACTGGCCTTGCGATGCGCTCGGCAGGTCAGGTTGCGCCATGCCGGTGCCCGATGAGGTGCGCTGTTCGCTGGCAACGTCGCGCGTGTTGCCCTTGGCGTCCTGATTCCACTTTTCATTGGCGCCATTGTTGGTCTGGTTATTCACTTCGCTACGCTGGTTCGCATCCATGGTCGTCTCCTGTGCATTGGTGAACTGGCAGGTCGGTGCCTGCCACATGCGTCTATCATGCGCGCATCGGGGGATGCACAGAATAGGAAGACGTAGGGGGTGCGTGTAGGACTGCTGCTGACCGTGAAATTTACTACCGAAACTTTAATTTCGTAACTGCACTAATTCTCACGTGTTGTCCTACAAAGTCATCTGGACTAC
>Ga0308164_10005217_pt1 | contig 10600 bp, 10 predicted proteins | sample PhyTR2_FD_201031 | JGI IMG/M metagenome (GOLD analysis project Ga0308164, IMG submission 201031) | Phyllosphere microbial communities from UC Gill Tract Community Farm, Albany, California, United States - DLSLT.R2 | ecosystem: Host-associated > Plants > Phyllosphere > Unclassified | place: USA... | reverse complement strand
GCACAGGCACGCCTGCTTCGCGTAGCGCCTCGCCGAGCGCTACCGTGAAGCTCGACGCCCCGACAATCAACAATCCGCTCCGTCCGCCCGAGGCAAGTCCGAGGCGTCGCGCGATCGGCGCCAGCGAAAGTCCGTGCAGCACGACCGTCGACGCGATCACCGCGAAGATGAGCGGCAAGACGAGCTGAGCGTCGGGATAGCCGGCTTTTGCCAACCGCTCACCCGCGACGCCCGCGATCGCGGCGGCGACGACGCCGCGTGGCCCAATCCAGCCGACCAGCAGCCGCTCCCGCCAGCTAACCTTTGCGCCGATCATCGCCAGCGCGATCGCCAGCGGCCGGGCGACGAACAGGATCGCTAGCGTCGTGGCGGCGATCGGCCAGCTGAGCATCAGCACGGTCTGACGATCAATATTGGCGGTCAGCAGGATGAACAGGCCGGAGACGAGGAATACGGTGAGCGCCTCTTTGAAGCGGCGCAGCTCCTGCAGCCCGGTCACGTCGATGTTCGCCAGCACGACGCCGAACAGCGTAGCGCCGATCAGCCCCGTTTCGGGCTGCACCGCCTCGCCGGCCGCGTAGACGCCCAGCGCGCCGGCCAACAGAATGGGCGTCTTCAGGTACTCGGGAGCGAGGTCGCGGCGGAACAAGGTCCGGATGCCAAACGGCACGACCAGGCCCAAGGCCGCGGCGATGCCACCGCCGACCAGCGTCCGCCATGCAAGGTGCAGGACGGCGTCGCCGGTGCTCATCGTCGTCGACAGAGTGAGGAAGCTCAGCACTAGCAACGTGACCGTGGCACCAATTGGATCGTTGACGATCGCTTCCCATTTCAGGAACGACGCCGAGCGTGGCTCCAGCTTTGCCTGGCGCAGCAACGGCATGATGACGGTCGGACCGGTCACGACCAGGATGGCGCCGACCAGCACCGACACCGGCCACGACATGCCCGCGACGAAGTGCGCCGCGAGCGTTCCGAATACCCAATTGAGCGGTAGCGCCACCGCCACTAGTCGCAGTACGCCCGATCCCGCCGAGCGGAGCTCCCGCAAGTTCAAGTTTAGCCCGCCCTCGAACACGATGATCGCCACAGCCATCCCGATCGCCGGGCGCATGACCTCGCCGAGTGCGACCGACGGTCGGATAATACCGGCGACAGGCCCGGCCAGTGCGCCGATAGCGAGCAGCGGGATGATTGCGGGCAGCTTGAGCTTCCAGCCTAGCCACTGACCAAAAACGCCTGCTACCGCCACTCCGACCACCAGGAGCAGGATCGTATCTTCCATGTAGTTCACCTCACGCGAGCGGCAGTCCATCACGGCCGTCCAGGCGTGCATGGCGGGTCGGTGCTGCTCTTGTCACGGGCATTCGAGTTGAGATGAACGAGTGACCGGTGCCGGGCAGGCGCCAAGGTCGTTTGGACGTCGCTTTCTGGGTCTATAAGCTCACTTTTCGGACTAGTTCTGGCCGGTTGCCAGTTCTATCGTCCCGTGCGGTTTTCAGCTCCGCCTCAGCCGCGCCCGCGACAGACGCCGGTCCTCAAGCGAGTAGTACAGCCAGGCCTCGCCGTCGCGGCTGGTGACGGAGGCGGCGAAAGCGATATCGCTTGCCGTCCGGTCGGGTACAGGCGGCGGTGTGATCAACGGCTCAATGCAGCGGTCCACCACGCGGGTCAGTTCCTTATCGAACGCAATCCAACCGATCCGCCAGCGCGCATCGTGCGTCGCCCCGTTGTAGAACATCACCGGCATCTCGGGGTCGTCGAGCAGCATCGGGCCGGTCGACAGGTGCCAATTGTCCCACCCGTCCTCGCGTGGCATAAAGGGTGTCGGCTGCTCGTCCCACGGCCCATCCACCTTGATACCGATGGCCAAACCGACGCGACTGGCCTCGTCGGCCGCATATTCGTAAAACAGGCTCCACCGCCCGTCCTTCTCGCGATCGACCGTCGCTTCCTTCGTGTTGCCGAGCGACTTTGTGGAAGCAAGCGCGACGCCGATCTTCACCAGTTTCTCAACACTGGGACCAGCGGCGTAAAACATCTCGCCATGCGCCATGTCGGCCTCGACGCCGGTATAATAGACGACGTAGCTGCCATCCTCCATCTTCACGACGGTCGGATCTTCCACGCCGCCTGAATCCTTCTCGCCCGTAGCGCCGGGCAGGATCGAGGGCTGGTCAAGCATCGCGAAATTGACGCCGTCGTCACTCCAGCCCGCCCAGATGATGCCGGTATCGGTCATCCCCTCGCCGGGACGTGTGACCGCGCGCACCATGATGCCGAACCGGCCGTCGGGTTCCAACCAGACATACGGGCTCATCAGGTCACGCGCCATCAGCAACGGCGGGCCCACGAGCTGGATGTCCTGCAACTCCTGTACGTTGAAATCGACCGAGCCGGACGAGGGATCCACCAGCACCTTGCGGTCCCCCGTCACGCTGTCGGCGGGCAGGCGCGACCAGACGATCGGCACCCCTGGCGCGATCTCCGATTGATTGGTGGCGCCGGTCGCCGATGACGGTCCCGGGGACATGCCGCCGGTCATGCGCCGAGTGCTTGCATAAGCGACAGGCCACCGTCGATCACGATCCGCGCGCCTGTGATGTACGACGCCTTGTCCGAAGCCAGGAACACGGCAAGATCGCCGACCTCGTCTGGCCTGCCCGCCCTATCCATCGGGATGTTGCGTTCCAGCGTCTTTCGATAGACCGGATCGGCGCTGGCGCGCTCGTTCATCGGCGTCAGGATCATGCCCGGCTCGATCGCGTTCACGCGAATGCCGTTGGGCGCCTCCTCGATCGCGAGCGTCTCGATCAGATTGGTCAGGCCGCCCTTGGCCGCGCAATAATCCGCACCGCCGGCCCTCACAGCATAGGCGTGGATCGACGATATGTGGATGATCGCACCGGGGGTGTTCGCCGGCCGGTCGCGCACGAAGCGGCGCGAGGTGAGGAACGCGCCGGTCAGGTCGGTGTCCAGCATGCGCTGCCACTGCGGCATCGTCATCTGCCGCACAGGGACACCGGCCATGTTGATCCCGGCGGAGTTGACCAGCACGGTCACGAGCCCGAACGCCTGCTCGGCAGCTGCGAATGCCGCCTCCACCGATGCCTCGTCGCCGACATTGCACTGGACCGCGATCGCGTCGCCGCCTGCCGCCTTTACCTGGGCGACGGTGTCGCTTCCATCGTTACGGGCATCGTGGAACAGTACCACCACCCTGTCGCCCAGCGCGCCGAACGCGACCGCGCAGGCCGCGCCAATCCCGCTTTCCGCGCCGCTCACCAACACGCACCTGCCGTTCGCCATCCTGTCGCCCTTTTCGAGTCTCATCGAGGCGTATCGGCGCGAGCTTCGACGTGAGCAATTCTCATTTTTGTCATGTCGTGGAGGCGAGCTGCCCGCAGGTGCTGAAATAAGCGCCAGTTCTGTTCTGATTCCAAGTACCGTGTCGTTCGGCTAACTGGAACAAAATGCTAACTTCCGAAAGCCGTAAACGCGCGACGAGAGTCACGTGATGAGTCGAGGAGGCTCGATCAGGTTTCCGCCCCGCGCCGCTGCTGCTTCATACCGCGTCGCTATGTTCGCTCATGCATTCCAGAAGCCGTTCTTTCGTCCGTGACGCTGCCGGAGATCCGTCACATACTGGGCGTGGTTTCGATGCCGGGCAAAATCGTCGATGCGCCGGGCGAGATGCTCGCAGGTCTGAAGATGGCGAGCGGCGTGGCCGTAGCGCTTGTACTTGGCAGCATCGAGCGAGCGATCGATCATCGCTCGCAGCAAGAGCGTGGCGGCGAGCGGATGACGTTGTTCGAGCGCATCCGCGGACGGGGTTAGCAGCCCGTAGTGGTCGCCGTCGAGTTCGTCGGTCCGAGCCATGACGAGGCCGGCAGCGCGGTCAAGCGCGGGCCAGTCGACCAGGAAGGCGAGCGCCTGATGGAAGGAGGGATGATGTGAGACGTGGCCCAGAGCCCGTTCCTCTGCCTCCATGTCGTCGAAATCCGGCAACCGCTTGAGGTGCGCCCGGAGATAGCTGGCATTGAGACCGCGCTCGAACGCTTGCCAGCGCTCGTCCTGCGCCTCGCTGGATCGCCCAAGGGCGTCGAGTACCTCGATCCGGACGCGATGCCAGTCCGGCCAATGGCCGCCTAGTCGAAAACCGTCTGCCGCCTTGTCGAGCGCCGCCAGAGCCTCGCCGGCTCGATCGGCGGCCAGCATCCGCTCAGCTATCGCCGCTGCGATTGCGGGACTGGCCCGTTCCTTGTCCGAATAGCGGTCTGCAAACCCGTCGACGTCGCCGAGCGCATCGGCGATCTCGGTCAGCGCCGACCGGACGAGGCGCCCATGACGACCGCGCTCGTAATCGTCCTGGTAGATCGGCCCGCGCGTACTCAACCCGATCACCCGGCGTTCTCTGTCTGGAGCGCCTATGGGGGCGTTAGCCGCCAACGTCTCGAACTGCGTCTTGAGCCGGTTCAACCCATCAGGTCCTAGCGCCGGCGCCGTCAGGGTGATCAACTCGGCGAACTGGCCATAGTCGTTCGCGCAGACGGCCGCGAACACCCGATCGGCCAACGCGCCTACCGGCTGGCCGGCCTCAACGGCGATAGCGCCGAGATCGTCCCGTGCGGAGTCGATGACGCTACCGATCGCGCCGTTGCTGTCGTCACACCGCTCATAGATAGAAGGAGCCATTTCCAGCATGCGCCAAAGAAGGTCGAACGCCTCACCCGGCCTCGTCGCCGCGACATGGACGGCGATCGCCTCGCGCTGGCCCTCGAGGTCACGGGCGAGTTCCTTCACCTTGCGCCAGTCGACGAACGAGCGCGATTTGCCAATGGAGACGAGCCGCTTGCGGATCTCGCTTGCGACGTCACCGCCGCTGCGGCTCGCCAGCTCGAGCCGCAGCCGGCGCTTGGCCGCCGGGTCACCGGCGGTAACGTCGAGCAACAGCTCCGCCAGGCGCTCGGCTCCAAGCGCGGCGAGGTTCTTCGCATTCAGCGTCGTCTCGGACGGCATGCACCTCCGTCACGATCAGGGCTCGATCCGTCAAGCGGCACTTCAAGCTGGAAACCGGTTTACGCCATATGAGGCCACTGGGTTCTAACGACGGAAATCAACTATCCCATACCGTTCAGCCCGCTCAATGAGCCAAACGGCCGCCCGGGCAAGGTGAACGAAGGGCCGGAGATAAGAAGCAATAAAATGGCGTTGAACGGCGAGGAATGGGTCCAAGTTGGATTAGCAATCACAAAGGGGGCGGCATAGGAACACAGTTCGCCAGACTAAACGACAAGTTCCAGGATGCCATCGTGCGGGAGGAGTGGATCGTGACGCGGTACAATTCGCGGTGCAAGCGCTGACATCTCTTCCGTGTGAACCTCAAAGCGAATGAGCCGCGCCCAGCCGAAAGCGGTAGTGAGGGCGGTATCGGCAGCGTCGCGGCCTACTGCCATCAAGATGCGTCCGGTGCGCGGGATGCGATGCCGTGCATCGTATGCGTGCCATGAATTTCCGAGATACACTTCGAACCAGGCATGGAAATCCATTGCGACGTCAACGGGCGGTACGCCGATGTCACCGAGGTAGCCGCTGCAGTAGCGCGCCGGGATATTCATACAGCGGCATAGTGCGACTGCAAGATGGGCGAAGTCGCGGCAGACGCCAACCCGTTCCTCATACGCCTCGTAAGCGGTCCGTGTAGCGCGAGCGTAGCAGTACCCGTAGGTGACATGCTGATGAACGAAGTCGACGATCGCGCGGACGCGGGGAGCCCCTGGTGCGGTGTTGCCGAACAGACGCCAAGCCTCTGTCGTCAGGCGGTCGGTGTCGCAGTAGCGACTGCCCAATAGATAGGTTAGTACCTCCGCCGGAAGTTCCTCAATTGGCTGTTGGTCAGCGGGATACTGGGGATCGGGTTTGCCGCTATCCTCAATGACGAAATCGCAGGACAGCGTCGTCGTGCCGGTTGGCAGCATCAGGCGGGTGCAGATATTACCGAACGCATCACGGTAATCTTCTCGATCGGTCGCCGCGCCGATGGACATTTCGTACGGTGATCGTAAATCTGCCAGTCGCGAAGGGTGGAGATTGAGCATGGCGATAACCGGCGTCGGGGCACTGCAGTCAAAGGTCAGGGTGTAGCCTGCGTGAATGAGCATAGTGCCTCGTCGAGAAAGCACCCGCGATGAACCGGACCGGCCGCCGATGATGTTTACTATAAACCAGCAGCGGGCTTAGTGGTTGCCTGTCCCCGCGTAATGAGCCCGTGTTCGTGTGAGAGTGTCCCACGCGAGACGTGCACGATCTGGGGCCTGAGGAGTGGGTCCAGTCAACATGCTACGTCACGCAGTGACAATCGTGGGGACGCAGTTGCGCGCCCACGAGATCTCAGATTTTCACGCGTAGACGAGTGTAATAGAAACCTCCGTTGAAGCCGAATGGACCGCCGTTACGTGGATAGACCTGACCATCCGACGTGCCACCGTTGAGCGGATAAACCTGCACCGTTGAGTTGGGCGACAGGCGATCAGGATGCTCGTCGGTGAAGTTTTGAGCACCCACGGAGAGGGTGAAGTATTTGCGCAACCATAGATACATGAGTGAGCGGCCGAAGTCGGCGTAGGGGCGGGGCCTTTAAATGTTCGGGTCGTGACGTGATGACCGTAGCTATAGGACGGGAGTGTCGTCGAAAGCACGAATTCCGAAGGCGATGGGCGGTGATTTCGATCACTGCCGGTTGCGTCAGTCGCGATCCACTGGACGGCCGATGCCAGCAGCAACGATCGCATCGCGGACGCGCCGGAAGAAGCTGGCTGGCAAATAGCCATAGCTCACCGCCGGCTCGCGACCTACGATAGGCCGAATATCATAGCCTGGCCACGCAAAGCGGTTCCACTCGGTAATGATGATCCACGATCGGTCACCGGATAGTTCCAAGTCACGCCGCACGGCGTCCGGCACTTCGATCGCTAACTGATCACGGGTAGGGGCCTTGCTAGTCAGCGGCACGACGTGCACCTGATCAATCCCGTCCTTCTGACGGGTCACCAGAACAACGGCGACGGGCCGGTCCTTTATACCTTCGTCGCGCCCCTTAACGTACTCGTATTCCCACAGGTAGCTGTAGTTCAGGACTTCACCCGGTTGCGGCAGCGTTGAGCCTTTTTTCAGCGTCTTGGGCGCCGCGGCCGGGTTCGACGCCGCGGATGGCTTCGAGGGTTTCGTCATCAAGATCCTCCACACGCCCTGCAACGCGTTCACGACGGCGCAGGCGTTCGTATTCATCGACGGGGACCATGACGAAGCGCACGCGACCGTTCCGGCTAACGCCGACCGGGCGGATCATCGCCTCGTCGGAATAACGGCCAAACTGCTTTTGCAATTCGCCCGACGGTACGATTTCCATGCTTTTCGCCATGAGCGGGTGTTCCTGTGCTGGATGCGTTGCAGGCTGCTGCCGGCGCGGCGGGATCTCGATCGCATGCCGGATGCTGCCTGTATGCGGAGGGCTCGGTCGCGGGTGCAGCTTAGCCTGCACGCGCGGATCGTGGTGAAAGCACGAACGGCTTAAAGCCGATAGCGATGAAATAGGGAAAACAGGGATAACCGTCAAGACGTGCGGAATAGGAAGAAACGGCGAAGATAGGAGAACCGGAATGACGTCTTAAAAACGACATACCCCGCAAACCATTCTAGCGATAAAGCCCATTCCTGCTAGAAACATCCTGGCGTGGAATTCGCCGTTCGGGTACCCAACCGGTGCCGCGAAACGTGGCATCTGGCCTATTTTGATGATCGAGCGAACCAACGTGTCACACGACGCCGAAGTTGACATGAGCCTAGTCGGCGACCTCGTTGTGGCCGAGCCTGTCAGCGCGCTCGCTGCATACCTACCCGATCTAGCACCGGACGATCGCGAGCGTGTCGACGGCTATGTCGCTCGCGCATCGGCAGAAGCGACGTTGCGCGCCTATCAATCCGACTGGCGGCTGTTTTGCGCCTGGTGCGAGGAAAGCGGATATCGATCGCTGCCCGCGACGCCGGCGATCGTCGCTGCATTCCTGACCTTACTTGCCGAGTGCGGCTTCGCCCCGCGGACGCCGCATCGGGCGCGGGGAGGGCGCGAGGCTTTGGCCAAGCCGTTAGGGCGTTCGACGATCGGTCGACGGCTGTCGGCGATCGTCTTTGCGCACCGCGCAGCGGGGTTCGATCCACCGACGCAGCAGCTAGACGGCGCGCGGTTGGAAAAAGCCATGCGTGCCATCAGGCGCGACAAGCGCGACGATCCATCGGGTAAGAAGCGCCCCGCGGATGGTGACGTGTTGCGTGACATGCTGCGGACGATCGATGGCGAGGATCTGCGGTCGTATCGCGACCGGGCCTTGTTGGCGATCGGAATGGCAGGGGCGTTCCGGCGTTCGGAGTTGGTGGCGATTACCGTCGGTCGGGTGTCGGATGATACGCGCGGATTGCTGGTCCGCGTGCCGACGTCAAAGACGGACCAGGAGGGCAGGGGGCATAGCGTCGCTATTCCCGATGGTCGGCGCCTCGAGCCGGTCCGGCATTACCGTGCCTGGCTCGAGAAAGCCGCGATCGATAGCGGTCCCGTGTTTCGCAAGTTGACCCCGCAAGGACGGCTTACCGCGCAACCGATGAGTGCCCAAGGTGTGGCGCTTGTCGTGAAAGCGGCTGCCAGGTCCGCTGGCTATCCGGACGCCTTATTCTCCGGGCACTCGCTGCGGGCTGGCTTCCTTACCGAGGCTGGACGGCAAAATGCCAATCTGTTCAAGATGCGTGAGCATAGCCGGCATGCCTCGATCGACATGGTAGCCGAATATGTGCGCGATCATGAGCGGTTTCGCGAACACGCGGGGGAGGGATTTTTATGACTGCCTCAACCCTGTGAGCGGCGCGCGAGTGCGATGACCGATGGCGTCTTCGTGCTTTCCACGACGCCACCACAGACCCTCGGTGTCACATATTGTTCAGGATCACTCGCCGAGTACGACGTCTTCACGTATCGACTTAAGGTGACGTTGAAGTTCGTTCATCACCTCTATGGCATTTTCGTCAAGTGATGCTGATAATCGAGGCGACGTAAGGACCGCGCTAAGTCTATCAGAGAGAAGATAGATATCGGCTGGTACACCCGAGAATGATTGTAGTCGCTCTATACGCCGTTCCGACCCGCGTATCACCGTTTGAAACCGCATATAGTGTTCGTAATAGATATGATCGGCTTGCTCGATGGTAAACGCGTTCAGCGCCTCGGCCGTCGCGTCACCAGCATCATCCAGAATTTCGAGGAAATGGTTTGTTATGGAACGGCGCTGCTCGACCTTGGCCGTCGCCAGACTCAACTCCGCTTTCCGAGCACGAACGTATGCGCCGCGCAGCAGCGTAATCGCCATTACGAGCACACCCAAGTTTGCAAAGGCCGAAATCCACTCCGGGAGGCTCCCCAAATACATCGCTACGCTCTCTTTTTACCGAGCCGCTTCATAGCGGGCATCGGCAATTAGCATAGCTCCACGCCCCGGAAGGTCGCGTCGTCGACTATAATCTTGGCGACGCCAGGACCGACGATGGTGTTGACCTTGCCAAGTGTCGTCTCGATGGCATCGCCCGGAAAATTGATTTCGATGACGTGTGAATTCGGCACTGGCTGGTCGTCTGCGTCGATCACCATCGGCATGGGCGTAAGCCTGACACGATAGCTCGCCGGCTCGGCCTGGCGGCGTACGGTCACAAGCTGATGTTCCGTTTCGCCATTTCGATAGACGCCATGTCCTTCAGGGGCGTTACCGTCTCGCCCGAGAAGATATCCGCCAGATCGAGGAGGTCCTCGTCCTTAAGTGCAGCAACCGCGGCTTCGATCTCAGCGAGACGATCGACAGCGCGGCCACCTACGGCAGCACGCCGCTTGATCCGTGATTTGAGCATCCACAATCGATAGCAGAGTCAACGCAAGATTGGCAGTGAGATCAGCCATCTCGATCAAGCGGCTTGGGATCGGACCTCCAGACGCAGCCGACCCGACTATGGCTGTGGGGCGGCATCCTTCTGTGCAGGCGCTTTGGCCGCTTGCGGCGTATTCATGCTCTCTACCTGCGCTGTCGTTTTAAAGTCCAGGAGCTCGACCTGAAACACAAGATCGGAATTGGCGGGGATCGGGCCTGACGCTTGCGACCCATAGCCCATCGCCGCAGGAATACAGAACCGTGCGACGCCAGTCTTGGCTAGCATCTGCAATCCTTGAGAGAAGCCCGCGATCACGCCGTTAACCGGCAATGGGGACCGCATCCCTTGATCGAACACTGCCCCGGTCGTTGCCAGATAGCCGATGTAGTTCACTAGCGAGACATCGCCTTGGGTGGGCTTCGCGCCAGATCCAGGGCGCATCATCGTATATCCCAACCCGGTAGGCGTGCGTGCCGAACACAGACGCTGCCCCTTTGGCACTATGGGGGTCAAAGGTAGTGCGATGATGGCACTGCTTGCCTTCATCGGCGCAGGTACTGAACCGCGCGGCTTGCCTTTTTGAAGCGCCGCCCCGCTGACAGGTAACGGCGCCGTCAGCAACGGCAGGACAACGGCG
>Ga0308164_10005215_pt1 | contig 10602 bp, 11 predicted proteins | sample PhyTR2_FD_201031 | JGI IMG/M metagenome (GOLD analysis project Ga0308164, IMG submission 201031) | Phyllosphere microbial communities from UC Gill Tract Community Farm, Albany, California, United States - DLSLT.R2 | ecosystem: Host-associated > Plants > Phyllosphere > Unclassified | place: USA... | reverse complement strand
GTTCAAGCTGACGCACCGCGACATGGGCCCCAAGGTCCGCTATCTCGGACCCGAGGTTCCCGAAGAGACGCTGATCTGGCAGGATCCCGTTCCCGAGGGCACCGCACCGTCGGACGCCGACGTCGCGACGTTCAAGGACGCCGTGCTGGCGAGCGGGCTGACGATCGGCCAGCTGGTCAAGACGGCCTGGGCGTCGGCATCGAGCTATCGCCGGTCGGACCATCGCGGTGGTGCGAACGGCGCACGGATCGCGCTCGCGCCGCAGAAGGACTGGCCGGTCAACGAGCCCGAGCAGCTCAGCCAGGTATTGGCCAAGTTGAACGCGCTGCGGGGCAGCATGTCGCTCGCTGACGCAATCGTGCTGGCAGGTTCGGCAGCGGTCGAGAAGGCGGCGCGTGACGCAGGCCACGACGTGGCGGTGCCGTTCCTCGGCGGCCGCGGCGATGCGACGCAGGACTGGACCGATGTCGAGAGCTTCGTGTGGATGGAGCCGCAGGCCGACGGGTTCCGCAACTACTTGAAGACGCGTCACCCGGTGAAGACCGAGGAGCTGCTGCTCGACAAGGCTTCGCTGCTCGGCCTGTCCGCGCCGGAAATGACCGTGCTGGTCGGTGGCCTGCGCGTGCTCGGCGCCAACTTCGGCGATGCGCCCGACGGCGTATTGACCAACCGTCCGGGGCAGCTGACGAACGACTTCTTCGTCAACCTCCTCGACAACGACACGTTCTGGGATCTGGTCGATACGTCGAGCGACGAGAAGTTCATCGGCTATGATCGTGGCGGTCGCGAGAAGAAGTGGCAGGCGACCCGCACCGACCTGATCTTCGGCTCGAACTCGCAATTGCGCGCGACGGCCGAGGTCTATGCCGAGAACGGTCACGAGAAGAAGTTCGTTCGCGACTTCATCCGTGCCTGGGTCAAGGTCATGAATGCCGACCGCTTTGACGTCACGGCCAAGCCTGTGTCGTCGAACCAGGCGACGTAAGCGACGTTGATTGGCAGATAGGCCGTGATGATCTGGATGGGTTTCCAGCGTCGCGCGGCTTATCTGCCACTGACCTCCGCTGTGAGACAGACCTTGACCCGTCGATTATCGGCAGCCCGTGCGTTTTGCATTATGAAGGCAGAACTGGTGGTTTTGGGGTGACACCGACCTCCCGCAAACAGCGGGCACTCCCTCTTCAATCCGGGTGACGCATGATACCCTCTCAAGAGGTCCGTATCTGACCCTGACGGAGAGGCGAATGTCCATTCTCCTTGCCCTCGCGCTGACCGCGCAAGTGCCCCCGTCTCCTCCGGACGGACCTGGCAGATAGTCGTCGGTCAAGACCGATCAGACACTTACAAATGAATCGTCTTGCACACCGGACGGTAGATTCGCCGTCAGTATGCAATGACGTTTTCGCCAGGGTTTGGTAATGGCGTCGATCAAACGTCACGGCGTGGCCATTCCGCACCCGGAGACCGATAGGTTACGCAATGCGCTAGCCAATGCGACCGACCTCCTGTCTGTTCAGATCGGCTGCTTCGCGACCAAGGATGCGTTGATTGACGTCGTCTATATCAGTCGTGCTTGAGGCGCTTCGCCCCGGCGCTAGGCGAGGCCCGGGGTGAGACGTCGCCGACATTTCCGTGCGACGGGTTGAACGGCAGGTCCTGTCAAACGCTGCCTTTAAGCCTTTGCACGAGATGCCTCCGTGGGTGGCGAGTGCCAGGCGTCGCCTTCAGACGGTGCGGATGGTTCCACCGTCGATGACGAATTCAGCGCCGTGGATCGCGGCGGCGCGTTCGGCGGCGAGATAGGCGATAAGGTCGGCCACCTCTTCAGGCTCGGCGCCCCGTCCGATCGCAATCCCGCCCAGAGCATCAAGTACGGAGTGACGCGCGTCCTCGATCGTGCCGCCATTGGCAGCGCGCAGAATTTCCAGAAAATCCCCGGTGGCCTCCGTCATGATCCAGCCGGGTGAGACGGCGTTGACCCGCACGCCCTTGGGACCAAGCTCCTTCGAGATCGCCTTGCTGTAGGTCCTCAACGCAGCCTTGGCAGCGGCGTAACCGGTCGTGGATTCGGGGAGCGGAAGCACGGACTGGATCGAGGTAACGTGAATCACGACGCCTGCGCCCCGCTCGAGCATCTGCGGGATCAGCAGGCGGTCGAGCCGGACGGTCGCGAGCAAGTTGAGATTGAGCTCGGCAAGCCAGTGCTCGTCCGTCAACGCGACGAAGCCACCCGCCGGCGACGCCGAACCACCTACCACATGGGCAAGAATGTCGATGCCGCCCATCTGCTCGAGCGCCGCCTTGGCCAGCGTTTCGCCGCCCTCGGGCTTGGTCAGGTCCGCCTGGACATATTCGACGCCTTTTATGGGATCCTTGATCGCCCGCGCGGCGGTGATGACGCGTGCGCCGCCGGCCAAGAACCGCTCGACCGTCGCGCGTCCAAGGCCCTTGGTTCCACCGCTGACCAGGACGCGCTTGCCAGCGAATTCGGTCGGATCTGCCTTGATGCTCATACCGTGGTCTCCAAGGTCTTGATGGCGCCGTGCGCCAGCGTGAAGCGATAGGTGAAGCGAAGCGGGCTACCCGGGAAATCACCGTGAGCGGGACCTTCGACGACGATATCGCCGTCATCGTCCCTGACAGTATCGGGTGTGAAGATCGCCTTCACCGGGATCACGTCTTGCTCGAACAGCTGGCGGATCGCCGCCTCGCCCTCGAAATGCTTGCCGTTGTCGATGAAGACGGCGTCGCGCAAGAAGGGTTTCAGCATGCCGTCAATATCGAGACGGGCGTTTGCTCCGATGTAGTCGGCGATCGGCGTGGGCAGGTCCATTGACATGTTCATCTCCTCGACGGTGGCACGCCGTATTTATCGATGGACCCCTTACGTGATAATCGGGATAAATCGGCATAGGGCGTTACGAGGATCGGGATAATGATGCGCCATTCGCTACTCGAACTCGAGGCGGTTCTTGCCATCGTTCGGTGCGGCTCGTTTCGAGCAGCAGCGCTCGATCTCGGCATGTCGACCACGGCCATCAGCAATGCCGTCGGCAAACTCGAGCGGGAGCTTGCCGTCCGGTTGTTCAATCGCACCACCCGCAGCGTCTCGCTCACCCATGCCGGGCGAGTTTTTGTCGATCAGATCAAATCGGCGCTCGAAGACATTCAAAAAGCCATGAACACGGCGCGCTCCCAGCAGGAAACGCCGTCCGGCACCTTGCGGATCAATGCCTTCGCGACAGCGGCGCGCGAGATCATGGCGCCGCTAATCTTGGGATATTTGCAGCGCTATCCACAGGTTCATATCGACCTCGTCACCGAGGGGCGGCTTGTTGACGTCGTGGCCGCAGGCTTTGATCTGGGACTGCGCAGCGCGAATTTGGTTCCAAACGATGCGATTGCCATCCCGCTGGGCCGGGAGCGACGCATGGCGGTTGCCGCATCCCCAGATTTTTTCAAAAACAGGCCTATCCCGCAAATGCCGCAGGAGCTGCTCACCTATCCCTGCGTTCGCGTGCGGCTACCCAATGGCGCCGTATTCCGATGGCGGTTCGAGAAAGACGGCGAAGAGTTGCAGCTCGACGTCGACGGCCCGATCAGCCTCGACGAAGCCTCGTTGACCCGGATTGCGGTAACAAGCGGCGTAGCGATCGGCTATTTCATGGAAGCCGATGTCCGCGAAGACATTGCGGCGGGCCGGCTCGTCCGCATTCTTGAAGACTGGACGCCGCCGCTTGCACCATTGTGCCTCTATTATTCCAATCGGCGCAATTCCTCCGCTGCCTTCCAAGCCTTTATTGCGCTCGCGCGCGACTTCGCCGCCGGGCGGCTCGCAGGACCCTGATTAAGACGCCTTGCTGGAAATCGGCTTACAGGTGCCTTTTGGTAGGTTTTGCCAGGTGCGAAACTTCGCAGGGGCTCACCTGAACGACCGACTCCGGCCGATACCCGCCTTGCCGAGCACCCAGCGGCCTGACCCAAACCCGGACATTCGCGCGCTATTTATGGGGACAGTGCCCACGCGATGGAAAGCTTACTTGACGTAAAGCGCACTTTCCATGACAAGCTTCCTTCACACCGAATCGAAGGGGCTTCACCATGACTGCCAACGGCGCCACCATCCGCTACCAAGATCCCGCGACCAGCCGCTATAACCGGCGGATGATCGTCGCGATGCTGAGCTGCATCGTGATGCTGATCGGCGTGCAGCGTGGCGTCCCCCTCGACGCGATGGACGGCCCTGCCCGCTGGGTGCTGGCGGCACTGCCAAGCCTGCCGATCGCGGCCGTCTTCTGGCTGATCGGCGCGATGATCCTCGGCATGCACGACGAATACCTACGGCTTCTCGAGGTGCGCAAGGCGATGATCGCGACCGGCGTGACCATGACCGTCGTATCCATCCTGGGGTTCCTCGAGATGCTGGGCGGCGCGCCGCATCTGCCGCTCTTCTACGTGCCTGTGCTGTGGTTCGGATCACTGGGTGTCGGACAGTGCGCCAACATGCTGATCGAGCGTCAGTGGTCGTGATCAATCACCTGCGTGCGCTACGCGCGGCTCGCGGATGGTCGCAACACCATCTCGCCGATCTTCTGGAAGTGAGCCGGCAGAGTGTCAACGCGATCGAGACCGGCCGCTACGATCCATCGCTGCCACTCGCCTTCAAGCTCGCCGAACTGTTCGACCTTGCCATCGAAGACGTCTTCGTCAGCCCTTCAAAGGAGCAATAACATGATCCGACACCTCGGTTTGCGCATCGCGGCATCCGCCATGGCTCTCGGCAGCGCGGTCCTTCCCGTCGCAACCCAGGCCGCTGCATCCACCCCGGTCATGCAGATGCCGCACATTTCCGTAGTTTCCATCGGCAAGGGCACGCCCGTCATCCTGATCCCCGGCCTGTCGAGCCCCCGAAGCGTGTGGGACGGCGTGGTACCAGGTCTTGCGAAGAACCACCGCGTCTACGTGGTGCAGGTCAATGGTTTTGCCGGCGACGCCCCGGGGGCGAACCTGTCGCCTGGCATACTCGACGGCATCGTCGAAGACCTCCATACGCTGATTGCGCGCGAGAACATCACAGGCACGGCGATCGTCGGGCATGCGATGGGCGGGCTCGTCGCGCTCAAGTTGTCGGAAAAGCGCCGGGCCGATCCCGGCCAGATCATTACCGTCGACGCACTGCCCTTCATCGGCACGCTCTTTTCGCCCGCCGCGACGGTCGCCATGGTCGAGCCGCAGGCCAGGGCGATGCGCGATGCGCAAGTGGCCAGCCATGGCAAGCCTGTCAGCGACGCGGCCGCGCAGGCGATTGCGGAACGGCTGGCCCTGAAGCCGGTCGCGCGTGCGCTGGTGTCGAGCTGGGCCAAGGCGGCCGATCCGCGCGTGTCCGGCGCTGCGATGTACGAGGACATGACCAGCGACCTGCGCCCGGTGATGAAGACGATCGCGACGCCGATCACGCTGGTCTATCCCTGGTCTGCCGACGGCCCCACCAGCCTGCAGGCGGATGCCCTGTATCGCGCGGCGTACAAGGACGCGCCGCACGTCACCTTCGTCGATATCGGCGAGGCCGGGCATTTCGTGATGCTCGATCAACCGGTAGCGTTCGAGGACGCTGTCGGTGCGTTCCTGGCGCATTGAGGTATCGCGAACGCACGTAACAAAATGGCGCGTGATTGAGCGGGCCGCGAACGGCTGCGGCGGAGCGTGTTTCCGCAACAGCCATGGACAGGAATGGCCGGAATTATTTGCAAGCGGACGTTCAGCCGGTCTTCATTTCATTCAACGTCACTATGCTCGTAGATAAGCGTTGTTGTCGATCGACTGACGGCTTGGCTCGTATCCATTTTGTAGCAGTAGATCGGCACGCCACCCGCTGAACCGCGCTCAATCTGGAACTGGATGCACTCCCGATCAGGAAAATGCATTATCTCGATGGTCCGATAGGCCATCGCTTTATCGATAGAGATCCTGTCTTTCGAGGCCCATCGGCTCATAGCATCCTGAACCTCAGGATATTTTGAATATACATCCCATTTCCATTTATCCGGCGCTGGTCGAGGCACGCGATACGTGTCGCGGCCAAAACAAGTCCCAAAGGCGAAACAAATTGCTCCGGCCAAACCAACTCCGACGATTGCTGCAGCCTTGTGCCTCATCTGCCATTTCTGACATCCATATTGTATGTCTGCAAATGGGCGAAAGCGGACGTTCGCACAGGCACGGCGACGGATGTCCGGTGATGGTGGAAGACGGACATCGCCAAGGCATAGCCCAGGGTCATCTTGCGGCCGGTCATCGGGAAGCGGCGCGTGGGCGCCGAGGCTCCGTTCGTTTTAACTCTCCTGCCCGGCGGATACACAGGCGGAGCATGCGGCACCCGTTTCGAGCCATGCCTTGATGAGGGTGCTGAACTCCGCTTGCGAGCCGGATGCAGGCGCGCGGTTGCCGCCCGGGTGCCAGACCAAACCGACAAGCTCGTCCACGGCCATGTGATGGAGGAGTTCAGCCCGGGTCATGTGCAAGCGTGGGTCAAGTATCTGACGGCAGATTTCGCCAGGCTTCCTGCCCCGCCGGGCCATCTCGATCAGGGCGAGCTTCTACTTGGGCTTGCCGGGCACGGCAAACGCCACGAAGTTAGCGTCTCGGTGACAGGTCGTGCACCGCAAGGTCCGCGCGCCATCAAGACCTGATCCGCGTCGGCGATCGCGAACGGCATCGACACGCCAGCCCAGATCGAGCATCGTCCAGGCCAGCATGCAGATCGACAGCAAAGACCCGGCAGCCCCCGCCATAACTCGCGCCGACCTATCTCGCTGCCGGTGGGCGCAGGGTGATCCGTTGCTTGCGGCGTATCACGACGCCGAATGGGGCGTGCCCGAACGCGATCCGCGCGCGCTGTGGGAAAAGCTGATGCTTGACGGGTTTCAGGCCGGGCTTGCCTGGATCACGATCCTTCGCAAACGCGACGCATTCCGGGCTGCCTTTGCCGGGTTCGATCCGGAGATCGTCGCTCGGTTCGGCGAGCCGGACATTGCGACAATGCTCGGCAACGCCGGTATCGTCCGCTCACGCGCCAAGATCGCGGCGACGATCGGCAATGCCCGCGCCTATCTCGCGATGGGCGATGCCGGCGAGAATTTCGGCAGCTTTGTCTGGAGTTTCGTTGATGGTACTCCAGTGATCGGCGACGATGCCAAGGTGCTGACCCGCTCGCCTGCCTCCGAAGCCCTATCCGCGGCGCTCAAGCAGCGCGGATTCAAGTTCGTGGGCCCAGTCATCGTCTACGCCTGGATGCAGGCTTGCGGTCTTGTGAATGATCACGAGACATGCTGTTTCCGTCGAGCCGAACCATGAGCGCGACACCGCCAGGGCTTGGCGACCCCCTTCATGCAGGGTTCGTACGGATCACGGCTGTTCGCTAGCCTGTCTGGCCGATCGTCGCGAGGAGCCAGCCTTGAGCCTTGGTTTATTGACGACCCGGTGACCGGCGTCGCGCTTCCTCCGAAACTCCCCACAGCGGCGGCTTACGATCCTGGGCCTGTTCAGCGACGCCGTGTGCGATGCGCAAACCAGACGCATTGGCCTCCGATGGTGACGACCTCAAACGGTCCTTCGGCTGCCCGTAGATGCTTCCCCGCCTCGGCCAGCGAGTCGTTCGGCCATCGAGTCATGCATTGCCCCAGTCCCCCCCGATCAGGAAACTGCCCGACGGTTGAACGACAATCGTGATAGCGTGAGCGTTTGGAAAGTTAGCGGCTTCCGGATCCAGGCATGCGAAGGGGGACTGCAATGAAGGTCGCGATGCAATTTCTGATTCAGGCCTGTGGCTTGTCGACCCTGCTCGTGTCTGGCGTTGCCGACGCTGCGGAGCAGGGGTGGCTTCGGTACGTGAACGCTAGGTATCGATATCACCTCTGTTATCCGACGACGCTTAAAGCACAGCCGGCAGCGCCAAATGGTGACGGCCGTGTGTTTCACGCCGCGGATGGCGGATCGTTGGCGGTTTTCGGACGGAACGACGTGCTGCATGACGGGATCGATGCCACCGCGAAGGACATCGCTTCGAGACTTGCCGGTCGAGGGGGGCGAACGAGCTATGCCGCGGGACGTGACAACTGGCGCGTCGTATCCGGGACCGACCGCGCCGGAAACATATTCTATAGCAAGATACTGCGACGGGACGATCAGTTTGCCATTTTCGCGTTGCGATATCCCACAAACGCGCCGCGCTATCGGTTGATCGCGACACGGATAAGTACATGTTTCGCCATGCTGAATTGATCAATGCGGTTCAGAACCGGTCGCGTCGTAGCGGTACAGATCCCGACTGCGCATGATGGATTTGAGTAACGTGCCATATTGCGTATCGGTCGCGTAGCGTCCGGTCAGCGCATCGGCATAGGCGTCCGGATCATCGACGTGGCGTCGCGCTTCGGCATAGGCCCGGTGCGTGGCAAGCAAGCGGCCATGCTCGTCGAACGCATCGGCCAGCGTGGCAAACTTTCTAAACGGTGCGCGGATGTGAAAGGATCGGCCGCTGCGCGTTTCCTCGCGCGTGCGGGCCGTCACGGAGGGCTGGCCCGCCGCCGCCTTAATTCCGAACGGATTGTTCGAGCCGGGGGGCATGTGCCTGCCCTCACCGCTTCCCAGTATCCATTGCGCGATGCTGATCGAGGTGGGTACATGCCAGCGCTGGCGCGATCGACGGGCTGCATCGATCACGTCGGCGGGGGGCTCGCGGCCAGCACGCCGTGCAGGACCGGTCTGCAATACCAGTTTCGGCACGGGCATAACGGCAGTACGCGGCTCCACTGGTGCGATCGGCACGGTCGCGCGGGGCGAAGCACGCATCACAGTCCGCATGGCGTTGAGCAACCGCAAGATCGGATCGTTGGGATCGACGCGCCCGTCGGAGCTGGACTGCCCGACGAGGCGGCGATGCGCCTCGGAGATCGCCCGAAGCGTCTTGGTTCCGCAGATCCCGTCCACACGCAACGCCCGTGACGACCAGGCGGATCGTCGGACGTTCAGCAGTTGTTGGATCGCGCGCACGTCGGGCGATCGACCGCGGGCGTCCGCCGGGTAGATACATGGCCATGACCTGGCGCCATCGATGCATCGGCGATCTCCGGAGACAGCCCTGCCATCGAACAATTTGGACCAAGTCGGCGCCGACGAGGAGGTCGTCGCCGATCCCGACCAGATCGTAACCCTAGACTCGAAGATCGTACTGAGCCTCTCGGCAAGCGATGGCGGCACACCGTTCGTCGGTTGGCTCTACCGTCGGCTGAGTCAGCATCATCACCTGCCGCCAGCCACCTCTGTCCATTTCGATCCAATCTGTTCGGGCATCGTCCCGAAAGTCAACGTGCACCAGGTCGTCCGCAAGACGACATCATCCCAGACCCGGCTGATCAGCGATCGTCCGCCGATAGCAAGCGTTGGCAACCGGCTTGCGACCAAGACCGTCGGGCTGGACACGCGCGATGCGATGCGTACGACCACCGATCCGTATCTGCTTTCGAACCATGCGATGTCGACGCACCCGATCAGCACCCGTCGCAGCGATTGGGATTTGCTGTTCAAATCCGCGGTGCGTGCTTCGCAGGTCATGGTAATCGTTCTGAACCGACAATATCCCGCCAGCCTCTGGTGCAATTATGAAGTTCAGCTCGCTCTGGACGAGACTAACAGGCGCCACCGGAAGCTTCGTCCGGGGCTGAAACTTGTGGTCCTGACGTTCGACGACGTGGTCGCGGACGACGCGATGATCCGACAGCGCATTCCACACGCCAAGATTGTCTCCGTCCGGCGAGCCAAACCCGTAGGCGTGCGGATGGGCCGTTCGATCCTGAATGCGGCGCATCCTTGGTCGATCTCCGAAGACGCCTTTGCCCGTCTGGTAGCCGCGATCAGCCATCACATCTGATGCATCGCGTACCGTCGTTACCATGGTGAAGCACCTATTGTATGCGACGCTCGCGGCATCGCCAGTGCAGCATCTGCGGCTCGACTTACACTATCAGCGGCAAGACTATTATTGCTGCGAACACGCGAGGATCTACGTTGAGGAGTTCAAACGCGAGACAACTCAGCGGTACAGGAGCTTGCGGCTGCCGGGATGCGGCGGCAGATGCCCGCCTGCGTCAGTTTAAGACGGAGCTAACCAACCTTACGAGATCCTTCTCGCAGGTTTGGTGGATCCGACGCTGATGGTAATGATCGCGGACCAAGAGAGCCTGAAGGCGCGTTTCAAACGAGGAATTAGTTGTCACAAGCAAAAGGCAAGGGCGACGACCCTCCCGCATCGCATCCTTCTAGGGCGCTTTGCCGAGAAGGTCGCGACGCTGCGCTCGGAGCCGGACGACGACGCGGTACGTACCCGATCCGCCACGTTGCTAAGCACACTAATCGAAAGCGTGACGATCTGCCCCACGAACCGAGTGGCCCGGAGGCCGAGGTGGTCGTAATAATATCGGACCTGCTGGCGTGCGCCACAAACGACGACGCCGCCCGTGAGGGCGGCGTGATGTCGAGTTGTGGGATTTGGTTGCGGGGACAGGATTTGAACCTGTGACCTTCAGGTTATGAGCCTGACGAGCT
>Ga0308164_10005212_pt1 | contig 10610 bp, 4 predicted proteins | sample PhyTR2_FD_201031 | JGI IMG/M metagenome (GOLD analysis project Ga0308164, IMG submission 201031) | Phyllosphere microbial communities from UC Gill Tract Community Farm, Albany, California, United States - DLSLT.R2 | ecosystem: Host-associated > Plants > Phyllosphere > Unclassified | place: USA... | reverse complement strand
GCATCTCGGCCATCAGCTTGGCGTTGGGGTTGTACGGCCGTTGCACCGGCATCGCCCACAGGGTGATCTCGGTGCCTTCCTTCACGCCGGCGGCCTTGAGCAGTTCCTTGGCTTTTTCCGGGTTGTAGGCGGCGTCTTTGATGGTGTCGTCGTAGGACCATTGGGTCGGCGGCATTGCGTTGACCGCCAGTTGCCCGGCGCCCTGGTACACGGCATTGAGGATGCTTTGCTTGTTCACCGCCATGTCCAGCGCCTGGCGCACTTCAAGCTGGTCGAAGGGCTTGTGACGCACGTTGTAGGCGATGTAACCGAGGTTGAAACCCGGTTTGGTCAGCAATTGAAGGTTCGGGTCGGCCTTGAGCGCATCGACGTCCGCCGGACGCGGGTGCAGGGTTACTTGGCATTCGCCGGCCTTGAGTTTTTGCACGCGCACCGAGGCATCGGTGTTGATGGCGAAAATCAACTGGTCGAGCTTCACGCGGCTCGGGTCCCAGTATTGTTTGTTGGCCACGTAACGGATCTGCGAGTCTTTCTGATAACGCTGGAATACGAACGGCCCGGTGCCGATCGGCTTCTGGTTGATGTCGCTGGGCTTGCCTTCTTTGAGCAATTGCTCGGCGTATTCGGCCGACAGAATCGAGGCGAAGCTCATGGCGATGTTTTGCACGAACGCAGCGTCCACCGTGTTCAGGGTCATCACTACGGTATACGGGTCGGTTTTCTCGACCTTGGCGATGTTCTTGTTCAGGCTCATCCCGTTGAAGTACGGAAACTCGGTGGGGTAGGCCTTGCGGAACGGATGATCCGGGTCAAGCATGCGGTTGAAGGTGAACAGCACGTCGTCGGCATTGAAGTCCCGCGTCGGCTTGAACTCCTTGTTGCTGTGAAATTTCACCCCTTCACGCAGATGGAAGGTGTAGGTCAGGCCATCTTCTGAAATATCCCACTTGGTCGCCAACCCAGGTACTACGTTGGTGGCGCCTTTCTCGAACTCGACCAAGCGGTTGTACAGCGGCTCGGCCGCGTCGTTGTCGGTGGCGGTGGTGTACTGCGCTGTATCGAACCCTGCGGGGCTGCCTTCGGAGCAGAACACCAGGCTCTTCTTGTCGGCGGCTTGGCCCATCGTGGCCACAGCCAGCAGGCTGGTGCCAAAAATTGCGGATAGAACGGTGGTATGGCGCATGACGATCCCGATCCTTGTTTGTAGTTGTCATCAGCGAGCAATCGCCCAGCCTTTCGGACTGGGAGACATCACTGATCCCACGCACAGCAAGTGCCTTTCCCATATAGCTACCGCTGCTGTCCTACGACGTTATGGGTCGCGGAGTTCGCAGTAAATGCGCCAAATCGGATTGACCTTGTAGGCAACGGAGTCGCGGACCGCAGTTCGTTGCTGTAGGACGCAACGGATGCGAGCGTGGTCTGTTTCCTACTGGTCTGGCGGATGCAATAACGGCGACGTTATGAAACGTCGCCGTCACTGGTCCTTACTTGCCGCTTACGCTCACGCCATAGAAGGAGTTCAAGCCAAACGGGCTGATCTTGAAGTCCTGTACGGTGTTACGCATGGGTTGATACACCGTCGAGTGCGCGATAGGTGTCATCGGGACTGCATCTTTGAGGATATGTTGCGCCTGCTTGTACAGCTCGGTGCGTTTAGCGACGTCGGAAGTGGCCTTGGCCTCTTTCACGATGCCGTCGAATTTCTTGTCACACCACTTGGAGAAGTTGTTACCGGCCAGCGAATCGCAGCCGAACAGCACGTTCAGCCAGTTGTCCGGGTCACCATTGTCGCCGCTCCAGCCAATGATCATGGCCTGGTTCTCGCCGCCTTTGGAGCGCTTGATGTACTCGCCCCACTCGTAGCTGGTGATCTTGACCTTCAGGCCGATCTTCGACCAATCGTTCTGCAGCATTTCTGCCATCAGTTTAGCGTTCGGGTTGTACGGACGCTGAACCGGCATGGCCCACAGCACGATCTCGGTCCCTTCCTTGACGCCGGCTTCCTTGAGCAGCGCCTTGGCTTTCTCAGGGTCGTACTTGGCGTCCTTGATGGTGGTGTCATAGGACCACTGGGTCGGCGGCATGGCGTTGACGGCCAGTTGGCCCGCGCCTTGGTAGACGGAGTCGATGATCTGCTGCTTGTTCACCGACATGTCCAGCGCCTGGCGTACGCGCAGGTCAGCCAGCGGGTTGGGCTGGTCGCTGCCTTTGACTTTGTCCATGACGTTGTAGGCCACGTAGCCCAGGTTGAAACCAGCCTGGTGCGGCAGTTTCAGGTCCTTGTCTTCGCCCAGCGCCTTGAGGTCGGCCGGACGTGGGAACAAGGTGATCTGGCATTCGTTTTTCTTGAGCTTCTGGATACGCACCGACGGGTCGGTGGTGATGGCGAAGATCAGGTTGTCGATCTTCACGTCTTCAGGCTTCCAGTAATCCTTGTTGCCGGTGTAACGGATGTTGGAGTCTTTCTGGTAGCTCTTGAACACGAACGGGCCAGTACCGATCGGCTTCTGGTTGATGTCCGCAGGCTTGCCTTCTTTCAGCAGCTGGGCCGCGTATTCCGCCGACTGGATCGACGCGAAGCTCATGGCCAGGTTCTGGATGAATGCCGCGTCCACGGTGCCAAGGGTGAACTTGACGGTGTGGTCATCGACTTTCTCGATATTCTTGATGTTGGTGTCCATCCCCATGTCCGTGAAATACGGGAACTCGGTGGGGTAGGCCTTACGGAATGGATCGTCTTTGTTGATCATCCGATTGAAGGTGAACAGTACGTCGTCAGCCGAGAATTCACGAGTGGGCTTGAAGTACGGGGTGGTGTGGAACTTGACGCCTTCGCGCAGATGGAAGGTGTAGGTCAGGCCATCCGGGGAGACGTCCCAACTGGTGGCCAGGCCAGGTACCACGGCGGTGCCGCCGCGTTCGAACTGGCTCAGACGGTTGAACATGGTCTCGGCCGAAGCATCGAAGTCTGTTCCGGTGGTGTACTGGCCTGGATCGAAACCGGCCGGGCTCCCTTCGGAGCAGAACACCAGGTTAGTCGCCGCATGGGCGAATGGGGCCGCGGCCATAAGGCCCGCGCTCACTAATAACGGAAGGACTGCGTGTTTAAGCATGTTGGCCTCATGATTTGTTGTCATTTTTGGTGGTGAGGGCGACCTCGTGAGTCGGCCTGCCGATACTTATGCAGGCGCCATACCCAATGCAAGACGTTGAGCTGTTGCAAGACGCAAAGAGTGGTACGAGCGTACAGGAATGTCGCAATTATGAAAGTTTTGACATATTTGCGCCTGTTTTGAGGGTTTTTTCGGTGCGCGGCTTGCACCAAGAAAGGCCAACCGAGGCGTCTAGCGCACTCGATTGGGGCGTCACTGTTACTTCTCCAGACTCACGCCATAAAAGGGCGTGAGCCCAAAGGGGCTGATTTTGAAGTCTTTGACTTCCTTGCGCAGAGGTTGGAAAACCGTCGAGTTCGCAATAGGCGTTATAGGTACTTGTTCCTTAAGAATTTTTTGTGCCTGTTGATACCACTTGATGCGCTGCGCGCGGTCGTTGCTCACTTTGGCCTGCTGCACCAGTTTGTCGTACGCCGGGTTACACCATTTGGCGTAGTTGCTGCCCTTGACCGCGGCACAACTGTAGAGCACGCCGAGCCAGTTATCCGGGTCGCCGTTATCGCCGGTCCAGCCGTAAATCATCGCGTCGTGCTCGCCATTTTTGGCCCGTTTGATGTACTCGCCCCATTCGTAGCTGACGATATTGGCGTTGATGCCCACCTTGGCCCAATCCTGTTGAATCATCTGGGCCGACATGCGCGCGTTCGGGTTGGATGCGCGTTGTACGGTCATCGCCCACAGGTTGAGGGTGGTGCCGGGTGCAACCCCTGCTTCTTTTAGTAGCGCCTTGGCTTTGACCGGGTCGTAGGGCGCGTCCTTCAGCGATGGGTCATAAGACCACTGGGCCGGTGGCAGCGCGTTCTGCGCCAATTGTCCGGCACCTTGATACACCGCTTTGATAATCGCCTGCTTGTCGATGGCCATGTCCAAGGCCTGGCGCACTTTCAACTGATCCAACGGCGGATGCGTCACGTTGTAGGCCAGGAAGCCCAGGTTGAAACCGGCTTGTTGCAGCACGCGCAGGTTCGGGTCCTGTTTCATCACCTCAATGTCGGCAGGGCGCGGATAGCCGCTGACCTGGCATTCGCCGGCCTTGAGTTTTTGCAGGCGCGAAGCGGCGTCGGGGGTAATCGCGAAGACCAGGTTGTCGAGCTTCACATCCTCGGGTTTCCAATACTGTTTATTGGCCACGTAGCGAATCTGCGAGTCCTTCTGATAACGCTTGAACACGAACGGCCCGGTGCCCACCGGCTTCTGGTTGATATCTTCGGCCTTGCCGTCTTTCAACAACTGGCCCGCGTACTCGGCCGATTGCACGGAGGCAAAGCTCATGGCCAGGTTCTGCACGAACGCGGCGTCGACGTTGTTCAGGCTGAAGCGCACGGTGTGCTCGTCGAGTTTGTCGACGCTTTTGATCGTGGTGTTCAGACCCATGTCGGTGAAGTACGGCGACTCGGAAGGATAGGCCTTGCGGAACGGGGTTTCGGCGTCCAACAGGCGGTTGAAGGTGAATAGCACGTCATCCGCGTTGAAATCACGAGTGGGTTTGAAGAAGTCAGTGGTGTGGAACTTGACGCCTTCTCGCAGGTGGAAGGTGTAGGTCAGGCCGTCGTTGGATACCTCCCAGCGGGTCGCTAACCCAGGCTCGACCTCAGTGCCGCCACGCTTGAACTGGGTCAGGCGATTGAACACGGTTTCGGCGGACGCATCAAAGTCGGTGCCACTGGTGTATTGGCTAGGGTCGAACCCGGCGGGGCTGGCTTCGGAGCAATAGACCAGAGTGCTGGCGGCCTGGACCATCGGCATAAAGGCCAGCAGGCCGGCGGCGAGGACGAGCGGTTTTAAGGCGATTCTTTCCATGTAGACCCCTGAAGTGGCAGGCGTATGAACGCTGCTCAAGCGTAACGGCGGTGACCGAGGTTACCGCCGTTCGGGGGATCAGGTAAGTGGGCTGTGTGGCGACACTTCGACTACCCGGCGACCGCTACTTCGATTTGAGTGGGCGCATCTTTGTCGATCGTGAACATACTATCCAGTTCATTGCCTTCCCGGATCGTGAAAGTTCTCTTGATGGTCACTTCCACCCCCGGAACGCGGTTGACATCGTTTTCCGGATTGGAGAGGTGCCCTTTGGACGTGATCTCGACTTTCGTTAGATTGTTGGACCGGTCGTGATAGATGTGAAACTGGGTGTCGTCAGCGCCAAAGTAGTAGCCATCCTGCAATACCGAACCGCCGTTCAACTCAATGGTGGCGGGGGCTATTGAGCCTTGATGGGCGACTTCGGAAATGCGTGCACGCAGGTCGTCATCCGGAATGGCGCTCTCAAACTGACTGAGCCGCGCTTGCCTGATACCTTCGGCCGAGTTCGCCGTGGCATCCAGTCGCAGGGTTTTGGTCAGTCCATTTTCTGTTGTGGTGACGGTGTAGGGGTTGCGGTTTATATCCAAAACAAAGTTGGGTGAGTATTCGTTGGGGCTGTGCTCCGTGGGCTGCGCCTTTTCACCCGCGCCAACGGAAAACTCAGTCTCGTCGACATTCCATAGAACCTTGAAGTTTGTTTTGGGCTGGCCTTCTTCAGCCTCAAAATTGGAAATGGCGAAGTCGTAGTGGGTTCCCGCGTTGGGTTTCAAGAATTCATCGACTCTTTCGGAACCTTTCATGGGGCTGCCTGTGTAATCGCGGAAATGACTGGCAAAGGAAGGTGGGGACTTCGGGTCATCGCTGGGGGTGGGTGACTGGTCGCGCGTCCAGGGCCAGCGGATACCTCCGCTTCCTTTGGCCGGTGTCCATTCGCCATTGCCCGAAGAGTGGACGGTCATCACAGGCCGTCTGGTTTCGGGGTCAATAATCTGCACGTAATTGTTGCTCAGCTTGAAGTCCCCTCGGATCTCGTACACCTTTTTGATGCCTGTTGCGTCGGTGTAGCGGATCAACCAGCGGTCGGCGCCTGTGCTTGCATCCTTGATCTGATAAATGCCCTTGGCGTTGGGGACAGTGTTTTCAATCAAGTGCTCTCCATCCGGTACCGCGTGCTGGCTGATTTGTCCCGCTTGGCTGGGGCGCAGCCGGTTGCCGGGCGGTGTCTCATCCGGAACAACGATTTTACCGGTATTCGTTTTGGGCTTGGATGTGTAGACGAGTTCAAAGTCGTTTGTCTGCGGGTTTTTCTTCCATGCGTAATTTCTCGCGCTCGGAAGGCCACCGCCTTTGAGGACGTCACCCAGCCCGGCTTCTACAGCGACTGGAGCAATTTCATGGGCCAATTGCAGGCCTGAGAGGACCGCGGCCGCACCGCCTCCCACACGATCTTCTGCCGTCATCCCATCGAGGGCATCGTGGACGCCGAATACAATATTGCCGGTGTTACCAATGATGGGGACGTAGCCGAACGTATTGCCCCAAAAGTCTTTCGCGGACTTCCAGTCTTGCTGTGAGGAGCCGAATACTTCCGTCTGATCGGACCATAACGCATTCTTGGCATTGACCGCCTGATAGTGGGAGGCAACGCCGTTGTTCAAATTGCCAAACTTCAACTGGTAATCGCCACCGCGGGCGCGTGTGTAGTTGAATAGTTGCGCAGCCGTATTTGCTCATCCGAGAGCAAGTTGTGGTATCCGGGGAAGTAAGCCTTTTCACCTGAGATCAGCGTATCGAGCACATACTTCGCACTGGGCCAGTGGGCATCCTTGCCGCCTTGCGTATCTCCGGTATTAAAACGATTCAGTAAAGTGGAGTAGTTGTCTTTGGCCCAACGCGCAAAGTCTGCATCGCCATGTAGCTCGCGGACGGAACCATTCTTGATATCGATCATTAATCCCTGGTTGGGCCGGTGTTCATAATTTCCATCGTAAGGAGTGTAGGGAATAAAGGCATACCCGGACATTGGATAGCCATACACATTTGGAATGATGACCTGCGAGTTTTTATCCAGCGTACGCGCTACCGCTTGTTGTCCTGCATGGCTCAGTTTTTGAAAGCTTTCCGTGTTATTGCGCAGGCTTTGCAAGGTGCCTTTTACAGCATAGGCATCCGCTTCTCCGGAGATGGCTGCCAAGGGGCCGGAAGGGTCGCGCATAGGTTTTGAAACTTCATTTTCCCAATGGTTTTGCAGGCTTCTACCCACCGTCTCCAGGTCGTTGATCTTGCTCTGATCCTTCGACGCTATTTCCATAAAGTTGAAGTTGATGGGACCGCCCCGTTGGACTCTATCGTGTGCTAAAGCACCCGCGGCAATTTCCCATGCGAAGTAGGTGCGCTGCGATGTGCTGATCAGGGTTTCCGGCTTTCCCTTTCCCGTATAGGCAGAGAACGTCACTGTGAATTGTTCGTGCGGGTCGTATCCGGCGGCCAATAAACCACCGCTGAAGTAGCCTGCGGGCTCCATGAACATGCGGGCGTTCTGGAACCTGACGCTGCTTTCACCTGGGCGAATACTGGGTATATTTCCAAGCAGCATCTGAACGCGAACGGAATAGTCTTTGATGCGCTGCTCGCGCTCTTTCAGGGTGTAGCCAGCCGAAGGCGCAGAGACAGCACTGAAGCCATAAATCACGTTTTCTTGCACGGTTGTTTCAGGATGACTGGCCGTGGCTGGACCTGGCGCTTGCGATGAGCGGCTTTTGTCTTGCTCGCTGGTCGTGCGTTGAGAGGACGGGGGGCTGATTGCAGGGGCATGAGGCCTGTGTACGGTCGGTGGACTCACAACTGACTGTATGTTCATTAAAGGCTCACTTTATTCGTGGGGGCGTGATGGCATCGGTGTGCCGGCTGCTTTATCAACTGCGAGTATCTTGAGGCTGGGTCAGATCACATGTTCTGTCGTCTTCATTGGATTCACTTTCGCAATCCCATCATCCCTATGAGCGCTCGAATAAAGTTGCCTCTATGCCTGTCTGTCAGACATAGACGTTGCACCGCTCTCCTGACGGTGCTTGGTGACCCTGTCCTTGGATTTAATTTCTTCACTGAAGTGTTTTGCGTTTGTGCTTCAGGTGCTCTGTGCTGGAATAGCGAGTGGCATGAAAAACTCCTTTGAGGGTGGTCGATCAACTGGCCGCTGAGTTGGATTCAGCCTCGCTTAACTATGTGGCGGCGCGTAGAGGAGTGGTTCAACTTTTATGGATGGGCAGTGATGTTAGCCTGACAATATAAGTAAAGGCCTACTGGGTTCTGGGTGTGAGCTGCGCTGCTCATCAGCTTGTTTAATAACGCTGAGTTTATTGACGGAGGGTTTGTCTGGCGTGTTCGCTGAACGATATGCCATGGATAAAACGGCAGGCCAAAAAAACGGCCCAGCTATCAGGCTGGGCCGTTTTTGTGGATTGCAACAGTTACTGCAAGACTTCGATCACTCCATCTGCGCTCATGTTGACCTGGCTGGTACCGGCCTCGACTTGCGGCGTCGGAGCCGAATCCATCGCCGCGGCTTTCATCATCATCCCGCCTCGTTCGTAGGGTTGTGGATAACCATTGGTGTTGAAGTTCAGGTTGACGATTTTGTAGCCCTTGCCACCTAGCGCATCGGTGACCAGTTGCGCGCGCGCTTTGAACGCCACGACCGCGTCCTTGAGCAGAGCGTCTTCGCTGGCCTTGCGGGTGGCGTCGGCGATGGCGAAGTTCATGCTGTCCATTTTCAGGGTGTTCAGCAACTCGCCCGTCAGTTTGGACAGCGCCGGGAAATCCGCACTTTCCAGGCGCAGCTCGGCGCGCTCGCGCCAGCCGGTGATTTTCTGGTTCTTGTCGTCGTAGATCGGGTAGCTGTTACGACTGCCTTGACGCAGAGTGACGGCCTTGACTTCGCGGGCTTGGCCCAACGCTGTGTTCAAGGTAGTGGTGATGTCGGCTGCGAGTTTGGCGGGGTCGGCGTTTTGAGCTTCGGTGTAAAGGGTCACGATCATCTTGTCGCGGGCTACTTCCTGGCTGGCCTCCGCGCGCAGGGAGATCTGGTTGTAGTGCAGTTCATCGGCCGCCATCGCCGAAAGGCTGGCCAGGGTGCTGGCGCTAAGGGTTAGAACGGCGGCGCTGCGAATGAAACGAGACATAAAAGCTCCTTGGGTTGATCCTGTGGATATGACTGTAGACGTTGATGTCGGGTTCTTCGGGTTTACACATTCCCTACAGGTTGTCGTGTGGGCGACGAACGGTCATTCAGTGTGCCTGCGTCAAAGAGCCACACACGCCGTGCCAGCCGGTCTGCTTCGTTTATACTCCTGCCGATCTGCCTGCAGCACTCATCGGGAGAGCTCATGCTCGCCGCCGTAAAACTGACTTCCGCCACACGCCAGAACCTCTGGCGCCTGACGTTCATACGCATCCTGGTACTGGCCGCTCAGGCCGGCTCGGTCGGGCTTGCCTATTGGTTCGATCTGCTGCCGCTGCCGTGGCTGCAACTGGGCGTGACCTTGGGTTTTTCCACCGTGCTCTGTGTGTTTACCGCCATCCGGCTGCGCACCACCTGGCCGGTGACCGAGCTGGAGTACGCCCTGCAACTGGCTTGCGACCTGTTTATCCACAGTGTGTTGCTTTACTTCTCCGGCGGTTCCACCAACCCCTTCGTTTCGTATTACCTGGTGCCTCTGACCATCGCCGCCGTGACCTTGCCGTGGCGCTACTCGGTGGTGCTGTCCGGGATCGCGCTGACCCTCTATACCCTGTTGCTGGCTCAGTTCTATCCGTTGCAGACGTTCCCTATCGCTCGGGAAAATCTGCAGATATACGGGATGTGGCTGAGCTTTGCCCTGTCGGCCGCCGTGATCACTTTCTTTGCCGCGCGCATGGCCGAAGAACTGCGCCGGCAGGAAGAACTGCGCGCCATTCGCCGTGAAGAAGGCTTGCGCGACCAGCAATTGCTGGCCGTGGCCACTCAAGCGGCCGGCGCGGCTCACGAATTAGGTACGCCGCTGGCGACCATGAGCGTGCTGCTTAACGAGATGACCCAGGACCATCACGACCCGGCGCTGCAAGAGGATCTCGGCGTGCTGCGCGAACAGGTCAAGCAGTGCAAGCAAACCTTGCAGCAACTGGTACGCGCCGCCGAAGCCAACCGCCGCCTGGCGGTGGAGATGCAGGACGTGACCCAGTGGCTCGACGAAGCCCTGAACCGCTGGCACCTGATGCGCCCCGAGGCCAGTTACCGATTCCATCTACTGGGCCAGGGCCCGGTGCCGCGCATGGCGCCGCCGCCGGACTTGACCCAGGCGCTGCTCAACCTGTTGAACAATGCCGCTGATGCCTGCCCCGAAGGCCTCGAAGTGCAGTTGGACTGGGACACGGAAAACCTCACCATCAGCATTCGCGACCACGGCGCGGGCGTGCCGTTGGCCATTGCCGAGCAGATCGGCAAACCGTTTTTTACCACCAAGGGCAAGGGCTTCGGCCTCGGTCTGTTTTTGAGCAAGGCCAGCGTGACCCGCGCCGGCGGCTCAGTGAAGCTCTATAGTCATGAGGACGGCGGCACGCTCACCGAGCTGCGCCTGCCCCGTGTCGCACGAG
>Ga0308164_10005211_pt1 | contig 10610 bp, 9 predicted proteins | sample PhyTR2_FD_201031 | JGI IMG/M metagenome (GOLD analysis project Ga0308164, IMG submission 201031) | Phyllosphere microbial communities from UC Gill Tract Community Farm, Albany, California, United States - DLSLT.R2 | ecosystem: Host-associated > Plants > Phyllosphere > Unclassified | place: USA... | reverse complement strand
CTCGGTAGCCTCTTTTGGGTACAATAACTTTCCTTTTTTCATGAAAAATTTTCCTCGGCTAGCCGGCCGTTTGCTGGCCCTGCTGCTGGTGCTGAGCGGCCTCGGCCTTAGCAGCTGCAAGAAAGACGAAACCACCACCGTGTATGGCAACTGGGTTCGGGGCAACTCGTTTCCGGGCACCGTGCGCAGCAATGCCGTGAGCTTTGTAGTGAATGGCGTGGCCTACGTGGGCACCGGCATTGATGCCAACAGCGTGCGTTACAACGACTTTTTCTCTTTCAACCCCGCCACCGGTAGCTGGCTGCGCCTCACGCCTTTCCCGGGTGTGGCGCGCTACAATGCTGCGGCCTTTTCTGTGGGCAACTTCGGCTACGTGGGCACCGGCTACGACGGCACCAACTACCTGCGCGACTTCTGGAAGTTTGACCCTTCGCAGAATACGACGACGACTACTACTGTTGGCACTACCGTAACCACGACGACCACCGTGGGCCGCTGGACGCAGATTGTGGACTTCCCCGTGAACCCTGGTACGAGCGGCCGCTACGGCGCCGTAGCCGGCAGCGTGGGTAACTTCGGCTACGTAGGCTGCGGTTTCGATGGCAACAACGAGAAGGATTTTTACCGCTACGACCCCTCGGCTAATACCTGGAACACTTTCGCAGGTTTCCCCGGCGACAAGCGTATCAATGCCGTAGCCTTCACGGTAAACAACATCATGTACGTGGGCACCGGCATCAACAACGGCCAGTACACGGCTGATTTCTATGCCTACGACCCCGCCAAGGATGCCTGGACGGCCAAGCGCCAGCTAGCCAATATCACCAACTCGACGGACTCGTACGACAACAGCCAGCTGCCCCGCTCGCAGGCCGTAGCCTTTACCATCGGCAGCCACGGCTACCTGGCCACCGGCAGCAACGGTGCCGTGCGTAGCGACTGCTTCCAGTACGACCCGACCCTCGATACCTGGACCAAGCTGAACCCGTTCCTGGGCTCGGCCCGCAACGCGGCCGTGGCTTTTGGTATCGGCAACCTGGGCTACGTAGGTACCGGCAACTCGGGCGCCACCCGCTTCGACGATTTCTGGACGTTTGACCCCAATGTCACGCAGCAATAAGGTACCCGGCACCCGGGCCGCCTGGGGCCGCCTGCTAGCCATGCTGGGCCTGGTGATGCTGGCGGCCAGCTGCACCAATACCACGAGCGACATTGGCGTCGGGCTGCCCGATTCCAATGTCGACACCGGTGCCTTCCTCATCGATACGCTCACGGTGCGCTCGTCTACGGTGTTGCGCGATTCCGTGCCCAGCTCGAACTCGGAGTACCTGTTTGTGGGCCAGTATACCGACCCGCTGGTGGGCAGGCTCACGGCTAAGAGCGCGTTTCGGCTAGGCTTGCCTTCCGGATATGCGCCCGACCCTACGGCCGTGTTCGACTCCATTACGCTGATTTTGAAGCCGAATGGCTATCGCTACGGCGATACGACCAAGACGCAGGCGCTGGTGGAAGTGCATAAGCTGAGCCGGGCCACGCCCATTGCAACTACCAAATTCTCGTATACGTCGCCCCGGCTCACGCCGCTCGGCTACGACTCGACGAACGTAGATAGCTTGCTGAACCGCAACCACGTGGCGCCCCGCGGCCGGGCCCGCCCCAGCATTCGTACGCTGCGCCTGCCGCTGGATGCGAATTTTGGCCGCCGGCTGCTTTCCTTGGGCAAGCTGCGCCGCCTGAGCACGCAGGACGACCTCGATGCCTACCTGCCAGGGTTGGTGATTACGCCGGCAGCTGGCGATGAAGGAACCATCATTGGCCTGAGCGCTATCGATGCCGGGGCCGTGATGAACCTGTATTACCACGTGCCGACTGACCCGACCACCGTTATTACCAGCTCGTTTTCGCTGGCTACCGGGGCCCGGCACTTTTTCCAGGTGCGGGCCAATCGCAGCGTAGCGGGCATTAAAAACCTGCCCACTGCTTCGCTGCAAAAGGTGCGCTCTACCCTCACGGGCAACCAGACGGTTATTCAGGGCGCGCTAGGGCTGCAAACCCGCCTTGAGTTTCCGTACCTGCTGGATTTGCGCCAGTTTGGCAATAACCTGACCGTGACCAGCGCCGATATCACGGCTTCGGTACCCACGGCCACGCTCACGCCGTATGCACCCACGCCACCCGCCCTGGGTGTGTATTACACCGATGCCAACAACCACCCCACGGGGCTTTACCAGCCCACGCCGGTTGAGTACAGGACGGGTATTTCCACGCTCACGGGCATCGACCAGGGCGTTTACAGCTTCTCGGTAATTGACTATTGCAAGGCTGTGCTGGCCAATACCATTCCCAACAACGGCCTGCTGCTAGCCTCGGCTACGCCCGATGTGCCTAGCCGGGTGGTACTTGGCGACTCGCGCAGCGCCCTCAACAAGCTGACTTTCCGCGTCTATTTCATTCGCGTGCAATAGACGGCAGGTACAACGGATTGTTTTTGACAAAAGCCCCGAAGTGTAGCTTCGGGGCTTTTTGCATCTTAGCCTACCCCGCCCGGCCAGGTTTGCTACCCGCCGAGGATACTTTTTAGCGAAATAGCTGTTAGCCTAGCGTGACCAACCAGCCCCCGACATCCGCCCCTCGCCCCGACCTGCTGAGGGTATCCTACGACGACTACCGCGCCCTGCCCGCCGTTGCTAACTCCGATTTGTCGCGCCTGCGCGATGCCCTCAACGGCCGCCCGCCCCGCGTCGACTCGGGCTCGGGCGCTCTCAGCTTCGGCACGGCATTTCACACGGCTTTGCTTGAGCCCAGCGACTACCAGCCCGGTCAGCCCGGCCTCAACGATACGCTGGTGTGGTGGCTGGTCGAGGGTGTGAAGCTGAATACGGAACTCAATCGCCTGCTCGAAAACGGCGTTACCGAGCGTAGCGCGCTTTTCACCGAGCCCGTTACCGATACGCTCTGCAAGCTGCGCGCCGACCTGGTGCTCGACCAGCCCGGCCAGCCCTATACTATCATTGATTTTAAAACGACAATGGCCCGCGATGCCGAACATTTCCGCTGGCAGTGTTCCGCCTACGACTACGACCGCCAGGCGGCCTTCTACACCGATGCCCTGCGCGCCGAGCGGTTCCTGCTGGTAGGCGTGCAAAAAGTCGAGCCCTTCGGGGTTTTTCCGCTCGAAGTGCCTACCGATATGCTAGCCGAAGGCCGCCGCAAATACATGCACCTGCTGCGGCTGCTACGTGCCCCAGCCACCGCGCCCGCCTACCGGGCCGAGGCCGTGCAGGCCGCCGTAACAGCTTTGGGGCTGTAAAATTAGCAGCAGTTTCGTGCCAGCTCTAAAAAGGCCGGTTGCTACGCAATAGCTTGATGGCTAACGCGTAGCAACCGGCCTTTTTAGGTGTAGCGCCACCTTGCTGCCGGGGGCAATCCTTAGCAAGCTTTGTGATTGAGTACAAGAAAGCACAAAAGATTCAATAGCCGGTTTGAATAAGTACACCCTACAAGTCGGTTTGTCCGCGCGTATGCAACTCCCGAAGTAGCGCCTTCAAGCTCACTGGCTCCTCTAGCTGCCCTAGCAAGAATGCCAGGTAATCCGTTTCGGCCCGTAGGCTGCGCTTTATTTCGCGCAGGCGGGTGCGCTGCTGCTTTTCGGTGCCGCTCCAGGGCGCTTGTTCATCGGGCCGACGAGCGGCGGCTAGCTGCTGGGCTAGTTGCTGCTGCTGCTGCGCTAGGGCCTCGGTATAGCGCCGGAGCAGGGCCTCGGCTTCGTCGCTGGGCGAGCTAGGACCGTCCGTATCGGCGAGGAGCGACAAGAGCGCGGCCAGGTCGCCGGCCGCGTAGGCCGCCGTTACGCGCTGCATCAGGGCCGTTTGGCTTTGCTGGGTGGCGGCGTCGGCCTGGGCCGCCCGGTCGGGGTGGTGCAGGCGGGCTAGCTGCCGGTAAGCCGCTTTGGTATTGCTGAGCAAGGCTTGGTCATCGGCCGCCGCAGCCTGGGCTTGCCCGGCCCGCGCCTGCTGGCGCTGTTGCTGGCGGCGGGCCCGCGCCGCTGCGGCCGCTTGCTCGTGCGCGGGTTGCAGCGGCGGCGTAGCGGCGGTAGCCGCGAAGTCTTCCTCAGCTTCGGGTGGCGGCAGGGGCGGGGCGTAGCGGGCTAGTATCGCGGTTTCATCTTCGCCAAAACGCACTTGCAGGCTGTATGCATTGTGCACCAACAGCTCCGTTACCTGCGCTTCCTCGGCCCGGTTGAGATAGCCGCCGAGCAGGGCAGCTTCCAGCGGCTCGTATAGGGCGCGGCGCGCGGCTACGGCGGCGGCGGCTACGGGCCCCACCTGTTGCCAGTAAGACTGGCGGGTGGCTGCCTGGCTCGTGCGCAAGCGCAGAAGCTGCGCCCGCAGGTCATCTATCGCCTGCATGGCCTCCCGGAAGGCTAGCTGGGCGGGTGAGGTGTGCTGGCTAGCCCCGCGCTCGGGTAGCAGCTGGCGCTGGGGTAAAGTGGAGTCGGTAGTCACAGCTGGTAAAAATACAGTACGATTAAAAGGCGCCAGCCCGCAACTCCTGCCTAATACCACCGTAATAGCCCGCGCATAATTACTGTTTCAAATAGTTTAGGGTTAAGTAATCACTATCGATAAAAAATATTTTGAAAATAATTCCGTAGTTAGTTGCGGAAGCAAAATAAACTCCGCACCTTTGTCCTACTAAACCATCACAGCCATGTATCACTTCACACTCAGCCGCCGGAATTCGGATAAGATGCAGCCAGAAAGGCTGCCGCTGCTCGGTACATGTGCCTGTCGCTAACCTTAGCTTAGCCCTGCCACTACCCGAGCCCCTCAGCTCGGGTTTTTTTGTGTTCAGCCGGTTCCTCAACCGCTTAACCTCTCCGCCCAATGCTTTTTATCCATCCCAGCTATTTGTTGCAGCCGCTCCCGAGCCAGCTCACTAGCGGCTGGAGTGAGTGGGCTAGCCATGCTTTTTTCTTGCGAACTAAACGCCGGTAATTATCGGTAGTATCGCGCATAAGAAAGCCTGGCCCTATAAGCCAGGCTTTCTTATGCAAATGGTAAGCAAATAAAAATCATTTTTATTTGCCGGAAAAGTATTGCCTTTGTAATTCGAAAGTAATTACCTGCTGAATTAATTTATTGCCTATTTATCATCCTTTACCCCACCCACCATGCGCTTCAATTTCAACTTTGGCAAAGCGCCGCCTGCCCCCGTTCGCAACCACGAAGGTGCGCCGGCCTACGTGCTCACCCCGGCCTTGGAGCTGTACGCCGCCGTGGCTACGGCCGCCCTCAGCGACCAGTTCTACGAAAAAGCCGATACCCGGCTAGCCCGCCTGCGCGAGCTGGTGGCCCAGAACGAGCCGCAGTTTGTAGCCCGCCTGGCGGTGTATGCCCGCGAGCAGCTTTACCTGCGCTCGGTGCCGCTGGTGCTGGCCGTGGAGCTGGCGCGCATCCACCGGGGCGACAACCTGGTGAGCCGCCTGGTGGCGCGGGTGGTGCAGCGAGCCGATGAAATTCCGGAATTACTAGCCTTCTACGCCCAAGCCAACGGCCGCACGGGGCCCAAAACCCTGGGGCGTCTCTCCAAGCAGATGCAGCACGGCCTGGCGCTGGCCTTCAACAAGTTTGACGCCTACCAGCTGGCTAAGTACAACCGCGACGGGGCCGTGCGCCTGCGCGATGCCTTGTTTCTGGTGCATCCCAAGCCGCGCGATGAAGGCCAGCAGGCCGTATCAATCAGCTGGTAGCCGGCACGTTGCCCACGCCCTATACCTGGGAAACCGAGTTGTCGGCCGCCGGGCAGGTTACCTACGCCTCGCCCGCCGAGCGCGCCGCTGCCGTAGCCCGCACCTGGGCAGCGTTGGTAACCAGCAACCGCCTGGGCTATATGGCCTTGCTGCGCAATCTGCGCAACTTGCTGGAAGCCAATGTACCTGCCGACGTACTAGCCCACGCCTGCGCCACCCTGGCCGACCCCGGCCAGGTGGCCCGTGCCAAGCAGCTGCCCTTCCGCTTCCTGGCCGCGTACCGCGAGGTACTGGCCCTGAACAGCGGCGCGGCGGCCCCGGTGCTAGGGGCGCTCGAAGCGGCTATCGCAGCCAGCGTGCGTAACCTGCGCGGCTTCGACGGCAACACCCGCGTGGTGGTGGCCTGCGACGTGTCGGGCTCGATGCAGCAACCCATTTCGCCGCGCAGCAAAGTGCTGCTCTACGACGTGGGCCTGGTGCTGGGTATGCTGCTGCAAAGCCGCTGCCAGCACGTGGTTACGGGTATATTTGGCAATACCTGGAAGCGCGTGCCCTTGCCCCAGGGCCAGGTGCTGCGCAACGTGCAGGAGCTGTACCGCCGCGAGGGCGAGGTGGGCTACGCCACTAATGGCCACCTCGTGGTGCAGGACCTACGCCAACGCCGCGAGGTAGTCGATAAAGTAATGATTTTCAACGACTGCCAGCTCTGGGATGGTGCCGGCCACGACCGTACCCTAGCCCAGGAATGGGCGGCTTACCGCGCCAACGTGGCCCCGCAGGCCCGCCTGTACCTGTTCGATTTAGCCGGCCACGGCACAACCCCGCTCGCCGTACGCGCCGAGCACGGCGTGGCCCTCATCGCGGGCTGGTCTGACAAGGTGTTCGACGTGCTGGCCGCCCTCGAAAACGGCGGCGATGTCCTCTCCGAAATTCAGAAAATCGAGCTGTAACCCAAGCCGCCCGGCCGGGCAATTAAGCGGAACCCCCGGCCGTTACCACTAGATACTGATTAAAAACCAGCTGCCTGGGTTACCATTGGCAACATAATTGTATTACATTTTACACGCGCATTTTATGCCGCATCCCTTAGGCAAACGGCTGACCCCTTAATGGCAGCCGCTGGCCGGAACGGACTACCGCCGGGGCCTAGCTGCCCCGGCGGCCCGTTCCAAATCTAAGGCTAACTCCCTATTTGACAGGTGCCGTAGGCGGACGTTACTTCTTGGTTCTGTAGGTTCGACTCCTTCCCGCCGCTTCGGCTGCGGTTAAGACGCCTGCCGCCTTTTGCCCTGTTTTTGATGCGCTGCCGGGTGTCGTAGCCAGGCGTTTCTTCGGGTTATAAGTTCGATTCTCATCACCCCGGTGTAGTATCCTACATCGGGATGTAGCTCAACGGTAGAGCAGCAGTCGCCAGCGACTTATTACCCCGGCCGCGCCTGGTAGCAACTAGCCAAAAAACCTTTCTGACATGAAAACAACTTCCTTACGGTAGTTATTGATAATCAGGATATCGGGTGCCGTAGTGTCGCCTTGCTTCGCCCCAATCAGGGGCCGGTGGCGGGTTCGACTCCCGAAGTGGCCGCCCGCAGCGGCGGCCGCGCTGCAACGAGGTTTAAGCCGGCCCACTGGTGGCGCGCCTGTTGCCCCGCTAGCCTGGTTATCAAGTGCTTGCCCTTGCTTGCTCATGCAGGCCCAATACTCCTAAAACCCAGTGCCGTAGGCCGGCGCTCCTTCGTTTGGTGAAACCTGACTGTTAATCAGGGCTAGGGTTCGATTCCCGCTTCGAGCTTCCGGGCTCGAAACTGCGCCAGCCGCTTGTTGCCTGGGTTGAGCTATTACCTTAAAAACCGGTGCCGTAGTAGTGCCACATTTAGCCTGAGTACACCACTCCATATTGTCCTGAACGGTGCCGTAGCGCGGGCTTACTTCGTCTGAAACCCGAACCACCCCTAGCCAGCGTGTCTGTCGCCCGTTTTGCTGGAAGCTGCCGGATGCCGTAGGGCGGCGCTCCTTCGACCTGTCACGTTGCCCCCGTGCGCCGCTCGTTCCTTGCTCCGGCAGCTTCTTTTTTGATGGGTAGTGAGGTAGCCGAAACCGGCAGTCACTACTCCTTGCTAATCAACTTTTACACGTAAAAAAATGGCTTCCATTCTACGAGGCAACGACTTGCGGCAGCTCGGGTTTCCCGAGGGCCGCGCCATTGGGCTGGCGCTGGCGCAATTGCAGCGCAAAGAACACAAGCGCCTGCCCCAAACCGAGCAGCTGGCGCTGCTCAAAACCATTCTGGCTAGCCCCTCCGACTTCCTCACCGACCTGGCCTGGAGCCACACCGCCGCCGCGCTGCTGCCGGCGCCATCGCGCCACGTGGCGCTGGTGGCGCGCAAGGAGTACGCCACCTTCGGGGCCGAGCATATCGAGCCGGGCGCCATCCACCAGATGGAAACGGCCATGAAGCTGCCCGTGACGGTGGCCGGCGCCCTTATGCCCGATGCGCACTTTGGCTACGGCCTACCCATTGGGGGCGTGCTGGCCACTGATAACGCGGTGATTCCGTACGCAGTAGGCGTAGATATTGGCTGCCGCATGGCACTGTCGGTGTTCGACCTACCGGCTAAGTACTTGGGTCAGCGCACGCAGGAGCTGCGCAAAATCTTGCTCGACAACACGCGCTTCGGCTCCGGCCGGGGCTGGGAGCAGGGCCAGCGGCTAACCCACAGCGTGCTGGAGCGCGACGAGTTTGCCACGGTGCCGTTTCTCAAAAACAAGCACGCGGCCGCTTACGAACAGATTGGTACCTCGGGCTCGGGCAACCACTTCGTGGAGTTTGGCCTGGTGGACATCACCGACCCGACCAACGAAATGGGCCTGCCGCTGGGGCAGTACGTGGGTGTATTGTCGCACTCGGGCTCGCGCGGCCTGGGCGCCAGCGTGGCCCAGCACTACACCGGCCTGGCCAAAGATGTGTGTAAGCTACCCGCCGAAGCTGCCCACCTCGCCTGGCTAGGCCTCGACACCGAGGCCGGCCAGGAGTACTGGGCCGCCATGACCCTGGCTGGTGACTATGCCGCCGCCTGCCACGAGCAAATTCACCGGCGCTTGGCCAAAGCGCTAGGGGAGAAGCCATTGGCCAAGGTCGAAAACCACCACAACTTTGCCTGGAAGGAGCGCTTGGCTGATGGCCGCGCGGTCATCACGCACCGCAAGGGCGCCACGCCGGCCGGTGCGGGCGTGCTCGGTATCATCCCCGGCTCTATGACGGCCCCCGGCTTTATTGTGCGGGGGCGGGGGCTAGCGGCGTCGCTGGCCTCGGCGTCGCACGGGGCCGGGCGGCTACTGTCGCGTACCCGCGCCAAGGCCGAGCTGGGCGAAGCCCAGGTGCGCAAGCACTTGGCAGCCCATGGCATCGAGCTGATTGGCGGCGGCCTCGACGAGGCCCCAATGGCCTACAAGGACATCCACACCGTGATGGCAAGCCAGCGCGAGTTGGTGGATGTGCTAGGTTCCTTCACCCCCAAAATTGTACGAATGGATGGCGCGTAAAAAAGTTCCCACCGCTAAATCCGGCGGGCGTAACAAATACGTAAAGTAAGCGGCTCATCAGAGCCGTGTTTTCATAGCTCAGGAAAGCCCGCTGCCTTTGGCTGCGGGTTTTTTATTGGCCGCTAGCCTCGGCCGGTGGCAGGGGCGGTAGCACCCGCACCGCATCGCCCACCCGCAGGCGCCCGCCCTGAGCAATGTGGGCCGTGAGGCCGCCGTGGCCGCGCATGGCGTTGTAGCCGCCGGGCCCCAGCTCTTCCTCCATGCGCGAGCAGGGGTGGCACTCGCCGGTAATGTCCAAAATAACTTCTTCGCCTAGTTGAATGCGGCGGCCCTTGAGGGCCAGCAGGTTGAGGCCACTCACTACCAGGTTGCGCCGCAGGCGGCCGGGCGCCACCGGCTCGGCTAGCCCCAAAAAGCCCGCTACGGCCCCCAAATGCTCGTGTTGAATAAGCGTAATCTGCCGCTTGCCACCGGCTTTGGGGCTAGCGTGGTCGCCGGCCAGGTGCCGGTCGGTAATAACCTCGGCCTCAGCCACCGCTTCCAGCGCGGCGCGGCGCACGGGGCGCAGGCCTATCCACTCCAGGCGGCCTGCCTGGGGCAGCGTGGCCAGCAGCCGGGCCACGGTCGATTTATCATCGCCAAAAAAAGGAAAAGCCATAAAAGGTAAGATAAGCTTTAGCTTGCCAGCCGCTGGGAAGCTACCTGGCAGCAACAGATAAAAAGTAACAAACAGCAAGCCGGGCCAGCCAAAGCCCACCCAAAAACCTACAATTCGTCGGGCGTGCCAAAGCCCTCCCGTACTTCGGGATGGCTGATTTGCCCGCCCAGGTTGCCGGCGCGGGCCAGCAGCCCAAAGCTTAGGGCGGCCCCTAGCAGCGTAGCCCAGGCTACCTGCCGGGCCCGGGCGTGGCCCTGCTTCAGCTGCACCACGCACAGCAGCGCCAGCGTAGCGGTGGCCGCCAGCACGTAGTAGCCCAGCCGGGCGGCCTGCGCGTGGTTTTTAATAAGCGCCTGGCTCACGCGGGGCATATCCTCGACCACCTTCGCCGCGCCAGAGCCGGTGAGCTGGGCGGGCAGCCCTACCACCACAGCCAGCACCAGCGCCCACAGCCCGGCGTGCAGCACCGCATCCTGCCGCTTTAGCAGGCCCGCGGCTAGCAGGAGCACCCCGGCCAGCGCGCCGAAAATGGGAACGTGGTTGAAAAGCAGGTGCCAGTGAGCTTGGTTCATGGGAGGGCGGCGCTAGGTGTGGGGCAAAGGTAGCCGCTGCCCCGAAGCCAGCCGCGGGGCCTAGTCGCTGCGATGCGCCGCCAGCTTG
>Ga0308164_10005210_pt1 | contig 10613 bp, 8 predicted proteins | sample PhyTR2_FD_201031 | JGI IMG/M metagenome (GOLD analysis project Ga0308164, IMG submission 201031) | Phyllosphere microbial communities from UC Gill Tract Community Farm, Albany, California, United States - DLSLT.R2 | ecosystem: Host-associated > Plants > Phyllosphere > Unclassified | place: USA... | reverse complement strand
CGTCGTGATCGACCAGCACGACCATGATCGGGCAGGTCTCGATCGCGGTGTCGACGTCGATCAGCGTGGCGCCGGTCTCGGCAAGCGCCGCGGGCAGCGTCCTGGCATAGGGCTCGACGATCCGGACCCGGTCGCCGAACGCCTGCGCGACCGCGTGCGCGACCTTGAGCGCGGGGCTTTCGCGGAAATCGTCGATATTCGCCTTGAACGCGAGGCCGAGGCACGCGACCGGCGCGCCGGGCATCGATTCGACGAGGGCTGCCACCTGCGCGATGACATGGTCGGTCTTGCCGTCGTTGACCTCGCGCGCGGTCCGGATCAGCGGCGTCTGGTCGGGCGCGGCATGCACCAGGAACCACGGATCGACCGCGATGCAATGCCCGCCGACGCCGGGGCCGGGCTGAAGGATGTTTACGCGCGGGTGGCGGTTGGCGAGCCGGATCACCTCCCAGACATCGACGCCCATCGTGTCGGCGATCAGCGACAATTCATTGGCGAACGCGATGTTGACGTCGCGAAACGCGTTCTCGGTCAGCTTCGTCATTTCCGCGGCGCGCGCCGTCGTCGTGACGCAGGCGCCGCGGACGAAGCGCCGGTAGAAGGTGAGCGCCTTGCGCGCGCATCGCGGCGTGATCCCGCCGATGACCCGGTCATTGTCGATCAGTTCGACCAGGATCCGGCCGGGCAGGACTCGCTCGGGGCAATAGGCGATCGCGATGTCCGCCTGCTCGCCCGCGCGGCCTGGAACCCTGATATCGGGGCGCAGCTTTGCCAGCAGATCGCGGACCTGCTCGGTCGTGCCGACCGGCGAGGTCGATTCGAGGATGATCGTATCGCCGGGCTTCAGCACGGGGGCGATCGTCGTCGCGGCGTTCAGGACATAGCCGATATCGGGCGCATGATCGTCGTCGAACGGCGTGGGGACCGCGATGACGAACACGTCCGCGGGCTCGATCGTCATCGACGCACGCAACGTACCCCGCGCGACGACGCCCGAGACGAGCCCGTCGAGATCGACCTCCTCGATATGCACGCGTCCCGAGTTGATCGTCTCCACCACCGATTCGGTCACGTCGACGCCGAGCACGCGCGCGCCGGTGCGCGCGATCACCGCGGCCGTCGGCAGCCCGATATAGCCGAGGCCCATGACGACGACGGTGAGTTCAGTCTCGGTCAGCATGCGCGGCAGTTCCTGTGGGATTCGAGGGGGCGGCTTCCGGGGTGGTCCCGGCAGCGAGGAAGTCGGTGACGATCGCGGCGATGCGCGCCGCCGCATGGCCGTCGCCGAACGGGTTGTGCGCGCGCGCCATCGCAGAATAGGCCGCCTGGTCATCGAGCAGCGTGAAGATTTCGGCAACGATTCGGTCCTCGTCGGTGCCGATCAGCCGCGCGGTGCCTGCCGCGACGCCTTCGGGCCGCTCGGTCGTCTCGCGCATCACCAGTACCGGTTTGCCGAGCGCAGGCGCCTCCTCCTGGACGCCGCCCGAATCGGTCAGCACGATATCGGCCATGCCAAGCGCGCGGACGAAATGCGGGTAATCGAGCGGCGCGATCCTGGCGACGTTGCCGCGGTCGCCCAGTATTGCGTCCATGACCGAGACAACGTTGGGATTGGGGTGGACGGGGAACACCACCGCGACGTCGTCGCGCGCGGCGATGCGGCCGATCGCGCGCGCGATCGCCGCCATCCCGTCGCCGAAATTCTCGCGTCGGTGCGTCGTGACCAGCACGATCCGCTTGCCGGCAAAGCGCGCGGCGATCGAGTCGAGCCCCGCGGCCAGCGCCGGATCTTCGGCGACCTTGGCGCTGGTCCAGTGGAGCGCGTCGATCACGGTGTTGCCGGTCACGTGGATCGTGTCGGCGGCGATGGTCTCGCGACGTAGCGCCTCTGCCGACGTCTCGGTCGGCGCGAGGTGCAATGCGGCGATCGGCGCGACGATCCGGCGGTTCACCTCCTCGGGCCAGGGATGATAGATATCGCCCGATCGCAAGCCTGCCTCGACATGCGCGACCGGGACCTTGCGGTAATAGGCGGCGAGCGCACCGGTCATCGCGGTCGCGGTATCGCCCTGGACGATGACCAGATCGGGCCGTTCGGCGTCCATCACGTCGCCCAGGCCGGTCAGCAGCCGCGCAGTCAGCCGGTCGAGCGTCTGCCCCGGCTCCATCAGATCGAGATCGATGTCGGGCGCGAGATCGGCGATCGCCAGCACCTGGTCGAGCAGCCCGCGATGCTGCGCGGTGACGCAGGTGCGTACGGTCAGGCCCGGAACCCCGGCCAGCGCGCGGATGACGGGGAAGAGTTTGATCGCTTCGGGACGCGTGCCGAATATGATGAGGATCTTGGACATGGAACCCTTGTAGCCCAACGCGTTTAATGACGCGCTAACCGGCTGCGACGTTTCGTCGATCGGGCGGCCCGATTTGCACGGACCCGTAACGACCGGTAAATACGGCATCGAAATTGACGACCTTACGACAACATTTGGAGTTCGAATGACCATCAAGCCACTGCGCAAAGCCGTGTTCCCGGTCGCTGGACTCGGCACTCGCTTCCTCCCCGCCACCAAGGCGATGCCGAAGGAGATGCTGACCGTCGTCGACAAGCCTCTGATCCAGTACGCCGTCGAGGAAGCGCTCGAGGCGGGCATCGAGCAGATCATCTTCGTGACCGGGCGCGGCAAGGGTGCGCTCGAGGATCATTTCGACATTTCCTACGAGCTCGAGGATACGATGCGCGCGCGCGGCAAGTCGCTCGACGCGATCAGCCAGATCCGGATGAAGCCGGGCTCGCCGGTCTATGTCCGCCAGCAGGAACCGCTGGGCCTCGGCCATGCTGTGTGGTGCGCGCGCGAGATCGTCGGCGACGAGCCGTTCGCGGTGCTGCTGCCCGACGAACTGATGGTCGGCCAGCCCGGCTTCATGAAGCAGATGGTCGAGGCGTATAACAAGGTCGGCGGGAACGTCATCGGTGCGCTCGAAGTCGCGGATTCGGAGACCGACAAATACGGCATCATCTCGCCGGGCGCGATTGACGGGCGCCTGACCGAGGTCACCGCGCTGATCGAAAAGCCAGCACGGGGTACTGCGCCGTCGAACCTGATGATCCCGGGGCGCTACATCCTCCAGCCCGAGGTGATGCGGATCCTCGAAACGCAGGAAAAGGGTGCGGGCGGCGAGATCCAGCTGACCGACGCGATGGCGCAGCTGATCGGCAACCAGCCGTTCCACGGCTTTACGTTCGACGGCCAGCGTTATGACTGCGGTGACAAGGCTGGATACATCCAGGCGAACCTGGCGATCGCCTTGTCGCGCGCCGATATCGGTCCGGGCGTCCGCGCCTTTGCCGAGCGACTGCTGGCGAACTGATCTGATCCTCGCCCGTCGGGGGGGCTATACTGAACGTAAAGAGCGGAAAGGGGGCACTCGTGTTTCGAGTCCTCCCTTTCCGTCGGTTTTCCTCGGGTCGGGTAAACGTGCCCGGCTATCGACGCGCGGGGCGAAACCCCCAAGGGGCTGCCCCGCCGCGTGATGCGTCATCGCTGGGCGATCGTGGCGACCGGTGCGACCGTCGCGACTGTCGCGATCGGAATGCTGGGGTCGGCGATATGTGGCTTCGGCATGTCGAGCCCGGCGGCGTTCCACTGTGCCGAGGTCTTGCACGTCTGGTGCTGGAGGTGACTGCCGGTGACGGCGGGATCGATCGCGCAGTATTTCTGCATCTTTGCATTGTATTTGAGCTTCGTCGTCGGTTGCGACGCGCCGGCGGCGAGGACCGGCGTGGCGGATACGAGCAGCGAGGCGGCGATGAGGCTGTTCAGGAAGAGCGAGCGCATGATGGCGTCCTTCGGATCGTTGGTGTCGCAACCCGATCGGGCTGCATGACGACCAATGCACCGAGTGTGCCAGTTTAGTAATACAGCAGCGCACCGGCGCAACGCGTTCGGATCTCGCGATATTTTCCCGAGCTTGGGTGCGGTACGAGAACGTGTACCCTGTACGTCCCGCCATCTCTTGGCGAGAAGTACAGAGCATTGGCGTTTTCAGCGCTCGAGCAGCCGCGGCATCAGTTCGACGAAATTGCAGGGGCGGTGGCGACTGTCGAGCTGGTCGCGCAGGATGCCGTCCCAGCCGTCCTTCACCGCGCCGGTCGAGCCGGGCAGCGCGAAGATATAGGTGCCGTGCGACACGCAGGCACAGGCGCGCGACTGCACGGTCGAGGTGCCGATCGTCTGGAAGCTCAGCATGCGGAAGAGTTCGCCGAAGCCGGGGATCATCTTCTCGGCGACCTGCTCGATCGCCTCGGGCGTCACGTCGCGACCCGTCACGCCGGTACCGCCGGTGGTGATGATGCAGTCGACCGCGGGATCGCCGATCCAGGCATGAAGCCGCGAGACGATCGTCTCGACATCGTCCTTCTCGATCCGGCGGTCGGCGAGGATGTGCCCCGCCTCGGTTAGCCGCGCGACCAGCGTATCGCCCGAGCGATCCTCGGCGAGCCCGCGCGTGTCCGACACCGTCAGCACGGCGATCCGTACCGGCAGGAACGTCCGGCTTTCATCGATCGGCATGGCGATCAGTCCGCGCGCGTGAGGGTTGCGGACTGCGGGCTGACGCTCGCGTTGACCGCGACCGTCGTGTGCACGGGCGACACGCTGGCGCTCGCACGCGCGTTCGGCGTCGCATTCATCCGGACCGCGGTCGCACCCGGCAGGCCGGGGAAGCGCGGCCACATGCCCTGCGCGAGCGCGTTGCGGCTGGTCGATGCCTTCTTGCCGTCCTGCGCCTCGTACATCCAGTAGTTGCGCAGCACGGTGGTGACGTAGCCGCGCGTCTCCCAATAGGGGATGCTCTCGATATATAGCAGCGGATCGCCATTATCGTGGACGATCGCGTTCCAGTCGCCGACCGGGCGCGGCCCCGCATTATACGCCGCGATCACCTTGGGCAGCAGGCCGCCGGTGACTCCCGCCATGTCGCGCAGCCGTTCGAGGTGACGCTGGCCGATATCCATGTTGGTCGACGGCTTGGTCAGCGCCTTCATGTCGATCGCGGTGCCGCGTTCGCGCGCGAAGTCGGTCGCGGCGGCGGGCATGATCTGCATGAGGCCATAGGCGCCCGCCGGACTCTTCACGGTGTTGCGGAACCGCGATTCCTCGAGCGTGTGCGCATAGACCAGCGCCTTGTCGATGTGCCAGCCGCTGTCGGGCGTCCAGTTCGGCGTCGGATAGCGCGCCTCGGCGGTCGAGGTAACGCCTTGCGGGCAGTTATGCGCGAGCCACACGGTCGTCGCTGGCAGGCTCAGTGCCTCGGCGACACGGACCAGGTTGCCGAATTCGCGCGGGTCGCCGATCTTGGCTTGCTGGCGGATGACGGTATCGGCCAGGTCGGTCTCGCCGACCTCGACCAGTGCCGCTGCGACGCGGACGTTGGGGCGCTTGCCGACGACCTTCCAGTCGCTTGCGACCAGCCCGCCGACCGCGGTGCCCTTGTCCTTCATCGCGAGCTGCTGGCGCGCGAGCTGGCCGTAGAAGCTCTCGCCGAACTGCGCCGCCGCCTTCAGGCGCCCCTCGATCTTGTCGGGGCGCGAGCACACCATGTCCGCGCGCGACGCCCAGTATAGCGCAGCCGCGCGCAGGTCGACGTCGCCCGCGCGTGCTGCGACGCCCTCGAACCCGGCCTCGGCATTCGCGCAGTCATTCTGCCGCCATGCGGACAGCGCGCCGACCCAGCGGCCCTGCACCGCCCAGTCGCCGACTCCGTCCTGCGCCTTGGCGGCCATGACGCGCGCGTTCGCATCGTCGCCCTGGAGGAAATAGATCCACGCGATCTTCTGCTGCCACTCGGTCAGTGCCTCGGGGGTCAGCCCCGGCGTGCTGTCGAGCAGCGACTGCGCCTCGCGCCCCATGTCCGCCTTGACGTAAGGCTGCATCTTGAGCGCGAGATCGGCGGCGATCAGGTCGCCCTGCAGGCTCTTGGCGCGGACTCGACGCGGTGCGCCGTCCTGCCAGATCAGGCGTTGCGCAGCGGGCAGGGGGGGCAGGTCGACCGCGCCGCGCGTCATCGCCAGGCGAGAGATTTGCGCGGCCTCGGGCAGTTCGGGCGCTTCGTTGAGCAGCGCGACCAGCGGCTCCATCTCGACCCGGGGCGAACCCTTGGCCGTGTACATCTCGGCGCGCGCGATCGCGTGCAGCGGGCCGGGCTTCATCGTGTCGAGCCCGATCTGCGCATCGGTCCATTTGCCGTCGCGGATCGCGGCGAAGACGGTCTTGTACGCCTCGCGCTGTCCGGCATCGAGCTGGTCCGGAATCTGTTCCAGCGTCGGCGCGCCGACCAGCTGCGGCGTGCCGAGCCGGGCATCGCCCGCGGGCTCGCCCGCCAGCGTCGCGGCGAAGGCCGGGAGGGGGAGCGCGCTGAGCCCCAGAACGAGCGCTGCCCGCGAGATCGACCGGGTCCGGATCATCGTACGCCCTTTTGCGATATCTGTTCGCCCATCAGCATCTGCAAATCCTTCCAGGCCTCGGCCTTGGCCGCGGGCTTCTCGATCAGAAACCGCGGATGATAGCTCGCGACCACCGTCGTCACATCCGACGCGTCACCAGCCCCCGTTTGTGCGGTCTTATGGTTAAACCGGTGTAAACGCCCGCGCGCCGCCTGTAATTCCGTCCCGAGGATGGCACGGCTCGCCGCATTGCCGAGCAGCAGCAACTGCCGCGGTGCGACCAAGCCGATGTGATGCTTGGCGATTTCGGCGAGCCGATCCTCGACCTCGCTCTGGATCCGCCCCGCCGTCGGCCGCTTCGCGCACACCGCCGCAACGTGCACGGCGTCGCGCGCGAGGCCGATCGCCGCGAGCATCCGGTCGAGCAATCGACCCGACCCGCCGCTCAGCAACGCACCGGCATCGCCGTCATCCCGGTCGGGACAATCGACAAGCACCATGACCGTAGCGTCAGCCGGCCCGCTGGCGGCCAGCGAAATCCCGCTCCAGCTCGCCTCGGGAACCTCTGCCCCGCCCCGCCAGTTGAGGAAGTCAGCCAGCACAAGCGGCATTGCGGATGGCGATACGGCCGGCGCAGCAGGTGCCGCGGGTGCGACGACAAGCGGCTCAGGCGCCGCGAACCAGTCGCGGGGGACATCGTCGACCAGTGTGTCGACGCCAGCCTCGTGCCACCATTCGAGCGCGCTCGCCGAGGCATTTCGCCAGTCGATGGTTTGGTCCGCCCCCACAGGGTAACCTATGCTGCACGGTTGACGTGGCGGTCAACTCGCGCAATCGCCATATTGGACAAGACGGTGCCAGCCCGAGCCCGAACGAGGGGGCGGTCCGTGAAGCTGGGCAAAGAGGGGATATCCCCGGGAGACGATGATGACGACACGTGAATCGATGCCCTATGATGTGGTGATCGTCGGCGCAGGCCCGGCCGGTCTTTCGGCAGCGATCCGTCTCAAACAAATGGCGGCGGAGAAGGACGCGGAGATCAGCGTCTGCGTGCTCGAAAAGGGCTCCGAGGTCGGTGCGCACATCCTGTCGGGCGCGGTCATCGATCCCAAGAGCCTCGACGAACTGCTGCCCAACTGGCGCGAGGATGGCTGTCCGCTGGCGGAAGTGCCGGTGACCGAGAACCATCACTGGATCCTCAGCAAGACGAAGAAGAGCGAGATGCCGCACTTCGTCACGCCGTCGTTCATGCACAACAAGGGCACCTATACCGGCAGCCTCGGCAATCTGTGCCGCTGGATGGCGGGCAAGGCGGAGGAACTCGGCGTCGAGATCTTCCCCGGCTTCGCCGCCGCCGAAATCCTGTTCAACGACGATGGCTCGGTCAAGGGCGTCGCAACCGGCGACATGGGCGTCGCGCGCGACGGCACGCACAAGGGCGATTACACGCCGGGGCTCGAACTCCACGCGAAGTACACCTTCTTCTCGGAAGGCTGCCGTGGGCACCTGACCAAGCAACTGATCGCCAAGTTCGATCTCGCCAAGGACAGCGATCCGCAGGTCTACGGCCTCGGCATCAAGGAGCTGTGGGACATCGATCCCGCGCTCCATTCGCCCGGCCGCGTCATCCACACGCAGGGCTGGCCGCTGACCGAGACCGACGGCTCGAACGGCGGCGGCTGGATCTATCACCAGGCGAACGGTCAGGTCTCGATCGGGTTCGTGACGTGGCTCAACTACACCAACCCGCATCTCTCGCCGTTCCACGAGATGCAGCGCTGGAAGACGCACCCCGAGATCGCCGCGCTGCTCAAGGGCGCCAAGCGAGTGAGCTACGGCGCGCGCGCGATCAGCGATGGCGGGTTGCAGTCGATCCCCAAGCTCGTGATGCCCGGCGCCGCGCTGATCGGCGATAGCGCCGGTTTCCTCAACGTGCCGCGGATCAAGGGTACGCACACCGCGATGAAGTCGGGCATGATGGCCGCCGAGGCTGCGGTCGAGGCGATCGTCTCGCAGCGCGGCCATGACGAGCTCGCCGCCTATCCAGAGGCGTTCGAACGGTCGTGGGTCAAGAAGGAGCTGTCGGTCGTCCGCAACGTCGTGCCGCTGGTCAAGAAGTTCGGCGACCTGGTCGGGTCGGGGCTTGCCGGCGTGACGATGTGGCTCGAGCATCTGGGGATCAAGGTTCCCTTCACGATGCACCATCATCCCGACCATGAAAGCCTGTGGCGCAAGGATCTGGTCAAGCCGATCGACTATCCCAAGGCCGACGGCGTCCTCACCTTCGATCGCCTCTCGTCGGTGTTCATCTCGAACACCAACCATGAGGAGGACCAGCCGGTCCACCTGACGCTCAAGGATCCGGCGGTGCCGATCACCTACAACCTGCCGATGTACGACGAGCCCGCGCAACGCTATTGCCCGGCCGGCGTTTACGAGGTCGTCGGCGTCGAAGAAGGCGATCCGAAGTTCGTCATCAACGCGCAGAACTGCGTCCACTGCAAGACCTGCGACATCAAGGACCCCACCCAGAATATCAACTGGGTCGTACCCGAGGGCGGCGGAGGCCCCAATTATCCCAACATGTAAGCCCCTGCGTCTGCCTCTCCTCCTCCTGCTCGGTCTCGCCGTGGCGGCACCCGCCGCGGCCGAGACGGGGGATCTCTCCGCCTATCTGAAGGCCCGCGCCGCCGATGCCGCGGGCCGGCCCGATCTTGCCGCCGCCAGCTATGCGAAGGTGCTGGCGGCGGCGCCCGACGATCCGGTCGTCGCGATCCGCGCGTACCGCGAGGCGCTCGAGGCGGGCGACATGCCGCTCGCCTCGCGCGCCGCCGCCGTGCTGACCCGGGCAGGCGTTGCTCCTGCGGATGCCGCGCTCCTCCCGCTGGCCGACGCCGCGCGCGCGGGGGATGCCAAGGCTGCCAACGCCGCGATCGCGACGCTTTCCACCGGGCCGCTTGTGGTTCTCGCACCGTCGCTCTACGCCTGGGTCGCGCATGCCGAGGGTCGCGATCCCGAACCGTCGCTCGCCACCGCCGCCAAGGACCCCGTCGCCAACCGCTTCGCCACCGAGGCGCGTACGCTGATCGCCGCCGCACCGCGCCGCCAGCCGCTTGCGATCGGCGTCTCGCGGCTGCTCGCCCGGCTCGCCAGCGATCTTGCGGCGGGCGAGCCCTCGCCGCTGTCGATCGCGCTGACGCAGGCGGCATTGCGCGCGGACTCCCGCTACGACAGTGCGCGGATCCTGCTCGCCGACGCGCTCGCCCGTAACAGGATCGTCGATCGCGCGCTCACCGTCCTCGACGAGGTCGATCCGAAGGGCGCGTTCGCCGCCGCCGCCGCTGCCGAGCGGGTCGAGATCCTCGCCAATGCCGACCGCGACGGCGAGGCGCTGGCCGCCGCCAAGAACCGGGTCGACCAGGCGGACGCCGAACCCGCCGACTGGCAGCGCTATGCCGACTTGCTTCTGACCACCGGCAACCCCGCCGAAGCCGCGACCTGGTATCGCCGCATCATCACCGCGGACGGGGCGAATGGCGGCAGCTGGGGCTTATGGCTGCAATATGGCGGTGCGCTCGACCAGGCGGGGCGCTGGCCCGAGGCGCGCGACGCGCTCGAAAAGGCGGTCGCGCGGGGTCCTGCACAACCGCTTGCGCTCAATTATCTTGGTTTTGCGCAGGTCGAGCATGGCGATGACATCCCCGCCTCGATCCGGCTGCTGGAACGCGCCAGCCGCCTCGATCCGGCCAATGCGTCGATCACCGACTCGCTGGGTTGGGCTTACCATCTCGCGGGCGACACCGCGCGTGCGCTCCCGCTGCTCGAACGCGCAGGGCAGGGCGATCCCGCCAACGCCGAGATCGGCGATCACCTCGGCGATGCCTATTGGACGGTCGGCCGCCAATATGAGGCTCGCTACGCCTGGCGCGCCGCGCTGCTGACCGCCGAACCGAGCGACACTGCCCGCCTCACCGCCAAGATCGCCAATGGCCTCCCGCCGAAAGCTCGTCGCTGACTCGTTTTCCTACGGGGGGAGCGGGCTCGCACGGCTTCCGTGGGGAGGGCGATGCCGACGGCGGCAATGAGCGTAACGCCGCGCGCACCTGGCCCGCACAGGGCGAAGCGTGCGCAACGCCCCCTCCGTCATCCTGACGAAAGTCAGGACCCAGAG
>Ga0308164_10005208_pt1 | contig 10618 bp, 8 predicted proteins | sample PhyTR2_FD_201031 | JGI IMG/M metagenome (GOLD analysis project Ga0308164, IMG submission 201031) | Phyllosphere microbial communities from UC Gill Tract Community Farm, Albany, California, United States - DLSLT.R2 | ecosystem: Host-associated > Plants > Phyllosphere > Unclassified | place: USA... | reverse complement strand
CGCCTGGGCCGAGTTTCAGGCCCTCGAAGCGCAGGGCGGCATGCTGCAAGCGCGCGCCCGCGCCCTGGAAACCATCAGCCAGGCCGGCCTCGACAAGTTCAAGCGCATTGCCACCGGCCAGGATGTAGTGGTGGGCACCAACCGCTTCCAGAACCCCAACGAGAAGTTCGAATTTCAGCCCAAGCAGCTGCTGCGCTCCCGCGATTTTGACACTACCCGCGCTACCTACCCCAGCGAGGTGCTGCGCCTGGCCACGGCCCTGCACTTCGAGCGCCGCGCCAACCAGGACAAGCAGGCCACGCTGGTGCTGCTCGGCAACGCCCGCGTAAACGAGGACATCGCCGATGCCTTCTGGCACCTGCTGCACCCTAGCGAGCGCACCGATGCGCCGATGCCCTCCGACATTGCCCCCGATTCCTACTCCGTACTGTTTTCCAAGCCCGAGGAAGCCACCCTCATGTACGCCCGCCCCGAGCAGTTCGACCACCTGGCGCGGGTGGTGCAGCAGGTGCCCGCCGGCCACACCTTCGACATTCCGTCCCTCGTCACCTCCGACCTGGCTACCCTGCTGGAAGCCGTGCGGGTGTTCGGCTTCAAGGAATTTGTGGTGGAAGGCCACCGCACCGAAGAGGTGCTAGCTAGGCTGCAAGGCCGGTAGGAGCCGTTTGAATAATTCGTTTTACCAACCAGTCTAGCGACAATGAGCGTGCCGAAGCGAATAATACAGCATACTCCAATTAAGGATTATCAGCTGGGTACTCACTTGACAGACTATAAGCGAGACAAGCAGCTAACCAAAGCGGACATTGCTGCTATGCTACAAACTGGCCCGGTCTGGTTTGCAATAGCCGACGTAGGCCATGAGCTTCACTTAATTGAGCCAGAGCAATGTTTCAAATTTTGGAAATTAGGTATTAAGGAGCACCTGGCCGATGTACCTAGCCGCCTGGAAGACTTTCCTGATGAATACTTCTACTTTGCTAGCCACTGGGTTGCGGAAGGAGCTAGGCCCATCATTCTACTTGAAAAGCATCATTGAGCGAACAACTCATTAATTGATATAGGTTTTATATATGCGCCCCGACTTTTCCACTATCGCCTACGACGCCGCTAGCCTGCCGGCCCCGGCCAAGCCCGCCGACTACCCCAGCGAAGGCCCGGCCGTGTACACCGCCGCCGATGCGGCGCACCTGCCGCACCTGGGCTTCGGGGCGGGCATTGCGCCTTATTTAAGAGGACCTTACGCCAGCATGTACGTGCGCTCGCCCTGGACCGTGCGCCAGTACGCGGGCTTCAGCACGGCCGAGGAGTCGAATGCGTTTTACCGGCGCAACCTGGCCGGCGGGCAGAAGGGCCTGAGCGTGGCCTTCGACCTGGCTACCCACCGCGGCTACGACTCGGACCACCCCCGCGTGGTGGGCGACGTGGGCAAGGCCGGCGTGGCCATCGACTCGGTGGAGGATATGAAAATCCTCTTCGACCAGATTCCGCTGGGCGAAATGTCGGTGTCCATGACCATGAACGGCGCCGTGCTGCCGGTGCTGGCCTTCTTCATCGTGGCGGCCGAGGAGCAGGGCGTGCCGCCGGAGAAGCTCACGGGCACCATTCAGAACGATATTCTGAAGGAATTTATGGTGCGCAACACCTACATCTACCCGCCCACGCCGAGCATGCGGCTCATCGCCGATATCTTCGCCTACACGGCGCAGCACATGCCCAAGTTCAACAGCATCAGCATCTCGGGCTACCACATGCACGAGGCCGGCGCCACCGCCGAGCTGGAGCTGGCCTACACCCTGGCCGACGGCTTGCAGTACGTGCGCGCCGGGCTAGCGGCGGGCCTTAAAATCGACGACTTTGCGCCGCGCCTTTCCTTTTTCTGGGGCATCGGCATGAACCACTTTCTGGAGATTGCCAAGCTGCGCGCCGGCCGCCTGCTGTGGGCCAAGCTCATCAAGCAGTTTGAGCCCAAGAGCGATAAAAGCCTGGCCCTGCGCACCCATTGCCAGACCTCGGGCTACTCGCTCACGGCCCAGGACCCCTTCAACAACGTGGCCCGCACCACCGTGGAGGCCCTGGCGGCGGCGCTCGGCGGCACCCAGAGCCTGCACACCAACGCGCTGGATGAGGCCCTAGCCCTGCCCACCGACTTCTCGGCCCGCATCGCGCGCAACACCCAGCTCTACCTCCAGCACGAAACCGACATCACCAAGGTAGTGGACCCCTGGGGCGGCTCTTATTATGTAGAAAGCCTCACCGCCGACCTCGCCAACCAGGCCTGGGCGCTCATGGAGGAGGTCGAAGCTCTCGGCGGCATGGCCGCGGCCATCGAAACCGGCCTGCCCAAGCTCCGCATCGAGGAAGCCGCCGCCCGCAAGCAGTCGCGCATCGACACGGGGCAGGAAGTCATCGTGGGCGTTAATAAATACCCGGCCCCCGAGGGCGAGGCCCCGCTCGATGTGCTGCAAATCGACAACGATGCGGTGCGCGAGAGTCAGGTCGCCCGCCTGAAGAAAATCCGCGCCGAGCGCGATAACGATGCCGTGCAGGCCGCCCTAGCGGCCATTACTGAAGCTGCCAAAAGTGGCCTCGCCACTACGGAAGCGCCCACCGAAACAAGCCATAACCTGCTAGCCCTGGCCGTAACCGCCGCCCGCGCCCGCGCTACCCTCGGCGAAATCTCCGATGCGCTCGAAGCCGCCTGGGGCCGCCACCAGGCCACCAGCCGCACCGTGCAGGGCATCTACCAGCAGGGCATGAGTGATAATGCCGACTTTGCCCAGGCCCGCCGCGCGGCCGAGGATTTTGCCGCCCGCGAGGGCCGCCGCCCCCGTATGCTGGTGGCCAAAATGGGCCAGGACGGCCACGACCGGGGCGCCAAAATTATCGCCACCTCCTTCGCCGACGTGGGCTTTGACGTGGACCTGGCGCCCCTCTTCCAAACCCCCGCCGAGGTAGCTCGCCAGGCCGTGGATAACGACGTGCACGTGGTGGGCGTAAGCAGCCTGGCCGCCGGCCACAACACGCTGCTGCCCCAGCTCATTCTGGAGCTGGAGCAGGAAGGCCGCCCCGATATCCTCGTTATTGCCGGTGGCGTAATTCCGCCCCAGGACTACCAGCAGCTCTACGACGCGGGCGTGGCCGGCATCTACGGGCCGGGTACGGTAATAGCCAAGGCCGCACTGGAGATTTTGGGTAAGCTTTAATCACTAACCATTTTTCAGCTCTTATGGAAAACCCCTCTGCCGCCGCAACCCCGTCCCAGACTTTGCTTGAGCGCCTGGGCCAGCAGCTCACCACCTCCGCCACGGCCCAAAACGTGTACGGCACCGCCGTCGAGCGCGACGGCGTCACGGTTATTCCGGTGGCTAGGGTGCGCTACGGCTTTGGTGGCGGCGGAGGCGGTGGCACCAAGGAGGGCGACACTGCGGGCTCCGGCATCGGGGCGGGGGCGGGCGTCTCACTCACGCCGGTGGGCTACATCGAGCTACGCGGGGGCCGCAGCCGCTTTCGGCCCATCCGGTCGTCGGTGGTGCCACTGGTGGCGGTGAGCGGGGCCATTGCCTGGCTGCTGCTACGCAGTGTGCCGCGCCTGCTCAACGGCCGCCGCAAATGAACCCGGAGTGGCCTAGCGGTGCCAACGCCCGCCTGCTTGCCTGATTTCAGGCCCGCCCTACCCGGCGGGCCTTTTTAGTTCTACATACCTTTCCTTTGAGGCGCTCCACTCACCAGCCCGCCTCTTATGCACATCCTCAGCCAGCTACTCATCGGCCTAGTGGCCCTTATTCACGCCTACATCGTGTGGCTGGAGATGTTTGCCTGGGTGGCGCGGGGGCCGAAGGTATTTACCTCGCTGCCGGCCGAGCTGTTTCCGGCCACCAAGACCCTAGCGGGCAACCAGGGCTTATACAACGGCTTTCTGGTGGCCGGGCTGGCGTGGGCGCTGCTCATTGAGGACCCCACCTGGCACCGGAACGTGGGCACGTTTTTTCTGGGTTGTGTGGCGGTGGCGGGCCTCTACGGCGCGGCTACGGCAGGCGGGCGCATTCTGCTGGTGCAGACGCTACCCGCCGCGCTAGCCCTGGCAGCGCTGTGGCTGGCGTAGCAAAGTAGCTATTGACCAGGCTTTTGTTTGCCAAGGCTTTTGTGCCGAATCACGTATTCGCGGGCTCTTGCCACTAGGTACCCTGCCCCTGACGCTTCGGCGCCTGGCGGCGCACGCGAGCAATATACTGCGGGCTGCCCGGCCCCTTTTACTAGCCCGGCAGCCCGCAATGAGGCTGATGCGCCTAACGCGGCAAAAGCCCTGCGCACGGGCCATTAGGCGGTTTCCCATGATAAAGTCTATAAATAAGCCTTACTTTTGGGCTTATTCCCAGAAAGAAGATTGCCCTAGCTCACTGAGTTACGGTTGCTTGCTTTTGCTTTTAACGCCCCACTCCCCCGCCCTTATGAAAAAATTTATTTACCCAGTACCGCATGCCCCATTATTCCGCTCTTCCCCTACCGTCTTCACCCCTTACGAGTAACCTGCCTGCTGGCTGGCACCGGCTAGCCCTGGCCCTGTTGCTGGGCGGCGCCTCGGCGGCCCAGGCCCAAACCCAAACGCCATTTGGCAAAACCGACTCCGGCACCTACCTGCTTCAGGGAAGCTCCACGCAGGGCTACACCCTGGATTTTGCGGGTGGCACTACCAACTTGCAAGGCGCCGGCAATGGCCAGTCTGGTAACATATACGTGCCACCAACCGGCAGCAGCACCACTAGCCCGGCCATGCTCAATGCCGCGGGCTTCAACTATGCCGATGGCTACATCTGGAGCCAGTACAACAACACAAACCAACTGGTGCGCATCGGCACCGAGTACGTAGGCCGGGCCTACCCGTTTACCCAGCCAGCGGGCTATTCGCAAACCACTTTTACCGTGGGCGATGTGGACGTGACCGGCAAGATGTACATGACGCGGGGCGGCTCGGTCGAGGGCAACAGCAAGACCACGACCGACGTCTACATCATTGACCTGATGCAGCAGGCCAGCCCGCTGGTGGCCACTGAGCTGACGTTCCCGTACCGCTCCTACATTACCGACTGGGCTTTTAGCCCCAAGGATACCTGCATCTACGCCATCAACACGTACTTCAATAACGCGGACGCAGGCTTTGCCAACAACGAGAACAATACCAAAATCTACCGCTTCGTAACGCACCGGCGCAAGTTCAACGGGGTGGTGTCGGAGGCGGGCACCCGCGAAACGCTGGGCGTGGCCACGGGTGGCAGCACGGCCATTGCGCCGGCCGTCTTTGCGGCGGCATTTATGGATGCCAACGGCAGCTTCTACGTGGTAGCCAGCGGCACGGGCCTGGCCCACCGCATCGACCGCCCCGACCTGCTGCCCGCTGTGGCCGATGGTAGTGCCACCGGCAAGGCCATTGCGGCCACTTACATTGGTAAGTTTACGTCGGGCCTGGGCAACAATACCGATGGGGCCCGCAATGCTTTTTCGCGGCCCATTACGGGCTCGCTGCCCGTGCAGCTCACGGCCTTTTCGGCTACGGCCACCCCTAGCCGCACCGTGCGCCTCGACTGGGCCACCGCCAGCGAGGTAAACAACGACTACTTCGAGGTGCAGCACTCGGCCGACGGCCGCACGTTTGCGGCGGTGGGCCGGGTAGCGGGCCACGGCAATTCGGTGCAGCCCCTGGCGTATTCTTTCACGGCCCCCGCGCCGGGCACCGCGGCCACGCACTACTACCGCCTGCGCCAGGTAGACCTGGATGGTACCAGCACCTTTAGTGCGGTGCAGGCCGTGACGCTGGCGGCGGGTAGCAGCCTCGTGCAGCTCACGGCCGCTCCCAACCCTACTACCTCCGGCAACCTGCGCCTGCTCGTGCAGTACCAGGGGCTAGCCGCCGTGCCGGCCGTGCTCACGGTGCACAGCCTGCTGGGTCAAACGCTGCAGTCGCAGGCCGTAACGCTGCAACCGGGCACTACTACGCTCAGCACCACCGCCCCGCTGGCCCCCGGCGCCTACTGGTTTTCGCTGAGCAGTGAGGCCCTGCCGGGCAAACCAGGTACGCGGGTGCTGCTCACAAATTAAGTAAAGCGCCCGAGGCTGCTGAACCAGCCAGTTTTCTAGTCAGAACGCCAAACCGCCGTTCGCCTGGCGCAGTACCCTAGCATAGGTCTTACTGCGCCAGGCGAACGGCGGTTTGGCGCTCAGCTTGGCTAGCTCGCTTTACGTAGGTTTTTCAACCAGCTTTGCGGTAGCCGCTACCTGCTAACTGACCAGCGCCAGACGCGGGCGGCGGGCGCGGACGCTCAGCCAGGCCCGCACGGGCTCATCGTAGAAGCGCAGCGCGGCCCAGGCCAGGGCTAGCAGGAAAACGATGAGCACGGCCATCGCCAGTACCAGCTTCCCTAGCGGCGGGTGCGTGGCCTTTACCCAGTGCCCAAAAATGGCGGTAAAGGGAAAATGCACCAGGTAAAGCGGGTACGAAAGCTGCCCCGAAAACCGGCACAGCCCACTCAGCCGCCCGGCCGAGGTAGCCCCCGCCCCCACCGCCACGATGAGCGGAAACACCACCAGCACGCAAAAAACGTGGTAGTACGCCGCCGGCGCAAAAGCCGGCGCCATAAACACCAGCAACAGCAGCCCCGACAGCACCACGTAGGCCCCCGGCACGCGCACCTGCACCCGCAGGCGGTGCAGCAGCAGCCCCGCCGCAAATGGAAACGCCACCCGCACCGGCGCCATCCAGACCGAGTGCCAGGCGTAGCCCCCATCGAGCGAGCCGTGCTTGAGGGCCGTAGCCACCAGGGCCAGCGCCGTGAGCGCCACCACCGCCCCCAGCGCCCGGCGCCCCAGCCGCCAGGCTACCAGCGCGTAGGCCACATTGGCCAGGTACTCTTGCAGCAGCGACCAGCAGGGCGAATTGAGCGGGTGAGTGAGCCAGCCGCCTGGCGCGGCGCTGGGCGGCGTGGGCAGCAGCAGCGCCCCGCAACCCAGCATCAGGGCCAGGCGCGGGCCGCTCACGTGCTGGCTAGCCCCCACGAAGGGGTCGAGCCAGTAGCACAGCGCCCCCAGCCCCACCGCCAGCAGCACCAGCGGGTGCAGCCGAATGATGCGCGCCCGCACAAATGCTCCCAGGCTAAGGCCGGGCCAACGGTCATCGTAGGCATAGCCAATGACGAAGCCTGAGAGCAGGAAGAAAAAATCGACCGCCAGGTAGGCGTGGCGCAGGGGGTTGGCAGCGTAGGGCAGCAGGCCATCAAGCAGGTGAAAGAGCAGCACCAGGAGCGCAGCCGTACCGCGCAGGCCATCCAAAATCTCAAAATGTCGCTTCATGAAGCCAGGCTGAAAGGAGAGGCAGGAGCAGCAAGATAGCTACCTAAAATTCAAGAAAACAACCAAATTGTTCTTTTGCCATACGCTCCCTACTACTTGCAGTTCAGCTTATTACCTCGCTACCCAGTGGCTATTCGGCGCACTTGCTCAGCCTGCTAGGGGCACCAGTGGCTCAGGTCCGTCTACCACGGCACGGGTCTTGGGCAGGCACTCGGGGTATTGCGCCTGAATGAAGGCCACGAGCTTTTCGCGCACCTCGCAGCGCAGCTCGAAGGCCGTGGAGGCGTCGATGGCGCTCACCAGCACCCGTAGCTGCAGGGTGCGCTCCTGGGCATCGGTGACGTGCACCAGGGCCACGCGGCCATCCCAGCGCGGGGTATCGGCTACCACGCGAGCCAGCTCGGTGCGCAGGGCGTCGATAGGCAGGCTGTAATCGACGTGCAGAAAGACCGTGCCCAGCAGCTGCGACGAGGTGCGCGTCCAGTTCTGAAACGGCTTTTCGATGAAATAATCGAGCGGCAGCACCAGCCGGCGCTCGTCCCAGAGCTTCATAATGACGTTGGTGAAGGTAATTTCCTCGACCCGGCCCCACTCGCCCTCCACCACCAGCACATCGTCGATGCGAATGGGCTGGGTGAAGGCTATCTGAAAGCCCGCCAGCAAGTTGCTCAGCGAGCGCTGCGCCGCAAAACCCACAATTACGCTGGCAATACCCGCCGAAGTCAGCAGGCCGGCCCCAATGCGGCGCACCGTGGCAAAGCTCATCAGAACCAGCGCCAGGGCCACGAAAAAGATGAGCGAAACCCCGATTTTTTTCACAAACTGCAACTGGGTCAGCAGCTTGCGCACGGCCAGGTTGTTGTCGCGGTCGAGGCGGTAGTGGTCGAGCACCAGGTCTTCGAGCACCTCCATGGCCCGCATCAGCAGCCAGGCGAAGGTGGTGATGGAGGCAATGCCCACCACCCGGCGCGCCACCTCCAGCGGGCCGGGCGAGAGCGCAGCCAGCGGCAACAGCACCGCCACCAGCAGCACCGGCAAAAAGAAGGCGGTCGGCGCCCCCAGGTGGCGCAGCACCGAGCCGGCTAGCGCCGAGCCCGTGCGCCGCTCGTAGGCCCGCAGCGCCCAAAAAATGAGGACTTTAAGTAGCCCGCCTCCCACCAGGCTACCCCCGATAACGAGCAGCGCGGCCAGGCCGTCCGGAATTTGCGTGAGGAATTGCGTCGTGTAGTCTTTCATAAGCAGCGGCCGGGTGCCGGCCAGGGCGTGTACCCACCCCGCGGCCGAAAGGTTGGTGCCGGGCTAGCCGCGCCACCCCAAAAATCAAAAGCACCCCCTAGCGGGTTTAGGGCCGAAGCACTACGCATTACTTCTTACCTCATGGACCTTCAACTCACTTCCAAAACTGCCCTTATCACGGGCTCCACGGGCGGCATCGGGTTAGCCATTGCCCAGCGCCTGGCCGCCGAGGGCGCGGCCGTTATCCTCACCGGCCGCACCGAGGCGCGCATCGAAGAAGCCAAGCAAGCGATTTTGGCCCGCACGCCGGGGGCGCAGGTAAGTGGCGTGGCCGTTGATTTTGAGCAGGCTAGCCAAGTCGAAAACCTGCTAAAGCAGGTGCCCACAGTCGATATTCTTATCAACAATATCGGCATTTTTGAGCCCAAGCCGTTTGTCGAAATCAGCGATGCCGAGTGGCTGCGCTTTTTTGAGGTGAACGTGCTGAGCGGCGTGCGGCTGGCCCGCCAGTATTTCCCGCTGCTGCTAGCCCAGGGCTGGGGCCGCATCCTGTTCATTTCGAGTGAGTCGGCCATCCAGACGCCGAGCGAGATGATACACTACGGCATGACCAAAACCGCCCAGCTAGCCGTGGCCCGCGGCCTGGCCGAACTCACGAAGGGCACCCAGGTCACGGTCAATTCGCTGCTGCCCGGCCCCACCGCTTCGGAGGGCGTGGAGGAATTTTTGAAGAAGCTGGCCGGCGAAGGCAAAACCCGCGAAGAAGCCGAGCACGAATTTTTCCGCGATGCGCGGCCCTCGTCCTTGCTTCAGCGTTTCATCACGGTGGAGGAGATTGCCAGCACGGCCGCCTACCTGGTGAGCCCGCTGGCCGCCGCTACCACCGGCGCCTCGGTACGCGCCGACGGCGGCCTGCTACGCCAGATTTAAGGTGTGCGGCTGGGTTAGAACCGCCTAAAAGCGTTGGTCATGCTTCCTTCTTCAGCATGACCAACGCTTTTAGGGCAGTGCAGTCGTACGGGCCGAAGGCCCGCTTTAGTCTTCCGGTTCGGCGCCGCCGAGCAGCTTCCAGGCTTCTTCGTTGCCTTGCTGGCCCGCCAGGTGCAGGGCCGACAGGCCGCGGTGGTCGTGAACGGAGGCATCGGCGCCGGCGTCGAGCAGGATTTTCACGATTTCATTGCGCCCAAAAAGCGTGGCAAACATGAGGGCCGTGCCGCCGTTGCCGTTGCGCAAATCGAGGCTGGCGTGGCGCTCGATAAGCAGGCGCGCAATGTCGGTGTAGCCCTTAAAGCTGACGCCCATCAGGGCCGAGTTGCCGCTGGCATCCTGCAGGTTGGGGTTGGCGCCAGCATCGAGCAGCACGCGGGCCGCGTCGAGGTGGTTGTCGTAGGTGGCCAGGATGAGGGCAGTGTAGCCCTTGCCATTCTGGGCGTTGAGGTACACCTTGGGGTCTTCCAGCAGGCGTTTGATATCGGCCACATCGCCGCGCCGGGCGGCGTCGAGCAAAAGGTCGAGGGGTTGAGCAGAAGTAAAAGACATGGTATTTCGGGTTTCGGAACTGCTACGACAAAGCTGGGGCAGAGGATGTTCACCTGTAGGGCGGGCTTTGGCCAGCCGGGCACCTGGCAGGCCGAAGCCTAGCCTACATATTCTTAATGAGGGCGGCGTAGAAACGGATAACGCCCTGGTAGGCGCTGGTGCGCAGGCGCTCGTTGGGGCCGTGCAGGCTTTCGAGGGCCGCCGGGTCCATCAGCACCGGCATAAAGCGGTAGGTAGCCTGCGGGCAAAGGCGGGCGTAGGCGCGGGCATCGGTGGCGCCCACCACCACGTAGGGCGCCACCAGCGCCTGCGGAAATACGCTTTTGATGGTGCGGTGCAGCGTGGCAAAGTCCGCATTGTCGGTGCCCGACACGGGCGAGGCGGCGCGCCCCTCGCCCATCGTTTTCAGGTGAATCTGGGGGTCGTCGATGATTTCTTTTACCCGGCGAATAACCGCCCCAACTGAGTCGCCGGGCAGCAGCCGGAAATTAACCGTGGC
>Ga0308164_10005206_pt1 | contig 10621 bp, 12 predicted proteins | sample PhyTR2_FD_201031 | JGI IMG/M metagenome (GOLD analysis project Ga0308164, IMG submission 201031) | Phyllosphere microbial communities from UC Gill Tract Community Farm, Albany, California, United States - DLSLT.R2 | ecosystem: Host-associated > Plants > Phyllosphere > Unclassified | place: USA... | reverse complement strand
GAGACCGAGGACATCCTGACCGGCTTCGTCAACGACGACGGCGACGCGCTCGGGCGGCCGGTCGGCGTCACGGTGGACAAGTCAGGCGCGCTGCTGGTGGCCGACGACGTCGGCAACGTGATCTGGCGCGTGACGACGGCGAAATAGCCTTACGCTCCTGCAGCCCCGGGTTGCAGCGGCTGGCCGGCTAGCGGCGTTGCGCGTCCCGCATCACGCGCGCGAGCTGGTCAGGCCGCCCGCCACGTATCGCCATCCATAACCGCCTTCCCCTCCGCGGCCAGCTTTTCCAGGTGCGCAAACAGCGAGCGGGCCGCCATCGCATGGCGCTCGGCCGGCACGTCGTCATAGACCCGCGGCAGCAGCGCATCCAGCGTTGCGCCGCTTTCGCGCAGTGCGCGCAGCACCTTGTCCTCGCGGGTCTGCCGGTGCGCGAGCAGCCGCCGCACCGCCCGGTGCGGATGGTCGATCAGGAAGCCATGGCCCGGCGCCAGCCATTCCAGGTCCTCCTGCAGCAGCGCCCGCAGCGCATCGAAATACGCCTGCATGTTTCCGTCCGGCGGGTTGATGACCACGGTCGAGCCCTGCATGATGTGGTCGCCCGTGAACAGCAGCTTTTCCTCTTCCAGCAGGTAGCACAGGTGATTGGATGCATGGCCGGGCGTGTGCACGACCCGCAGCGTCGCATTGCCCACCGCGATGCGCTCGCCGTGGCGCAGCACCCGGTCGGGCGCGAAGTCCTGGTCCTGGCGCGCATGGAGCGGCGCCGGCATGCCCAGCACTTCGGCGCCGGTCAGCGCTTTCAGCCGGCGCGCGGCCGGCGAATGGTCCATGTGCGTGTGGGTCGCAAGAATATAGCGCAGCGCCGCGCCGGATTCCCGCAGCAGCGCCTCGACATGCTGCAGGTCGTCCGGGCCGGGGTCGATGACGGCCAGCGTGTCGCCGTCGCCGACCAGGTAGCTGTTGGTGCCGGGGCCGGTCATGTAGCCGGGATTGGGCGCGGTAAGGCGCCGCACCCGCTCCGACAGCTGCACCGTGCGGCCCGGCGTGATCTCGGACCAGGCCTGGCCTTCGCCGAACGGGTCGAGCTTGCCGACCTCGGCATAGGCGCGGTCGGCCGGCAGCAGCATGCGCCGGCCGCCGCTGCCGGTGGAGATGCGCGGCATCAGCGCCGGCACCGCTTCCAGCGCCTGCGCATGGGTCAGCATCGCGTCGACGCTGTCGAAGCCGGACAGCGCCCTGAGCGTCTGTATCGTCGCAAACACCAGGTCGATCTCGCCGCGCTTCTGCATTGCAAGCGCGTCCTCCGGGCGGACCCAGGCATGGGCGATGGTCTCGACCTGGTCGGGCACCGCGACCTGCTCGGCCGGCGCGGCGGCCAGGAAGAAACGGGTGTCGAAGCGGCGCGACAGGCCGGGCGGCGTGATCCAGTGGCTGAAATAGCGCAGGTCGGTCAGCGAAGGCCGCAGCCGGCGCTCGCGGCACAGCGCATTGAAGTCCAGTTCGCCGGCCGCCACCCGCGCGCGCAGCGCGGTCAGGGCGTCGGCGTCCGGCGCAACGCCGGCGGCGTCCGTGGCCAGCAGCAGGCCGGATTCCTCGAAGGTCTCGCGGATCGCCGCGATCCAGTAGGCGAGCCCGCCCTGTTCCAGGCCCAGCAGCCGGCTGGCGACGGCGTCGTCGAAACCGGCGGCATTGTCCGCCCAGAAGGCGTCGGCGTCGCCGGGGTCGACCGCGCCGCCGGGGAAGACATAGGCGCCGGCCACGAAGTTCGCCTTCAGCGTGCGCTGCATCAGGAAGACTTCCGGGCCGTCGGCGCCGTCGCGGGCGAGGATCAGCGTGGCGGCGGGGCGCGGCGTGAGCAGGGTCGGAGTCATGCGGAGGGCCTGGGTCGGTTGGATGGCGATGATTGTAAGGCAGTGTGGAAATTTCCACATTTGGTGCGCCGCAGTACGCACATTGGTTCGATTACCGGGGGAAACTTGTTTCGCCTCCACTGCGCGGGCCGGCTGTCCGGGCCAAAATGGCTTTCTGCACTACAATCACGCTATTTTCCGAAAATAGCCCTGCCTGTGCCCAATCTAGTAGAAATCCGCGACCTGCATTTTGCCTATGGCGACCGACCCATCCTGTCCGGGCTGGAGATGGATTTCCCACGCGGCAAGGTCATTGCCGTCATGGGCGGCTCCGGCTCCGGCAAGACCACCATCCTGCGCCTGATCGGCGGCCAGCTCGCGCCGTCCCGCGGCAGCATCGCGGTCAACGGGGCGGCGATCGACTTCGACGACACGCCCGCGCTGTACCGGATGCGGCGGAATATGGGCATGCTGTTCCAGCACGGCGCGCTGTTTACCGACCTGACGGTCTTTGAAAACGTGGCCTTCCCGCTGCGCGAACACAGCGACCTGCCCGACGAGCTGCTGCGCGACCTGGTGCTGATGAAGCTGCAGGCAGTCGGCCTGCGCAATGCCGCGCAACTGAAGCCGGCCGAGATTTCCGGCGGCATGGCGCGCCGGGTGGCGCTGGCGCGCGCAGTCGCGCTGGACCCGCAGCTGATCATGTACGACGAGCCTTTCGCCGGCCTCGACCCGATTTCGATGGGCGTGACGGCCAACCTGATCCGCCGCCTGAACGATGCGCTTGGCTCGACCTCCATCCTGGTCTCGCACGATGTGCACGAGTCGTTTTCGATTGCCGACTATGTCTATTTCCTGTCGCAGGGCCGGATCGTCGCCCACGGTACGCCGCAGCAGATGCAGGCGTCGGACGACCCGTACGTGAAGCAGTTCGTCCATGCCGAGGCCGACGGGCCGGTGCCTTTCCATTATCCGGGCCGCAGCCTGGCCGAGGACCTCGGACTGGGAGCGCGCTCATGATCCTCGCCTTCCTGGCCGCGATCGGGCGCGGCGTGCGTGAATTTGTCGTCAGCCTGGGTTTCGGGACCCGCACCTTTTTCGCGGTGCTGGGCGCCTCCGGCGGCTTGCTGCGGCGGCTGCGCCTGGTGACCGACCAGATCCATTTCATCGGCAATTACTCGCTCGTCATCATCGGCGTCTCCGGCCTGTTCGTCGGCTTCGTGCTGGGGCTGCAGGGCTATTACACGCTCAACAAGTACGGTTCGGAACAGGCGCTTGGCCTGCTGGTCGCGCTGTCGCTGACGCGCGAACTGGGGCCGGTGGTGACCGCGCTGCTGTTCGCCGGGCGCGCCGGCACCTCGCTGACCGCCGAGATCGGCCTGATGAAGGCCGGCGAGCAGCTGGCCGCGATGGAGATGATGGCGGTCAACCCGCTCCAGCGGGTGCTGGCGCCGCGTTTCTGGGCCGGCGTGATCGCCATGCCCATCCTCGCCGCGATCTTCAGCGCGGTCGGCATCATCGGCGGGTATATCGTCGGCGTGCTGCTGATCGGCGTCGACGAGGGCGCGTTCTGGTCGCAGATGCAGGCGGGCGTCGATGTCTGGGCCGACGTCGCCAACGGCGTGATCAAGAGCATCGTTTTCGGCATCGCGGTGACTTTCATTGCGCTGTACCAGGGCTACGAAGCCAAGCCAACCCCGGAAGGCGTGGCGCGCGCCACGACCCGCACCGTCGTCATCGGTTCGCTGACGGTGCTGGCGCTCGACTTCCTGCTGACGGCATTGATGTTCAACAAGTAACGGTTATTGAAGCTAGGAATTCTTATGCAACGCAAATCACTGGATGTATGGGTCGGACTGTTCGTCGTACTGGGGGCGGCAGCGCTGTTGTTCCTGGCGCTGAAGGCCGGCAACATGAGTTCGCTGTCGTTCGGCAAGACCTACGACGTCACCGCCCGCTTCGACAATATCGGCGGCCTGAAGCCGGGCGCGCCGGTCAAGAGCGCCGGCGTGGTGGTCGGCCGGGTCGACAACATCGGCCTGAACGGCAAGACCTTCCAGGCGGAAGTGCGCCTGAAAATGCAGAGCGGCTATGCGTTTCCGAAGGACAGTTCGGCCAAGATCCTGACCTCCGGCCTGCTCGGCGAGCAATACATCGGCCTGGAGCCGGGCGGCGACACCAACAACCTGGCGGCGGGCGACCGCATCACCATGACCCAATCCGCGATCGTGCTTGAAAACCTGATCAGCCAATTTCTCTTCAGTAAGGCGGCTGAAGGAAAAGAGGAACAAAAACAATGAAATCCCCATCCTTGCTGGCGCCCGCACTGGGCCTCGTCATCGTCCTTTCCGGCTGTGCTACCACCGGCGGCGCCGGCAGTGGCGACAATGCCGCCGCGCGCAACCCGGTCGATCCGTACGAGCGCTTCAACCGGACCATGTTCAACTTCAATGACAAGGTCGACCAGTATGCGCTGAAGCCTGTGGCCACCGTCTACAAGCGCGTGCTGCCGTCCTTCGTGCAGACCGGCGTCTACAATTTCTTCGGCAACCTCGGCGACGTCTGGACCGCGGTCAACAACCTGCTGCAGGGCAGGGTGGCCGATGGCGTCACCGACGTGATGCGCTTCGCCGTCAACACCACGCTGGGGCTGGGCGGCCTGCTCGACATCGGCAGCGAGGCCGGCCTGCAGAAACACCGCCAGGATTTCGGCGCGACGCTGGGCGTCTGGGGCGTGCAGTCCGGCCCGTACGTGGTGCTGCCGCTGCTCGGCTCGTCCACGATGCGCGACTCGGTGGCGCTGCCGGTCGACTTCGCCGGCGACCCCTGGACCTATGTGAACCCGGACCCGACGCGCTATATCGGCACCGCGCTGCGGGTCGTCGACATGCGCGCCGGCGTGCTGGACGCGTCCAACCTGGTCGAGGATGCCGCGCTGGACCGTTACGAGTTCATCCGCGACGCGTATCTGCAGCGCCGCGCCGGCAAGATCAGCAGCAATCGCGAGCGTGGCGCCGATGCGGCCTACCGCGCGCTGCCGGATGATGATGATTTGGATACGAAATCAGACAACAGTTCGTCATTGAATGGCGGCGCAACGGCACCATCTACGGAACCCACGGGCAACAAGGATGCCCAACAGGACAAGGCGCCGGCTGCGCCAGCCGCCTCCGGCAACCAGCCGGCATTCATTCCCGCGCCGTCCGGCGAACCTGCCAAATAAGTGCAACAGCCGGCTCTTGCCGACGTCGTGAAACACACCAGGAAGCGAGATTATGTTCAGAAAACTTTTAGCAGCAATCGTTACCGTCGGCGTCCTCGGCTTTGCCGGCGCCGCCCAGGCGCAGGAAGCCGCCGACGCCTTCGTCAAGCGCATCAGCCAGGAAGTGCTGGAGACCGCCAAGTCCGACAAGGACATCCAGAGCGGCAACCAGCAGAAAATCCTGGAAGTGGTGCAGGCCAAGATCCTGCCCAACGTCGATTTCCAGCGCATGACCTCGCTGGCCGCCGGCCGCTACTGGCGCGAAGCCACGCCCGACCAGCAGAAACGGCTGACCGAGGAATTCCGCGACCTGCTGGTCTACACCTATGCCGGCGCGATCGCCCAGATCCGCGACCAGCAGCTGGAATTCAGGCCGATGCGCAACGACCCGGCCGATACCGAAGTCGAGGTGCGTTCGCAGGTGGTGCAGCAGCGCGGCGAGCCGATCCAGCTCAATTACCGGCTTTCCAAGGCGGGCAACAGCTGGAAGATCTATGACCTGAACGTGCTGGGCGCCTGGCTGGTGGAAACCTACAAGGGCAATTTCGCCAGCGAAATCAGCAAGGGCGGCATCGACGGCCTGATCAAGACCCTGGCCGAGCGCAACAAGCGGCTGGCCGCCGGCGGCATCAAGACCGGCGCCAAGTCCTGAGCCAGATGTACCAGCCCGCCGAATCGCTGACCCTCGCCAACGCCAGGCTGGTGCTGTCCGAAGGCCTGCGCGCCATTGCGGCCGGCCAGCCGGAAATCGACCTGTCCCGGCTGGCGACGGTGGACTCGTCCGCCGTCGCCACGCTGCTGGCCTGGAAGCGCGCCGCCGCTTCCCGCAATGCGCCGCTGGCGCTGAAAAATGCCCCGGCCAGCCTGCAGAGCCTGGCCGGGCTGTATGGCGTGGCCGACCTCCTCTAGAGCTCCCCGGCGCGGCCCGGGTTAGCGCGCGACGGCGCATTACCCCGGGCCGCGGCCATTGCCGTCGATGGGCCGCCGGATTCGTCCGACCGGCCCATTGTCCCCGCCCCGTGTTCCCTGCCGCGGATTGCCTCCGCGGAAATCCCCTATAATCATTGCCTTTCGCCCGCCGGCCCTGCTGCCCGCGGGTTCATCCGCAACAACAAAAAGTCCGCATGGCCGCCATCCAGATAGACCAGGTAATGAAACGCTACGGCACGCTGCAAGCGCTGGGCGGTGTCACATTCTCCATTGAGGAAGGCGAGTTTTTTGGCTTGCTGGGGCCTAACGGCGCCGGCAAGACCACGCTGATCTCCATCCTCGCCGGCCTCAACCGCGCCGATTCCGGCAGCGTGAAGATCATGGGCCACGATGTCGTCAAGGATTACCGCAAGGCGCGCAGCCTGCTCGGCGTGGTGCCGCAGGAACTGGTGTTCGACCCGTTCTTCACGGTACGCGAAACGCTGCGCATGCAGTCCGGCTATTTCGGCCTGGCCAAGAACGATGCCTGGATAGACGAGGTCATGCATCACCTCGACCTGACCAACAAGGCTGACGCCAACACCCGCTCGCTGTCTGGTGGCATGAAGCGCCGGGTGCTGGTCGCGCAGGCGCTGGTGCACAAGCCGCCGGTCATCGTGCTCGACGAGCCGACCGCCGGCGTCGACGTCGAACTGCGCCAGACGCTGTGGAAATTCATCGCGCGCCTGAACCGCGAGGGCCACACCGTGGTGCTGACCACGCACTACCTGGAAGAGGCGCAGGCGCTGTGCAACCGGATCGCGATGCTGCGCGGCGGCAAGGTCGTGGCGCTGGACACCACCGACGCGCTGATCAACCGCATCTCGGGTTCGCAGCTCGAAGTGCGGCTGTCGGGCGCGGCCATGCCGGCCTCGCTGGCGCCGCTGCTGTCGCATCCGCTGGAGCCGGGCAGCAACCGGGCGGTGTTCCGCATCGCCGAATACACCGACGTCGAGCCGATACTCGCTGCGCTGCGCCAGTCCGGTGCGGTGATCGAGGACATGCAGCTGCACCAGGCCGACCTGGAAGACGTCTTTATCGAAATCATGGAAGGCAATAAATGATCGGCTTCCGCACCCTGTTCTACAAGGAAGTCCTGCGCTTCTGGAAAGTCGCGACCCAGACCCTGACCGCGCCCATCGTCACGGCCATGCTCTACCTGCTGATCTTCGGCCACGTGCTGGAAGGCCGCATGGAAGTGTATCCGGGCGTTTCCTACACCGCCTTCCTGGTGCCCGGCCTGGTGATGATGAGCGTGCTGCAGAATGCGTTCGCCAATTCGTCTTCTTCGCTGATCCAGTCCAAGATCACCGGCAACCTGGTGTTCGTGCTGCTGGCGCCGCTGTCCCACTGGGAAATGTTTTCCGCCTATGTGCTGGCCGGCATGCTGCGCGGGCTGGCGGTTGGCCTGGGCGTGTTCGTCATCACCGCCTGGTTCGCGCACCTGAGCTTCGTCGCGCCGCTATGGATCATCGCATTCGCGCTGCTCGGCTCGGCCATCCTCGCCACCATGGGCCTGATCGCCGGCATCTGGGCGGAAAAATTTGACCAGCTGGCCGCATTCCAGAATTTCCTGATCATGCCGGCAACTTTCCTGGCCGGCGTGTTCTATTCCATACACTCGCTGCCGCCTTTCTGGCTCGCGGTGTCGCATGCGAACCCGTTTTTTTATATGATTGACGGCTTTCGCTACGGGTTTTTCGGTCAATCGGACATTGCGCCCGGCATCAGCTTCGCTATCGTCGCCTCGTTCTTCGTCGTGCTTGCCGGCATTGCCGTATCGCTGCTCAAGCGCGGCTACAAGCTGCGGCACTGAAGACCGATCATGCGTTTCACCATCACCAATCTGAACAAGGCAGAAATCATGTTGCCCACTCCCGAACTCGTGAAGAGCTATATCGCCGCCGGCCTGGACTGCTCGCACCTGGAGGTCGAAGGCGACGGCCAGCATTTCAATGCAGTCATCGTGTCGCCGGCCTTTGCCGGCAAGCGCCTGATCCAGCGCCATCAACTGGTCTATGCGGCGCTCGGCGACCGCATGCGCGAAGAAATCCATGCGTTGTCGATGAAGACGCTGACACCCGAAGAATTCCAAAAGTAATGCAGAAACTGTCAATCACGGGCGGCAAGCGCCTGTCCGGCGAAATCGCCATTTCCGGCGCCAAGAACGCGGCGCTGCCCATCCTGTGCGCCGGCCTGCTAACGGCCGACACGGTCCACCTGTCCAACGTGCCGCGGCTGCAGGACGTCAGCACCATGCTCAAGCTGCTGCGGCAGATGGGCCTGCGCGCCGAGGAAGACGGCGAGCGCATCGCCATGAACGGCGCCCGCGTCGACAAGCTCGAGGCGCCATACGAAATGGTGAAGACCATGCGCGCCGCCATCCTGGTGCTGGGGCCGCTGCTGGCGCGCTTCGGCGAGGCCTGGGTGTCGCTGCCGGGCGGCTGCGCGATCGGCTCGCGGCCGGTCGACCAGCACATCAAGGGCCTGAAGGCGATGGGCGCGGATATCCGCATCGAGGCCGGCTACATCCATGCGAAAGCCAGGAAGTTGAAGGGCGCGCGCATCGTGACCGACATGATCACCGTCACCGGCACCGAGAACCTGCTGATGGCCGCGACGCTGGCCGAAGGCGAGACCGTGCTGGAAAATGCCGCGCGCGAGCCGGAAGTCACCGACCTCGCCAACCTGCTGGCGGCGATGGGCGCGAAGATTTCCGGCATCGGCACCGACCGCCTGGTGATACAGGGCGTCGACAGCCTGCATGGCGCGACCCACGCGGTGATCCCGGACCGGGTCGAGACCGCCACTTTCCTGTGCGCGGTCGCGGCCGCCGGCGGCGACATCACGCTGACCAATGTGCGCACCGACATCCTCGACGTCGCCATCGACAAGCTGCGCGAGGCCGGCGTGGTGCTGACCAGCGGCCCCAACTGGATCAGGGCGCAGATGGCCGCGCGGCCGAAGGCGGTGAGCTTCCGCACCACCGAGTATCCGGGCTTCCCGACCGACATGCAGGCGCAGTTCATGGCGCTGAACTGCATCGCCGACGGCAGCAGCCGGGTCACCGAGACCATCTTCGAGAACCGCTTCATGCATGTGCAGGAAATGAACCGGCTCGGCGCCTGCATCGGCATCGAGGGCCATACCGCGATCATCGCCGGCGTCGATCACCTGGTCGGCGCGCCGGTGATGGCGACCGACCTGCGGGCCTCGGCCTCGCTGGTCATCGCCGGCCTGGCCGCGCGCGGCGAGACCGTGGTCGACCGCATCTATCACCTCGACCGCGGCTATGACCGGATGGAGGACAAGCTGTCCGCCGTCGGCGCCGACATCCGGAGGATAGGCTGATGACTCCGCAACAACCGAACGGGCAACTGACGCTGGCGCTGTCCAAGGGCCGCATTTTCGAGGAAACCCTGCCGCTGCTGGAAGCGGCCGGCATCACGGTGACCGAGAACCCGGAAACCTCGCGCAAGCTGATCCTGTCGACCAACGACCCGCTGCTGCGGGTCATCATCGTCCGCGCGTCCGACGTGCCGACCTATGTGCAGCATGGCGCCGCCGACTTCGGCGTGGCCGGCAAGGACGTGCTGCTCGAGCATGGCGGCGAAGGGCTGTACCAGCCGATCGACCTCAACATCGCGAAGTGCCGGATGTCGGTCGCGGTGTCGGCCGGCTTCGACTATGCGAGCGCGGTGAAGCAGGGCGCGCGCCTCAGGGTCGCCACCAAGTACACCGAGACCGCGCGCCAGCATTTCGCGGCCAAGGGCGTGCACGTGGACCTGATCAAGCTGTACGGCTCGATGGAGCTGGCGCCGCTGGTCGGCCTGTCGGACGCCATCGTCGACCTGGTCAGCACCGGCAGCACGCTCAAGGCCAACAAGCTGGTCGAAGTCGAGCACATGATGGACATTTCCTCGCGCCTGGTCGTGAATCAGGCGGCGCTGAAGCTCAAGCGCGAGCGGCTGCAGCCCATCATCGACGCCTTCGAGCGGGCCTCGCACCGCTGACCACGCCGCAAACCGCATTACCGGCCAGATCGCCAATCACGCCGCTTAACCTACTGCAAACACCGGACACGCCATGCCAGTACAACTACGCAAGCTCGACTCGACCGATGCGGACTTCAACGCCCAGCTGCGCGCGGTGCTGGCGTTCGAGGCTGCCGAGGATGACGCCATCGACCGTGCCGCCGCCGCCATCCTGGCCGACGTGAAGGCGCGCGGCGACGCCGCGGTGCTGGAGTACACCAACCGCTACGACCAGCTCGACGCGGCGTCGGTGTCGGCGCTGGAAATCCGCCAGGACGAGCTGCATGCGGCATTGGCCGGGCTGGAGCCGGCGCGGCGCGAGGCGCTGCAGGTCGCCGCCGACCGGGTGCGCGCCTACCACGAGCGGCAGAAGCAGGAATGCGGCTCCGACGGCTTCCTCTACACCGAGGACGACGGCACTGTGCTGGGCCAGAAAGTCACGCCGCTGGACCGGGTCGGCATCTATGTCCCGGGCGGCAAGGCGGCTTATCCGTCGTCGGTGCTGA
>Ga0308164_10005205_pt1 | contig 10622 bp, 15 predicted proteins | sample PhyTR2_FD_201031 | JGI IMG/M metagenome (GOLD analysis project Ga0308164, IMG submission 201031) | Phyllosphere microbial communities from UC Gill Tract Community Farm, Albany, California, United States - DLSLT.R2 | ecosystem: Host-associated > Plants > Phyllosphere > Unclassified | place: USA... | reverse complement strand
TCGGTCGGGGGTTCGACTCCCTCCGGGCGCGCCATCCCCACCCATAAAACGGCGGAATTTAGCCACTTTCAGAGGCGTTGGTGTCTAACCTCTCTGCACGGTTAGACATTTCCCAGCGCGCGAGGATGCCAATTGCGTCGTCTGCCATGCTGCGCTGATTGGCCGCTTCCGTGTAGCGAGCGACCTCCTCGTCCTTCCTGTGCCCGGACACCGCCTTCATAGTTTGGTTGCCCTGGTTGAGTTCGGCCATGCGGCGCATGATCGCCTTGCGCAGTCCGTGTGCCGTGCATTGAGGGAGCCCGGCCGCGTCGCACTTATCGCGGAACCAGTTGCCGAAACCCGCTCGCGTGAACGGACGCCCCTGTTCGTTGATCAGGAAGCACAGATGGTTCTTGGCGGCGGGCATCGCGACGATTGCCTCAAGCAGCTGGGGCGCGACCGCGATCCACAGGACCTTCCCTGTCTTGTCCTGTACAACCTTGATCCGGCCGTCGACGATGTGCTGTCGGCCCATCCGTATCGCGTCGCTGCGGCGCTGGCCGGTCCAAAGCAAGAGTTCGAGCGCTAGACGGGCATTGGTTCCTAGCTGATGGCGCGCGCGGTACTGCTCAATCTCGTCTTCGGTCCAAGTATGGTAGCCGGCGGACCGCTGCTCGACCGATAGCTTGACATGATCCGCCAGCAGAACCGGGTTTGTCGGAATCATGCGCAGCTTCACGGCGAAATTGAATAGTCGCACCAGCTCCTTGCGCAGCTTGCCGGCTGCGACCGGCCCGCCGATCGGGCGCAGGCCGCGCGGGGTCTGCACCATCTTCCGCTGCATCTTCGCAGTCACGATCGCATCGATGTGTTCGAACCCAACCCGGGCGACCGGCAGCTTGCCGTATTCCTCGCTGAACCGGCCGACGATGCTGCGGACCTTGCTCTGGGTGATCGCGGTGGGGCCGAGCCGCGTCGGGGTCGCAAAGTAGCGCGCGACGAGATCAGCAATCGTGCCCGGGACCGCACGGTCGACTGCAACCCCGACCGTCTCGCTAGCATCCATGAATGCGCGATACTCGGTACGAAAATCCTCGGTGCCGAGGGGCGACTTAAAATAGCCGCCCGCGAAACCTTTGCGGCGGAATCGCAGCCGCTCCTTGCCATGCCGATCCTTGAAGCTGCTGACGTATTCGGGGAGGAACCGGCGGCGAGTCATATGGGGGTCACCTCTCCACGATCATTAATTCGGTCAGGCTTTGCCAATGACGATATCCCAAGGGTTCGGATCGGTGGGAGGGGCGACCGATTGACTTAGGATGACGATCTTTCCGTTGGGATCAATCTCAATGCGACCGACCATCATCCCGGCCTTCGTTGCGCCGCGCACCGCGCGGGTCACGTCGGCTTCCTTGAAGCGTGCTGCGGCGCTCATGCTGCTGCCCTTTCCTGCACTACATACCCCATTGCGCGGAGATCCATGTTCATGCGCGTGAGGAAGCGAATGCCACGATCGCGCGGCATGCGTTCCCACCAGAGCATCGCCTCCAGTGCCGCCGTGCAACCTTCATGATGGAGGAAGGGCCGCACCCGTGCGGTCGACGGATCATGCGAATCGACCAGCGCCCACAGTTCCGTCATCGAGCGCACTAAAAAGCCCTCGCCGTACTCATTGGCGATCGCCTGCCGCGCTCGCTCCATCCGTTGCCGATGGCCGGCCAGCGCAGCCTGAATGCTTTCGATCCGTTCCGACCTAGTCGTCGCATCGATGGGGGGCAGCCGGAGTTTCGCGTAATGCTGCCAGTCGATGGCGATCGTCGCGGCAACCCGCAACCGAGTAGCCGCGACCTCCGCCGTCATTCGACCCTGCTCCACGAGGGCGGGATCGCCTTCGGCACGCTGCGCGCGAACGTGCTCTGCTACGATCGCTAATTCGTCGTAGGCATGAGTGAAGCGGGGACGTGAGTTCATGTGGTCGGCACTCCCCGCTTTCGGGGCTTTGCTACCGTACGACGCCGGATCTTTGCGACGACGCGCACTTTTACCTTTACGGCGAGGCGATCGGCAATGTGCTCGACGATCGCCTCAGTCGTGCGTGTCGCCGCCCAACTGATTAACTGCATGGAGGCGCTCATGCGCAGGCCTCCGCGCGTGCGAGGGTCAAGACGGAGCGGATCTCTTTGGGATCGGCAAGATCGAGCTGCCAGCTGCTCTGATAGCCGTGCTCCGTCGCCCATTCGGCAAAGACGCGGTTCAACCGCCGCGACAAGTCCGCGCATGCCTGATCGCTCCAGTGCAGCGGCCCGCCTTCACCGTTCTCGCCGAAGTTCTGATCGTTGAGCGAGTCGAAGCGATCGAAGACGGGCGCGACGTTGGGCTCGAAGACATTGAGATCGTTCTCGAATGGCTTCCCTTCCGCGACCGCAAACCGCGATCCGTGACGCAGCTTGCCCTTTGCAATGGCCTCGTTGCGGGTAGCGGCTGGGCCAAACCAAAACTCGGATGTCACCGTGCGTGCGTGGTACCAAGGCATCAGAGTACCCCCACGGCATACGCCCAGGCCAACCGGCCAGCGATCATGATAAACAGCGCCATGGCGACGAACAGGCAGGCGACACCGATCCAATCCTGTCTCGCGCGCATCGAGCGAACGACGCCGATCCAGAATGGACATTCAGCTGGCGCCATCATGGCAGAGTGACGGCGCCGCATGGCTGGAACACTGTCAGGTGCCGCGAACGGCAGGCTCGTCACCCGTGACCCGGCGGTCTGGTCGTGTTCGGCAAAAACCAGCGCGGGGTTGTCGAGCGCATCGAGGAACTGATCAAAAGAGCAGTCTACAGACTGCCCGGACTTGCTAACGCTGCGAAGGGACAAGGTAGCCTCCACCGCCGCGGGATGCGGCTGATGGTCAACTTAATGCGATTATCGGAAGTTTCAGGTCAAGCATAAAATGTGCGATTATCGGAAGACTGCGATTCGATCTTGATCCATGTTCTCGCAATGTTCCAAAGGGCGATCTGTTGGGAGAACGAAGATGCCAGATCGGATGGTGCGTCATTGGTACCGCGCGACGTGCTTTGGGACCCCGATCGCACCGTGGCGAGACACCCAACGGGAGGCAAGAAGAGACCTCATCGAACACAAGCTGGGCGGTTTCGATGAGTGGGGGTGCTTCTTCACAACGGTCCCAGGCGGATTGCTCACGGACAGCGCCTGGGTAGATTTTGACGCGGCGCTGTATGCCCGCCGCAGTCTCAATCGGGCAGTCGCGACGCCTGCCAGAGCACGCGGCCGACAATTGAAAAGCCGGTCTCGCCTCCGATCATGATCGGGGCGTGTGCTACGTTCGTCGAGCATGGCTCAAGCCGGGCCGGGTCAGCGAAGAACCGCTTAAAGGTCGTTTCACCTTGGCTTTCAACAACGTAGAAACGCCTTGGGTACAAGGCCTTGTCTTCCGGATCGATGATCACGCGCCCGCCGTTGGGCACGAATAGGTCCATAGAGTCGCCGATCACATCCAGCGCGAAAGCTGCTTTTGGCATATCGGGATCTGGCGCGGGCATTTCGTCGGTAGTCGTACGGATGGCCTCGCGCCATGCGCCAGCGGCAACCTGTCCAATGACGGGTAACATGCGCACGCGGGCTGTGTCGTGAGCCGACCGATCGCCGAGCCATGACCGTATCTTGTCCATTTCCGCGATGGTAAAACGACGCGTGCCCGAGAATGCCTTCGAGACTTTGTTTGGGGCCAGCCCGAGCAGGTTTGCCAGATCCACCTGCTTGTAACCGCGCGCCCCCATGAGCGTTTTGATCTCTTCGAGGTCCATGAAACCATCAACCGCAATCCTCCGAATATCGCAAATCCGACTTTCGAAACTTTCGTATTGATTTTGTATTGCGATTATCGGATTAGCTGCAGCATGAACGTAGCAGCTTGCAATCTGATCGACGCCCTCGGTGGCACCAGCGCGGTCGCGCGGATGACCAAGACGGCAACGTCTACCGTTCACAGCTGGCGCACCATCGGTATTACCGAATCCCGCCTGCATCACATCCGGCTCGCAGCGAAAGAGGCGGGCGTTCCCGTCCCGGTTGAACTGGTCGGCGAGGTGGTCGCGTGACCTATTGGCGCTCCGGTCGATTTCATAATTCCCACAATGCCGTTCGTACCACCGCGACGTCATCGGGAAATATCGCCTGTGTTTTCCGGCGGGAGGCTCCGTGATGCCGAAGGGCGCAGCGGCCGGACGAATGCTGAAAGAGGCATTCCACGACTTGATAGACGAGATTCGCCCGCTGAAGGTAGCCGCAGACAACTGCAGGGTCGGCGTAAGCACTCTCCACAGGTATGCTTCGCTGGAACGCGAAGATGCTGAATGTCATGCGGCACTTGATGTTGTTGCCGCAATGGAACGCGTGACGGGCGAACCGCTCGTAACGCGTAAACTCTGCGAGTTGTCGAATGGCATGTTCATGCCGCTGCCAAATATTGGAGCAAAGCCGGGTGATTTATTGGCACTGCTGGCGGCAAAAGCCAAAGAGTCAGGTGAGTTGACTGCGGCAATCTGTGCGGCGGTAGCCGATAGCAATGTCGATGCCGATGAGGGCGCCGCGATAACGCGTGAGATCGACCATCTGATCGCGGTCGCTGCCGCCATGCGCGCAACCGTTCAATCTCTTTTGAGGGGCGACCAATGACGACGAAGCTTCGCCTGCATCTTCATGTCCGGGTTCCAAACGAGGGTGCCCGCCGCCTCGCTAACTGGATTATGAAGCAGCCTGCCGGCACCTTGAACAAACTGCTGTGTAAGACCGGCATCGGACAGATCTCGATGGAGCGGATGATGTCCGGCGACGTCGTGCCAGACTCGTCGATCGCCTATCAGATCTATGCAGCCACGCGCTGCGCGGTACTTATCAACGACTGGGACGCCAAGCCCGAGGGGGGCTGGTTTGATCCGGTGGCACCGCGTGAGCATGCGCGGAGGGCCGCGTGATCGCGATGGCAACCATGCAGATGCTCGCCGACCGCGACGAGGCACCCGGCGTCGTCGCCAGTCCGCCCCGGATCGCCGCGTGGATGGAAGTCGCCAAGCCGGGTGACGTCTTCACTTATGCCACCCGGCTATGCCTGCCCGTGAATTCGGCCGGAGCGAAGCGTATGCGAGAGCTCGCGGCCCTCGACCTGGTCGTGCTTACGCGTCCGCGATCGACCATCGATCCAACCGTCTTCAACTATCGAGCGCAGCGGACTAGCAAGCCTACGCCGCTGACGCGGCCAGTGCGTGCCGTATTGACCGCGCCGTCCGCCAAGCTGGTCGATAACGAAGTCGCGATCGTCGACTCGTTGTTGCCGGTTCTCGAGCGATTCGCACAGCATGGTCGACCCTGCCCCACTGACAAGCAGCTGGGCGACAGGGCGCGGCTTTCTGAAACGGAAGTGAAGTCCGCGCTCGAAGCGATGGTCGCCGCCCACCTGATCAGTGTGCTGGGCTGCGCCGCGCCGACGTATCGGCGAATTGTCATCGTCGGATCTGGCGCGATCACAGGGATTGCACGGTCGTGAGGATCGCATCTCGCATCCGCTGGCGCCGACGTTTCGCTGTGTTTGTGCCGAAGTTCGCCATGCCGACTTCGCGTGTGCCCGGCATGCCGGCTCAGCGACATCTCGTGATCCTATGGTTCGGCTTCGGGATGCAGATCACAATCTCGCGCATGCCGCACTGGATGCGAACGTGACCTGTCTCGCCGTCGTCGCACTCATTTGATCATTGCGCGCCTTCGGGCGTCTCGGGGGTAACCTATAGTGTCCGCCATCACCACGTCGCCCATGTGCCAGGCGGCGCTTGCTTTCGCGCGTCGAGGCTGGCCCGTGTTTCCGTGCAACGAGAAGAACGGTCGGCCGCTCGTCGGTGGCGACCGTGACGCCGCTGGCAAGGTCATTCCGAACTCGGGCGGGCTTCACAAGGCAACCTGTGACGTAGCCCAGATCGTCACGTGGTGGAGCAAATGGCCTCGCGCGCAGATCGGCCTGCACTCGGGTGCGGGCGGCTTGCTGCACCTCGACTTTGATCCTCGCACCGATCGCATGGCGATCGAGACGGTCGACGAGCAGACGGGCGAGGTCGGCGAGCTCGTCGAGGAAAAGGTCTGGACCGTCGATCTGCTGAAAGCGGCGCTGTTCGTCCAAATGGGCGCGCCGTTGCCGGATACGCTCACCTCGCTCACGCCGTCGGGAGGCGAGCACAAGTGGTTCCTGATGCCCGACGGCGACCCGATCGGGAACCGCGGCAACTTGCCGGAGCATGTCGACGTCCGTGGTCAGGGCGGTTACGTGATCGCTCCGCCGTCCGTGCGGCTGGGCGATCTCGACGAAGGCGGCAAGAAAGGACCGGGCGCTTACACCTGGCTGTCGGGTGATTGGACAGATCCCGCCGGAATCGCGCCGGCACCGGCCGAACTGGTGCGGATCCTCCGCGAGCGCAAGAAAGCGGAGCCTGCAGCACGCAAGCCGGCAGCGGCCCGTAAGGCCGGCGCTGCGGCCGCGATCGCGGGTGACGTTGACGACGACGTACGTAAATATGCGTTGTCGGCGTTGGATGGCGAATGCCGTGACATCGGTCGCGCGCCATCCGGTAGGCGTAACGAGCAGCTGAACGCGAGCGCCTTCAAGATCGCCACGCTGGTCGCGGCCGGTGCGCTATCGGAAGCGGTCGCGCGCAGTAGTGTAGAAGCCGCGGCTCGATCCAATCCCGGCAGCGATGACGACAGGCAGCTGATCGCCACGATCGACAGCGGATGGACAGCCGGACTCGAACAGCCGCGCGATCTCGCAGAGATCGCGGCCGCATCTCGTGTCCGTCGCGACCGTGCAGGACCTTCGCGACCCTCCCATGCTTCCGTGCCGCGCCCGGCGTCTGCGCCCGCCCGCCCGGCGCCGCGGAGCGAAAATTTAGAACCCTTCCGGGATGGAAGGATGGAAAGCCTTCAATCCCTGCGGCCGGGGGAGCAGGCGCGGCTCAAAGACGTGACAGCGCGCTGGTTGGAGCGTCGGGTCGCAAGGTGCGAGCCGAACCACGACGCGATCGTGCGGCTGGCTTTCACGATCGGCCGGCGCGTCGCAGCCGGTCTGATCGACGAGGCTCGTGCAAAAGAGGCGTTGTGGGATCTGTACGAAGACGTCACCGACGTATCGCACGACCACGTCGACCGGGCATTGGACGACGGGTTCAACCGTGGCTTCGACGTGACGCCGCTGGTGCTGACCATGAATTGCGCGGGGTATCCGCTAACCGATTTCGGGCTTGCGGAGCGATTCCGCGATCGGTTTGGCTGCGACTTCCGTTTCACGACGACGCAAGGTTGGCTAGGCTGGGACAAGCGGCGCTGGAAGGTGCTCGATCAGGACGAAAAGACACCGCCGGCCGAGGTGGTATCGGCCGTATTCGAGACGGTCCGTTTGATCCAGGATGAGGGCCGGTTCGTCGAGGATACCGGGATATGCGTTACCAACGGCGCCGACGAGCTCGATCTCACGCAACCGCATCCGTTCGGCATGGATCGGCTGATCCCCAAGGGTAAGTCGGCCGAAACACTATCAAGCATCATTCGCCAATTCGGGCGCAAGTCCGAGGTCGCCGACAAGCCGAACTCGATAGCAAGGCTAGCGCGGCGCTGGCTGACTGTGGCGATCTCCGAATTCGACCATGATTCCTACGCGTTCAACGTGCTGAATGGGACGCTGTGGTTCCGGCGCGAGACCTTGCCGGACGGGAAGCGCTCGGCCTTCGTCGAATTGGTGCCGCATCGGCGCGAGGACATGCTGACCAAGCTGTCGCCGGTCGAATATGATCCCGAGGCGACCTCGCCGCTATACGACGGCATGTTCGCCTGGGCGCAGCCGGACGCCGGCATGCGTGCCTATCTGCATCGCGTCGGCGGATACTCGCTGACGGGCGATGCCGGCGAGCAGAAACTATGGTTCTGGTATGGGCGCGGCCGCAACGGCAAGGGCGTGACGATCGAAAGCTGGTCGCACGTCGCCGGTGACTATTCGGGCACGATCCCGATCGCCTCGCTGCTCGATCAGGGCGTCAAGAAGCGCGGCGATGCCGCGTCACCGGATCTCGCCAAGCTGGGCGGCGTCCGCATGCTGCGATCGTCCGAACCCGGCCGCAACGAGAAGCTCGATAGCGGCCTGATCAAACTGGTGACGGGCGGCGAGCCGATCCCCGTGCGCAACCTGCATCGCGGGTTCTTCGACCTGGTGCCACGCTTCAAGCTGATTATCAGCGGCAATACTAAGTTCGACATACCCGACACTGATGACGGGATCTGGGGGCGTCTGAAGCTAATCCCGTGGAACCGGAACATCCTGAAGCCGGAGCCTGGTGTCGAGGATTGGCCGGAAATCGACATCCACCTCGTCGACAAGATCAAGTCGCGCGAGAATGCCGGCGTGCTGAATCACCTGATCCGCGGCCTTCTCGATTACATGTCGAACGGCCTCGCTGAACCCAAGAGCGTCACGCAGGCGACTGCCGCCTACCGTGATCAGAGCGATCCGCTGGCGCGCTTCCTGCGGCTGTGTGTCGTCGAGGAATCGGGCAGCCGCGTCCAGTCGTCGAAGCTGCACGAGGTGTTCGTGGCGTGGTGCAAGACGGCCGGCGAACGCGAATGGTCGAACAAGGGCTTCTCCAGCGCGCTGATCGAGAAGGGCTTCAAGAAGAAAGCCTCCGACGGGATGCAATGGCTAGACGTACGTCTGATCAAGACAGTAGACGATTTCGTCGACGCCAACGGCCACGCGCGATCGATGGCCGATGACGATAGCGAGGATCCGCCCCCACGTCCCGCTCCGGCATATGTCGGGGATGACGACCTTCCGCCCTGATGGTGGAACCCTATCCTTCCGGTTCGGAAGCATGCCGGAACCTTTCCGGAAGGCAGAAAGCGCGGATTTCTGCGGGTTTGGAAGGGTTGGAAGCTTTCTCGCGATGTTGCGACATGGGTGCGGGCGCGCAGGCGGGCGCAACACAAAATACCGTATAAACCTTCCGATCCTTCCGATCCTTCCATTTAGTAAAAAATAGGTTTCTTCTCCAATGAGTTACCATAGTTCAAAGGCTGGAAGCTTTGCTGACCATGGTTCCATGTCCGGAAGCATGTCGTTCGATGACGTGCAGGACCGGCTGGTGGAAGCCATGCTGACGTGCTGGCGCTATGCTGATCGGGAACGCGGATGGCAGACGCTCCGTTGCGCGTGGCCAGAAATCAGTCGCGACGTCTGGGCTGGCGATTATGATGCCCGTGGCGGCGACGGTACCAGCGGCGATGTGGCGCTCCGCCCCGCATCGCAAACCCGCGCCGAAATCGCGGAGATGGAAGAGGCGTTCGGCTGGCTCGATGCCGTTGCACCCGACGATCGTAAGCTGATCGGGCTTGCCATCCGCGAGTTGGCGCGTGGGAAGCGTGAGGTGCCTTGGCGGTCGCTGATGCCGAAGCTTGGCATTCAGCGTGGCGTATCGGGCATTCAGATGCGTTACTCGCGGACAATCACCGCCATCTGCAACGCTGTGAATCGCAGAAATCCTAGTGCGGACGTGTCAAGCCGGTGAAAGTGTACGGCCGCAACATTCTCTTGTGGTCCTATCGAACCAAAACGCCCTATTTATTGACACGCTGGGTTGGGCCTTCGGGTTCAGGGCAGTACCCCCTACCGTTGAAACCCCTCGAAGGGCGGCGCGACCTCGGTCCCGTCGCCCTTCGCTGTTTCGGGGCCGACGATCGGCAACACCCCCACCCCCAACGGGTCCCTTCCGGGGGTGTACGGGTCGGGCGGTGGAGTGTGTCGCACGGTTGCGGTGTTCAAGGGCATTTTCGAATTTTGAACTTCGTGAACTGAACTCGTTCACGGCCATGAACGGGGTGTTTTATGACGCTGATGACGAAGGGCGAATTCGCCGTTCATCGCGGTGTCGGCAAATCAGCCGTCTCGAACTGGGCCAAGAAAGACCTGCTGGTCATGGGCGAGTGCCCGACCAGCGGCGCGATCAAGGTCGATGTCGAGCGGACGGAGGCGCGCATCAATGCGCGGGTCGATCCGATGCGGGGGAGGCCTAGCGCCAATCTCCCGCTCGCCGCGCCCGCGCCGGTAGAGGAAGGGGGTGATCTTCTCGACGGTCGGCGGAGCGCTGCGCGTGTACGCGCGGACCTCGCCGAAGAAACGCTGGCAAGCATGCGCCGTAAGAACGCGCGCGAAGCCGGCGAGCTCGTGCCTGCGGTCGAGATGCTCCGGCGCAGTGCCGAGCTTGGCCGGGTGTGCCGCGAGCGCATGCATTCGATGTTCCGCGGGATCTCGGAACGGCTCGCGGTCGAGCGGGATGCCCGCACGATCATGGCGATCGGGACCGCCGAGATAAACCGCGTCTTCGCCGAACTGGCGGACCAGGTCGACCAGGGCGTGCTCACCGCCGAGGACGATACGCCGGACGACGCGGCAATCGAAAACGAGGAGGCGGCAGCCGAACAGACGGAGGTGTAATGGCGTTCGATTACGACCGCTTCGGCGATGCTGCCGCAGCGGCTCTAAGGTCGAACGTCGCGGGCCTCGACAAGTCGATCGCGTCGGGCCTGCGCCC
>Ga0308164_10005201_pt1 | contig 10637 bp, 9 predicted proteins | sample PhyTR2_FD_201031 | JGI IMG/M metagenome (GOLD analysis project Ga0308164, IMG submission 201031) | Phyllosphere microbial communities from UC Gill Tract Community Farm, Albany, California, United States - DLSLT.R2 | ecosystem: Host-associated > Plants > Phyllosphere > Unclassified | place: USA... | reverse complement strand
TTCGGGACTAAGGAATTCGATGCTCATCGCCGTTCTCCGCACAACCCGGTAGATACGCTACGGCCGGGCCCCTGATTAATCTGTGTGCACCAACGTCACGGCCTGTTCCAGCCGAAATAACGCCAGAGCCCTCGAAACTCTTAATAATTCGCGCGTGCCGCCTGAATCAACTTGCGCATCATGCCCATACCCTTTGGCCGATGCACCGTCGTCCGCTGCGGCGCGAGCCCGCGAAGGTCGATCGGGTTGGTCGCCGCATAGAAGGCCAACCCCGCTAGCGTCGCGAACGCCGGTCCGCCATGCGCTTCCGGCAGCGCGGTCAGACCACGCGGTCGACCGATCCGCACCGACCGCCCGAGCGCCTGTTGCGCATAGTCGGCGATGCCCTTCAGCTCGGCACCACCGCCGGTCAGCACGACCTGACGCCCGACCGGCCCCTCGAACTTCAGCTTGGTGAGCGCGTTTCGCACTTCGCCCATCTGATGCTCGAGCCGCTGGCGGATCACGCCGATCAACTGCGCCTTGGTGATCTGAGCCCCCTCGCCCGCGCCGTCCTCGGCGGATATCGGCATGACCGGGATCATGTCGTGATTATCGCGAGGGCTGGCGTTGGCCGATCCGTGGAAGCACTTCATCCGCTCGGCATTCTGCCGCCGTGTGCCGAATGCGCTGGCGATATCGTCGGTAATGTCCTGCGCGCCGATGGGGATCGAGGTCAGCCCGACCAGCATGCCGCCGGCGAACAGCGACACGTTGGTGATCCCCGCCCCCATCTCGACCAGCGCGACGCCAAGCTCGCGCTCCTCATCACTGAGACACGCCAAACCGGTGGCCACCGGCGAGGCGATGATCGACTTCACCTCGAGATGCGCCGACCGCACGCAGAGATCGAGGTTGCGCACCGGCGAACCGTCCGCCGCGACGACATGGATGTGCACGCCGAGCCGATCCGCGTGCAGACCGAGCGGCGTCTTCACCCCCGTCAGCCCGTCGAGCGTATAGAGTGCCGGCTGCGCGTGCAGCACCATGCGGCCCTGCGGATCGATCGAGTTGCGCCCGGCGGCGAGCAACGCGTCGATATCCTGCTGCTCGACGCGGTGGCCGCCCAGTTCGAACTCGACCTCGGCGACGTCGGACACGAGACCACCGGCCGAGAACCCGACCCAGACGTTCTCGATGTTGATGCCCGCGATCCGCTCGGCCTGCTCGACCGCCTCGCGCACTGCCGCTTCGGTCGTCGCCATGTCGGCGATATAGCCGCGCTTGACGCCTCGGCTCTCGCGCTGGCCGGTGCCGAGCACGATCAGCTCGCCCCCGTCCCCCTTCTGCGCGATCATCGCCGAAACCTTCGACGACCCGATATCGAGCGCCGTGATCAGCCCTTCCGGTGCCACCTTCGCCATGTCATCCCTCCCCGCCCGTTACGTTCGCGCCCGCCGTTTGCGACGGAGTATTCGTAGTTTCGCCCGTTGCCGGCACGCTTGCCCCCGCGCTGGCTGGTGCCGGCACGTCGACGCTGTGCGCCAGGCTTGCGCCCGGTTTGCGCGCAACCAGCTTGGTCGGATCGCGCATGTCGAACCGGATCCAGCCGCGCCCCAGCAACGGCCGCGCCCCATCCAGTTCGGCGAACTTCACCAGTGCGCGCGGCGCACCGTCTTCGGGCAGCGCCAACGTCTCGCCGCTCTCGAACGTGAGATCCCAACGCCGATTGCCGACCCAGGTCGCCGCCTTCACGCGCGGCTTCAGCGCAGGCGCGGCGGCGAGCAGCGTCTGGTACGACGCCTCCTGCCGATCCGCGCCCGGCCCGATCACCAGCGGCAAGTTCGGGATCGCGTCGGGCTGGACCGGCTCCAGCAGCACGCCGGACGAATCGATCAGCGTGAGTTGGCCATTGTCCTGCCATACCGCCGCGGGCGTGCGCTCGACGATATCGACCAGCATCGTATTCGGCAGCCGCCGCGACACATGCGCGTCCGCGATCCAGCCATAGCGCAGCAGTTTCTGCCGCACCGCTTCCAGGTCGACCGACAGCATCGACGTCTGGTTCTGCTTGTCCTCCAGCGCGACCGCATAGACCGACATCCGGTCCATCCGCTTGAGGCCCGTCACCTCGATCTGCTCGACCTTGAAGCCAGCGCGCCCGGCGCCCTCGGCCACCGCCGCGCCGATCATGCCGGGAATGCCGACCCACGTCGCCGCCGCGATCGCCACCGCGCCGCCCGCGCCGAGGATCGACCACGTCGCGATTTTCCGAAGCGTGTCCTCGCTGACCGGGAGCATCCCGACCAGCCGGTCCATCACCGACACCTTCTTGACCGCGACTTTACGCCGCGGGGCGGGCCGCTTGGGCGGCGGACCGCGCTTGATCGTGCGGCTCATGGGGAAGGATGATCCTGAAGCGCCTCATCGACGATCGCCTGGACCAGCTCGGCATAGCTCATGCCGATATGCCGCGCCTGTTCGGGCACGAGGCTCAGCGGCGTCATCCCCGGCTGCGTGTTCACCTCGAGCAGGAACAGCCCGTCGACGCCGCGCTCGTCATCCCAACGGAAGTCCGACCGCGACGCGCCCTTGCAGCCGAGCAACCGGTGCGCTTCGAGCGCGAGGCTCTTGCACGCGTCGGTGATCTCGTCGGGAATCTCCGCCGGGCAGACGTGAACGGTCATTCCGTCGGTGTATTTCGCGTCGTAATCGTACCAGCCGCTCTTGGGCTTCAACTCGGTCACGCCCAGTGCCTTGCCGCCGAGCACCGCGGTCGTCAGCTCACGCCCACGAATATACGGCTCGGCGAGCAATTCCTCGAACTCTCCCCACGGCCCGACGCTGTCGCGCGAAATCGGATTGCCGTAATTGCCGCTGTCGGTGACGATCGCCACGCCAACCGAGGAGCCCTCGTTGACCGGCTTCAGCACGTAGGGCCGCGCCATCGGATCGCTCTCGAACAAATCCGCCGACTTGACGATCCGCCCACCCGGCATCGGCACGCCCGCGGGCACGAGCAGCAGCTTGGTCAGCACCTTGTCGATCGCAATCACCGACGTGGCGAGGCCGGAATGCGTGTAGCGCAACCCCATCAGATCGAGCAGCCCCTGCACTGAACCGTCTTCCCCCGGCGTCCCATGCAGCGCGTTGAACACAAGATCAGGCTCGGCCTCGGCGAGCTTGGCGGCAACATCCCGCCCCATATCGATCCGCGTAACCCGGTGCCCGAGCGACTCCAGCGCGTCCGCACAGCCGTTACCCGACATCAGCGACACCTCACGCTCCGCCGACCAGCCGCCCATCAGGACCGCGATGTGAAGTGGCGCGCTCACTGCTCCCCTCCCGCCTGCGGGAGGGGTCGGGGGAGGGGTTGATGGGAGATGCCGGTATCCAGACCGCCCTCCCCCGCCCCCTCCCGCAAGCGGGAGGGGAGGTACTCACCAACCCGCTGGATTTCCCATTCCAACGTCACCCCCGAATGCGCCTTCACTCTATCCCGTACCTCTTCACCAAGCGCCTCGATCTTCGCGCTCGACGCGGACCCGAGATTCAGCAGGAAATTGCAATGCTTCTCACTGACCTGCGCGTCGCCGCGAGTCAGCCCCCGACACCCGGCCGCGTCGATCAACGCCCACGCCTTGTGCCCCTCGGGGTTCTTGAACGTCGACCCACCCGTGCGCGAACGGAGAGGCTGCGAAGCCTCGCGCTCGGCGGCGATCCGGTCCATCTCCGCACCGATCACGGCTGGCTCGCCGGGCGTACCGGAGAACACCGCTTCGACCACGACTGCGCCCGCGGGCAGGTCCGAGTGACGATAGGTGAACCCGAGTTTCTCCGCGGACCAGACTTCGACCGAACCCTCCCGCGTAACCACGGTAGCCTCGACCAGAATATCGCTGACATCCCGTCCATAAGCGCCAGCGTTCATTCGAACCGCACCCCCGACTGTTCCCGGAATCCCACGCAGAAACTCAAGCCCGGCAATGCCAGCGTCCCGCGCGGCGCTGGAAACGGTAATCCCCATCGCCCCTGCCCCTGCTCGCACGCGGCCATCCTGCACTGAAACCTTGGCCATTGCCTTGGGAAGCCTCACCACGACGCCCGGCACACCACCGTCCCGCACGATCAGGTTCGAGCCGACCCCGACCGGCAGCACCGGCGTCGCAGGATCGAGAGTCTTCAGCAACCCCGCCAGATCCTCGACATCCGCAGGCCGCACCAGCCACTCCGCCGGGCCACCGGTACGAAACCAGATAAAGTCCGCCAGACTGCCGTTAGCCGTCAGAGACCCACGCAAATCCTCCCCGGCACGGGGAGGGGGACCGCCAAAGGCGGTGGAGGGGGCGCTGCCAGAAGCGTTACGCTCGTGGACGCCCCCCTCCACCATGCCTTGCATGGTCCCCCTCCCCGTGCCGGGGAGGATTTGCGACGCGCCACTCACGCCAGCACCTTCCCGCGTTCGGCAGCGATCGCATCGGCCAACCCGGCCGCCCACTTCGTAATGTCGCCAGCCCCGAGGCAAACGACCATGTCGTCAGCCTCGATCGTCGCCGCCAACTCCACCGCCAGCGCATCCGCATCCGCGACCACACCCGCGAACCGGTGCCCGCGCCGCTTCAACCCCTCGACCAAAGCCGCCGCATCGACACCCTCCACAGGCGCTTCACCCGCCGCGTAGACCGGCGTCACCAGCACGCGATCCGCATCGTTGAACGCAGTCTGGAAATCCTCCATCAGATTGCCGAGACGCGAATACCGATGCGGTTGCACAACCGCGATCACACGACCCTTCACGCCCTCGCGCGCTGCCGCCAGCACCGCGCGGATCTCCACCGGGTGATGGCCGTAATCGTCGATGATCGTCACGCCGTCGACTTCGCCGACGTTGGTGAAGCGCCGCTTCACGCCGTCGAACTTGGCGAACCCCTGCTGGATCGTTGCATCCGCGATCCCGAGTTCCAGCGCCACCCCGATCGCCGCCAGCGCGTTCTGCACGTTGTGCCGCCCCGGCATCGGCATCTCGATTCCCGCGATCGTCCGCGTCGCGCCATCCCGCTCGCGCACCACGCAATCGAAGCGATTGCCGCCCGGGATCGGCGTAACCTCCACCCCGCGCACGTCCGCCTGCGCCGAGAAACCATACGTCACGACCCGACGATCGCGCACCCGCGGCAGGATCCCCTGCACCTCCGGATGATCGAGACACAGCAACGCAGCACCATAGAACGGCACGTTCTCGACGAACTCGACGAACGCATCTTTCACGGCGTCGAACGATCCGTAATGATCGAGATGCTCGGGATCGATGTTCGTGACGACCGCGATCGTCCCGTCGAGCCGCAGGAAGCTGCCGTCGCTCTCGTCCGCCTCGACCACCATCCAGTCGCTCGCGCCCAGTCGCGCGTTCGAGCCGTAGGAGTTGATGATCCCGCCATTGATGACCGTCGGATCGATACCACCCGCGTCCAGCAAAGCCGCGACCATCGACGTCGTCGTGGTCTTGCCGTGCGTGCCCGCGACCGCGACGGTCGACTTCAGCCGCATCAGCTCCGCCAGCATTTCCGCGCGCCGCACCACCGGCACGCGCGCATTCAGCGCCGCCTCGACCTCCGGGTTCGAGCGCACGATCGCGGTCGACACGACCACCACGGCCGCATCGCCGATGTTCGACGCGGCATGGCCGATCGCCACCGGAATGCCCTTGTCGCGCAAGCCCTGCACGACATAGCCCTCGGCGACGTCCGAGCCCTGCACGCGGTAGCCGAGGTTCTTCATCACCTCGGCGATGCCCGACATGCCAATCCCGCCGATGCCGACGAAGTGGATCGTGCCGATATCCGTTGCGACGCCCTTCATGCGAACTGCGCCTTGGGCTTGGAGCGCGCGCCGACGGGAATGCGCGACAGTGGCGCGTCCAGGCTCTCGACGAGATCCGCCAGATCGCTCGCCGCATTCGGCCGCCCGCAACTGCGCGCACGCCCCGCCGCATTCTGCAACGCCGCCGGATCGAGCCCGAGTTTCTGCATCTGCTTGGCCAGTTCCACTGCGGTAAAATCTCCCTGCGCGATCGTCCGCGCGCCGCCCGCCCGCGTGATCTCGCGCGCGTTCACGGTCTGGTGGTCGTCGGTCGCGCCCGGCAGCGGCACCAGGATTGCCGGACGCCCCGCCGCGGTAAGTTCCGAAATCGTCGACGCCCCCGCGCGTGCAATCACCAGATGCGCCCAGGCAAGTTGCTCGGGCATATCGGGCAGATACGTCGCCAGCTCGGCCGGGATATGATACTCGGCGTACTTCGCGCGCACCGCATCGATATCCTCGATCCGCGCCTGATGAGTCACCTGCAACCGCCGCCGGAAGGTCACCGGCAGCATCGCCAGGCCGTCGGGCACGACCTGCGACAGTATGCTCGCCCCCTGACTCCCGCCGGTCACGAGCACACGGAAGATGCCGTCTTCTTCCAGCAGCGGATACGGCCGCGAGCGCAGCGCCAGCACCGCCTCGCGCACCGGGTTGCCGACCAGATGCGCCTTGCCCAGCAGCTTCGGCGCGAGGCGCTCGGTCGGCTCGGACGAGGTCGCGATCGCGTCCACCCGCCCCGCGACGAAACGGTTCACGCGACCCAGCACCGCGTTCTGCTCGTGCACCGCAGTCGGGATCTTGTCCGCGAACGCCGCCAGCAAGGCCGGCAACGCAGGATAGCCGCCAAAGCCGATCACGGCCGCCGGCTTGAACGTCCGGTAAAGCTCGCGCGCCATCGCCCGCCCGCGCCACATCTCCCGCGTGGCCCGAGCCCAGCCAAGCGGCCCGCCGGTAAAGCGTCCCGCTGGCAGGACATGCGTCTGGATATCCTCGAACAGCCCCGGAAACCGCACGCCGCGCGCATCGCTGACGAGCGCGACACGGTGGCCGCGCTTGGTCAGTTCAGCCGCGAGCGCCGCTGCCGGGACCATGTGTCCACCCGTGCCACCGGCTGCGAGGACGTAATGCTTACTCATTCACCACTCCAGCGGACGACATAAGGGCTCCGCGTGAGAAACGGATTGCGCCGGGTAAACGCCAGCAGCAACCCCATGCCGACCGACAACGCAATCATCGACGACCCGCCATAGCTGATGAACGGCAGCGTCATACCCTTCGAGGGAGCAAGCCCGGTGTTGACCGCCATGCTCACCAGCGCCTGCGCGCCGAACTGCGTCGCGAGCCCGGCGGAGGCCAGCAGCTTGAATTCATCCTGCTCGTCCAGCAGCTTGACGAACACGCGCACCACGATCGCAAGGAAGATCACCGCGATCACCGAACAGGCGATCAGGCCGAATTCCTCGCCGATCACCGAGAAGATATAGTCGGTATGCGCCTCGGGCAGCCCGAACTTTGCCGCACCGGCTCCGGGTCCAGTCCCGGTCCAACCACCAGCCGTCAGCGTGTTATGCGCGGCATTGGTCTGAAAATGGTCGCCCGCGCCCTCGCTCTCGACGCCCGGAAACAGGAACGCATCGATCCGCGATCGCGCCACGCCGTAGAACACATAGGCCGCGACCAGCCCGGCAGGCGCCATGGCGATCAGCCCGATCAGTACCTTGGCCGGCGTCCCGGCGATCATCAGCAGCGCCATCCACACCACGCAGAAGATGATCGTCTGGCCGAAATCGGGTTGCAGCATCAGCAGCACGGCTACGCCCGCGGTCATCGCCCCGGTAATCAGCACGGTCGGCAGCTCGGCATCCTTCGCGCGCAACGACAACAGCCATGCGACCGTGACGATAAAGAAGGGCTTGAGGAACTCGGACGGCTGGAATTGGGCAAACCCGACGCCAAGCCAGCGCCGTGCGCCGTTAGCCTCGACCCCGATGAACGGGGTCACCATCAGCATCAGCACCAATAGCGCGCAGCCCCCGATGGCCATCCGTCGCGCCATGGAAACCGGCATCATCGACACGCCGAACAACACCGGCAGCGACACGCCGACCCACATCAACTGCCGCCAGAAATAGTATAGCGGCGTGATCTTGTGATGCTCGCCCGAATAACGGACCGCGCTCGCCGGCGACGCCGCGGCGACCGCGATCAGCCCGATCGCGATCAGGAACAGCGTCAGCAACAGCAGCATTCGGTCGATGTCCCAGAACCACGTGCCCAGCGGCGACTGATCGCCCCGCCCGCCGCGCCGCTTCATCTTGGCGACGATGCTGGTCTTCGGTGTGCCCATGTCAATGGTTCCAGCGCGAATATCGGTCATGCCAGCGACTCCACCGCAGCGCGGAACGCCGCCCCGCGCGCTTCGTAATCGCGAAACTGGTCGAAGCTAGCACAGGCGGGGGATAACAAAACAGTGTCGCCGGGCTTGGCGTTTGCGGCGGCGGCTCGGACGGCAGCGTCCAGCGTACCGACGTTCTCGACGGGCATGGAGTCTTTCAGGATTTCAGCGAATTTCGGGCCAGCCTCGCCGATCGTGTAGGCGTGGACGACGTGGCCGAAGGCGGGCTTGCAGGCGTCGAGGTCGTCCCCTTTCGCGCGGCCACCGACGATCCAGTGGACCCGGTCGAACGCGGCCAAAGCCGGCGCAGTGCTCTCGGGATTGGTCGCCTTGCTGTCGTCGACATAGGCAACGCCGCCATATGAGGCGATCTGCTCCATCCGGTGCGGCAGGCCCGTGAAACTCATGAGGCCACGGTCGATATCGACTTCGGTTACGCCCAGCGCCTTGACCACGGCGATCGCGGCGAGTGCGTTCTGGGCGTTATGCGGGCCCTGGAGCGTCGGCCAGCTGCTCTGATCCATGCACACGCCCGGGGCGATCTTGGTGATGTGCTCGCCCTTCGCCGACAGCCCGCGCGCGATCTGCGCGGACGGCGCGTCGCCGATGCCGATGACCGCGTCATGCTCGGCCGACTGCATCGCGAACAGCCGTTCCTTCGAGGCGGCATAGCCTTCGAAGCCGTCGTAGCGGTCGAGATGATCCGGCGTGATATTGAGCAGCACCGCGACGTCGCAATCGAGCGTCTGCGTCAGGTCGATCTGGTAGCTCGACAGTTCGAGCACATAGACGCCGCCCTCGGGGAGCGGTTGCTGTTCGAGAATCGGTAGGCCGATGTTGCCGCCCATCAGCGTGGGGATGCCGGCAATCTTGAGGATGTGGTGGACGAGTGCGGTGGTGGTAGATTTGCCGTTGGTGCCGGTGATCCCGACGATCTTGTGCGGGGGTAGGTCGCCCCGCGCCTGCGCGAAGAGCTCGATGTCGCCGATGACGGGCACGGCGGCTGCGCGCGCGGTTGCGGCGAGTGGATGCGTGTTGAGGGGCACCCCAGGCGACACGACCAAAGCGTCGAACCCCGAAAGATCATCCAACGGATCAAACTGGAGATCGACGTTGTCCAAATCGACAGACTGCTCTTGAACGCTGTCAGCCAGAGCCTCGCGTTTTGCCTCGTCGGAGTCCCACGCGACCACGCTCGCCCCTCCGGCCACCAACGCCCGCACGGTCGCAGCCCCCGACCGCGCCAGCCCCAGCACCGCATAGCGTTTCCCGCGCCAGGCCTTCGCAATAATCACCGCAGCTTCAACGTCGAGAGGCCGACCAGCGCCAGCACCAGCGCGATGATCCAGAAGCGGATCACGACGGTCGCCTCGGCCCAGCCGAGCTGTTCGAAATGATGATGGATCGGCGCCATCCGGAACACGCGCTTGCCGGTGCGCTTGTAGAAGAACACCTGGATGATCACCGACAGCGCCTCGATCACGAACAGCCCGCCGATGATCCCCAGCACGATCTCGTGATGCGCGACGACCGCGATCGTCCCCAGCGCGCCGCCAAGCGCGAGGCTCCCGGTATCGCCCATGAACACCGCGGCGGGCGGCGCATTGAACCACAGGAACGCGAGCCCCGCGCCCACGATAGCCCCGCAGAAGATCGCCAGTTCACCAGCACGCGGAACGTGCGGAATGCCGAGATAATCTGCGAACTTCACGTTCCCGACCAGGTACACGATCACCATGAACGCGACGCTGGCGATGATCACCGGCATCGTCGCCAGCCCGTCGAGCCCGTCCGTGAGGTTCACCGCATTGCCGAACGACACGATCGTGAAGGCGGCGAACACCGGGAAGAACCAGCCCAGGTCGAGGTACATGCGCGACGTGAACGGCAAATACAGATGCGGGCCGTTCTGCGACATGATGATCGTCGCGGCGACACCGGCGATGATGAACTCGAGCAGCAACCGCGTGCGGCCGCTGATCCCCGCGGTGCTTGCCTTGCGCACCTTGTCGTAGTCGTCGAGGAACCCGATCGTCCCGAAGCCGAGCGTGACGAACAGGCACGCCCAGACGTACGGGTTGCTCAGGTCCATCCACAGGAAGATCGCTAGGCACATCGAGGTCAGGATCATCAGCCCGCCCATCGTCGGCGTGCCGCGCTTCGCCAGATGCGTCTGCGGGCCGTCGGCGCGGATCGGCTGGCCCTTGCCCTGCCGCACACGCAACCAGCCGATGAACTTCGGCCCGATGATCAGGCCGATGATCAACGCGGTTGCGACGGCACCGCCGGTCCGCACCGTCTGGTAACGGATGAGGTTCAGCAGGCCGGGAAACCCCAGATGCTCGGCGAGCCAGTACAACATTCAGTTAATCCCGCCTTTGAGGCCAGCCTGGAGACCCGC
>Ga0308164_10005197_pt1 | contig 10651 bp, 6 predicted proteins | sample PhyTR2_FD_201031 | JGI IMG/M metagenome (GOLD analysis project Ga0308164, IMG submission 201031) | Phyllosphere microbial communities from UC Gill Tract Community Farm, Albany, California, United States - DLSLT.R2 | ecosystem: Host-associated > Plants > Phyllosphere > Unclassified | place: USA... | reverse complement strand
CGCCTCGCTGTAGACGCCCTCCGGCGGCGCCGGCGCATCGGCCGGCAAGTCGCCCAGCAGCACCAGGCGCCGGAACAGCGCGTCCGCGGCCGGATAGGCATCGCCCGGCCGCACTTTCGCGGGCGGCAGCGGCAGCGCCGGATACGGCTCGTCGGCCAGTGCGCGGTAATGCGCAAGCGCCGCCTTGGCTTGCCCGTAGAGGCGCAGCTGCGGCTCGGCCGCCTTCACCGCCGCCTGAAGCTTGCCGCCCGCCAGGCCGGCGCGCAGCCGCTCCACCGGATCGTAGCCCTTCAGCCGCGCATCCGGCAGGCGCGTGTGGTATTCGGAACGCACGCGGCCGACGCGCAGGTCGGCCAGATAATGCAGCATCGCCGCCGTCAGCGCGACGTCGAAGCGCGCGCCGCCGACGCCGTCGCGCAATTGCTGCTGCAGCGCTCCGGTGCCATAGTCGAGCGGATTCAAGCCCTGCTTGCTGGCCTGGTTCAGCACCCACAGGGCGGCCGCGGCGGTCGACGGATTCCAGGCCGGCGCGTACTTGCGCGGCGCGTAGAAGCGGTTGAGCCAGGTGCGTTCGTCGTAGGGACCGGTGGGTTTGACGGATGACTGCGCGGCCTGGGCTGCCAATGTATGGATGGCGGCGGGAACCGGCTGCTGGGCGAATGCGGAAAGGGGGAGCAGCGCGGCGGCTGCACAGAACACCACGGCGCGCGTTGTTTGGATGAGCTTCATTGATGCTTTCGGACTGCGGTAAGCCTGTCTTACCGAGGCGCATCATAACCGTGCTGAGGTGGGGGTGCCAACGCGCTTGCACTGCAGGGTAGCGCCCTTTTGGACAGTGGCAGCCTTCATGCGAACGGCAGCTTGGCAGAGCGCACCGATTTTCGCTCACCCTCATTGTCGCTCCAGATGCAATACGCGGCGAACCCGTTCTTGCTGAAGCATCGGCAAACCCGCCATCCGGTGAAAATGTGCGCATTTCCACCCCAACCCATCTGCTATGCTGGTCGTTCAAACAATACGACAAGCAGACCCATCGGCAGCGAACGCCCTGCTCCGCAAACTGGTTCTGCACACGATCTGTCGATGATAAAAGGAGACGCGAATGGCCATGTGCAAGTACGTCCTTTGCTTCTGCATCGCCATCGCATTCCCGCCCGCCGGCGCATCGGCGGGCGAGCCCGACAAGGTCGTCATCAAGGGCAAGCACGACGCTTCCGAAGTCGTCATCACGGGCGTGCGCGATCCTTCCAGCTGGTTCCGCATCGAGAGCCAGCACCTGATCGTCTATTCCGACAGCGACCGCGAACAGGTGGTCGACCTGGTGAATAACCTGGAGCGGCTCGATTACGTGCTGCGCCTGTACCTGAAGCCTTTCCTGATCCCGCAAAACGATCCGCCCAAGCTGACGCTGTACTTCCAGGACCGGCTCGAATGGGCGCCCGGACTCGGCGAATTCCCGGTCGAGGCGAGCGGCATGGTCGACAGCTGCGTGTCCGGCACCCAGGCATTCACGTTCAACCTGGGGCGGATGTGGAAGTCGAGCAATGCGTCGCTGCTGAAGGACGACGGCGATTTCACGCTGTCGGCCATTTTCAAGCTGTACACCGATCATTTCCGGTACCGTCACACGGACATACGCGCACCCGAGTGGTTCCTCACCGGTCTCGATATCTATTTTGGCGGCGTACGATTCACGGACAACCAGATGGCGGTCGGCCGTCCTGCCGAGGGGACAGCCGACGCGATGAAATGGTTCGATTATGGCGACGGATACCTGCCTTTCCTGGATTACGACCAGGTGTTACGCAAGGATGTGCGACCCGACTTCTTTGTCGACTTCCTGAAGCGCGCCCAAAAAGGCACGCCCAAATTTCGCGCGCAATACGAATTCCAGTCACGGGCGTTCAACCTCGCGCACTATGTGCTCTCCTCCGCGGAAAACCGCGACAAATTGTCCGGCTACCTCGAGCGGGTGAATAATGGCAGCGATGGCGGCGCGGCATTTGCCGACGTGTACGGCCTGTCGGGCACGGATCTCGCCACGACCATGTCCCATTACCGGCGCGTGCGCATGAACGTCATCAAGGTGGATTTTCCCGAGCTTCCCACGGCGCGCATCGACTTCACCCGCCTGAGCCGCATCGAAGGCGATTTTGTCCTCGACAATGCCGCGTTGAAGGCCTGCCCCGGTCCCGCGCTCGGCAAGCAGCTGCTGCAACGCGTGCAGGCCGCCGCCGCCGGGGCAGGCGCCGTCGATGTTGCGCAGGGTGCCTTGAGCCGCGCCAGGATCGATTGGGGCGATCCGCGCGACGCCCTTTCCTGGCTGAGCGACGCCGTGCGGCGCGATCCCTACAAGGAAGAACTGCATTATCTGCTGGGCATCGCGCATCTGAAGCTGGCGCAAGGCGCGGCCGGCGACAAGCGGGAACGGCTGGCAAAAGCCCGCGCCAGCCTGACGGAAGCGGCCTCGCTGGCGCCCGGCAGTCCCGAGATCGCCTATGCGCTGTTCCGCACCGGGATCGTCGATCCGGACACCCCGCCGGAACAAGCCATGCCGCTCGCGATCCGCGCCTGGCGCCAGGGACATGACGTTGTCGCCTTGGCCCGCGAGGCTGCCCTGGCCCACGCCTGGCTGGGCGATGCGGCCGGTGCCTACCAGGCATTCAACACACTGGCAAGGAACGAGCGCGACCCGGAAAGCGTCGCCTGGGCCGTGACGTGGCTGGCGCTGCTGGAAAAGGGCGTGACGCAGGATCGGCTGCTCGCAGCGATGCGCGACGAGCCGTTTGCCCCGCGCAGCTTCAGGTCCACATCCGGCGATAACCGCTAGCGTGCGGGGGGCATGGCGCCGCTCGAGCTTTTTGCAGGCGCTGGACTGCCGGTGCTGCGCTCGTCCTGCCAGCCACCGCCGAGCGCCTTGTACAAGGACACCGTCGCCTGCAAGCGCCGCAGTTTCAGCATGCCCAGGTCGTTCTGCACGTCCGCCAGGGCGCGCTGCGTATCGAGCACCGTCATGAATTCTTCCGCGCCCAGCTTGTAGCGGATTTCCGCCAGTTCGTAGGCCTGGCGTGCCTGATCGGATTCGATTGTTTTCAGGCGCTGCTGCTCGTCCAGGCTGCGGATCTGGCCCAGGGCCGTGTCCACCTCGGCCAGCGCGCCGATCACGCTGGCGCGGTAGGCATCGACCAGTTCCTGTCTGCGGGCGATGGCGCGCTCGCGCTCGCGCTTCAGGCGGCCGCCGTCGAAGATCGGCGCCATCAGCGAGGTGCTGACATTGGCCAGCAGGTTGGGTGCGTTCAGCAGCGACAGCAAGGCGCTGCTTTGCGCCCCCATCGACCCGGTCAGGCTGATGCTGGGGAACAGGTTGGCGCGGGCCACGGCGACGTCGGCATTGGCGGCGGCCAGGCTGGCCTCGGCGCGGCGGATATCGGGCCGGCGCGCCAGCAGTGCGGACGGCAAGCCCGGCGCCACCTCGGGCAAGGCGATCGCATCCAGCGACTGCCCGGCGACGGAAAAGGTCTGCGGCGCCTTGCCGAGCAAAATTGCCAGCGCCCCCTGCGCTTCGCGCTCCTGCTGCAGCAAGTCTAGTATGCCGGATTGCTGCTGCGCAACGGCAGAGCGCTGGCGCGCCAGGTCGAGCGTCGACGCCGCGCCCGCGTTCTTCTGCGCCTCCACCCGGGCCAGCACGTGCTCGGCATTCGCCACGTGTCCGCGCGCGACGGCCAGCCGGTCGCGCAGCGACAGCACTTGCAGATAGGTCGAGACGATGCCGCTGGTGACCGTCAAGGCCACCGTCTCGCGGTCGAACCGGTTGGCCTCGAGCGAGGCTTCGGCGGACGCCACGCTCGCCTTGTTCTTGCCCCAGAAGTCGATTTCATAGGACACCTGCAAGGCCGTGTCGGCCGAGGTGCTGCTGCTCCCGCTGCCGCTGCGAATCGGCACGGCGCGGTTGGCGTTGCTGTACACATTCGCGGTGGGCAGCAGCGCCACGCCGGCGATGCGCGCGCCGGCCTCCGCCTGGCGCACGCGCGCGAGGGCGCCGGCCAGTTCCAGGTTGCCGGCACGGCCTTCGTCGACCAGGCGCGCCAGTTCCGGGCTGCCGAAGCGCTGCCACCAGTCCTTGTCGGGCGCCGCCTGTTGGGTCGATTGTGCGGCCTGCGCCCAGGCGGCGGGCAAGTCGACCTTCGGGGGCGGCTCGGCGACCGGGGCGCGGCTGGCGCAGCCTGCCAGCAGGACGCACACGGCGCCAAACAGGAGCGACGAGACGGCCGGCGTGCGCAAGGATGCCGGCTTCGGGGCGCGATGCGTCATCGGCGGCACTTACGAGCCCGCTGCCACGGAGGGCACGCTTGCCGCATCCTGCGCGGGCAGCCGCTGCGGCGCCGGACCAAGCAGCACCTTGTCCCCGGCGGCCAGGCCGGACAGCACCTGCACCTTGCGCGCCGTGCGCATGCCGATCTTCACCCTGCGCTTGCCGACGCCCTGGGTCGCATCGAGCACATTCAGGTCGTACAGGCCCTCCTCGTCGGCCTCGCCCAGGACATCGGCCGGCAGCAGCAGCGTATCGCGCGCCCGCGCGACGACGAACTGCACCTGCGCACTCATGCCGCTCATCAGCTGCTTGCCCGGATTCTTCACCTCGAACAGCACGATATAAAAGGCCAGCTTGCCCTGCTCGCCCGTGCCGTCGGCCGGGACGGGCACGACCTGGCGCAGCGCACCGGTCCAGCGTTTTCCGGGATAGCCGGGGGTGGTGAAACTGGCCGTCATGCCGGGCCGCAGGCGCGTGACGTCGTTTTCGGCCACGCGCGCGGCCACGGTCATGCTCGACAGGTCGGCAATCCGCACCAGCGCCACCGGCGCTTGCGCGGCGACGACCGTTTGCCCCGGGCGCGCGGCCAGCGCCACCACGGTGCCGGTCATCGGCGCCTTCACCAGCGTTTTCTGGCCCGCTTCTTCATCGGCTTTCATCGCGATTTCCAGTTCGTGGATCTGCGCCATGATCGCATCGACGCGCGCGCTCGCCGACGACGCGTTCATGCGCGCCGATTCGAAGGCGTCCTCGCGCGTCGCGTTCTGCGCTTTCAGCTGGGTCTGGCGCTTGAACTGGAGCTGGGCGAAATCGAATTGTGCCCGCTGGTCGGCCAAATCGGCCTGCAGGCGGGCCATGCGGGCGCGGTTGCCGTCCGTTTTTGCCGCCTGCTGGCTTGGCGCGATCTCGACCAGCGCCTGGTCGGCCTGCACCACGTCGCCGAGGGCGACCAGCACGTCCTTCACCTGGCCGCCGATCTGCGGGTACGCATCCGCCCATTTGTAGAGCTGGAGCTTGCCGGCGGCGTCGACGGTGTCCTGGATGTCGCCGCGGCGTACGGTGACGGTCTTGACCGCTGCGGCCGGGGCGGCCTGCGGTGACGGCTTGGCCGCCTGCGCGAACGCGGCGCCGGTTCCCAGCACCGCAAGCAGGGAAAGCAGCGCCGCTGCCGCCAGGCGGGAATGGGTCGGACGGGAGGTTCGGTCGTGTCGGTCAGCAGCCATGGGAGCGCATCGAAATAGGCCGAGTATACACATACTGGCGACAGGCCGATGCGTACTGAATTTCGCCGCGGCTTGCCGCCTTTCCTCCAGCCGTGCTTCGTCCGCCCGCGCCCGCACACATGGCGACACTGTGCAAAAGTGCACAAGCAGCCTGCTCGGACGCCGCTTGTGCCCAGCGCTTGCAGGTCTAGAATAAGCCGGCGATCAAGGGAGGCTTGATCAAGGGAGGCTGGAATGAGGTTTTCCTTTTCACGGGCAGCCTGCTGGGCCGTTCTGCTTTTCGCCTTTGCACACTGGGCCGGCGTGCAGGCTCAGGTGCAGGCTCAGGTGCAAACTCAAGCGCAGGCCGGCCCCGGCACCTGGAGCGGCAACCAGACCTGGGCGAGCGACAGCGTCAACGGCGGCGCCCTGACCGGCTATTACTACTGGCCGTCGACCGCGCCCAATCTCGCCGGCAAGCGCGCGCTGGTACTGGTGCTGCACGGCTGCGCGCAGACCGCTGCCGGCGACATCGTCGACAGCGCGACCGACAAGGGCTATAACTGGAAAGGCGTCGCCGACCGCTACGGCGCCGTGATCCTGGCGCCGAACGCCACCGGCAACCTGTACGGCGCGCACTGCTGGGACTGGGCCAGGTCCACGCACAGCCGCAGCAGCGGCCACGCGGGCGTGCTGCTCGACCTGGTCAACCGTTTCGTCAGCAACCCGCAGTACGCGATCGATCCGCAGCAGGTCTACGTGGCCGGCCTGTCCTCCGGCGGCGCCGAGACCATGGTCCTGGCTTGCCTGGCGCCGGACATCTTCGCCGGCATCGGCATCAACGCCGGCCCGGCCCTGGGCGTGACGACGGCGCAGATCGGCAGCGTGCCGTCCGGGACCACCGCCACCACCGTTGGCAACAAATGCACGGCCCTGGCCGGCGCCAACGCGCCGCAGTTCGCCACCCAGCTTGCCGGCGTGGTCTGGGGCACGAACGACTACACGGTGGCGCAGGGCTACGGGCCCCTCGACGCAGCCGCGATGCGTGTCGCCTATGGCGGCAGCTTCACGAAAGGCGCGGCGGTTGCCGTGCCGACCGGCGGCAGCAACATCCCCTACACGGATGCGAATGGCAAGGTGCGCACCTCGGAAATGGCGGTGACGGACATGGGCCACGCCTGGCCGGCCGGCGCCGGCGGCCAGAGCGGCAACTACGTCGACGCCACCAGGGTCGACTACCCCGCCTTCGTGATGGACTTCTGGTTCAATAACAACCTGCGCGTGGCGCGGGCGGCGGCGCCGACGATGGACGCGTGCAGCGCCAGCGTCTCCGGCTCGACGGTCACCGTGAGCGGCGCCGCCAGCGGCGCGACGATCGGCAGCTACCGCGTCGTGCTGAACGGGCCGACACCCGTGAACGACGCGGCCGCCGGCAGCGGCGCCGGCTTCAGCAAGGCCTACACGGCACGTGCCGACGGGTACTACAGCGGCAGCGTCAGCGCCACCGACGACACGACCGGGCTGACCTCGAACGCCTGCACGATCGCGCAATTTCTGGTCGGTACCGCCCCGGCGCTGCAAGCCCCTTCGGGGCTGACGGTCGCGGGGTCGACTGCCGGCAGCGTCACCCTGCGCTGGAATGCGTCGAACGGCGCCACCGGCTACAACCTCTACCGGAATGGCGCCAGGGTGAACACGGCGGCGCTCGCGTCGACGAACTATACCGATAGCGGGCTCGCGCCGGCCACCAGCTACAGCTACCAGGTCTCGGCCGTCGGCAACGGCGGCGTCGAGAGTGCGCGTTCGCCGGCCGTCACGGGCAGCACGGCGTCGGGTTTCGTGTGCACCGCGACCACGGCGAGCAACTACGCCCACGTCCAGGCAGGACGTGCCCACGACAGCGGCGGCTATGCGCTGGCGAACGGCTCGAACCAGAACATGGGGCTGGACAATACCTTCTACACGGCGACGCTGGCGCAGACGGCGGCCGGCTACTACGTCACCGGCAACTGCCCGTGACGATGGCAGGCAGTTGCCGCGGCAAGGCCAGCGCGGCGTCAGGGCTTCACGAACTTGAGCGTCATGCGGTCGCTCTCGCCGATCGCCTGGTACTTGTCGCGGTCCTGGTCGCGGTTGGTCAGAGTCGGCGGCAAGGCCCACACGCCACCCTTGTGGTCGGCCTTGTCCTTCGGATTGGCGTTGATGTCGGATTTTCCGGCCAGCTTGAAGCCGGCGCTCTCCGCCATCCTGATCACATAGGACTCGTGCACATAGCCGCTCGACGTCTTCGCATCCTGCGGCATCGCTTCCGGCAGGCGGTGTTCTTCGATGCCGAGCACGCCGCCGGACTTCAGGCTGATGTAGGCGGCCTTGAACACGCCCTTGAGCTCCTCGTCGCCGCCGTCGTCGATCCAGTTGTGCAGGTTGCGGAAGGTGAGCACCATGTCTACGCTGCCGGGGGCGGCGAAGTTGTAGGTCGACGGCGGCGCGAACACGCCCTGCACCACCTTGCCGAAGACGGCCGGGTTGGCATCCAGCTTTTGTTTGAAGGCCACGGTAGAACGCTTGGCCGGGTCGAAGGCGGCGCCTGCGGCGATCAGCTTGCCGTTGTCGCGCAGGTAGGGCCCCAGGATTTCGGTGTACCAGCCGCCGCCCGGCGACAGTTCCACCACGGTCATGTTCGGCTTGATGCCGAAGAAGCGCAGGGTTTCGTACGGATGGCGCCAGGCATCGCGCGCTGCGTTGGCGCTGCTGCGATGGCTGCCGGCCACGGCCGCGCGCAGCTGGGCGTCGTCGGCCTTGTCGGCAGCCTTGTCGGCGGCCTGTGCCAGGCCGGCCAGGCTGCTTGCCAGCATGGCGGCGGTCAGGATCAATCGTTTCATTGTGTCGTCTCCAGAGTCGGTGGCAACGGCAGCGTGCCGTGCCGCCCGGCGATCATCGGGTACGGCATGCTTGTCGTCAAGTCAATCCGTGCATCCCGCGCCCCGCATTCGCCCGGGCCGGTCGTGAAATGCCCGCCGAACCGCGCCGCTCAGTTGAATTCCTCGTTCAGCCAGGCCTTGTAGGCGTCCATGTTTTGCGGACGGCCCAGGAAGTCCTTCACCAGCTGCGCCGCCGGCTTGGTGGCGCCCGGATCGATCACGGCCTGCCGGTAGCGCGTCGACGCGGTGCCGCCGAGCGGATTCTTCCGATCGAACTTGGCATAGAAGTCGACGGCGATCACCTTGTCGAGCACATAGGTGTAATAGTTCGACGTGTAGTCGACCAGGTGCGTGAAGGTTGCATACATGCGGTTGCCTTCGACGAAGGTATAGGGCACGAAGCGCTCGTAGCCGCGGCGCAGCATGGCATCGAGGTCGACCTCGGCCGCCGGGCGTTCATGCGTCTCGAGCGACAAGGTCGAATAGAGCAGCTGTTCCTGCGCGGTGCTGCCGCGTCCGTACGCACCGGCGGCGTTCATGCGCGCAACCACATCCTGCGGGATCACCGCGCCGGTCTGGTAATGCCTGGCAAATCCAGACAGCACGCTGTAGCTGCGGAAGAATTGCTCGAGCATTTGCGACGGCGCCTCGGGAAAGTCGCCCTCGGTATTGAAGCCGCCCTGCTGCGACCAGCGATTCTGGCCGCCGAGCACATGATGCATCAGGTGGCCGAATTCATGGAAGAAGGTCACGACCTCGCCATGCTGCATCAGGCCGGGATCGGAAGCGATGCCGCCGGAAAAATTACAGATGAGCAGACCCTCGGGGAGCTGCTTGCCGCGGATGCCGGGCACCACCGGCACGGCCGAGAACCACTTGTCCTTGCCTTCGCGCGGGTGCATGTCGAGGTAGATACGGCCGGCTTTCTTGCCGCCGTCGATGACGTCGTACACCGTCACCGACGGATGCCAGACCTGGGCATCCTTCACTGCCCTGAACCGGACGTGGAAGATCTTCGCGGCCGTGTCGAGGATGCCTGCTTCGACCCCATCGTAGGGAAAGTACGGGCGTACCGACTGGGCGTCGAAGGTGTAGCGCTCGCGGCGGTACTGCTCCTGCCAGAACGAAGCATCGGCGTCGGAAATGACCTTGGTGGCGGGTTCGCGCGTCTGCACGAAGGCGAGCAGCTGGGCGAGCTCCTTGTGCGCGGCGTCGCGCGAGGCGAGGTCGACTTCGTCGAGCACCTTGTGCACGGCTGCCGCTTTGCCGGTCATCAGGTCGGCCGTGCTGAGATCGGCATAATTGGCAAAGCCCAGCAGGCCCGCCAATTGCTGGCGCGTGGCCAGCAGGTCGAGCAACACTTGTTTGTTCGCCGGATAGGCGCGCGTGGTGTCGGCAACGTACATGCGGCGGCGCAGGTCGGCGCTCCTGGCGAAGGTGCCGATCGTGCGCACGTCCGGGGGGTCCGTGTTGAAGATGTAGCGGCCATCCGCACCGGGCTTGTGCAGCGCGATGAAGTCGTCCGGAAGGCCGTCGAGTTCCTCGCGGGTGGCGGTGTAGGTCTGGGTGCCGTCCTGCACGTTGCGGCTGAAGGTCAGCGACAAGGCCGTAATCTTGTCTTGCAGGGCGCGGATAGCCGCGCGCGTGGCGTCGTCACGATTCACGCCGGCCAGACGGTACTTGAGCAGCGCACGTTCGAGATATTGGCGCGACGCCGGGTCCTTGGCCGGCAGCGGCACCGCGGCCAGCGCATCGGACACCTTGCGGTTCAGGTTCAAGTCGGTTCGCGCGCGGGCCACCTTCTGGTTCAAGGCCTGGGCCTTGTCGCGCAGTTGCGCGGTTTTGCCGACCGCGAACATCAGATAGGCTTCGTTAGCGGCAAGGTCCAGCTGGTTCTGCGCTTCATCGAACGGCTGCAGCGTGTTATCGACCGTATGCGGCCCTTTCACGGCCAGCAGTTTGCGCACGCTGGCCATCTCGGCCGCAAGGCGTTCGTCGACCCATTGTTCCAGCCTGGCCGGATCGTCGCCACTGGCGATCCAGGCGTGCAAGGGGTCGGCCTTGGGCAGCGCGGCTTGCGCAGCGACGGAAAGGATGGCGCACAGTAAAAAAATCGACGTCCGACGATTCAAGTAATTATGCATGGTGGTTATCCGGGTTTCATGAAGCTGCTGGAGGCCCTGCACGCAGCAGTCAGATCGTATAAACAAAGTCAT
>Ga0308164_10005195_pt1 | contig 10657 bp, 6 predicted proteins | sample PhyTR2_FD_201031 | JGI IMG/M metagenome (GOLD analysis project Ga0308164, IMG submission 201031) | Phyllosphere microbial communities from UC Gill Tract Community Farm, Albany, California, United States - DLSLT.R2 | ecosystem: Host-associated > Plants > Phyllosphere > Unclassified | place: USA... | reverse complement strand
GCATCGTCGTACTTGCCTGAAGCAAGCGCGTCGGTCGTCCTCTTTGCCACTTGCTCGGCCCGCTCAGTGAATATGTAATGGTCGCGCATCGCGCGAGCGAACTCTTCCACAATCGCGCGACGTCCGGCGGCGTCGAGAGCAGGAGCCAGAGTATGGGTCGGCACCTGTGCTGCAGCGGGCAGCGCCAAGGGAAGAACCAGCGAAAGCGCCCACAACATCACATTGCGTCGACGGCACATCAGCAGCCCCCCTTAATACAGTTTGGGCCGGCGTACGTCTGACCAGTCCAGGCGGCTAGTCAGTACCAAACCCTCAATTCGACAGACTGTCGGAACGTCGCCTACCAGGCAAGGCCGATGAGCATTCGAACGGCTACAACTGGGCGAACACGCCCTGCCCTACTGCTTCCGGCCAGACCCAGAAGTCGACATTCCCGGCGCCGTTCCGCGTTCCCAACTTCCGACATTCATTCACGTTCGCGCGTGATCTCGACCAGGGCCTCATCCACGCCGCGAGGGTCGAGTTCGACAGTCTCAGCCGGGCAGCTTTATGCTGGTACATTGGATTTTGCTGATCCAAGCTGTTGGCCATCACCCCAGTCATCAACATTAATGGCATTAGCGCGCCACATAAGGCAGCAGCGTCATCTGTTCGGGTTGGAACATCGCGCGGGAGTTGCCTGATCGAGGGGCTGATGGTTGGGCTTGCCGAGGTTCAAGCCTTTTCCGCCTGGGCTCGAACCAACTGCGCAGAGAGTCCGCGCGGACGCGACGGACAGGCGTTGATGCTTGCGTTAAGGCGGGATTATGAGCGACGAGGCCGAATATTCGATCCGAGTGGAGCCCGACAACCCACTCCTTAGCGAACTGACGCTTTCTTGGAGAACGGCCGTCTTTTCCGATGAGAGCGGCATCGGGCCCATGGGCTCCCTGCACGAGGCTGGAGATGCGCTCGCCGCGGTCGCCTATTTCGGGGAGGACGGCCTCGCGATCGTCGGAAGTGCGGTAATGGTCGCGCCCGGTCTGCTGCTCACCGCAACCCATGTCCTCGACGAGATCGCATCTCATCGGGCCTCTCCGTTGTTCTTGACGTTCTTAGAAGGCGGCACGCGGGCATGGCTTCCGATGGACGTTTCGACGCTTTCACGCCCGAGCCAGTTCGGGGGTAGGAGCAAGGTGGTTTCCGACTTATCGCTGGTGAGCTGCACCCTCAATTCGAACGCGTTAGAGGCACGCCCGCTCATGCTTGCGCCCATGCAGATCGCCTTGCCGCTGGTCGGAGAGCGGTTGTGGGCGATGGGATTTCGGCATCAGGGATTGGACGGCGAGGCGGCTCTCATCACGCCCTTGATCTCTTCGGGCCTCGTCGTGGCTGCATACCCCAATGGCCGGGGCGAACGCATGGTTTCGCCGTGCTTTGAGGTCGATATGGAAACCTTCGGCGGGATGAGCGGTGGCGCTGTCGTCAACGCCAATGGCTTCCTTGTCGGCATCGTCTCCTCGTCGTGGGATGGCGGCCCTTCCTACATGACGCTGATTTGGGACGCGGTGCGCCTCCGCGTGAAGGGTCCTGTTCCCAAGCTGCAGAATGTGGACCGGGTAAGTCTGCTCGGAGCGAGGGCGCTGGGCTTGGCGAAGATCAAGGGGAACGTTGACCGCGACCCGTTCGGCGAGGTCTCGATTAAGCTGTCGGATGCAGAGATGGAACTGATGACGGCCTCGCTCCCGCCCGAGCATGTCGCCGAAGTTCCGACGCCTGCGCTAGACGATGACCAGTTGGAGGAGTTTCTCGAGCGTCGAGGGGCGGATCTCGAGGAAGCCGTTCTCGCAGGCACGCTCCGCACGCTGAACCGGCAATCGCTTCCTTCGGCACGGGGCTTTCTTGAGGGCTCGGATGTGCCGGCCGAATGCCTGGCTGCCGTAATTGGGTTCTCTGTTGAAGATTTCGACGGGCTGGAGGACATTACGGTCACGTCGACGGAGGTCATCGACGAGGCGCGCTTCCTCGTGCGCTATTACATCGACCTTCCGCGACTGATCTGGACGGTCGAGATGGAAGCCGTGTTCGCCGATGCAAACGCGGCCCTGGTTGATGCCTTTTTCTTTAATCGGCAGGTCACGGACGGACGTGCGACCATGGATTTGGTACAGCGCCGATACTTCCGTGGGTCTGCCATCTTCGACCGCGAGGCGGAGGTCTTCACGAATGCCACGACTACGCTGAGCGCCATTAAGCCGAGGCGCGATGCTAGCAAGGCGAGGTGACTCACCGGGGGGATGGCTAGGCTAAGCAATCGAAAAGGATTGTGATCGGGGAGACGGCGCAGGCGAACGTGTCAGGGGGCACGGTTGCCACGGTGTAAACTGCCACTATCGTGACGTCGTATAGGAGAAACAGATGGCCGTTTTGGCAGGAGCGTTGGCGGATCTTAGTTTCGGACTGCGACATGCGGCGGATCGTTACGAAGAGTTCTCGCATGCCGAACATCCTGCTCAGAACGCCGACCTTTTCCACGAGCTCGCGCGGGAGCGAGCTAATGACGCGGACGAGCTAGACGCCATGACGCTATCGGCTGGCCTCACGGAAATTAAGCCGACGCTCGATGCGTACGCCGCCAATCAAGTACTGGGCCTCGGCAATAGTCATCCTTGGTCAGCTTCGGGTACTGCCTACCGCGTCCTTCGCGCAGAGAATGCGTTGGGTCGGATGGCCGGCCATCTTGCGTCGCTAAGCGATGAACTCTCGATTGGCCGGACGTTAGGCCGACTAAGGCATCACATCGACTCCCGTCGTCCCGCGGTCCAAAATGCTCGGAGGCGGGCGCAGCGTAACGAAGCGTCTCACTTCGTTGCAGCTAACACGACTCCAAAAAAGCTCAGCGATGGCCAAGAACTTGTCGTCTGGTACGCTACGAACCGCAGCTATAGCCGACCCGGTTCCTTCCTCCCTGAGCGATCGAACCATGTCTCATTTGGCCGTTGCCATGTGTTCGTCCCTAACAATCGGGTGATGGGAACGCTCGGAAGCGGCCTTGTGAGCCGCCTTATCAAAGGCGACGACCGCATTAGACTCGGGGCAGTGCAGCCAATCAATGAAGGAGGCTTCTGGTCTCTTCTCTCTCGGGAGATTGCGTCTGGCGGCGATGCTGATCGACAGGCGATATTATTCTTACACGGATTTCGGACTTCGTTTGAGGATGCCGCGCGGCGCACTGCGCAGCTTAAAGCCGACCTAGGCCACCCAGGGCCGGCCGCGTTCTTTTCTTGGCCATCGCTAGGCTCGGCGGCGAGCTACGCAGGTGACGAGGCAGCAATTGAGGGTAGCGAGCTTCCTATCCGTAACTTTTTAACGGACTTCGCCCGACGCTCAGGAGCGAGCGCAATACATATCATTGCACATTCAATGGGAAATCGCGGTCTCACACGAGCGTTCGAGGCGATTAGCTTGATGGCGGCAACGGCGAGTGACATCCGCTTCGGGCAGGTTTTTCTTGCGGCACCTGACGTCGATGCCGACTATTTTAAACACGTTGCTGCGGCGTATGGCCGCCTTTCAGCCCGCTCAACCCTCTATGTCACGAACAATGACAAGGCGATTGGTCTATCTCGGCGACTGCACGGCTACCCCCGCGTCGGACTTACACCGCCGGTAGCCTTAGTCTCGGGCATCGATACCGTCGACGCGAGCCACGTCAACCTCAGCCTTATTGGGCATGGATACGCTGCCGAGATGCGTCCTGTCTTAGGCGACATCAATCGGCTGTTGCAGAGCAACACTCCGCCCGACCAACGCTTCGGACTTCGTAGAGCGGGAAAAGGTATTGTGGGGCATTGGGAATTCAAACCTTAAGGACGACCCACAAGGCGACACTCTGGTCACCTTATCTGCTCCTTAACTTCGACCGTTCGTTCACTTGGTACACCCGCGGCTTGACGATCATCAGACCCTTTAAGTCGGTCGGCCATTCCGGTTCGCCCAAAGTTCGGCCATGTCGATGTTCGGTAGCGCCTCTTCCATCCGTCGCTTAGCGTTGTCGGAAAAGCACGGGATCTTTTGTGCTCCGAACTCGAAGACGTGACAGCAATTCGGTTCGTCGTCGATGCCGAGATGGGCGCGGAGTATCTTAGCTTTTGGCGGGCTGAGGCCGACCTTTGTGGCAAGCTCGTTCCGCTGAAGGTAAAACTTCTTTCGCAGATCGACTTCGCGGACGGCTGCCGATGCTGCCGGATCGTCGCCGCCGACGTAATGCACCGGCGCACCCTGCTTCTTCGTGAAATGGACGACCAAGTTCACGCCCTCACCCTCCGTAATAGTACCAACGGTTGCTAGGCGCGGGAACACCGCGGTGAAGCCGGTGCCACCACGCATTGCTTTCTCGATCCGGTCAATGTCGCGTTCGGAGATCTCGACTTCGTTGGTCACGATCGCCTCCATCGCAAGCATAGCGCGGATTCGAGCACGCGCCTCGTCGCGCGCGCGACGGCCGGGCTGCAGCAGCTCGTTGACGTAGTTGAACTCTTTATCGACCAAAAATTCGAAGTCGCCCGGCGGCTTTGTCGAGATCGGCAGTACCCGAGGCGGGATGTGCTCCTGCAGAGCCTCGTTTAGCTTGCGCTTCAAATAGGCGTCGAACGCTGTGATGAGCGCACGGAGTTGCATGTAGAGCAAGTCCTCCGACACGAAGACGAACCAGTGCTGCGCCGCGTCCCGCTGAGCGTCGATCGCCCGCATTATGCCGGCCTCGTCGGCCGTGAGGTCGTGGTGCGACTGGCACAGGCCAAGACATCTCTCGAAGCCTATTGATTTGCCGCTGTCCTTGTCGAAGACCTTCGCCTTACCCTGAATGAGGACCGCCTTGAGCAGCATTTCACAGGCGTGCTGGGTGTGCATCAGGACCGTGGTCACGCGTCCGGTGTCGTCGTAGCTGTTGAACGCCGTCATCGCTGTCCGAAGAGATTCGATGGCCTTGGTCTTCAGCGTTCGAGCGTCGCGTACCAGCTTCATCATGCCCCCAGATCCGTTCCCGCAGACGCAAGATGGCTGGGCAAATTCATCATGTCCACGTAAGCGTCTGCGAACCTACAGGTTCAATCGCCAACGGTGCCAAGGCTTGCAGATTGCAGGCTCGCAAAGCCCTCTCGCTAACCTTGGTCCGCGGCGACCCATAACTGGACGCCCAACGGCGCTCAGCAGCGTCTCGGAACCTGCCGCTCGTTCAGGTAAGTTGACCAACCGCCGCGGCGCACTCAACCGGCCGCTCGGAACGGCTTCGATTGGACGAAGCCGTCATTCGCGAGCACGGTCGTGAAAGTCGGGTTTCGTCTGAGCCATTCTTGAAGCGACTGCTGATCAAGCTGTTCAGCGGCCCCTCAATCGCTCAGGATCAAGCGCAACCTTAAGAGGCCGGGAGGCGATGCCGTGGACAACCATTCGCAAGGCGACGGATCGACGAGCGAGGCTGCGGTTTTCGCCGACCTGCTGACCTGGTCGAACAGCTGTCCCGCCTGGCAGCGTGACGCCCTGCGTCGGCTCTGCACGCAAGAGAAGCTCGAGCCGCCCGACCACGCCGCGCTCCTCGACGTCTGCAAGGGGACCGCCGAGGCCCAGCCGCTGGCCGCCGTCCATATCCGCGATGGCGGCGCGAGCGGGGCCGACGTCTCCTTGAGCGCGCTCTACGCTTTGGAGCATGTCAACGCGCTGGCGATCGGCGAGCGGCTGACATTCAACAAGGCCGGCGTGACGGTCATCTACGGCGACAACGGCGCCGGCAAGTCGGGCTACGCGCGGGTCCTCAAGCAGGCCTGTCGTGCCCGCTCGCCCAAGGACGACATGATCCTTCCGAACATCTATGCCGCCAGCACCGGCGTGCCGGCGGCCAGCATCGATTTCCATGTCGGCGGCCAGAAGAGGGAGTCGCGATGGACGCAGGGCACCGGTGCCGAGGCGCTACTCTCGGCGGTCAGCATCTTCGACAGTCGCACCGCCAATGTCCATGTCGAGAATACCAATGATCTCGCCTACACGCCGTTGCCGCTCAAGGTGTTGGGGGCCCTTGCAGAGACCTGTCAGGACCTCAAATCTAAGCTCGTCGCAGAGCTCGCGGCGCTGGAGAAGCAGACACCTGCAGTCATCACCAATCCGGGCTGCACGGCTACGACCCCGGTCGGCAGGCTAATCGCCGGCCTCACCGCCAAGACCAACATCGCACAGATCGACGCACTCGCGGGGTTGGATGCCGTGCAGGTCGACCGGCTGCAAGCGCTTCAGACGGATCTCGGCAATGATCCCGCCAGAGCGGCGCGGCATCTTCTCGCGGTGCACGCGTCAATTATTGCTTTCATGGCGAAGCTGCAGACGCAGGCTGCCGCGGTCTCGGATGCGGCAGTGATCGAGCACGAGCAGGCGGCAAACGATCTGTCGGTCGCGCGGGCGGCTGCCCACGCGGCCTCGATCGACCTGTTCGCCAAGGAGCCGCTGCCCGATGTCGGGTCCGATGTATGGCGAGCGCTGTGGGACGCGGCCCGCGCTTATTCGAGTGCGTCGGCATATCCCGAGCAGCCGTTCCCCGCGACGACCGATGGCGCGCGGTGCGTGCTCTGCCAGCAAGAATTAGACAGCAACGCGCAGGCCCGGCTCGGCAGCTTTGAGGCGTTCGTCAAGAACGAGAGCAAGCGCCGCGAGCAGGAGGCCGGTGAGGCCTGTTCGCGCGTGAGAAGTGTAGCGAATGCCGCGCGGATTTCGATGTCGGCCATTCGCACGATGGTCGCGCTGCTGCGCGACGATCTCGCGCAGGCAGCACGAGCCGCTTCAGTCCGACGTGCCGCGGTGACCCATGCATGGCGGTTGCGCGCGTTGTTGCGCTTGTCGTCGGACGGCAACCTTGCGCAGTTGCCACCGGCGACGACCCTGGTGCTGGGGCCGCTTCAGGCTCTCGCCGATGAGCTGGCGAAGCGCGCAGCGGCGTTGCAGTCTGAAACCGACGCGCCAGAACGGCTGGCGCTGGTGGCTGAGATGAACGACCTCGCCGATCGCCAATGGCTGGCGGTGGTGCGTGATGACGTCGTCGCCCATGTCTCGCGCCTCGGAGCCTTCGCGGCGCTCACGCGCGCGTCGAAGGATACGGCGACCAATCGGATCACCACCCAGAGCGCCGAGATCGCCCGCTTGTTGGTGACCAATCGACTGCGTGGCCGGTTTGCGCGCGAAGTGGAAAAGCTCGGCGTCGCGGGGCTGGCGATCGAGCTGCAACAGGCGAAAACCAACGCCGGCGTGCCGTATTTTCAGGTACGCCTTATCGACAAGCCGTCGGAGCCGGTCGGCAAGGTGCTGAGCGAGGGCGAGCATCGATGTGTCGCGCTCGCCGCTTTCCTCGCCGAATTGGCCACCACCGATGCGAAGTCGGCGATCGTGTTCGACGATCCTGTGTCGTCGCTCGATCATCTCCATCGCGACAAGGTCGCTGCGCGGCTTGCCGAGGAAGGACGTGCGCGACAGGTAATCATCTTCACGCATGACATGGCGTTCCTGTTGCTGATGGAGGAAGCCTGCCGCGCGACCAAGGACCGCGAGGCGACCCCGATCGCCTATCGCTTGATCAGCCGTGGCGAAGAGGCGGTCGGCTTCTGCCATCAGGATCCTCCCGCCAACGTCATGCCGCTCGACAAGGTGATCGAAGCCATGGGCAACCACCTCGCCAACGTCTCAATCCATCATGCCCGGGGCGATCAGGCGAAATGGTCGCGGGAAGTGACGTCGTTCCAGGACCAGCTTCGCACCACTTGGGAACGCGCGGTCGAGGAGGCGGTCTGTCCGGTTATCAAGCGGCTCGCTCGCAAGGTCGATACGACAGGACTGATCAAGCTCACCGTCCTGACGCTCGCCGACTGCGCGGCGGTCCGGGACGCGTTCGGCCGCTGCTCGCTGCTGCTGCATAGTCAGCCCGGCGAGCTCAATAGTGCGCTACCGGCGCCGCCCGCGATCGATCGCGAGATCAAAGCGCTGGCAAGCTGGATCAGCGACCTTCGGCAACGTCAGGCCGCCATTGCCTAATCGCACGCCCCGAGCCGCGGTCCGGCCCGCCGAGGCGGCGCCACGAACACGAAAGCCGCGTGGCCGTTCTGCTGCCCAGGCCGCGCTCGTCGACTATGATCTCCACACCTTGGGCTGGAAGGCGTTCCAGGATCTCGCCGTCGCAGTGGCGACCGAGGTGCTGGGCAAGCCTGTCGAGACGTTCCTGTCGTCGCGGGACGGCGGCCGCGACGGCGCGTTTGTCGGAGTCTCGGCCGGGAGCAGGTCAACCATCCAGTGCAAGTTCACTAGTCGCGCCAATGCGGCGTTGAGCGTGGCGGATCTTGCCGCCGAGCTTTCGAAGGTGCAGTCGCTGGCCAGTCGCGGACTGGCCGATGATTATGTCATCCTGACGAACTTTGGCGTGTCGGGCGTGGCCGCCGCGGAGATCGAGGCACGGTTCAAGGCAGTCGGAGCCAGAACAGTGCGGACATACGGCCGCGACTGGATCACCGCGCAGATCCGCGAACGTCCACGTCTCAGGATGATGGTGCCGCGGGTCTATGGCTTGGGCGATCTCTCGCAGATCATCGATGAGCGGGCCTATTTACAGGCACAGTACATCTTGAGCGCGATGGGTGATGACCTGCGTTGCTTTGTGACGACAGACTCGCATCGCCGAAGTATCGAGGCACTGACCCGTCACGGCTTCGTCCTGCTCCTGGGCGATCCGGCATCGGGCAAGTCGACGATCGGTGCGACGTTGGCGGTCGGCGCGCTCGATGATGGATGCCGCCGTACAGTGCGTGTGACATCGGCCGCGGAGTTCAAGCGGCACTGGAATCCGAATGAGCCCGACCAGTTCTTCTGGGTCGACGATGCCTTCGGGCCGACCCAGTATCTGCAGTCGAGGGTCGACGGGTGGAACCAGGAGCTCTTGATGCTCCGCGCGGCGATCAAGGCCGGTGCACGGATTCTCTTCACATCGCGAACCCATATCTGGGAGTCGGCACGCCCTAACCTCAAGATCAGCCAGTTTCCGCTGCTCGGGCGAAGTCAGGTGATCATCAACGTGCACGGCCTCTCAGATGATGAGCGGGCCCAGATACTCTATAACCATCTCAAAATGGGGGATCAGTCCGCCGACTTCCGGACCGAGTTGAAGCCGCTGCTCGCGGCGGCGGCGGCAAACGCTGGCTTCCTTCCGGAAACCGCCAGGCGGCTCGGCTCGACGATCTTCACAACAACGTTGAAGCTCGATCAGGCCGGCGTAATCGACTTCATCGAGAAGCCCGAACCCTTCCTGCGCGAGGTGCTCGAAAATCTCGACGATCAGTCGCGCGCTGCGATGGCGCTGATTTTCCTGCATGGTCAGGGCGGTCTGCCATCGCCACTAGAGCCTTCGGTCGCATCCGAGACCGTCGAGCGCCTACTCGGCGCGAACTTGCCCAGCATCGGGCGGGCCCTGGAAGCGATGAACAACAGCCTGACGCTGCTGGTCCAGGGGCAGGACGGGCCGCGCTGGATCTACAAGCATCCGACGATCAGCGACGCATTCGCCACTCTGGTCGGGGAGTCGCCCGAGCTGATCGAGCTGTACGTCGGCGGCGCCAAGATCGAGCGCCTGCTCGATGAAGTGGTCTGCGGCGCGATCGAGATCGAGGGTGCGAGCGTCAGAGTTCCCTTCAAGCTCTACGACGCGGTTCGCACCCGCCTTGCTGAATCGCGCAGCGATTGGTTTGTGCGCCGATTTTTTGCGAGGCGGTGTGACGAACCTTTCCTGAAAACGCAGATCGAGCGGGAACCGACACTCGTGGCCGTCCTCATCCGGGCGATTGGGCCGACCATGGCGTACGACGCCAATACCGATTTATTGGCTCGGCTGAACGCGCTTGGGCTGCTTGATGAGGCGGATCGGCTGAGTGCTGCGCGAAAGATCGCCGAGCTGACGATCGATGTGGTGGACAGCTCAGTTTTTCGCGACAACAGCCTCGCTTCGATCCTGACTAGGCCGGAAGTGGACGAATTGAGCAGCCGGTTCCAGACCGAGATCATCGGCAACCTCGATCAGGTGATCAGATCCTGGGAGGAAGACTGGTCGGTTGAGGACGAGCGCGCGCATTTTGAGGATCTGAAAACAAGTCTCGAGCGCTACGTCATGTACTCGTCAGGGGACGATCATACGATCGTGCAGGCCGGCATCGAGCGAATTGACGCCAAGATTTCCGAGCTGGAGGATCGCGAAGATGAACCCGTCGAGCGGCATGCAAGCCCGGTGAGCCCGGTCAGCCCCTCACTCTCGCAGCTCGCAAAGATCTTCGATGATGTCGACGAATAAGAAGAGTGTGGTCGTCAGGAAAGACCGACGCACCGCCCAACCCTCGACGCGCCGGTGATGCCCGTGCCGAAGATCAACGCGGCAAACCCCAGAAGACCGGTTTTCCCCAACTGCCGACACGCCGCGATCCAGCTGAACGAACGTCAGGATCTACGGCTCGGCGCCCGAAAGCGGCCCGGCGGCTCTCCACCAATTGCGTTCGCCACGGTGAGGCCTACCAGCCGCTATGAGCTTCGGCGTTTTCATCTACCTCTTTGGCTCGGTTTACGGCGACACCCCGGCCGAGCGGTATCAGTTTACAAAGCAGTAACT
>Ga0308164_10005194_pt1 | contig 10658 bp, 6 predicted proteins | sample PhyTR2_FD_201031 | JGI IMG/M metagenome (GOLD analysis project Ga0308164, IMG submission 201031) | Phyllosphere microbial communities from UC Gill Tract Community Farm, Albany, California, United States - DLSLT.R2 | ecosystem: Host-associated > Plants > Phyllosphere > Unclassified | place: USA... | reverse complement strand
TTGGAATAAGAAAGGACTTCATGAAACGTCTGCTGCTAACTGCGGTTCTTTCCGCACTGATGATCGCTGAAGTTCACGCCGAGTCCTTCACCATCTCCGATATCCGTGTCAACGGCCTGCAGCGGGTTTCCGCCGGCAGTGTCTTTGGTGCACTGCCGCTGAACGTAGGCGAGCAGGCGGACGATGGTCGTTTGGTCGATGCTACCCGTTCGCTGTTTAAAACCGGTTTCTTTCAAGATATCCAGCTGGGTCGCGACGGCAACGTGCTCGTCATCAACGTCGTCGAGCGTCCTTCGGTTGCGAGTATCGAAATCGAGGGTAACAAGGCCATCTCCACCGAGGACCTGATGAAGGGGCTGAAACAGTCCGGTCTGGCCGAAGGTGAGATTTTCCAGCGTGCCACCCTCGAAGGCGTGCGTAACGAGCTGCAACGTCAATACGTTGCCCAGGGCCGTTACTCTGCCGAGGTTGACGCCGAGGTTGTTCCTCAGCCGCGCAACCGCGTAGGCCTGAAGATCAACATCAATGAAGGCACCGTAGCCTCCATTCAGCACATCAACGTGGTGGGCAACAAGGTCTTCTCCGACGAAGACCTGACCGACCTGTTCGAGCTCAAGACCAGCAACTGGCTGTCGTTCTTCAAGAATGACGACAAGTACGCCCGTGAAAAGCTGTCGGGTGACCTTGAGCGTCTGCGTTCGTACTACCTCGATCGCGGCTATATCAACATGGATATCGCCTCGACCCAGGTGTCGATCACGCCTGACAAGAAGAACGTGTACATCACGGTCAACATCAACGAAGGCGAGAAGTACAGCGTCAAGTCGGTCAAGCTCAGCGGTGACCTGAAGGTCCCTGAAGACCAGGTCAAATCCCTGCTGCTGGTGCAGCCGGGCCAGGTCTTCTCGCGCAAGGTCATGACCACGACGTCCGAACTGATCACCCGCCGTCTGGGTAACGAAGGCTATACCTTCGCCAACGTCAACGGCGTACCGACACCGAACAACGAAGACCACACGGTCGATATCACCTTCGTCGTCGACCCGGGCAAGCGTGCCTACGTCAACCGTATCAACTACCGCGGCAACACCAAGTCGGAAGACGAAGTGCTGCGTCGCGAAATGCGTCAGATGGAAGGCGGCTGGGCATCGACCTACCTGATCGACCAGTCGAAAACCCGTCTGGATCGTCTGGGCTTCTTCAAGGAAGTCAACGTCGAAACGCCACCTGTTCCTGGCACCGACGATCAGGTCGATGTGAACTACGCCGTTGAAGAGCAGGCGTCCGGTTCGATCACCGCCAGCGTGGGCTTTGCGCAAAGCGCCGGTCTGATCCTCGGTGGTTCGATCAGCCAGAACAACTTCCTGGGTACCGGTAACAAGGTCAGCATCGGCCTGACCCGCAGCGAATACCAGAGCCGTTACAACTTTAGCTACGTCGATCCGTACTACACGCCGGACGGTGTCAGCCTGGGTTACAGCGCGTTCTATCGCACCACCAACTACGATGACCTCGACGTTGATGTTGCAAGCTATGCGGTTGACAGCCTGGGTGCCGGTATCAACCTTGGCTACCCGATCAGCGAGACCTCGCGCCTGACCTACGGCCTGACCGTGCAGCAGGACGAAATCAAGACCGGCAAGTACACCGTTGACGAGATTTTCGACTTCGTACAGAAGGAAGGCGACAAGTACCTGAACTTCAAAGGCTCGGTTGGCTGGTCTGAGTCGACTCTGAACAAGGGCGTACTGGCGACCCGTGGTCACTCGCAAAGCCTGGTGTTCGAATCCACCTTGCCGGGTAGCGACCTGTCGTTCTTCAAGCTGGATTATCGTGCTCAGTATTTCCACCCGATCACCGATAACTACACCCTGCGTCTGCACACCGAGCTGGGTTATGGTGACGGATACGGTTCGACCTCGGGTCTGCCGTTCTACGAGAACTACTATGCAGGCGGCTTCAACTCGGTACGTGGCTTCAAGGACAGCACCCTTGGTCCGCGCAGTACGCCTAGTCGTGGCGCCGGTGTAACCGGAAATCAAGGCACTCTAGAGGACCCGGATCAGGATCCACTGCCGTTCGGTGGCAACGCCTTGGTTCAGGGTGGCGTAGAAGTCATGTTCCCGCTGCCATTCGTCAAGGATCAGCGCTCGCTGCGTACCTCTGTGTTCTGGGACGTGGGTAACGTGTTCGATACCAATTGTGACTCGAAGAAGACAAATGCTAACAATAAGACTATCGAGTGCAACAACATCGACCTTTCCGGCATGGCCAGCTCTGTGGGTATCGGCGTCACCTGGATCACCGCACTCGGCCCGCTAAGCTTTGCTCTGGCGATGCCGATCAAGAAGCCGGACGACGAAGCCGAAACGCAGGTTTTCCAATTCTCCCTGGGTCAGACCTTCTAAGCGTCTGATCTTTGATAACGCAACGAATTTTGTAGGAGTTGTATTGTGCGTAAGTTGACTCAACTGGTAATGCTGGCAACCGTACTGGTCGCAAGCCCTGCATTCGCCGACATGAAAATTGCGGTACTGAACTATCAGATGGCCTTGCTGGAATCGGACGCTGCCAAGCGTTACGCAGTGGACGCCGAGAAGAAATTCGGCCCGCAACTGACCAAGCTGAAAAGCCTGGAAAGCAGCGCCAAGGGCATTCAGGATCGTCTGGTCAGCGGTGGCGACAAGATGGCTCAGCCTGAGCGCGAGCGTCTGGAGCTTGAATTCAAGCAAAAGGCCCGTGATTTCCAGTTCCAGTCCAAGGAACTGAACGAAGCCAAGGCCGTTGCTGACCGCGAAATGCTCAAGCAGTTGAAGCCGAAGCTGGATCAGGCTGTAGAAGAAGTCATCAAGAAAGGTGGTTTCGACCTGGTTTTCGAGCGCGGTGCGGTGATCGACGTCAAGCCACAGTATGACGTGACTCGCCAGGTCATCGAGCGCATGAACCAGCTGAAGTAACCATGAGCATAACCATCAAGCTCGGCCAGTTGGCCGAGTTCCTTGGTGCTACGTTACGTGGCGACAAGGATATCGAAATCACCGGGCTGGCCACTTTGCAAGAGGCCGGCCCTGGTCAAGTCAGTTTCCTGGCAAATCCCAAGTATCGTAAATTGCTGGTCGATACCCAGGCCACTGCCGTGCTGCTCAAGCCAGCAGACGCCGAAGGTTACACCGGCAATGCGCTGGTGGTTCCTGATACTTATCTGGCCTATGCGCGCATTTCGCATTTTTTCGATCCCAAGCCTAAAAGTAGTGCAGGCGTTCATCCGACGGCAGTGATTGCCGCAGATGCACTGATTGATCCTGCTGCCAGCATTGGCGCTTTTGCTGTGATCGAGAGCGGTGTGCGCATTGCAGCAGGTGTCACCATCGGTGCTCACTGCTTCATCGGCGCTCGCTGCGAGATCGGTGAAGGCGGCTGGCTGGCCCCGCGGGTAACGCTTTACCACGATGTGCGCATTGGCAAGCGCGTGGTCATCCAGTCGGGTGCTGTGCTGGGTGGCGAAGGCTTTGGCTTTGCCCAGGATAAAGGTATCTACCACAAGGTTGCACAGATCGGTGGCGTCACCCTCGGTGATGACGTCGAGGTTGGCGTCAATACGGCAATCGATCGTGGTGCGCTGGCTGATACGCGAATTGGCAATGGCGTCAAACTGGACAACCAGATTCAGATTGCCCACAACGTGCAGGTCGGCGACCACACGGCGATGGCTGCGTGTGTTGGTATCTCTGGAAGCACCAAAATCGGCAAGCATTGCATGCTGGCGGGCGGGGTTGGTCTGGTGGGGCATATCGATATTTGCGATGGTGTTTACATCACGGGTATGACCATGGTCACGCACTCCATCACCGAGCCTGGTTCTTACTCCTCAGGTACGGCTATGCAACCAGCGGACGAATGGCGCAAGAGCGCAGCTCGTCTGCGCAAGATCGACGACATGGCGCGACGTCTGCAAAAGCTCGAAAAGGTTGTAGAGACGGTGACCTCCTCGGGTAATCGCTCATCTGATGGCTGATACCTTTTTAATATCAAGCGTGCTCAGTCGATAAACTGCCTCCTTGATGTAGAGGGGTGCTGCGCAGTCGCGACGCACTCCTAATCTTTACTACAGGCTTCCCCTCGAAATGATGGACATCAAAGAAATTCGCGAATACCTGCCTCATCGTTACCCGTTCCTGCTGGTGGATCGCGTGACCGAGCTGGATATCGAGAACAAGAACATTCGCGCCTACAAGAATGTCAGCGTCAATGAGCCTTTCTTCAACGGTCACTTTCCCGAGCATCCCATCATGCCCGGCGTGCTGATCATCGAAGCGATGGCGCAGGCTGCCGGTATTCTTGCGTTCAAGATGCTCGACTCCAAGCCTTCCGACGGCACGCTCTATTATTTCGTGGGCTCGGACAAACTGCGTTTCCGTCAGCCGGTCCTGCCGGGCGACCAACTGGTTCTCGAGGCGAAGTTCCTGAGCAGCAAACGTCAGATCTGGAAGTTCGAATGCAAGGCTACCGTTGATGGCAAGGCAGTCTGCTCTGCTGAAATCATCTGTGCGGAACGCAAACTATGAGTTTGATTGACCCTCGCGCAATCATCGATCCGACGGCCGTTCTGGCCGACAATGTTGAGGTCGGCCCTTGGTCGATCATCGGACCCGGTGTGGAAATTGGCGAGGGTACAGTCGTCGGTCCTCACGTTGTCCTCAAGGGGCCAACCAGAATCGGCAAGCACAACCGCATCTACCAGTTTTCATCGGTGGGTGAGGACACGCCTGATCTGAAATACAAGGGCGAGGAAACCCGCCTTGTCATCGGCGATCACAATGTGATCCGCGAAGGCGTGACCATTCACCGTGGAACCGTTCAGGACCGTGCCGAAACCACGCTGGGCGATCACAACCTGATCATGGCCTATGCCCACATCGGGCATGACAGCGTGATCGGCAACCACGTGATTCTGGTCAACAACACCGCCCTGGCAGGCCATGTTCACGTGGATGACTGGGCTATCCTGTCCGGCTTTACTCTGGTGCATCAGTTCTGCCACATCGGTGCGCACAGCTTCTCCGGCATGGGCACTGCGATCGGCAAGGATGTACCCGCGTTCGTCACGGTCTTTGGCAACCCGGCCGAGGCGCGCAGCATGAACTTCGAGGGCATGCGCCGTCGGGGTTTCTCCGAAGAAGCCATTCATGCGCTGCGCAGAGCCTACAAGACGGTTTATCGTCAGGGTCTGACCATCGGCCAGGCGCTGGCCGATCTGGCAGAGCCTGCGGCGCAGTTTCCTGAAGTGGCGGTATTTCTTCAGTCCATTCAGACGTCGACTCGCGGCATCATTCGCTAATCATGAGCAGCCCACTCTGTGTCGCTCTGGTCGCGGGTGAAGCATCCGGCGATATCCTCGGATCCGGTCTGATGCGTGCCCTCAAGGTGCGCCATCCCGATATCCGCTTCATCGGTGTCGGCGGTCCGTTGATGGAAGCCGAAGGCATGCAGTCCTCCTTCCCGATGGAACGTCTATCGGTGATGGGGCTGGTTGAAGTGCTCGGGCGACTGCGCGAACTGCTGGCCCGGCGCAAGTTGCTGGTCCAGACCCTGATCAATGAAAAGCCGGATGTCTTCATCGGCATCGACGCCCCTGACTTCACGCTCAACATCGAACTTCAACTGCGTCGCGCCGGCATCAAGACCGTGCACTACGTCAGCCCGTCAGTCTGGGCCTGGCGTCAGAAGCGTGTGCTGAAGATTCGTGAAGGCTGTGATCTGATGCTGACCCTGTTGCCGTTCGAAGCGCGTTTCTACGAAGAGCAGGGCGTACCGGTGCGTTTTGTCGGTCACCCGCTGGCAGATACCATCCCCCTGGAGTCCGATCGTGCAGGTGCTCGTGCTGGCCTGGGATTCGCGCAGGATACGCCGGTTGTCGCGCTTATGCCGGGCAGCCGGGGCGGTGAGGTGGGGCGTCTGGGCGGGTTGTTTTTCGACACGGCCGAGCTGCTGCTTGCCCGGCGCCCTGACCTGCGCTTCGTCCTGCCCTGCGCCAGCCCACAGCGGCGAGCTCAGGTGGAGCAATTGCTGCAGGGTCGTGATCTGCCCGTCACGCTGCTCGACGGCCAGTCGCACGTTGCCCTGGCTGCGTGTGATGCGGTACTGATCGCCTCCGGCACCGCGACCTTGGAAGCCCTGCTTTACAAGCGCCCCATGGTGGTTGCCTACCGCCTGGCGCCGCTGACCTTCTGGATCCTCAAGCGAATGGTCAAAAGCCCTTACGTGTCGCTGCCGAACCTGCTGGCCCAGCGTCTGCTGGTGCCTGAACTGCTGCAGGACGACGCTACGCCAGAAGCCCTGGCGCGTACGCTGCTGCCATTGATCGAAGACGGTCGCGAGCAAACCGCCGGTTTTGACGCTATTCACCGGGTTCTGCGCCGCGATGCGTCCAATCAGGCCGCCGATGCGGTATTGAGCCTGCTCGGACGGTCGCCTTCACTGTGAGGTCGCCCATGATGCAAACAGGTCTGGATTTTACCCTCGTCGAGGACCTGGTGGCGGGTGTTGATGAAGTGGGTCGCGGCCCGCTGTGCGGTGCAGTGGTAACCGCCGCCGTCATTCTCGACCCGACCAGGCCCATTCTCGGTCTCAATGACTCGAAGAAACTGACCGAAGCCAAGCGCGAAAAGCTCTACGTCGAAATTCAGGAGAAGGCCCTGTGCTGGTTCATCGCCAGGGCTGAAGTCGAAGAGATCGACCAGTTGAATATCCTGCACGCCACGATGCTGGCCATGCAGCGCGCAGTCGAAGGCTTGAGTATCACGCCCAGACTGGCGCTTATCGACGGCAACCGCTGCCCGCAGTTGTCGGTGCCCTCGGCGCCGGTGGTAAAGGGTGACTCCAAGGTACCTGCCATCGCTGCCGCTTCGATTCTCGCCAAGGTGAGTCGGGATCGAGAAATGGCGGCGTTTGAACTCATCTATCCCGGTTATGGCATCGGTGGGCACAAGGGTTATCCTACGCCGGTGCATCTGGAAGCACTGGCCCGGCTCGGGCCTACGCCCATTCATCGGCGCTCCTTTGCACCGGTGCGTGCAGCCCACGAAGCGCGTGCAACGATAATGATGGGCGGCTCGCTTGCGCCGTCAGTCGGTTTGCTGCAGGACTGACGTTTCACTCCGGGCCAGCTACAATCCTGCCCTTCGTTTTTTGTATTTTCGCGTTTTATAGGATCACCATGCCGGCTTCTTTCGTTCATCTACGCCTGCACACCGAATATTCTCTGGTTGACGGTCTGGTCCGGGTCAAACCGTTGATCAAGGCGCTGACCGGCATGAACATGCCCGCCGTGGCGGTGACCGACCAGAACAACATGTGTTCGCTGGTCAAGTTCTACAAGGCTGCCCAGGGCTCCGGCATCAAGCCGATCTGTGGCGTCGACCTATGGCTGGCAGGCAGGGACGAAGATGCCGCGCTCAGCCGCATCAGCCTGCTGGCCATGAATGCCCAGGGCTACCGCAACCTGACCGAGCTGATTTCCCGAGGCTTTATCGAAGGCCAGCGCAACGGTCAGATCGTCATTCAGCGCCAGTGGGTCGCGCAGGCCAGCGAAGGCGTGATTGCGCTTTCCGCGGCCAAGGAAGGCGAGATCGGCATGGCCTTGCTCGGCGGCAATCCGGGTGAGGCCGACGAACTGTTGCGCGAGTGGCTGGAAGTCTTTCCTGACCGCTTCTATATCGAAGTGCAGCGTACCAACCGCGCCAATGACGAAGAACACCTGCACGCTGCGGTGGCCCTGGCCGAGCGTCACGGCGCGCCGTTGGTGGCGACCAATGATGTGCGCTTCATCAAACAGGCCGATTTCGAAGCCCACGAAACCCGCGTATGCATCGGTGAAGGCCGTGCGCTGGACGACCCGCGTCGCTCGCACAATTACAGCGATCAGCAATACCTGAAAAGCCCGGAAGAAATGGCCGAGCTGTTCAGCGACCTGCCGGAAGCGCTGGAAAACACCGTCGAGATTGCCAAGCGCTGCAACATCGACGTCAAGCTGGGCACGCACTTCCTGCCCAACTTCCCGATTCCCGATGGTATGACCATCGATGAGTATTTCCGCAAGGTCTCCTTCGATGGTCTGGAAGAGCGTCTTGCAGTCCTGTTGCCCAAGGACACGACCGAAGATTACGAAGCCAAGCGTCAGGTGTATGTCGATCGGCTGAATTTCGAACTGGATATCATTATCCAGATGGGCTTCCCCGGTTACTTCCTGATCGTGATGGACTTCATCCAGTGGGCCAAGAGCAACGGCGTGCCGGTGGGGCCGGGTCGTGGTTCGGGTGCCGGATCGCTGGTTGCTTATGTCCAGAAGATCACCGACCTCGACCCGCTGGAATACGACCTGCTGTTCGAACGCTTCCTGAACCCGGAGCGGGTTTCCATGCCTGACTTCGACGTCGACTTCTGCATGGATGGTCGTGACCGGGTGATCGAATATGTGGCCGAGAAGTACGGTCGCAACGCGGTCAGCCAGATCATCACCTTCGGTTCCATGGCCGCCAAGGCGGTGGTGCGTGACGTGGCGCGGGTGCAGGGCAAGTCTTACGGGCTGGCCGATCGTCTGTCGAAGATGATCCCGTTCGAAGTCGGCATGACCCTCGAAAAGGCCTACGAGCAGGAAGAGATTCTTCGCGATTTCCTCAAGGTGGATGAGGAAGCGGCGGAAATCTGGGAGATGGCGCTCAAGCTCGAAGGCATCGTGCGTAACGTCGGCAAGCACGCCGGTGGTGTGGTTATTGCCCCGACCAAGCTGACTGACTTCTCGCCGATCTATTGCGACGAGGCCGGTGACGGTCTGGTGACCCAGTTCGACAAGGACGATGTCGAGGCTGCGGGGCTGGTGAAGTTCGACTTCCTCGGTCTGCGTACCCTGACCATCATCGACTGGGCGCTCAAGACCATCAACCGCGACCGCGCCAAGGTCAACGAAGAACCGCTGGACATCGCGTTCATCCCGCTCGACGACATGCCGACCTATCAGTTGCTGCAGCGTGCCGAGACCACGGCGGTGTTCCAGCTCGAGTCGCGCGGCATGAAAGAGCTGATCAAAAAGCTCAAGCCCGACTGTCTGGAAGACTTGATCGCACTGGTGGCCCTGTTCCGTCCCGGCCCGCTGCAATCGGGCATGGTCGACGACTTCATCAACCGTAAACACGGTCGCGCCGAGCTGTCCTATCCGCACGTCGACTACCAGTACGAAGGCCTCAAGCCGGTACTGGCACCGACCTACGGCATCATCCTGTATCAGGAACAGGTGATGCAGATCGCCCAGGTCATGGCCGGTTACACCCTTGGCGGTGCGGACATGCTGCGTCGTGCCATGGGCAAGAAAAAGCCCGAGGAAATGGCCAAGCAGCGCGGTGGTTTCATCGATGGCTGCAAGACCAATAACATCGACCCGGACCTTGCCGGTAACATCTTCGACCTGGTGGAAAAGTTCGCCGGTTACGGTTTCAACAAGTCCCACTCCGCAGCCTACGGGCTGGTGTCGTACCAGACTGCCTGGCTGAAGACTCACTACCCGGCGCCGTTCATGGCGGCGGTGTTGTCGGCGGATATGCACAACACCGACAAGGTCGTGACCTTGATCGAAGAAGTGCGCACGATGAAGCTGCGCCTCGACGCGCCGGACGTGAACACCTCGGAGTTCAAGTTCACGGTAAGCGACGATGGCCGTATTCTTTATGGCCTTGGCGCGATCAAGGGCGTAGGCGAGGGGCCGGTCGAGGCGATTACCGATGCGCGCCAGGACGGGCCGTTCAAGGACTTGTTCGACTTCTGCGCTCGCGTCGACCTCAAGCGGGTCAACAAGCGCACCCTGGATGGCCTGATTCGCAGCGGTGCGCTGGATCGTCTCGGGCCGTACTTCGAACTGGAGCCCAAGGCCTATCAGGCCAATATCGACCGTAACCGTTCGGTGCTGCTTGCCGCGCTGGAAGAAGCCATTCAGGCGGCAGAGCAGACTGCACGCAGTCATGACAGTGGTCACGCCGACCTGTTCGGCGGTCTGTTCGTCGAAGCGGATGCCGATGTCTACGCCAACCATCGCAAGACCCGCGAGCTGAGCCTCAAGGATCGTCTGCGTGGTGAAAAGGAAACCCTGGGGCTGTACCTGACCGGGCACCCGATCGATGAATATGAAGGCGAGATCCGCCGTTTCGCTCGTCAGCGCATCATTGATCTCAAGCCGGCAAGAGACACCCAGACAGTCGCGGGCCTGATCATTGCCCTGCGCGTCATGAAGAACAAGAAGGGCGACAAGATGGGGTTCATTACCCTGGACGATCGCTCGGCGCGCATCGAGGCGTCGCTGTTTGCCGAAGCGTTCCATTCGGCTCAGTCACTGTTGCAGACCGATGCTATGGTGGTAGTCGAGGGCGAAGTCAGTAATGATGACTTCTCCGGTGGGCTGCGCTTGCGGGCCAAGCGTGTCATGAGTATCGAGGATGCCCGCACCAATCTGGCCGAGAGCCTGCGTGTGACGGTGCGTGCCGAGGCGCTCAAGGGCGACCGGCTGCGCTGGCTGGGCGATCTGTGCAAGCGCCATCGCGGTGCCTGTCCGATCACGGTGGACTACACGGGGCAGGACGCCCGCGCATTGCTGCAATTGGGAGAAGCATGGC
>Ga0308164_10005193_pt1 | contig 10658 bp, 9 predicted proteins | sample PhyTR2_FD_201031 | JGI IMG/M metagenome (GOLD analysis project Ga0308164, IMG submission 201031) | Phyllosphere microbial communities from UC Gill Tract Community Farm, Albany, California, United States - DLSLT.R2 | ecosystem: Host-associated > Plants > Phyllosphere > Unclassified | place: USA... | reverse complement strand
GCCACGACGGGCGGCGTTGGCAGAGGCGGCGGCTGAAACAGATGAATAAGACATGTTCTGCGCCTCCTCAGGATGGGGTTTCAATGCGCCGCTGCAGCAGGTTGATCAGCAGCAGCAGAATGAAGGACACCACCAGCATCATCACGCCGATAGCGGTTGCGCCGGTGTAGTCGTACTGGTCGAGCTTGACCATGATCAGCAGCGGCAGGATCTCGGTTTTCATCGGCATGTTGCCGGCGATGAAAATCACCGAACCGTACTCGCCCACGCCACGGGCAAACGCCAGGGCGAAGCCGGTCAGCCAGGCAGGCAGCAACGCCGGTACGAGGATGTGGCGAAACACCTGTAACGGACGCGCGCCCAGGCAGGCAGCGGCCTCTTCGACTTCCTTGGGGATATCGGCCAGCACAGGCTGCACGGTTCGCACCACGAACGGCAGGGTGACGAAGGTCAGCGCCAGGGTGATACCCAGCGGGGTGTAGGCGATCTTGAAACCCAGATCAGCCGCGAACTGGCCGACCCAGCCGTTGGGCGCGTACAGCGCTGTCAGGGCGATACCGGCCACTGCGGTGGGCAGGGCGAATGGCAGATCGATCATCGCATCGATGACCTTGCGCCCGGGGAAGGTGTAGCGCACCAGCACCCAGGCCAGCAGTGTGCCGATCACACCGTTGATGAGGGCTGCGTAAAAGGCGGTGCCGAAGCTCAGCTTGAGTGCCGCGATCACGCGTGGTGCCGTGATGATGGTCCAGAACTGATCCCAGGTGAGCTGCGCGGCATGTACGAACATGGCGGCGAGCGGTATTAGCACAATCAGACTGAGGTACACCAAGGTGTAGCCCAGCGTCAGCCCGAAGCCGGGTATGACGGGGGAGATACGACGCGACATAAAAGTCCCTGGTTTCACTTGCACGAAGCCCGGAGGTTAATCCGGGCTGTTTGGCCAAGCCTGCGATGCCGCTCGGGCGGCATCCTCATTTCGGCTTATTGCGCCTGATAAATCTGGTCGAAAACGCCGCCGTCATTGAAAAACTTCGGCTGCGCAGTTTTCCAGCCACCAAAGTCTTTGTCGATAGTCACCAGATCGAGTTTCGGGAATTGCTTCTCGTACCTGGCGGCCACTTCGGCATCACGTGGACGATAGAAGTTTTTCGCAGCAATTTCCTGACCTTCCTTGCTGTACAGGTGCTTGAGGTATTCAGTCGCGATTTCGGTGTTGCCCTTCTTCTCGGCGTTCTTGTCGACCACGGCGACAGGAGGTTCGGCAAGGATCGACAGCGAAGGTACGACGATGTCGAACTTGTCCTTGCCGCCGTCTTCTTTCAACGCCAGGAACGCTTCGTTTTCCCACGCCAGCAGCACGTCACCCTGACCGTTGTTGACGAAGGTGATGGTCGAACCGCGTGCGCCGGTATCCAGGATCGGCACGTGCTTGAACAGCGTCTGCACGTATTCCTTGGCCTTGGCTTCGTCACCGCCGCCCGCTTTCAGGCCGTAGGCCCAGGCGGCCAGGAAGTTCCAGCGCGCACCGCCGGAGGTTTTCGGGTTCGGTGTGATCACCGAGACGCCTTCCTTGGTCAGATCGCCCCAGTCCTTGATGCCTTTCGGGTTGCCCTTGCGCACCAGAAACACGATGGTCGAGGTGTACGGCGTGCTCGCGTCCGGCAGACGGGTCTGCCAGTTTTCGGGCAGCGTCTTGCCGAGCCTGGCGATTTCGTCGATATCACCGGCCAGTGCCAGGGTCACTACGTCAGCGCGCAGGCCATCAATCACGCCACGCGCCTGCTTGCCCGAGCCGCCGTGGGATTGCTTGATCTCGACCTTGTCGTCCGGATGGGATTTTTTCCAGAAATTAACGAATTCTGCGTTGTAATCCTGGTACAGCTCGCGGGTCGGATCGTAGGACACGTTGAGCAGTTCGTAATCCTTGGCGACAGCCGAGCCTGCGAAAACAGCACTGGCGAGAGCCGCCAGCGCAAAACGGCGAATGGACATAGATTGAAGCTCCTGGAAATGCTGTGTGTTGGCTTTTTTGATTTCTTGGCGCGTCAGAACGGCATTCGCACGGGCGCGTTGCTGTTTTTCAGGGGGGTATCAGGAGTCAGGATGAAACCCTCCGGTTGACCAGTCGGGTGATTGCCGCTTCAGTTCTGCTTGGCAGGGTTCTGCAAACGAAACTTTTCCTTGCGCTCGATCTGCACCACCTGTGCGTTGTGCACGGTGATTTCGACGGCACCAAAACGCAGGTCACGCAACGCACTCTGAATTTCACGCAGAATGGCTGCTTCGTCCTGACCGTCAACACTACGTAGAGATGCGCTCATTGTCTTAATCCTTGAGAAGTGAGGGGCCTGCCGTCGCGACTGGGGGCGATGGCGTATGGCGGTGAGGCAATAATAGTGAGGTGCGGATATTCTTAAAAAGACTATTTAAGAATGCAGATATAACCAAAAAGACTTTATAAGGGTGGGAGCCACTCAGGGTGCATTGCACACCCTGACCCGCGTTATCAGTGAGGGCCTGAACTAGTTGAACGCGGGCGCGTGCGTCCAGTCAATCGACTGTGCCGCCATGGGCCGGGCAAACCAGTAGCCCTGGCCCAACTCGCAACCGTTGCTTAACAGGAATGAAGCCTGACTGGCGTGTTCGATCCCCTCCGCCAGTACACGCATGCCCAGGCTCGAAGCCAGCGCGATGACCGTCCGTACAATCGCGATGTCATCCACGTCGCCCGGCAGCCCGGCCACGAAACCCTGGTCGATCTTGAGCTTCTGCACCGGCATGCTCTTGAGCCGCAGCAGCGATGAGTAGCCTGTGCCGAAGTCATCGATGGCCAGACTCAGGCCCAGTTCACGCAGGCGATGCAATTGCTTGATGGCCTGTTCAGGGTCCTCCATGACGGCACTTTCAGTGACTTCCAGCTCAAGAAATGCCGGATCGAGGCCGGTCTCGTTCAAGACCTCAGCCACTCGCCGATCGACATCACCACGACTGAACAGGCGGCTGGACACGTTGACCGCGACGGACGCAATCGAGACGCCTTCTGCCAGCCATGCCTGCATTTGCCGACAGGCAGTGTTCAATACCCAGGCATCGATATCGGCGATGAGCCCGTTCTGCTCGGCGATAGGGATGAAATCGCCGGGCGAAACCATGCCACGAGTCGGGTGCTGCCAGCGCACCAGCGCTTCGACCGCGCAAATACGTCCGGTTACCAGGTCGTAAACCGGTTGGTAGAACACCCGCAATTGGTCCTGCTCGATGGCCTGGCGCAGCTCGCTGGCCAGTTGCACCCGCTGCTGGGCGTGGGCGGTCAGCTCTTCGGTGTACAGCGCAAACCCTTCGCGGCCATCGGTCTTGGCCTTGAACAGCGCCGAGTCGGCATTGCGCAACAATTGCTCGGCCGTCAGCGCGTCACCGGGAAACAGGCTGATACCGATACTGGCAGTGACGAACAACTGATGCCCGCCAATCGGGTACGGCGCTTTGAAGGCATTGATCACCTGCTGCGCGAGCGCTGCGGCATGCACCATGTGCGTACAGTTTTTGACCAGCAGCGCGAATTCGTCACCGCCCAGCCGCGAGACCGTCATACCGCTATCGGCCAGCGCATTGAGACGTTCGGCTGCCGCCTTGAGCACTTCGTCGCCGATGTTATGGCCAAGGCTGTCGTTGATGTTTCTGAAGTTGTCCAGGTCGACCACCAGCAGCGCACAGCCGCGCTTGCTGGAGCGCGCCGAGGTCAGCGCCTGGCTGATACGGTCGGTCAGCAGCAGACGATTGGGCAACTCGGTCAGCGCATCGTAATGGGCCAGTTGCGCCAGCTCCTGCTCGGAGCGCTTGATGGCCGTGATGTCGGAAAACACCGCCACAAAATGCCTGGCCTGCCCGTCTTCACCCTTGATGCAGCGGATGGTTTGCCATTGCGGATAGATCTCGCCGCTTTTGCGCCGGTTCCAGATCTCTCCGCTCCACTGCCCGGCACTCTGCAGTGAGTGATACATCTGCCGATAAAACTCGGGGCCATGACGACCGGACTTGAACTTGCTGGGGTTGAAACCCAGCACCTCGTCGGCCTGATAGCCAGTGATGTCCACAAACGCACGATTTACATGGACAATACGCCCTTCGGCATCACTGACCAGCACGCCCTCACGCGTACTGTCGAACACCACCGCCGCCAGCAGCAGCCGGTCATAGTCCTGTTGTTGGCGCTCGAACAGCGCTTCGCCGCCGACGATGGCCTTCAATTTGTCACGTGCAATGAAGATCATGACGGTGCTGAGCAACGCCCAGCCGTAACCGATCATCTGTTGTCCGACGGACAGTCGAGCCGGATCCTTGACGAAAAAAGACAGCAGGGCGCTGCCTGTCGCGAACCACAGAATCGACAGCAGCCCATACAGAACGGCGGTTCGCAGCGCGTTACGGGAATAATCGGACATAAAAAACCGAGCCTTACGAAAGGTCTGGATTATAAAGCAAGAAACATCCTGCGACGCTTATCTGCAAGGGTGACTGGTTTTCTGAGCCATGTCAGTGATAATGCCGTTGCGACTTTTTTCTTCACAGGTATTTCTACGAGGGCCAAACAGCCTATGTGGTACAACGGTTTGCTCGACCTTTCCGTCTGGCAGTTAATAGCGGTCACGCTGGTCATGACCCATATAACGATCATTGGCGTTACGGTCTATCTGCACCGCTATTCAGCCCACCGCTCCCTGGAGCTCAATGCGGGTCTGAAACACTTCTTCCGTTTCTGGCTGTGGCTGACCACTGCCCAGAACACCCGCGAGTGGACAGCCATCCACCGCAAACACCACGCAAAATGCGAAACCGTTGACGATCCGCACAGCCCGGTCGTCAAGGGGCTGTCTACGGTACTGCGCAAGGGCGCCGAGCTGTACCGCGAGGAAGCGCAGAACCAGGACACCCTGCGGATCTACGGCAAGAACTGCCCGGAAGACTGGATCGAGCGCAATCTGTACTCGCGCTACAAGCTGCTGGGCATCGCTTTGATGGCGGTCATCGACGTGGCGCTGTTCGGCGCGCTCGGTATCACGGTCTGGGCCGTACAGATGATGTGGATTCCCTTCTGGGCTGCCGGTGTGGTCAACGGGCTGGGTCATGCGGTCGGCTATCGCAACTTCGAGTGCCGCGATGCAGCCACCAATCTGGTGCCCTGGGGCATCGTGATCGGCGGCGAAGAACTGCACAACAATCACCACACCTACCCCAACTCGGCCAAGCTGTCGGTCAAGCCCTGGGAGTTCGACATGGGCTGGGCATGGATCAAAGTGTTCAGCTTCCTGGGTCTGGCCAAGGTCCAGCGGGTCGCGCCTATCGCCCATCGGGTCGAAGGCAAGGGCCATATGGACATGGACACCGCGATGGCGATCCTCAACAACCGTTTCCAGATCATGGCGCAGTACCGCAAGCTGGTCATCGCGCCGCTGGTTACTCAGGAACTCGGCAAGGCCGACGAGTCGGTGCGTCATCAGTTCCGTCGTGCCAAACGCCTGCTGTCGCGTGAGACCAGCCTGCTCGATGACAGGCATCACCTGCGCATTCAGACCATGCTGGAACACAGCCATGCGCTGAAAGTGATCTACGAAAAACGCCTCGCGTTGCAACAGATCTGGGTCAAGACCAGCAGCAACGGTCACGACATGCTGTCGGCCATGAAAGAGTGGATTCACGAGGCCGAAGCCAGCGGTATTCAGTCCCTGCGCGAGTTCGCCGACCAGCTGAAAACCTACTCGCTACGCCCCGCACACGCCTGAACCGTTGATCGGCGCGTCATCCCCTGGCGCGCCGGTCCCGGAACTTATCCCCTCCCCGTCTATCTCATCAACTTTCCCGCCAATCGGGATAGGGCGCCTTACTGGCCGTAAACGTTTGAGATGGTTCTTATGGAAAAGCAGCCTTTCACTTCCCTACCCGGCTCACCGATCACTGATATGCCCGCAGCCGCAGAAACCCTGTTAGCCCTGATGCACGCTCAGGCAGAAGTCGCACGTCTGAGCGAGCGCGAACAATTGTTCAGCTCGTTGCTGGTGAGCGTGAACGCTGTTTTGTGGGCGTTCGACTGGGAAACCCAGCACATGATCTATGTCAGCCCGGCCTACGAGCGCATCTTCGGTCGTTCGGCGGGCCTGCTGCTGGCTGACTACAGTGAGTGGCGCGACAGCATCTACCCCGATGACCTGAACTACGCCGAGCGCAGCCTGAACGAGGTCATCGAGAAAGGCTCGATCGAGGACCGCGAGTACCGGATCATTCGTGCGGATGGCGAAGTACGCTGGCTCAGCGATAAATGCTTCGTCAGTCATCGCGCCGACGCCAGCCAGCGTCTGATCGTGGTGGGTATCGCCGAAGACATCACCGAGAAGAAGCACCTCGAGGATGAGCTGCAACGCCTGGCGACCACCGATGTGCTGACCCAGAGCAGCAACCGCCGGCACTTTTTCGAATGCGCCCAGCGCGAGTTCGAACTGGCTCGCCTCAACGGTACGCCGCTGGCGTTTTTGCTGCTGGACATCGATGACTTCAAGCTGGTGAACGACACCTACGGCCATCAGGAAGGCGATACCGTGCTGCAACGCATCGCCGAAAGCGGTCGTTCGGCATTGAGGCGTGGTGACCTGTTCGGGCGTATCGGCGGTGAAGAGTTCGCCGCAGTATTCCCCGGTTGCGCGCCGGACATGGCCATGCAGATCGCCGAGCGCCTGCAACGCGAGATCCAGCGTCAGAATTTCCAGTCCGGCGGCACCACTTTCAGCATCACCGCCAGCCAGGGCCTGACTAACCTGGGCGCGGACGACCCGAGCCTCGAAACCCTCTACGGCCGCGCCGACGCCGCTATGTATCAGGCCAAGCGCCAAGGCAAGAACCAGATCGTACTGGTCTGAAATGCCTTCTCGAATGTAGAAAGCACGACTGGCTCCTTCGCGAGCAAGGCGGATCGCCGCCCCGGTCGCCCCCGCGGGAGCACGAGGTATCTTGTGGGGGCGAGCTTGCTCGCGAAGACGGTCTGCCTGATCAGTAAATCTTCAGTGGCTGTACCGGCCCCTTCGCGAGCAAGTGCGCACACAGCATCAAGCCCTGTGGGAGTCTGCGGTGCCCTGTAGGAGCGGACTTGTCCGCGAAGAGGGCGGTACATTCACTGCGTTGGCTGCGTTTGGAATATAGCCTTCGCGAACAAGTTCGCTCCTACAGGAGTACGCGGTGCCCTGTAGGAGCGGACTTGTCCGCGAAGAGGGCGGTACATTCAATGCATTGGCTGCGTTTGGAATATAGCCTTCGCGAACAAGTTCGCTCCTGCAGGAGTACGCGGTACCTTGTGGGAGCGAGCTTGCTCGCGAAGAGTCCGGTGCAGTCGATGGCTTTTCTGCGTCAGGAATACCGCCTTCGCGAACAAGCTCGCTCCTACAGGAGTACGCGGTACCTTGTGGGAGCGAGCTTGCTCGCGAAGAGTCCGGTGCAGTCCATTGCTTTTCTGCGTCAGGAATACCGCCTTCGCGAACAAGTTCGCTCCTACAGGAGTACGCGGTACCTTGTGGGAGCGAGCTTGCTCGCGAAGAGTCCGGTGCAGTCGATGGCTTTTCGGCGTCAGGAATACCGCCTTCGCGAACAAGTTCGCTCCTACGGGAGTACGCGGTATCTTGTGGGAGCGCGCACGGCATGACGCCCTGAGGGAGCGGCTAGGCGGCGATTCGCCTTGCTCGCGAAGGCGTCGGTCGGGTTTTACTTCTCGGGCGAACCCTGAACAGCGGCTGCCGGATCCTCGATTGCAGCAGGCTCTTCAGCAGGTGCCTCAGGTGCCACGTCGAGCAACCCATCTTCGACCGCCTCGGCAGCCACCTCAGTTTCGGTCGTCAGCGGCCTCAGCAAACTCGGATCCGTCACCCCCGTCAGCTTCTTGCGCAGGCGCTGCAAGTCACCGACGCTGAGCTTCAACAGTTTGGCCGACTTGGTCTTGATCAGCGTGGTGACACTTTCTTCCTCGCCCAGGCGCGCCATCTGCCCCGCCAGGTTCATTGCCAGCACTTCGCGCGTGTAGATGCCGGTGTTGTACTGATACACCGCAGCGATCAGCTCACGCAGTTCCAGCGGCAAACGCCAGCGCGTGCGCAGAGCAGAACCGAAGGCAGCGGAATACTGTTCCAGAGACTGCCCGATCACCTGCTCATCCAGTTGGCCGCCAGCCAGCAGCCACTCTTGCAGGCAACCCAATACCGCCAGGTCACCCAGCGACTGCAACAGCCCGGCGCTGAAGCAGCGCTCCGCATCCAGCTCCAGCATGCCGCCCAGAATGCGTGCGTAATCTGCCGTGCGCTGCGACAGGCTCCAAAGCTCATGGGCCTTGGCCAGCAACGCATCATTGGTCAGCACCGCCATACGCTTTTTGGTCAGGCCTGACGCGATATTGGCACCCTGCACCGGCCCGAGAATGGCCAGCGCCCCGCCCATGGTCTGGATCGGCTTGCCCAGATGCTGCGCCGCCGTATTTGCAGCTGCGATCAGTACTGCCGTGATGTGCGGATCGTTGCGCAGCTCCTGCTCCAGCAAGGCGGCGTCGATGCCGCTGGCGGTCTGGCTGAGCGTCACCGCCGTGGCGACATCGACGAACAGTGGCGCGCCATCGGCTATATCACGGCGTTTGTCGAGAAACTTGGTCAGGGTCAGGCCCGGCGTCAGCGCGGGCACCGCACCCGCAACCGGGGCACTGCGTTCCAGCAACAGGCCTTCAAGACGCTGGCGCAAGCCTTCAGTATTCAGTGGTTTGGTCAGGTAGGCAGTCGGCGCCAGCGGCACGACCTCACGCACGCTGGCGCTGTCATTGCGATTGCTGATCAGAATGAACGGGATGGCGGGCTGACGACGCAGATTGCGCACGCCCCGCAGCAGGCTCAGGCCATCGATCCCCGGCAGCTCGCGGGCGGCGATGATCAGGTCCGGCAGGTGTTTTTTCATCCACTCGACGGCCTGTTTGCCATCGGTGCACATCTCCAGCTCGATATCCGCACGCACGTCCAACACCAGGTCGCTAAGCGTCTCGCGAACCCATGGATCAGACTCGGCTATCAGTACGCGAGGAACGGCGGGCAAAACTACAGCGGTCATCATGACTCTCCGATGTCAATGCGATCACCTTAGCCAATGCAAACGTCCGGATATACCCAAAACAGCGAAATACCCTGCTCAAACGCAAAAAAAACCCGTCGAAACGGGCTTTTTTTGTCTGTTTGGTCATAAATTAATCAATTCATGACTTCACACTTTTTACGCGATTTCAGCAAAGCATTCGTCGAGAATGGCCAGGCCGCGGTTCAGCAATTCGTCTTCGGCGGTCAACGGCACCAGCACGCGCAACACGTTGCCGTAAGTACCGCAGGACAGCAGAATCAGACCCTTGTCACGCGCCTTGGCAACCACCTGAGCCACGGCAGCAGCGTTAGGCTTGTGCGAATCGCCGTCTTCGAACAGCTCGACAGCGATCATCGCACCCAACGCACGCACTTCACCGATAACCGGGTACTTGGCCTGCATCGCCTTGAGCGAGGTCACCAACTGCTCGCCAACCGCCTTGCAGCGCTCCAGCAGGTGCTCTTCTTCGAAGATGTCCAGCACCGCCAGTGCCGCAGCACAGGCCACCGGGCTACCGGCATAGGTGCCGCCCAGACCGCCGGGTGCGATGGCGTCCATGTATTCAGCCTTGCCGCACACGCCCGCCAGCGGGAAGCCGCCTGCGATGGACTTGGCGAAAGTAGTCAGGTCAGCCGCAACGCCCATCTGCTCCATCGCGAAGAACGTGCCGGTACGACCCGCGCCGGTCTGCACTTCGTCAGCGATCAGCAGAATGCCGTGCTTGTCGCACAGCTCGCGCAGACGCAGCATGAAGGCCTTCGGCGCCACGTAGAAACCACCTTCGCCCTGTACGGGTTCGATGATGATTGCAGCGATGTCCTTGGGCTCGGCGTCGTTCTTGAAGATGCGCTCGATACTGGCGATGGAATCGTCAACGCTCACGCCATGCAGTTCGCACGGGTACAGCGCACGGAAGATACCGCCCGGCATCAGGCCCATGCCGGCCGAGTAAGGCACGACTTTGCCGGTCAGACCCAGGGTCATCATGGTGCGGCCGTGGTAAGCGCCGGTGAAGGCGATAACGCCCGCACGACCGGTCGCAGCACGGGCGATCTTCACGGCGTTTTCCACCGCTTCGGAACCGGTGGTCACCAGCAGGGTTTTCTTGTCGAAATCACCCGGCACTTTGGCGTTGATCTTCTCGCACAGCTCGACGTAAGGCTCGTAGGCTAGCACCTGGAAGCAGGTATGGCTCAGCTTGGTCAGCTGCTCTTGCACAGCGGCGATGATCTTCGGGTGCAGGTGACCGGTGTTCAGAACGGCAATACCGCCCGCGAAGTCGATGAACTCACGACCTTCCACGTCGGTAACGGTCGCGTTCTTCGCCGAAGCAGCGAAGATCGGGTGGATCTGACCAACGCCACGCGGGACGGCTGCATGGCGGCGTTGCATCAGGGATTCGTTAGTCTTGCTCATGTATTCCTCATTCGCCGCTCATCGGTCGGCGTGGGTCAAGGATCAAGCGGACCGGATCAACTGCGGCAGCATACGATGATCGACTGCTGCAG
>Ga0308164_10005192_pt1 | contig 10659 bp, 7 predicted proteins | sample PhyTR2_FD_201031 | JGI IMG/M metagenome (GOLD analysis project Ga0308164, IMG submission 201031) | Phyllosphere microbial communities from UC Gill Tract Community Farm, Albany, California, United States - DLSLT.R2 | ecosystem: Host-associated > Plants > Phyllosphere > Unclassified | place: USA... | reverse complement strand
GCTTCGCCATCAACACGACGCGCTTTGTCGTGAACCGTGTCTGGGCCGAGAAGAACCCGGCAGCCGTGAAGCTGTTCCAGGTGATGCGCTTGCCGATTGCCGATATCGATGCGCAGAACGCGCGCATGCGTAGCGGTGAGAATTCCCAGGCCGATATTGCGCGCCATGTGTCGGGCTGGATCAAGTTCCATCAGAAGGAATTCGATGGCTGGATTGCGCAGGCGCGGGCGGCAGCGGCGCAGTGACATTGCCGTAGTCGCAGGGGCGCCGTCAGGACGCAGTGATTGCGATTGGCCTGGCGGCGCCCTCTAGGTTGCCTGAACCGACGGTACGCTGAATGTGATCTGCATGACCGCCACCCCCATCCCTGTAAGCTTGGTTGATTGACTCGCGTGTTATCGGTATTGTTGGCGCAAAAGCTATCTGCTTTTTTTGCTTCACACGTTGGTTAGTTACATTTTTTAAATATCTGCTGGTATTCCGCCCGCTCCGATCAAGCTCTAACCTTCTGCGTATTTCATGCATTCGTGTCGGGAATGGCATAGCCTTTCAGCGAAGAACGCAAGCCATCTGCAAAGCATCACGAAGCCAAAAACATCGTGGAGACGAGTACTACAGCTGCCTATTCTGTGTTGCCGAGCATCCGCTCGACGCGCCGCCATCAGCAGTCATGAACAAAAAAGCTCGCCGAAGCGAGCTTTTCTAAAATCATCCGAAGAATAATTTAAGCAGGAAACCTCACTCCCACTCGATGATCAATGGCTGAGCTAAGCCTATGAATTGGTTAGCATTCTAGTGGCACTTCTGCTCCAGTGCCATTCACGATACCATACCAAGGTCATCGGACCTTGACCCGGGAACAACGGGCATTTACTCGATTTCACCCTACCGCGACCACCATTCCCGCCGTTGAACCATACATTCATGGTATCGAGAACGATTTGCTGCCGACCAAACTCAACTGACCGGCCTCGCCCCAAAACGGCCCCTAAGTGACTTGACGCGGATATACTCAGTGATGTAGCTGCTCATCGCGCCCAGCGGATGGCAAGGTTTGACCCTTCGGATGCTTGGATGAAGCACTCCTTAGATCGTCTGACACCTTGCATATCCAACGATCGCGATGCCGATTAAGTCCCATCCACATCCTGGAGCCCTATGTCTCATATTCCGCCTCCGGCGACATTTCGTGTCGTCGCGCTCGTCGCATCCAAAGATCGCCCCGCACTGCTGGCAACTCGCTCACTCCCCTCCATCGCATTACAACACCGCCGTTGTGACGAACTCATCCTGGTTGACGATTCGCTGGATCGATCGTCTATCGATCGCACAAGGAAAATCGCTGGCGACCTTGGTCTGCCCGTATCGACACTACGAAATCGACGCACACGAGGCGCTGCCGGTGCCTGGAACACCGGGCTGGATCATCTGGCGCGCAATACTGCCGATCCTAGCAACACCTATGTTGCATTCCTCGATGACGACGATTCCTGGTCGCCAGTCCACTTGGCACACTGTTGCGATACCGCTGCGAATGGCGCCACACTGATTGCCTCTGGTTTTACCCGCGCTGTGACGAGTTTGCCTGACGAGGATGTTATGCCGCCCTTGAACCTTGATGTCGGTGCGTTCTACGTCGGCAATCCGGGTGTGCAACCCAGCAGCATGATGGTCCGCCTCGATCGCCTGCTCGAGGCGGGGCTGTTCGACGAAGCCTTGCTTAGCTGTACCGATCGCGACCTCTTGATCAGGATGCTTCGCATTTCTACTCTCGGCTATCGCACGACCGGCGTCAACACGGTTCGCCACTACGCGTGCAGCGACCGGGACCGCTTGTCCACGCGGGGTTCGCCACAACGGCTGGCAGGCTTGGATGCTTTCTTCGCCAAGCACCGCGCGCACATGACGCAAGCCCAGGCCCTCGAGGCCGAATCGCGGGCAGCGCGGCTGTTTGAATGGCAGGCATCGCCGGCCGCGTCAAGCGCGTCGGCGCAAACCTTGCCTGCGCCTGCTGCTTTATCCGCTGAAGATGCAACGGTCGAAATCCATCTCGTCGCCGGCCTGATAACGGATCGAAAACGGCTGCGTGCACTGGATGGCTTGATGGATGACTTCCTTGCGCTCCAGAACACGCCCGGACTGGTTGGTCTTGATGTGGTCATCCTGGAAAACGCTGTGTCCGATGCGGCGCTCACCGATGGCCTGGACGCAGCTGCCGACCGCTGGCGCGCGCAGGGCTTACGCATCCATGTGATCACGCAGGAGGAAAGACTACTCGCAGCGCAAGCGGACGAATCCCCGCCGACCAGGCCGGGACGGCTCCCCATCGGCGCCGCGCGCACCGCCTTGCAGACCTATCTCTACCACTTCATTAAACCGCGCCGCGGCGCCGTTGCATGGATACTAGATGACGACATGCGACTCGATCCGCTCGTCTCTACGGGTGGAACCATCAAGCGCCAGCGCATGCCGCTCATCTCCCTTCTTGGTCGCCTGCGTGCCGAAGGCGTGGACATCGCCATCGGCAAGTACACTGGCGCGGCACCCTTGCCCGCCCTGTCGACCCTGCGTGTGCAAATGGTGGATCTGCTGGCAAACCTGCGCTGGCTGGTCACCTTGCCACCCGACGCGAGGCTTCCCGACAGGTCAGCATGCAATGCTGCTGCGCGCGCGGGGCGGCGCGATTTTTATTATGATTTGTCGCACACGGAGACAGACCGCCTCGAGACGCCGTTCTGGCTGGAGCCGGCGCATGAAGCGGAGACTGTCTATGCAGCCTGTGAGCGCCTGTGCACGAACATGGAGCGCATGCTGGACGGACAGCAGCTATTCCGCCCCCTCCTGCTGGATGCCGCAGCGGCCCTTGCTTTCGAACCAAGCGATGCTTTGCATCGGGGCGGCAACACCTTCATTTTCAACCCTGAGGCGCTTGCCGACGTGCCGAACGCGGTACCTGACATCGGCGGCCGTGCCACCCGCCGGTCCGACATGATTTGGGCCTTAATGCAACGTAGCCGCTATCAGCGGAAGATCGTGTCGGTACCACTGGGCGTGTATCACGCAAGGGAATCGCAACATGGCACGCTTGAAGAACATGAACGCTGCCTGGCCGACGATATCTGCGGGTTCGCCCTTTTCTCCGCACTTCAGGATCACTCAGCCAGTTCCCGCATCGATCTGGGTGATCGTGCCGAAAAATTTCGGAATGAGCGCCTTGCTGCCTTTCGGCTCGCAACGCACCGCATCCGGGGACTGGCTCGCGAGCTTAGCGCGTTCGCTCAAGCGCCCAGCGCCCTCGCCGCGCACTCGTCAGCGCTAGCCGCATTTGCGGGCACCATCTTGACACGCATCGATGAGGCGATGCTCGCGCGTATCACACATGCTGTCGCCAGACTCGATGCGAAACAGACAGTGGCCTTCTACAATCAGTTGCCGGATCTGATCTTGCAGCACCAGCGCTGTATTGCATCCGCAGCCCTTATGCATGACCAATTGCGCGCGCAGCGAGTCCGCAACGCCATCGCCACGGTCAAGCGCCTGAAGCGCGACGACGCAGAGCGCGTGGCTCGCCTGCGCTGGCTGGGCGACGGCGTCGAAGGCGTTGCGCTGACTGATGAGACATCGGTGTTCAAGGTGTTCGACTACTGGAAACCGGCCGCGTCAGAGCGTGCCCGGCGGCGACTTGGCGAGTTGGTGGGGCGCTGGGGCAGCTGCGCCGGCTTATACGGCATCACCAGCTTCATAACCGAAGGCCTCGACAACGTCCTCATCTACCAATTCGAGGAGAGCCTGCCCTATGGTGGCGGAAACGGGCCGAGCATGGTCGACCTGATGGCCGATTGCTACGCGAACGGCCTGATTTGCCAGAACATCCACCCGAAGAACCTGCGTGTTGTCGGCAGGGCCGTCAAGCTGATCGATTATGGCGGCGATCTCGCATTTGCCCATGAATTCGACAACTTCGAATGGCAATTCGAGCTGATGTGCCGCAGGGCTTATTTGTCCTGGCGCTTTTGGCACAGGCCGGATTTAACTGGGTTGCTGCGCGCCAGCCTGAGCGATCAAAACATGCCTGAGCTCGCGGGTTTCAAGGACGGCTTCATGGAAGCGGTCTGGCAAACAACTGGTCGGACTGCCGTGCAAGATCCGGTGCTGGCCATGGTGTCCGACCTGCCGCCCCAGCGCGTGCTGGACTTCGGATGCGGCAAGGGCGAAACGAGCCGCCAGCTTGCCGCCCAGGGGCATAGCGTCGTCGCTTACGATCCCGATCCGGCTTTGGCCGGGCGGCTCGGTGCCCTCGCATCCCCCACGCTGATAACGGCAACCAGTTTCGATCAAGCGTTGACGGACGGACCATTCGACCTGGTCGTGTGCCGGCGCGTGATCTGCCTGCTCGACCATGCGGACATGCTTAACGTGGCAGCGCAGCTGCGCCTTGCCGTGAAGCGCGAAGGCCGCGTGCTCGTGGCGGTCTGCCATCCCGGATTTGCTCCATGGGTGGCGACGCCAGAAGCGCGACCGGACGCGCCGTCGAGCGCCGACCCTGACACTGCGTTCCGATGGGTCAAACGGCATCGCAAGAGCGGTCGCCAGCTGTTCGAGTTTCACCGGCCCGAACGCGTCCTGCGCAATGTGCTGCAACGGGCCGGATTCGACCTTGTCCAACGCATGGAGCGCTCCACGATCGATCAATTCAGATTCGAGAGTGCATACGACTTGCTTGTCTTTGAATGCCGGCCCACCGATCCGCCCGACTGCACGTTGTTAATCAAGGCTTGCGCAATGGAGGCAAGCACCGTGGCTGAGCAGGTGCGGCGCCTGGTGCGGCAACTGGCGTCCCCCAGGCCGTTCCATGAAGTAGTCCTGACCCTCGACACCAGGGAGGACGGCTTCCTGCGCCAGTACACTGCGGGCGATCTCGCGATGCTGCGATCCGAAGCCATGGCGCTGAAAGCGCAAGGATGGATCGATCGCGTGGTCGAGGCGCCGTCCGACGCCGCCGAGTGCTCGCGGCTTAATGCGCGGTGGCTGGGACGAAACGATCCGGCAACGCATGCCGCCAACGGTGCGCCATTGTCCGCCATCTTTGCCGGGTTTGAAGCCTGCCGCACGCCATATCTGTTACAGGCCGACCTGGACGTTCTGGTCGGTCGGAGCGACCTAGCGCATAACTACCTGCACGATATGGTGCAGGCGCTTACGAATGACGAGCGCGCAGTCACTGTCGCCTTCAACATAGCGCAGACCGGCGACCGTTCCTATTCCGCCACCGGCGAGACTGGACCGTGGCGGGTCGAAACCCGGCTCTGCCTGCTACATATGCGTCGCCTTGAGACCATCCTGCCCTTGATGCTGCCGCCGTCGCCGTCGCCCCTGAATCTGCCTGCCTGGCACCGGGCACTGGACGCGTCCGTGCAAGTCGGTTTCGCGCATTCCTTGCGCGGCGGCGACCGGCGTACCTTTTTCGTTCACCCAACCAATGACCGAAAGGCCAATGACATTGAGCTTTCCCGTATTGCCGACCGGGTCGGCACGGGCCAAGTCGACGCACGCCAGTTCGGCGCCGTGAACCTGGTCGGAAGCATCGAACAGTGGATAGCTCCCACACGCTTCGAACCCTATGTCTTCATCATTTCCGGCCGAAACGTCGAGCCTGGTAGATTCCGGCGTTGCCTCGACTCGGTGCTGTGCCAGGAAAGGACGGATTGGGGTGCTATCGTCTTCGATGACGCCTCTTACCCAGCCTGGTCGGAGCTACAACGGGATCTGTGCAGCGTGCATTCCTCGCGGATCACCTTCATCAGGAATCCCCACAGGCGTGGCCTGCTGGGCAATACGGTCGAAGCGATCCGGGTACATTGCGGTCGACCGGACTCCGTGATGATTACCTTGGACGCTGATGATTGCCTGATTGGCAGCAAAGTCCTTGACATCCTAAATGCAGAGTATGCAGACGGCGCTGACATGACGGTCGGATCTATGTGTCGGACGGACAAGAAGGCCTGGTACCCCGCCTGTTTCGATCAACCCCGCGCACGCCGGGGCGGGAATGTGTGGCAACACCTGCGCAGCTTCAGAAAATCCCTGTTCGACGCCATCCCGGACGACTACCTGCGGCTCGATGGGGACTACGTCGAACTTGCCAGCGACTGGGCACTCACGTTGCCAATGGCCGAGCTCGCGGTATCACCGCGCTGGATCAAACAAGCGCTGTACCTGCACGAACCCGGCGGCACACGCGATCCCGCAACGATCCGGCAGCGCGAGCTTGTCATCGCGGCGCTGATCGCGCGTGCCCCGTTGCAGCGTCTGAAAGCCGGCGTGGCGCCATTGGGAGCTGCGGCATGAGCGCCACGATCATTCGGCCAATGCGGCCCTGCATCGCGGTCATTGGCGACGCCAGGTTGGCTGGCGACGATCCCCGCCGGAGCCTGGCAGAGTCCATCGGACGTGAACTGGTCGACGCGGGCTACCGGGTCGTCACCGGCGGCATGGGTGGTGTCATGGAAGCCGCACACAAGGGCGCGCGTGAATCACCCAACTGGTTCGACGGCGCTGGCATCGGCATCTTGCCGGGTTCGAACATCAGTCAGGCAAATCAATTTGTCGACATCGCGATACCGACCGGACTGGACCACGCACGTAACGCGATTGTGGCCCATTCAGCGGCAGTGATCGCGATCGGTGGTGGTGCCGGCACGCTGTCCGAAATGGCGCTGGCATGGACATATGGGCGGCTGGTCATCGGCTTGCGATGCGGTGGTTCGAGCGAACTGCTCGCGGGACGCCGGATCGATGGACGCGTACGTTATCCAGAAATGTCGGAGGACCAGGTATTTGCTGCCGACAATGCCGCGCAGGCGATGTGCCTCCTCGCACATTGGCTTCCTCGATACAACAAGGTTCACCTGCGTATTGAGGCAGCGACAAGGTCAGGAAGTCGATAATTCGTACAGTGGCGAAAATGGCGACATCTAACAACCTAAATGACGACATCTAACAACATGACAGAGCGCATTGAAATATTTGAAAAAGGAAATCTTAATCCCACTCAACGATCAATAGCTGAGCCAATGGCTTGAATTTAAAGGACATATCTCCTCTTATACCCATCAGCACCGAGAGCGATACCATGTGAAAGAACTATTATGTCCGAATAGAAGCTCAAACAGGATAATAAAGGCGTGAATGATAGGGTGCCGAGGCGGCCATTCAAGAATTTCTGTGAGCTGCCAGGCCTGCGTATTACAAAGTGGCGGCACCGAGGGGGAGGCGGCATTCCTCCCACAAATGAAAACTGAGCGTGATTGGACGCTGATTTCCTAACGTCAGGAGCTAGATTCGCCGTGGCACCGCACGGTCCAGCAGGTACTTATTCTTGCTCTATATCGCTAAGATCTTCGTATTTGCGAACCAGAGCGCTGTACACATGTAAGAGTTCTTCACTGTCATGCTCCGTGGGACCGTCCTTCCCCTCCGCCGTGCGGCGGAATGATTTCAGCCTTTTAAGGTAGGCTTGCGCGTTCGGCTCCAGTTGAAACCACATCGGTCGCTTACTTGACTGCGTTTTCACATTGCGGTTGGCCTCGCCATAAGCGTGTGCTGCATCATAGGCCTGCTGCATCGACGCCTCGGCATCAGCAAATGTCTTGCTGTCGACATCGCGGACGTCTGCGTCACGAATGGCGTTGAATGAACGCCCGGCCGTCCTCAAAATGTCTTGCACGTACCAAGGAAACGTCTTTCCGTCCGTCTTTTCGATCTCTGTCATCCACAGATCGAGCTGTTTTTCCTTCTGCTCACCGACTGCGTCCCTGACTTGGACAGAAAGTTCATAGAGACGAGAAAGCAAAGGCTGCAACTTGTTGTTGAGCGCGCGGCCTTCTTCCAATTTGTCATCATTGAAGTTCTGCTGCTCGTAGTAATGGTCAGCGCCCTTCATCAGAGGAATCAGGGCCTCAAGTACGCTCGCGTATTCGGTAGCCGCTCTATCCGCGTCGGGCATCGAAGGGGTTCGCTTTGCGTTCTCCTTCAGTTCAGCCACGCAGTTTCGGGCTTGTTGGTAGTTCGTGTCATCGGTCGGACGGAAACCGCGGAACCCCCGATCGAAGAGCATCTTTGGCGAGTTCTCCATCGCATCGATATACGTCTCACGATAGATTTTGACATTCTCCTGAATTGGGCCGTCCGCGTCGTTGAGGCAAAGGATATATGGGTCGAGCTTCGTCACCAGCATGTTCGAGGTAAGTTCCTGTGCAGCCGCCGGCGCCGGGTCAGGCTGGGCGCGGTTGCTTGTGCGCTTTGCCGCTTCGCCCTTGTATTCTTTACATCCCGGGAGTGTGGTGGCCAACGCCAGGGAGACCAATAGCACGAACAGGTTGCTTTTCGACATTTTTCGCTCCTTCTCAGACAGGCTGTGCCCATGTAGGGCAGTGTTATACGAGAGATCGTTGTTGCCATTGGGATACATCAGCCTTTGTGCGAGGGGGCAGGAAGGTCCGGCAGAATCGGAGGCGGCCAATTGCGGCTGCGCGCAAGCACTACGAGTGCGGCGGCGTCCTGGCGTTGAACTAGCCTGCTTCTCTTTGCCAGTTAACCCTCAGGTTTTCCGGGTACCACAGAGGAGCCATTTATAAGCGTTTTGTCGATCTGAATCGCAATGAGTCTGCTGAGCAATTGAGTGTCGTAAAACCTGAAAAAGTTGCTGACTCTCAAAGCAAATCGCCGGCAAATGCCGGCGATTTGTTTATTCTGATCTTGATCAATGCCCGTTTGGAACATGAGATATGCTAGATGCGATCACGAGAGTCGAACCTGCCTACACGGCTTTGCCAGCCGCTGCAAAACCCTCACAACGCTACAATGTAACTGCCCTACCCATTGCAAAACATAACGCAGTTCTCGGTGACGATATATCACCTTGAGATGCTCCATATCCCTCCGGATTTAGCATGCTCGAGGCAGTTAGACCCAAACGATTTTTACGACGCGTAAAAGCGCTCGCCGAAGCGAGCTTTTCTAAACTACCCGACGGTAGATTTCCTTTGGGAAAACTTACTCCCACTCAAATATCAACGGTAAAGCTACATCGTTGATTTCACCCGAGTTTTAGTCTGACTTCCCAGTCATACCATCAAAAATACCAGCGGAGGAAAATCGGCATGATTGGAGGCAAGCGCCGCGTTTTGTTTTCTGGCCAGCATGTGTTCCGCTCATCGGATCGCATTGCTGTAAGTCCAATTTTTTTCTCTGAAGGTTCCCAAGTACCCGGCAACGCAGATAACGTCGCCGCACTGAAGCAAAACCGCGCTGTGAAGTAGGCAGAGAGTCCAATGGTCTCAGTCAGATCTCTCCCTTGAAAAAAAGCCGCATCGCTGCGGCGTCTGATTTCTGATTAGTAGTGATATCGGCAGGCCACGATATGGATGATGTCGGCCTCTACTGCATAAACCAGTCTGTGTTCGCGGTCGATACGCCGTGACCACAGTCCCGTCAGGTTGCCTTTCAACGGTTCGGGCTTGCCAATGCCGGTGAAGGGGGCAGCCAAGCACGCATCGATCAAGGCATTGATCTTTGCGCGCTGTTTGGCATCCTCCTTCTGCCAGTACTGATAGTCTTCCCAACCGATATCAGTAAACGCAACGGCTGCCTGCTTAGCCTGCTCTTTGTTGCTTGATTTTTGGTTCTTCATCCCGGTCCAGCTCCCTGATTCGGGCCTTGCCGGACTTGAACTGGTCGAACGATGCCATCAGTCGGCTGGCGTTCTTCGGCGATCCGAGCAGATACAGTGTCTCCTCGATGCTGTTGAAATCCGCCAAAGACAGCATGACCACCGCCTCCCCGCTTTGACGGGTAATGACCGTTGGGCTGTGGTCTGTGCACACATCGTCCATCACAGCCTTGAGCCCGGCGCGAGCCTCGCTAAAAGTTAAGATGTTCATAGCAGTCCTTCTTGCCTGACAGACCAGTCAAGTCTAGTTCCAGGCATCATAGTTAACTCGTTCGTCGTAGTTTTCGTCGTAGTTTTCGTCGTAGTTTTCGTCGTAGTTGTCGCCGTAGTTGTCGTCGTAAGTGTCGTATTTGCGAATAGCTAATTTTGTCGAGTCGAGGAGAACCGGCTCAAATTCATTGTACCAACTTTTGTACAACTCCGCAACATGGTACCGATTTCTGTACAAGGACAAGTTTAGCTACCGCCGTATGGTGTGCGGCTGCAGTTGCGTGTGAGCTATGCCAGCACCGGCATCAGCACCAGTATCAGCGGCAACCGAACCGCTAGGCCAGAGATGATGGCGATGGATAGGGGCTGCTGCATTTCCGAACCCTTGCCGATGGCGAAGGCCAGTGGCAGCGCCGTAGTCGATATGAACGGCGGCCTCGCCGCGGTGAATCGCCACGAGTCCGCTAGACACTCAAGAGTGAATGGGACTACTGCGTTTCGTACTTAATCGGCGACAGGGCAATGCCGAAGCAGGAGACACGCCAGGTTCTAATTATCGTCGCCACTTCGCTAAATGGCGAACGGTGGGGTCCGCTTGTCTGCCCCGTAGTAACTGCCTCCCCCGACGTCTTCCCTGCTATCGCCGTTGAGCGAACGCAAAACCTCCGCAAACCAAAAAAAGTAAAGTTTATCTAGGGACTCTAGCTGCGTAAAACGTA
>Ga0308164_10005191_pt1 | contig 10665 bp, 6 predicted proteins | sample PhyTR2_FD_201031 | JGI IMG/M metagenome (GOLD analysis project Ga0308164, IMG submission 201031) | Phyllosphere microbial communities from UC Gill Tract Community Farm, Albany, California, United States - DLSLT.R2 | ecosystem: Host-associated > Plants > Phyllosphere > Unclassified | place: USA... | reverse complement strand
GCGGCGTGATCCAGTAATCCGGTAACCGAACAAGCAGCAAACGCGCAGGGCCCATCGCTTGTACACCAAGCGATGGGCCCTGCGTCATTTCAACCCTTCGTTACGGCTGCGGATTCCAGCCTTCTCCAGCGCCAAACGCCGCGAACACCTGGGCGCGGGTCGAGAAGCCCGCTTCCACCTCATCGGCGCGCAGCAGGTAGCCGCCAACGCGGCGCGACAGGTCCAGCGGCACGCCGGCAAGGTCGGTGCTGCCGTATTCGCGCCAGCCGCTCACCCCATTGGGCACCACCGGATTGGGCGCAGGCTGGCTGTTCACGCCCAGCCCGGCCCAGCCTGCGGGCGCCACATGCCGGTCCATCCGCGTGTTGATGAACGCGATGTTGTCGTAGCTCGCCGTGCCGCCCGGGCTGCGCGCCAGCCAGGTGGCGCCATCCGGCACCTCGCTCTTGAGCGGGCCGCGGCCCGGGCCACGCGTCAGCGCGCTGTTGAGGAAGACAAACCCCTTGTCGGCCGGATTGATCACGCGTGCCTGCAGCACGTAACCGCCGCTGGTCGGGCTGGAGGTGTCGCCGATCGTGCGGATTTCGCTTTCCTCGAACAGCGCGGCGCGGCTGCCGCCCCAGATGAAGTCCACGTTGCCCGATACCAGGCTGCGGTAGAACCAATTGAACCCCTTCAGGTTGAGCGTGTCCTGCTCGCTGTAGAACGCGCTGTTTTTCGCGATCAGGCGGCCGCCGTCATTGTTGAAGTACAGCGTTTCGGCCTGGCCGGTGGTGGGGCCGCGCAGCGTCGTGTTGTCGATGCTGAGGGTGTCGAGCACGAGCATGTCCGACGTTTCGACCAGCATCACGGCGCGCCCGCCGGTCGCCGCTGCAGTCGCGTTTGTCACCTGGCTCGCGCCGGTAAATGGATTGAGCGTGTTGTGGTTGGTATAGCGGATCACGACGCCGTCACGGCTCTGGCCGACGATGCTGACATTGTCCTTGCCGCGCAAAAAGAGCAGCTCCTCGTACGCGCCGTTCATCACCCGGATCGTCACCGGCTCGGCCTTGGCGAAGTTCTGCATCGCGTAACTGAGCGCCCCCTGCACGGTGCGGAAATCGGCCACGCCATCGTCGTCCACCGTTACGCTCGCGCCACTTGGCGCCGCCGCGCGGGTGGTAAATGCCCATCCAGCAGGCTTGCCGATACCCCGGAACGGCACACCGCCAAGGCTGGTGCCGGTGAAGACGCCGTCGGCGATCGCCACGTAATACGCCGTGTTGTAGTCCAGTTTATTGCTGTGCAATTGGATGGTCACGATGTTGCCGGCAATCTGGATCGGCGTCGTGTTGACCTTGCGGATCTGGTCCTGGCCCGGATAACCGATCATGTCGGTTTCGCCGGTCAGCTTGATCACATCCACCAGTGCATCGTCCGCCTGGCGGAAGACCCGGATCGTGCCGCCCGTGCCGAGGACCGGCGGCTTGTCGAACACCAGCTTGAGCGTGCTGTCGATATACGCAGCACTTTCCATCGCCGCCGGCACAGCGACGCCGTCGAGCTGGTACACCTGGGTCGGCTGGACGAATTGTGGCGCAATCGTCACTGCGATCGAGCGCGTCGTGGTCGCATCCGAACCGGCGCGGAACAGGATATTGGCCGTGCCTGCGCCGACCGGTGCGATCGTGGCCATCGCGCCGTCGAGCGTGACGGTGGCCACCGTAGGGTTGCTCGACTCGGCCGTGAAGCTGTCGGGCGTGCCGTCGGCCGCCACCGCAGTGACCTGCACCTGCAGCGGGGCATCACCGGCTTCGGCGGCCCAGGTGGGTGTGCCGGGGGCGAGCGTCAGCTGCACCGGTTTCATGCGCGGGTCGCCAATGCGCACGTCGTCGATCTGGAAGCTCTTGTTGGCCGTGTACAGGCCCACCCGGCCGCGCGCGGCAAAGCTGCTGTCGGTGACCGAGCCAAGATTTTCGCCGTCGAGATACACCGTCAGCGTGGTGCCGACCATCTCGAACCGCACCGTATAGAACTGGGCATCCATCGCGATCGGTTTGCGCACCGCGCGCTGCCGGTTGAGCGCCGCATTCAGCATCTTGACGATTTCGACCTGGGTGCTGGTGGTGGCATTCTGCACATTCAGGCCGGCGCCGTACCAGTTGTTGACATCGACGTAGCGGGTGACCAGGAACAGGAATTTGTTCCCGGTGGTGCCATTGGTCATCGGCCGGATGCGGGCTTCGACGAAGTAGTCGCCCGATGGCACGGCGCCCATTTCGCTGTCCTTGATCAGTGCCAGCACGCCGCCGGTGGTGGCTGCCGTGTATTGCAGCACCTTGTTGGCGCTGCCGGAAGCTTCCGGCACCACGCTGAAGGTGCCGTTCGGGCCAGGCAACGGTTTCAGGTCCCATTTGGCGCTGCCGCCATTCTGGAAGTCGTCGCAGAAGTAAAAGCCGCTCGCGGGGCAGGCCAGCGTCGGGCCGGTATCGACGACGACCTTGCCGGTGCCGCTGATGGTCGTCACCAGCTTGCCGCCGCCGGCCTGCGCCAGGGCGTTGGCCTTGACCAGCGGGATCGGCCGCGCGCTGAAGGCATACGGCGGGGTCCAGGTGACGGTCGTCGGCACGCCACAGGCGCCGAGCGGTTTGGCGTTGAGCAGCGAACCGGTGTCCTTGAAGGCGCCGGGGATGGTGCCGCCGAAATTCTCGACGACGTCGCTGCAGGCGGTGGCGCCCGCGACCTCGAACACATTGTTGTTCGACAGGATTTTGGCGGCGTGGCCGACGCCGACGTAGTAGCTGGTGGCGTAGACCGGGTGCGACGTCGAACCGGCATAGTAGTTGTTGAACAAGTGCACCTGGCCATAGCGCACGCGCGGTGCGCGGCTGGAGACGTCGCGGAACACGTTGTTGCTGAACGTGACGCGTAGCTTGCCCTCGTCAGCCGTTGCACCGTCGCCGCTGCCGACCAGGTTGTTCTTGTTGTGCTCGCCGAAGACGTTGTACGACACGGTGACGTAGTCGGACGCATTCGTGATATCGACCGCGCCGTCATGGCACTGCTTCACTTTGCCGTTCTCGACAGGCAGGAAGTTATCCGTGCGCGGGACGTCGGTAAAGCTGTTGTGGTCGATCCAGACATGGCTCGAGCCCGTCACGGCGATGGCGTCGAAGGCGCTGTTCCAGTTGCCGCTCGAGCCGTCGTTCGGGTCCCAGACGGGCGCGACGTCGCACGGATTGACGAGCTTGAGGTTGCGGATGATGATTTGCGAGACGTTCGACAGGATGATGTGGCCGTTGACGATGCCCGCATTGGCGCCGCCGATCAGCGTCGTATTGCTTTTCAGGCGCACCGCGCCGCGCGCCGCCTGGTCCGCGTTGCTGGTGTAGGGCTGGCCTTCGCTCATGTCGAGCACGCCGACGAGCTTGATGATCTTGTTGTCGACGCCGCCGTTCTGGATTGCCGCCAGCAGCTGGGCCCGGTTGGTGACCGTATAGATCTGGGATTCGATGGCATTCGCGCCGCCGACGGTGCCGCCGGCCTGGCTGGCCCAGCCGTCGGCAGGGGCGCTCTGGCGTGCCGGATCGACGGCAGCCGCAGCGTGCCCGCTGCTGGCAAAGAGTAGGGCAGCGCACAGCGCTGCATGCAAACCTGGATAGTGCATGTGTTTCTCCTGATGGAGGAAATGAGGCCGCGAGCCCGCCGCCGCGCTTGACGCGCTGCCGGACTGTCCTTGAATGGCGAGAGACGCGAGGTCAGGCGCGTGGTTTGCGTCCGCTGCGCCCGCTGCGTCCGTTTCGCACGAGCGCAAGTGCAGCCAGGCCGCCCAGCAGAATCGCAGGTGCGCCGGGCTCGGGCACCGCCACCGCCGTCCCGGTTTCAAGGCGCGCGCTCAGTGCGCCAAATTCGCTCCAGTCGACCCCGCTCAGGTCGAGTGCGATCGTGTGACTGTCGATGATCGACAGGCCAGGCATACCAGTGACGCCGCCCATGCCGGCCAGCGTGAACGCCGTGATCGGCAGTGCGCCGCCAAGATCGAAACGCATGCTGTAGGCGCCGGGCGCGACGGCATAGTTGGCGATCACGGTCAGCAAGCCGTCAGCGGAAAAGTCGATCCCGAACAGGAAATCCGACGTGAAGAACTCCACGCCGGTGTCAGTAGGGTCGAGCTTGCTGATATTGGCGCCCGGTCCGGCCGCGAAGCCGTGATCCAGCCCGAGCATGCCGTCGGCCGCGCCGTTGTAGGTGGCAGTGATGCTGGCGTCTTGCAGCATCAGGGGCGCCGCGTGCACGCCCCCCTGACCCAGTGCGACGAGCGCAAGGGCTTGCAGTAGATAGTTGGTTTTCAAGATGTCTCCGGCTTGTATTTTTTTAACTGCGAAGTAGGCTCGATGTCAGAGCCGGTGCCGATCTGGTTGATGCGTCAGGCTACCGGACGATGCATCGCGCCTAACCGGTTCATCGATTCTAGATTGGCCCAACCAAATCCGCAAGTTGGTAAACCAAGGCAGGAGATTATTACAACAATTTTAATATTTGGCGCCAGCTAGCCCGGCGTCAGTTCAACCACCGAATACGCTTCAACTCCGCTTTGACGAAAGCATAGATGACGGGTGCGGCGACCATGCCAGCGGGGCCGAACATGATCTCGAACGCGAACAGCACGATGAGCAGTTCCCAGACTTTTGCGCCGATGCGATGACCCTGGATACGCGCGCTCAGGAAATATTCCAGCTTGTGGATGACAAGGAGGAACACCGCTGAAATGACGGCGGCCGGAAACGCAACGCTCAGCGCGATCGTGCAGATCAGGGTGTTCGACACGATATTGCCCACGACGGGTAGCAGACCAAAGAGGAACGTCGCCAGGATGAGGGTTTTGACGTAGGGCAGATTCCAGCCCAGGGCCGGCATCACGGCTAACAGGTACACCCCCGTCAATGTCGCGTTGATGGCGGCAATCTTGGTCTGGGCCCAGGCCACGTTCTTGAAAGCCGTGGCCAGCATGCTCCAGTGGCGGTGCCAGGTCCGGTAGAAGACGGAATGCCTTGTTTCGTCGGTCGGTGTGACGGTAATGCTCACTGCGGCCAGCACTCCCGTGATCCAGCCGATCACGGTCAACAGCAGGCTGCGCAGGATGCCCGAGCCAATGCCCGCGACCGCATTGACATGCTCTTTCAAAGTGTCCGACGCCAGTTCGCGCATCTCGAAGAGTGATTGCGGCACGTACTCCGCCAGCGCCGGCGGCAGGAACTGCTTGATCTGCGTAATCGTTTCGGCCACCTTCAGCGAGAACGCACGCAACGATTCGCCCTCGAGCAACCGGACCACCAGAACGCTGATGATGGCAAGCACAGCGATCGACCCCAGGCCGACCACGAAGCTCGCAATGAATTCGTGCGAGCGCAGCTTTTTGTACAGGTCGCGCGTGCGCAGGATGCCCAGCAGGCCGCGCGTGAGCACGAATGCCAGGAGACCGGCCAGCAGCGCCGGTACCGCGTGCAGCATCAGGGCCAGAAGCAGGCAGGCGACGAAGATCGCGGTCGCTGCGTCGCGCGGAAGGTTGAATTTATATGTGGTCATGAAGTCCTGTTAGCGGGGCGCATTCGCCAGCTGTGCTTGTCCTAGGTAAGCAGAGGGTATTCGCTTGCGCCCATCAGGGTACCAGTGAACACTGGTGTGACGACAGACCTAGACAGAAATCGGTCAGCGTATTTTTCAACTATCGCTTTTCTGCCCTCCCAAATACGCCGGCGCCGACCCCGCGCTCAAGGAAATTGAGATATAGCCCTCACCCCATCTCTGCTACAACGGCGCTAGTAGCACCTGCGCCGACCACTCGCTGTGCGTCGATGGCACCATGCGGCCCACGCACCATCAATATAATGCGCACCCAATCAGACTCTCTACGTTGGAGAATAAGATCAGTTACTAGAGCGCAAACTTGCATATTTAGGGAAACTAAATTGCAAGCGTGTACGATATAGTTTTACTATCGATAACGTATTTTATTCATAGAAAATGCATAAAATACGGGCTATAAATCCATAACCTTAAAATTACAGCTTCTTCTAAACGCAATATATGATTGCTCGCTCAGCTAGAATTTTTTCGATAGCAGCGGGAATTTGAAGTAACTTTTCGACTATTGTGGTTGGGAATGGTAGATTACATTCTTTAAGTACACTTACCATGAAACTGTCGGGCCGATATATATCTACATAAGGTAAATAGACAGCATGGTAACAGTCGGGGAAATCACTATGTGACGGTACTCGTGGCATTGGGCCAAGTATCGAACGGCGAGCGACGTGCATGGCAAGAGTCAATGAACAGGTTGTTCCGGGTGCCGTATTCCAAGGATTATCTGTCGTCTCTGAAGATACTCCTATTTTCTCGGCAATTCCACTTGCTATTTTATTATTACTACTTGCAAGAGCCTCCTGAAAAGTTCGTTTAAATAAATTCTGCAACTTGCTAATGTCATCGCCTGCATTAATACGTTCTTTTAGCAAGAGGTCGAACTCGGTACGAGCTTCCAATAATTTTCGTTTAAATTCTTCACCAGCATGGCGCAAATGCTGAGATAGGTCTGAAGCAGCCTTCCAGTCTCTCGAATACCAATTTCCAAATTCCTCTAAGTCAGTGAGAGAGACTTGAAGCGCATTCAAAGCATCAGTACGAGTAGATTTCCCAAGAAAATATTGCTCTATTACTTTTACAGCATTAGGTGTTAACGGTAAATTTTGCGCTAATTCGTGTGCGTTACCATTATAAAATTTCTGCATATTTGCATATGCTTTTAATGTTGGTTTTCCATTTTTTAAATATTTCCGGCGATTTTCTCGAGTAAGAGTTTTTATTTCCTCGGCTACTAGCTTATCGACATCAGGAAGAATTTCCAGCAAGTTAACAACTGATGGCAACCAAGTTCCATCATTTCGCACTATCTCTAGCTTCTCTTGGAAATTTATTTTGTTGCGTGATTCACTAGCCCATACATCAATTGGATGTATTAAGCTATTCTTTAAGCATAAATTTTTAATTGTTCGAAATCTCTCTATGGCTGCGGGGATCGCAGCTGGAGATGTAGGCGCAGCTTCAATGACATGAGCCTCACTGAAGCAAATGGTTATCAAGCCTTCATCGCGCTTTTTTATTAAATATTCAAATGTATCTTTATACTCTGAAGATTGCTTTTGTAGTTCGCTGAATTTCGAGAAATCACTACTATCTAAATATACCCGAATCGGTTCATCCATAATATAGCTGTAAATTTATTAATATTTTCTGATTTTTTATAGAAATTAACTACTGATCGGCTGCGGCTGCGACAGTAGCTGAGGAAAGCTTGTTTGCCTGTGCAGTTGCCCACCCTTGAAGAATTAAGGGTCCTATTGCACCCGTTTGAAACGCAAGTATTGCGCTGAATGCGTCTCCAGAAAAAAGATACATTGCAACAACGAATGCACCGATTATGGGGAGTCCAACAATAAGAGCAAAAACAAAGAAAGGGTACTTCCAAATTGACATCTTATCTGCGGATTTTCTTTCTGAATGTTTTCTAAGTTCTATAAAAACACCCATTAATCCGCCCAATGCGCCTAAAGTCAACGGGCCGGCAATTGGAAAATTAGTCCATAGTGTTTGCAGTTCATTCGCCAACTTCAATCTCCTGACGCTTAGTCGCAAAAAAATCAGTAAATTTTTCTTTCAACGAAGCGTCATTTACAAATCTCTCTTTAGTAGTGATTAGAACTTTTCCACTGTCAGTACGGTTGGGGAGGATTTTTAGTTTTCTAGCGAAGTCGTTGTTCCACTTAATATTTGCCTTAATCAAATCGGCTGCAATTTTTGTTTCACTAGATATTCCGTTTAACGTGCGCCCTTTATATTTTTTTTGTTTGAGGACATCAATTATTTTTTCTTGCTGTTCTAAATTTAATTTGGTGAAGTCTGATTTCATCGTGGTTTTCTTGAACATTATTATCTCCTACTTAATGATTCGATTCTCAGTTAGTAAATATTTTTTAAAAATCTATTGGATATTCGACACGTTATTGACCTTCGCACTTTAATTGATCGCGCAGTTGTCGGTTAGCCAGAGACTTTAGCTTTAAATTTTACTATAGTTGTACTGACGTTATCCTGTGAAGCTACGTTGCTAGCATCAGCTATAGTATGCCGAGACACACAAAATCACTCGTAGTTTTTCACGATGTCACGAGCATCATTAAAACGTTCTACGAGGACGTCTCTTGTTGACCACATTTGCCTGCTCTTAGTATCTTTTAGTATAGTTGCCAACTCCATCAGCACCACCTACAGCCGCCCATAATTCATTAATGGCAAGAAATTTGTTTTTCGCTAACATTTGGTATAAGTGAAAATATTACAACTATTTCTAAGATCGGAATACTAGCATGTGTGGGACGGTACAGCGTAGCTGAGTCGCCAGCTCGCCGGTCAAAAGCACAGCGTGAAGCGTGAAATCACTACAAAAATGCACGGCGCATGCCGGCAGCTTAAAGTCAGCATAAAGTTTCATTTCGACAAGGGTGGCATTGACGTATCAACTCACTAGCTGGCGCAGCACGAGAAATATTGCAAAGTATTGCAATAGTAAAAATTTAAATTGGCTATCTATCGAGACTGAAAAATCTAAGCCTAGATATCTCTGTTAAAGACCTATGGAGCGTTCTGAACGCTGCAAGCAATTCTTTAAGTATGTCAATAGTTAAACCCCGAATGACACTGCCGAGATTGGCCAAGATGAAAGAAAGATGACTATTTTCGTGGCAACACATGATTGCGCCTTTGTCTTGGAAAGCAACACGCCGGCAGTCTTCTTGTGTTTTGACGTGTGATATCTCTGGGAGATCGAGCAGTTTGGCAGGAGCTATGCTATTCCCAATGTTGAGACAGGCGCGTTCGGCGGACAACGATTTCCTGGCAAACGTTGATTCGGCTTCCTAATACCAGCCAGTGATATAGAAGTGCGAGATGCAGCGCAGGCTAAACCGGCAGCGCCGATGTGCGCGCCCTGCTGTGAGAGGTGAAGGGTTTCCGCGCGCTGGCACTAAGGTTGACTCACCTCCACTCATGACAACCATGGTTTCACCCATCGCTCGCCTGCTCCCGCAACCACGCCAGCGCCGACGCCGCGCTGTTCAACACCGAGATATGCCCGTCATCCGGCCGCTGCCACAGCCGCGCCGAGCGGCAGCTGCGCGCTAGCCACTCGCTGTGCGCACACGGCACCACGCGGTCCTGCGCCCCATGCACCAGCAGCACCGGCTGCACGATGCGCGCGCAATCGAAGCCCCATGGCGTGACATACGCCAGGTCGTCGTCGATCAGGCCACCCGGGCCTTCACTCAGCGCCGGCCGGACCACGCTGTCGAACCACGACCAGGTGCCGGACAGCTCGGCCCAGTCCTCGGGCGTGAACATCTCGCGATCGAATTCCTGATTGAGCCCCTCGTGCTGCACCTTGGCCGCATGACCTTGCGCGGCGGCCCGCAGCGCTGCCGCGCCCGATGCCGTCATCCCATTAAACCAGTCCAGGCCCGCCGCATCGAACGGCGCCAGGCCCGCGATGCTGACGGCGGCGATGACGCGCTTGGGCAGCAGCGCGGCGCAGGCCAGTGCGTGCGGCCCGCCGCCCGAATGGCCCATCACGGCGAAGTGCTCGATCCCGAGCTGGTCGGCGATGCGCGCGACGTCTTCCGCGCACGAGGCGACATCGCGGCCGCTCTTCGCGCTCGAGCCGCCGTAGCCGGGCCGGTCGTAGCCGATCCAGCGGATGCCCATTTCGAGCGCGGCGGCAAACAGCGGGGCAGGCGGCTTGCCGATGTTCGGCGTGCCGTGGTGCCAGAATACGGTCAGCTCGGGTTCCTCGAACTCCGGCTTCCAGTCGTAATAGTGCAGCACCCGGCCATCGCCCAGCGTCAGTTCGTTCTCCTGCATTGCATGCCTTTCATCGCTCGATGGCGTGATGCTACAACGAGAAACGGGCTGGCGCGCACTCGTCATGCACGCCAGCCCGTTCAGGTCCTGCTGCTGAAGCGAATTATTTCGCCGTTTCGCGTGCCTTGCCGAACGGGTCGCCCGCTTTCCAGGTCGGCATCTTCGGCGCATCGGCCACCGCGCGGCCCAGGTTCAGCGTGAACTGCGCCTGCTGCACCATGCCCGACAGATCCCAGCTCGGATCGTACTCGTCGCCCACCTGGTGGTACTTGGCGCGGTAGGTCTTGGCCTTGGCGTTGTTCGCGTCGACGTCCTTGACCCAACTGCTGCCGGCGCCGACCGAGAAGGCGGGTACGCCGGCCTTGGCGAAGCTGAAGTGGTCGCTGCGGAAGTAGCCGCCGCCCAGATCCGGCTTGCTTGGTGCAATCACCAGGCCCATCGACTTGGCCACCGTGGCCGCCATCGCGCCCAGTTCGGTGCGCTCGCTGCCCGGCACGCTGACGTCCTTGACCAGGCCGACCCAGTTCAGGCTATCGAGGTTCAGGTTGGCGGCGGTCTTGGCGATCGGCCACAGTGGCGCGGCCACATAGGCGGCGCTGCCCAAGAGGCCTTGCTCTTCGGCGCCGACCCACAGGAACATCTGGCTGCGCTTGGCCGGGTTCTTCACTGCCTCGGCGGCCATCGCCAGCAGCGCGCCGGTGCCCGATGCGTTGT
>Ga0308164_10005190_pt1 | contig 10666 bp, 8 predicted proteins | sample PhyTR2_FD_201031 | JGI IMG/M metagenome (GOLD analysis project Ga0308164, IMG submission 201031) | Phyllosphere microbial communities from UC Gill Tract Community Farm, Albany, California, United States - DLSLT.R2 | ecosystem: Host-associated > Plants > Phyllosphere > Unclassified | place: USA... | reverse complement strand
TCCAGGCGATTGGTGCTGTTGCCGACAACTCGGTGCAGTATGATGACGCGGCCAAGACACGCACGACGCTTGCAGGCGTCGCTTCGACCGATGGTGGCGTGACGGGCGGCACGACGATCGGCAACCTCCATCAGGGCGAGCTGAGTGCCACCTCGACCGAGGCGGTCAACGGCGCGCAGCTGTTTGCCACCAACCAGCAGGTTGCGGCGAACACCGGCGCCATCGCCGGCAATACCACGGCGATCACCAACCTCGGCAACAGCATCGCCAGCGGCACGATCGGTCCGGTCCAGCAGAGTGGCACGGCCAACCGGCTGGCGCTGGTCGCGCCGGGCAGCACGGGTGCGGCACCTGGCGCACTCCAGACGCTCGGCAACCTTGCCGCGGGTACCGCTGCGACCGACGCGGTCAACGTCAGCCAGCTGACGGGCGTGCAGAACCAGTTTGCGGGCGTCATCGGCGGTACCGTCAACCCCGACGGTACCTATACCGGGCCGACCTACGCGACGACGGGCGGGACGACCGCTACCACGGTGCAAGGCGCATTCGACAACTACAACACCGCCATCACCAATACGGCAGCGGTCGCAAACCGGGGCTTTGACATCACGACCGCCCAGACGGGTACAGGTACGGTGACGGGCACCGCGGTTGCCAACGTCGCACCGGGCACCCGGCAGACGATCACGGCGGGCAACAACATCGCGATCGCACAGAACGGGACCGATCTGACGATCGCGACCAACCCGAACCTGGTGGCTGACAGTCTGACGACCGGCGGTACGGTGATCAACACGGCCGGCTTCACGAACGGGGCCTCCACGTTGGGCGCGACCGGGCTGACCATCGCAGGCGGCCCCAGCGTCACCACCGCCGGGATCAATGCTGGCAATCAGGTGATCGCCAACGTCGCAGCTGGCGTTGCGACAACGGATGCCGTCAATCTGGGCCAGCTCCAGGCGATTGGTGCTGTTGCCGACAACTCGGTGCAGTATGATGACGCGGCCAAGACACGCACGACGCTTGCAGGCGTCGCTTCGACCGATGGTGGCGTGACGGGCGGCACGACGATCGGCAACCTTCATCAGGGCGAGCTGAGTGCCACCTCGACCGAGGCGGTCAACGGCGCGCAGTTGTTTGCCACCAACCAGCAGGTTGCGACGAACACCGGCGCCATCGCCGGCAACACCACGGCGATCACCAACCTCGGCAACAGCATCGCCAGCGGCACGATCGGTCCGGTCCAGCAGAGTGGCACGGCCAACCGGCTGGCGCTGGTTGCGCCGGGCAGCACGGGTGCATCACCTGGCGCGCTCCAGACGCTCGGCAACCTTGCCGCGGGTACCGCTGCGACCGATGCGGTCAACGTCAGCCAGTTGAGAGGCGTCCAAGGACAGTTTGCGGGCGTCATCGGCGGTACCGTCAATCCCGACGGTACCTATACCGGGCCGACCTACACCACTGCTGGGGGTACGACCGCGACGACCGTGCAAGGCGCGTTCGACAACTACAACACCGCCATCACCAACGCGGCCGCGACCGCAAACCGGGGCTTTGACATCACCACCGCTCGGACCGGGACGGGGACGGTCACGGGCACCGCGGTTGCCAACGTCGCACCTGGCACGCGGCAGACGATCACGGCGGGTAACAACATCTCGATCAGTCAGAGCGGTACCGATCTTACGATCGCGACCAACCCGAACCTGGTGGCTGACAGTCTGACGACCGGTGGCACGGTCATCAACGCAGCCGGTCTCACAATCGCTGGCGGACCGAGCCTTACGACCACGGGGATCAATGCTGGCGGGAAAACGGTGACGAACGTCGCGGCGGGGTCAATTGCTGCCGGATCGACTGATGCGGTAAACGGTTCGCAGCTTGCCGCTACCAACAGCAGCATCTCAGCACTTACCACTATTGTAGGCGGCAGCACGATCGGAGCCGTTCAGCGCCCTGGCACTGGCGACCGGCTTAACTTAGTGGCGGCAGGCGCTTCAGGCGCTGCCCCAGGCGCCGCACAGACGCTGGCGAACGTCGCAGCCGGTCTACTCGCAGCCGGTTCGACAGAGGCGGTCAATGGTGGCCAGCTTGCCGCCACCAACCTAGCGCTCGCGACACTTGGGCAAAGCGCAGTGCAATATGATGATGCAACGCGCACTGGGGTCACGCTGAACAGCGGCGGATCGCCGGTCGCCCTTCGCAACGTTGCCGCAGGTACCTTGGCGACCGACGCTGTCAACGTCGGGCAACTGGGATCCGGACTGGCGAGCACGTTGGCAGCAGCTAATGAGTATACCGACGTACGGATCAACGCGGTCAACTTCGATCTACAGACCTACAAGCGTGACGCAAACGCTGGCACGGCCGGAGCGTTGGCTTCAGCGGCGCTTCCCCAGGCCTTCGAACCGGGCAAGAGCCTCGTTGCGGGAGGCGTTGGTACATACCGTGGTCAGGCCGCCTTCGCAGTTGGCGTTTCGCGGATCTTCGACGACGGCCACACCATTCTGAAGGCCGGCGTCAACCGCGACACGCGTGGAAACAGCGGTGCCAACGCAGGCATCGGGTACCAGTTCTGACTAATAGCGGGTCGCGTCACGTGACCCGCTCCTCCAGCGGAGAACCATCATGAAGCAGTATGTCAGTTTGATCCTTGCCTTGGCCGCGCCGGCGAGCCTCCTCGTACCAAAGGGCGCGGCCTTTTCCCAAGTCCCCACTATGTCTGCGCCATCCCCACGACCACTCGTCGATGGCAGCGCGTTCAAGACAAAGTCCGCTTATGATCGGAAAAAGGGCATCGTCATCCAGCCTTCAATAGTCAGATTGATTGTGCCAGGTATGGACAAGGACGCAGTCTACCGCATCGTCGGCGCGCCGCATTTCGGCGAGACCATGACGCGCACATTCAATTACATCCTGAATCTTACGGCAACAGGCGACGACCCGATGCGCTGCCGGATGCAGGTGGTCTTCGGAACTCCCCAGCAGGGGCCGCTGGCTAGCCGTCGGCCGATCGTGCTGCGGGTTGTTTGGCAGACGTCGGCATGTGCCGACCGGGTAGGTGCGGGATGACGTCAGGACGGCGGAACCGTTGTGTGATCCGACGCGGCGGACCTAACGGCTTGGCCTGGTGCAAGCCCACGTTACGCCTCGCTGCCGCGCTTCTGGCGGCACCTGTTTCGGTCAGCACGGCTCAAACGCCCCCCGTCGACGCGCACGTCTTTGCCGAAGACACGGCGCGAGAAGTGGCAGCTTTGGTAAAGCCGGGGGCCGTCTTGATCGTCGGTGAACCTCAAGGCTATTATCAGATGGCCGTTGTCGCGCAGCTTGAGGCGAAAGGCTTTGTGACCGCTACGAGGTCGGTAAAAGGCGGGATACCTACTCGATTTTTGATGGCCGATGGCGGGCGCAGTGGGGCGGCAAAAGTCGACCTGGCGGTCGGTACCACTATCCTCTGGCGCACGTATGAGCGTTCGAGCGGAAAGCCTTCCGGGACATGGAGAAAGCAGGCACCGACGCCGACGCCGGTCGACCAAACGCTGAATGAATCCGAACAGCTGTATCAGCTCGGCCGCAGCATCGAAAATCAATCGCCAGACCGCGCAATGAGATATTATCGGCTTGCGGCGGCGTTAGGCCACAGAGAAGCAGCCTTGCGCCTGGGGCTGACCTTGATCGCGAATGGCAAAGCGGAGGAAGGCATCCGGTTCATCACCGTCGCATCAAATGCCGGTAATGCCCAAGCTGAGTACGTTCTTGGCCTGGCGTACCTCAATGGCACCGGGATCGTGAAAGACCCGATCCGCGGTCGGAGCTTGCTCGGTAAGGCGGCAGATGCGGGTATAGTTGCAGCCAGTCGGGCTTTGGGCCGCGAGGCTTTGGGCAGATGATACAACTCTTATTGCAATGATGACGCAATACCGTAATTTTATCGAGGGACCATTTATATGGTGAGATTTTCCCCTGGTATTCGATCGCATACACGAATGACCTACGTTAGGCGCCGTCTTCAATTGCTAGATATAGCTCTAAGCACTATTGAGATGACCGGAACTGCATCTCTAAAACTTGGTGATCTTGCTAAGAAAGCAAATATTACCAGTCCCGCGGTGTATAGATATTTTGCCAACGTTGACATATTAATTTTTGAGTTGCGAGAGCATTTCTTTTACAAAGAGGACATATGCAGAGAAATATCAGATCATCTTGCAAAAAGGCATAGTTCGCAGCCCGTAGGCGTGACATTCGACAATTCAATCTATGCCATGTCGCGAAATGGACAGCGAAAAATCGGAGTATCTCACTGACCAGCCGGCTAAGGGTCTGCAACCATATCTCCTCCAAAACTATGGCAGGCCAGGGCTCACTGGCGGTTGCCAAGTGGCGTCGCTCCCTCCGATCGAGGTGGTGGAGCTGAGGTAATTTACCGTCAGGACATTAACGGTATTCAGTCCTAAGATTTATAGGACAACTAGTACAAAAGGCATCCCCAAAAGTAAAACGTACTACGTCGAATAATTGACCTAATTGATCTAGATTATATACTAAATTACTAATCTAGATCATATGCGGCAAATGCATGGTGATGAGCGGCGAGCGCAAATAGCAAAGATGATACTATCTACGCGTCTGAATCGTAATGTGCTATTTCCTAGTAATATGTTTAATGACCACGCATGGATAATTTTGCTTACCCTATTTGTTGCCCACGCAGAAAATAGAATATTATCCAAGTCTGAGGTAATCCATAAGTTAGGCGCTAATGTAGAAACGTGTACGCGTTGGATAAAATACCTAATTCAAAGCCGACAAGTTTTTGATATAGAAAAAGGAAAAGACTTAATTTTATCAGATGAAACGATATCTCGCCTAAGAAGCGTATTTGACGACGTTATCACCGAAATATATGGTTTTAGTAAGTGACCTATAATGATTTGTTAGTAACAGGTATATCATTAGATATTAATATACGATTCTTATCGATCTCGGATAGGGTAATAGATCAGAACTAAGCGGGAAGGTCATCGACGGTTGGCAGTCGAGCGATCTCCACCTCACATTGGGTTGAGTCAGGAGGTCCACCGGTTGGGCCCCCGACACGGACCAGCTTTGGCGCACAGCTTATTTAGCGTGTTTTGGCGCATGAAACCGGTGGAACAGCTAAATCTCATATTTCTCTAGTGAGGTGGTGTTCGAAGTGGTCGTACCATTGGTCGGCGAGGCCAGACAATCTCAAAGATGAAGCGACCTCTTGGAACGTATGTGGCGTTTGGCGGACAGCCCTGGCCAGTCGTTGGGGATGTTCGGCGATCCTCACGATCGAACGGTAAACAACCCCGGCTATTCCCAAAATTCGATCGATTCCGAGAACGCCCTCACCGTCTCACTGGCGGTTCCCTTTTGGGAATGGCCAAAATGACCAAACCGCCCAATCGCCCAATCGCCGACGCAAAGATGGGTAATTTGCATCCGCGAAAGCGGACATTGGTTCAGCACGACTTTTGCTCCGAACCTATAAAATCGGGTTCTAGCAAAGGTTGGGGTGGGCAAATGACAAGTTCTGTTATTACAAGGCCAACGTTCTAGGCTTTGCCGGTATGTGACATGCCAATAGTAGACGGTTTGGGCTAAACGGGTGGATATGTCCGGTATCCATTATGATGGTGGACGTGTGAGATCAGCTCTTTCGTCAACCGGTGAAATCCTTTGGGGGCTCCGCTATGATGATCCTGTTGCCATCCTGATCAGCAATCTCGGCTATAGCGCCGAAACTACCCCGGCTGATCGGGCCGATATCGAGACCCAGATCGGTAAGTCTGTCCTTTTCCGCGCCCATATTGGGCGTCACGATCGTAACTACGGACCGTCCAGCCTTCTCGAAATCGCAGATTAATTGAATACCCGCCGTGCCAATATTCCGCCACTGCGTCAGGGTAGGCATAGGATGGTCGTCAGCGGGTCGGGCAAGCAGAGTCGTATACCAATCTTCGGCGCGAGCCATGTCAGTTACACATGCCACCGCATACAAGCCTTGGATGTTCATCGCCATGCTCCGATCAGCCTCATTGATAAGCTAGCTCAACGTGGTCGTCCTCCACAATATCGCAGCGCAAGCTCTCCACAATCTTGGGGTGTTGCCAGCCACCTCTCACCGAACAGTTCGCCCAATTTCAGACGTTTTTTGATCGTCTACCTCGGCGGCAGACCAAGCGAAATGCGATTAAACATGAGCTACCAGACGGACCGTCAGGTCAGATGCGCCCAGTGGAACCGAAGCCCTACGGTATTCGCTTACGGTAAATCGTTGGTTGTCGGCGACTGAGAGACTTGGTGCTCCCGCGTAATTTCGGGAGTTCTAATGCCAATTTACTATTTCGAGATTGCCGATGCTAATCCGGCTATTCCCTGTGTCGGAGAGAATTTACCGTCGCTTGCTGCAGCCCGTTGCTTCGCACTAAAATATGCAGGTCTACTTATACGTGATCAGGGCGAGGTGTTCTGGGGCGGAGAAGAGTGGGTCATGACGGTATCGGACGTAAACCACCTAACGATGTTCACGATAATGATTTGCTCCACGGCCGCGCCCGCCACCTTGAACCTCAAGATGCTGATCTGAGAAAGCCATAGGCGGCTATCCCTCGCCCCTTCCCGAATGCAGGCGGTCTGCTTTCCTCTCCGTTCCAGACATTCCCGAAATTGGATCGATTCCGAGAACGCCCTCACCGTCTCACTGGCGGTTCCCTTTTGGGAAGGTTTGGGGGGCTGAAGGCCCGGTACTATCCGATACAACCGAACGGCTTCGCTCGACCATTTTCATCAACCGAAACCATCGTGAATAGAGCCGTGGCCGCATGTCGTCGTTCCCCGGATATTAAATCCTCGGCGCTAAGATCAACACTGATGCGCACGGAACTGCGCCCGGTCATCCGTACTTCGGCGGTTAGCTCGACCATCTCGCCCTTCTGGATAGGGGAACGGAAGTCGATCCGGTCAGATGCTGCCATAACCATTACCGCCCGGGCTTGGCGGGTTGAGGCAATGAATGCCGCCTTGCCCATCATGCGAAGTGCATCACCACCATAGAGGGTGCCGTAATGGTTGGTCTGGTTCGGGAAAATCATTTCGACCATTCGCAACGGCTGCACCGCATCATGCGGAACCATCTCACCCATCGGTGGCAGAGGGTCTTCGCTTCCGACTGCGACGAGCGTGAAACGGCCTCGCGTACACAGCCGTCGTTCGCCCGATACCGGTGCCTCCGCGATCAGTTCGACCTCGACGTCGAGCGACTTACGTCCAACCCGCACGACGCAACCTGTCACCTCGACCATATCGCCGATCCGGGCAGGCGCCGCGAAATCGATCTTTTCCGAAGAGGCGGTGACGAAGGCCGCGCGACCGTGGCGTGAGGCCGCCAGGAAGGCGACCTTGTCCATATGCGCCAGAGCCACACCACCGAACAGCGTGCCGTGGTGATTGGCGTCACCGGGGAAGACCATGTCGATCAGCTGAATAGGGGTGCTGTGGTGTTCCTGTGGCATCCTGGTCCTCAATCATTCGCGAGGGCATCCAGACGCCAGCGACCAACGGGAGAGGTACACCTCTTCCTACAGCACGCAGCGGCCAGACCGGGCACCCCGCCGGTGGTCGTTATGGCGTCGAAGGCAGGTATCCTGGCTCGCGGGTCATCGTCGAAATCCCGGCCTTCCCAGCGCGGAAGCGCCAGTGGCACACGAGGGAATTTCTACTCGCCGCTTACAGTTGCGGGGGCAGCATCGGAATCGAACCGATTTCCCGTCTTAGCCTTCGGCCAATCGGCGAAGGAACCTTGACCTCACTGAGGTCGCAGGAAACGGCCCTTTACGTCAAGGCCAAGTGGCTTCGCGGACTGAGAACGGCATGGTGGGCGTAGCCGTACCACCGTCCGCCATGCTTCCACTCATGCCGCCTCATCAACATATAAAGATATCTTTATATGTTTGTTGACAATGATCGCTCGCTCGTGTCGAACGGCCACGTCGAGGTTCCCCATTCCAGGCATGGCGATGGGGCTAAGACGGGAAGCCGGTGGTGTCCTTCGGGTCAGATTCCGGCGCTGCCCCCGCAACTGTAAGCGGCGAGTGGCGGCTCCATTTCGTGTCACTGGGTTCTCGCAAGGAGCCTGGGAAGGCCGGAGCCACTGCGTTGACCCGTAAGCCAGGATACCTGCCTTCGACGCCATAACGTTCCTCGGACGGGGGTTCCTCCGGTGGATCGCGCTTGATGCGACGGTCCGTGGCTTGCCGCCATCCGGGCCTGTTCACGCCTTGCGCGCTTTCGCCTGACCTCCCGCCCGCATAGCCAGGGTGAGTCATGACGAATAGCGGGTTCATATTCTCGATCAGCAGTATCCCGTTCGACGAGGATTATCGTCCGGCCGACAACACGCGCATCACCACCAATTTTGCCAATCTCGCGCGCGGAGACAGCCGACAGGAGAATCTGCGCAACACGCTGGTGATGATCGACCATCGGTTCAACGCGCTGATGCACTGGGATAATCCCAGGGGTGATCGCTACACGCTTGAGCTGAAGATCGTCTCGGCCGCGCTCACGCTCGGGGATGGTGCCGACGACGAAGCCTTCCCGCTGATCGAGATTCTGCACACGACCGTGACCGACCGGATCAGCGGAGAGCGATCCGACGGCATGATCGGCAACAACTTCTCGTCCTATGTACGTGACTACGATTTCAGCGTCGTCCTGCCTGACCACCTGAAGGCTGGGGGTGGCGGTGCGCCAGAGGGGTTCGGCGATCTGCACGGCAACTTGTTCAAGCACTTCCTTGGCTCGAGCGCCTACCGTGACAATTTCCGCAAGCCCCCGGTTATCTGCCTCAGCGTGTCGAGCAAGGAGGTGTATCACCGGACCGCCAACGTGCATCCGATCCTCGGCGTCGAGTACCGGAACGACAAGTTTTCCTCGACCGATCAGTATTTCGCCAAGATGGGTATGAAGGTGCGCTACTTCATGCCGCCACACAGCGTCGCGCCGTTCGCCGTCTATCACACCGGCGATCTTGTCAGCGACTACACCAACCTTGAACTTGCCAGCACCATCGCAACGATGGAGACGTTCCAGAAAATCTATCGTCCTGAAATCTACAATGCGAACTCGGTCGCGGCGGAGCATTATCAGCCGAGCCTGAAGTATCAGGACTATTCGCTGACTCGCATCGTCTACGATCGCGAGGAACGTGGTTGCCTCGCTGTCGAGCAGGGCAAATTCGCCGAAGAGCATTTCATCAAGCCGCACAGTGCCGCGCTTCGGCGCTGGTCCGCGACCTGCGGCCTCTGATCCCCACGACACGAAGGTATTTGCATCATGACGACATTGTTGCCGACGACGACCGCGGGTAGCCTGCCCAAGCCTTCCTGGCTCGCCCAGCCCGAGACCTTGTGGTCGCCCTGGAAGCTGGAGGGCGACGAGCTGGTCGCTGGCAAGCAGGACGCGCTCCGCCTCGCGGTCAAGGACCAACGGCAGGCGGGTATCGACATCCTCGGTGACGGCGAGCAGACCCGCCAGCACTTCGTCACGACCTTCATCGAGCATCTCGACGGTGTCGATTTCGAGAAGCGCGAGACGGTGCGCATCCGCAACCGCTACGACGCCAGCGTGCCGACGGTCGTCGGCGCCGTATCGCGCCCGAAATCGGTCTTCGTCGACGACGCCCGTTTCCTGCGCGCGCAGACCGATCAGCCGATCAAGTGGACGCTGCCGGGGCCGATGACGATGATCGATACCCTCTACGACGCGCATTACCGGAGCCGCGAGAAGCTGGCATGGGAGTTCGCCCGCATCCTCAACGAGGAAGCCCGCGAGCTGCAGGCGGTCGGCGTCGACATCATCCAGTTCGACGAACCCGCCTTCAACGTGTTTTTCAACGAGGCGAACGACTGGGGCATCGCTGCCCTGGAGCGCGCGGCCGAAGGGATGACGGCTGAGACCGCCGTCCACATCTGCTATGGCTATGGCATCAAGGCTAACACCGACTGGAAGAAGACGCTCGGCTCCGAATGGCGCCAGTACGAGGAAACCTTCCCCAACCTGCAAAGGTCGAAGATCGATATCATCTCGCTCGAATGCCAGAACTCGCGCGTGCCGATGGACCTGATCGAGCTCGTCCGCGGCAAGAAGGTGATGGTCGGCGCGATAGACGTCGCGACCGACACGATCGAGACGCCGGAGCAGGTTGCCGAAACATTGCGCAATGCGCTGCGCTTCGTCGATGCCGACAAGCTCTTGCCCGCCACCAACTGCGGGATGGCGCCGCTGTCGCGCGACGTCGCTCGGGGCAAGCTCCAGGCGCTGAGTGCCGGCGCGGAAATTGTGCGGCGAGAGATACTCGGCTGATCACGGCGGTGTTGCATCGCCAGCGCGGAACGGGTCCCAGGCTGGCGATGCCCTCGGCCAGGTCAGAAATTGACCCTGGTACCCAGACGCAAGGTTCGTGGTTCGACCACACGACTCAACCGGCCATCCGTTGGCCCTGAAGCGTCAAACGAGGGAATATAGGATTCGTAAAAATAGGCGATGTCCTTGTCACGGCTGTCGAGAATGTTGAGCACCTCGCCATACACCTCGAACCGGCCGATTTTGCGGGCCGCCCGGACGTTGACGACGGTGC
>Ga0308164_10005189_pt1 | contig 10666 bp, 9 predicted proteins | sample PhyTR2_FD_201031 | JGI IMG/M metagenome (GOLD analysis project Ga0308164, IMG submission 201031) | Phyllosphere microbial communities from UC Gill Tract Community Farm, Albany, California, United States - DLSLT.R2 | ecosystem: Host-associated > Plants > Phyllosphere > Unclassified | place: USA... | reverse complement strand
TTCAGCAATACGCGTGCCAAGGAGATGGTTTAATTGGTGCGAAAATCGATCAAAAACAAAGTTATTCCACCGATTATGCAAACGGAATTTGCATTTTTAATGGATATTGCAAATAAACTTTCGTTTCGGCCGATGCGACGCCCGTTCGCATGGTGTGCAGGGACAGGCCTCGGTGCGTGGACTTTATTCTGCGAAAGCACACTCTGTTTTTCACGCCCGTTCGGTGCCGGATGCGCAGGTCGACGCGCGCGGATGGCAGGGCGGGAGAGTGCCGGCCGGGTCGCCTGATGCGGCGCACCATCCTGGGCCTGGCCTGCACCCGATTGGTTATCGCCAGGACAAGCCCCGCACTGCAACGGCGGCTGAGAGGGGGAACGAAATTGTCGGCAGTTACAAGCCCTGTGCGATTGATCTAGATCAAAGGAAGCGAGCCCTACAGCCGTAGTCTGCTTCGTGTTGCTGACCTCCGAACGTCGAACGATACGACGTCGTGGGGTTAACACAACCGTGGCCGCGGCAGGTCGCTGCGGCATAGCAAGCATTCCCGATCACCACTATCCACATAAAGCGAGCCAATCATGTATCCATTTCCACCGGCACTGAACCCCGCCCTGCGCACCCACGTCGATGCCCAGACCGCCTACATGAACGACATCTCCAAATCGATCTTCCGCGCCTTCCAGCAGATGATCGACCTGAACATCCAGCTGACCCAGACCATGCTCGAAGAAACCGCCATGATCGGCAAGCAGGTCGTGAGCGCCGACCGCCAGTCGGAGCTGCTGAGCGCCGCCACCTCCCGCGCCCAGCCGGCCAGCGACAAGCTGCGCGCCTACCAGCAGCACATCGTGCGGGTGGCGGCCGATACCCAGGTCGACCTGGCGCGCGTGACCGAGCAGCACGGGCAGACCACCGCCCGCACGGCGCGCGCGCTGGCCGATGAAGTGGCGCGCGACGCCACCGAGCAGACCGAACGCGGTATGCGGGCCCAGCAGGAAACCATGCGCCAGTTCAGCGATCCGTTCATGCGCGCCGACGGGTCGCCGTCCGGCACCCAGATGGGCAGCACGATCCATGCGCCGATGGGCGCCGACAGCAGCGCGGCGATGCCGTCGGCCACGCAGGGCGACAAGGCAGGCCAGCCGACGCGTAGCGCGGCCGCGCATTGAGTCCGGTCAGGCAGCGCTGAACGGCACGCGCTGCAGGCTTGATGCAACGCACCAATCCGGCCCGGACTGCACCGGATTGGCTATGCGTGGACCGGCTGCCGCACCGCAACAGGCGGCGTCCGCGCCGGGGTGCCGGCACCGTCGCCTGCCGTGGGCGTCATGCCGTCCTTGTCGAGCCAGTAGCTGAACTGGCCGAAGCTGGGCACGCTGCCGGGTTCGCGTTCGCGGTAGAACTCGTCCAGCATCTGGCGGTAGGCGCCGCGCCGCGAAAAGGCGGGGTGGGTGACGCGGTAGCGCGCGACGGCACTGCGGAAGGTGGCGCGGGTAGCGGCGTCGATGTTCAGCCCGGGCGGCTGGCCCGCCTTGCGCGGCCGGCCGCGCTTGACGCCTTCGTTGGCGCCGCGCGTCTTGCCGCGCGCGCCCGAGTTGCCGTAGTCGGGCAGCAGGGCGTCGATGGTCTGGCCGCGCTCCCAGAAACGGCGCAGGTAGCGCAGCACGCTGGGGCGCGACATGCCGTGCGCCGCGGCGCACTGCGCCACCAGCGCGGCGCGGGCGCGCGCGTCGTACAGCGCCGGCCCGGCGGCCTGCAGGCTGCACACGATGGCCCAGGCCCTGGCCTGCAGGTCGCGGTGCTTCTGCGGCAGCAGGGCGGGCGGCGGCGGCGCCGCATACGGGTCCTGCAGCAGCAGGCGCGCGTCGCCGGCCAGCACCGCGTCGCTCAGCGCCTGCAGCGCGGTGTCCTGCGGCTGCCCGTGGGCGCGGCCGAGCGCATAGATCCAGGCCCGTCCATGCGCCTGGTCGATCCACAGGATACGGATCGCGCCTTGAGGTGCAGCATACTGAATCACATCGTTCGGCAGAAACATGACGGCTCCCTCATGAGTTCAGGTAATTGAGCGCATGCAATTATCGAGCCAGCGACATGACTTCCCGCCGATGCAAGCCCGGCACCCTTAGTTCAGATCAAAGGTCGATAGGCTTCTGCCCGTAGTCTGTGAGCTTCCTGCCGCAGGCCGTATGCGGCGCTGCAGCGTAACCTGCGGCGAATCTTGCAGCGCCGCCGATACAGCAACTCAACCATCAACCTAGCGAGGAAAGACCCATGTTTCCGTACCCACAATCCGTGAACCCGGCAGTCCGTACCCACGTCGACGCCCAGACCGCCTTCATGAACGACATGTCGAAGTCAATTTTCCGCACCTTCCAGCAAATGATCGACCTGAACATCCAGCTGACCCAGACCCTGCTCGAAGAAAGCACCCTGGCCAGCAAGCAGGTGCTGAGCGTGGACCGCCAGTCCGACCTTCTGAGCGCCGCCACCGCCCGTGCCCAGCCCACCGGCGACAAGCTGCGCGCCTACCAGCAGCACATCACCCGCCTGGCCGCCGATGCCCAGGTGGAAATGGCCCGCGTGACCGAGCAGCACGTGCAGAACACCAGCCGCACCGCACGCGCACTGGCCGATGAAGTGGCGCGCGACGCCACCGAGCAGACCGAACGCGGCCTGCGCGCCCAGCAGGAAACCGTGCGCCAGTATGCCGATCCCTTCGCTGCCCAGGCCGGGCGCGCCGATGGCGCGGCCCAGGCTACCCGTGGCGACAGCGGCAGCGACAGCGTTTACGGCGATGGCGGCCGTCAATCGATCCAGCCGGGCCAGACCCAGGGCGGGGTGCAGGGCCAGCGCGGTGCGACCTCGCACTGACGGCTGGCAACAGGGCGGCGGCGCGGCGGACCGGCGGCGGACGGCCGTCGACAGCCGCTGAGCGGCCGCCGCTCAGCGCTGCTGCAGCAAGGCTTGCTGGACGGCGTCGCGGTACTGGCGGCTGCACGGCACGCACGCGCCGCCGCGCAGGACCAGGTCGCAATCGCCCTTGTCGCGCGGCAGCACCCGCACGATCCAGTCCGTCTGCACGGCGGCGCGCCGGTGGCAGCGCACGAAGCCGGGGCCGAGGCGCGGCAACAGGCCGGCCAGGGTCTGGCGCAGCAGCGGGCTGCCGTCCGCGGTGTGCAGGACCACGTAGTTGTCGGCGGTTTCGATCCAGCCGATGTCGGCGACCCGCAGCACGCGCGTTCCGCCGCGTTCCGTCACCAGCAGCCGGCGCAAGGGGTGCGCGGGAAGATGCGGCAGCGTCCCGGGCGGCTGGCCTGCCTGGCCGGTGCCGGACGGCGATGTTGCCGGCGTTGCCGCCGATGCAAGCGCCACCGTCCGCTCCTGCATCCGCGTGTGCAGGCGCGCGACCGCCTTCGCCAGGCGCGCGCCGTCGAAGGGCTTGAGCAGGTAATCGATGGCGCCGGCGTCGAAAGCCGCGATCGCGTACTGGTCCCAGGCGGTGACGAACACCAGCAGCGGCGCCGGCTCGGGCAGCGATGCGGCCAGTTCCATGCCGGACAGTTCGGGCATGGCGATGTCGAGGAACACGGCGTCCGGCCGGTCCGCCTCGATCCGCGCCAGGGCCGCGATGCCGTCGGCGGCTTCGTCGATGGCGGCGATGCCCGGTTGCAGTGCCAGCAGGCGGCGCAGCTTGTCGCGCGCGGGGCGCTCGTCGTCGACGATCAGGATGCGCATGGCAGCCGGATTTCCGCACGCACGCCGCCGCCGGCGCGCGCGCACAAGGACAGTGCCGCGCCGTCGCCGTACAGCCCGGCGAGGCGCTCGCGCAGGTTGGCCAGGCCGATGCCGGGGCTGCTGTCGTTGGTGCTGCCGGCGTCATGCCCGCTTCCGGTGCCGGGCCCGCTGCCGGCGCCAAAGCTGTCGTCGCCAAGGTCGTCGCCGCCCAGGCTGCCGGCATCGTCTTCCACGCTCAGCACCAGCGCACCCTGCGCGCGCACCGCCGCCACGGCGATGCGGGTCAGGCCGCGCCGCCGTTCCACCGTGTGCTTGAACACGTTCTCGATCAGCGGCTGCAGGCTCAGCACGGGTACCGGCGCCGCCAGCAGCGCATCGTCGACCTGCCAGGCGATGGCCACGCGGCCGGCGAAGCGCTCGGCCATCACGCCGGCGTAGGCGCGCGCCAGGCGCAGCTCGGCGGCGAGCGGCGCCTGCTGGCGCTGGCCCAGGTCGAGGGTGGCGCGCAGCACGTCGGCCAGGCGGGTGAGGGTGGCGTCGGCCCGGTCGACGTCGCTATGCATCAGCGACGAGATCGTGTTGAGCGCATTGAACAGGAAGTGCGGCTGCATCTGCTGCGCCAGGTGCTGCAGCTGGGCCTGGCGCAGCAGCGCATTCGCCTGTTCGGCGTGCAGCTTCTGTTCCAGCAGCGCGCGGTAGGATTGGACGCCGAAGCGGATCGCCGTCAGCAGGCCGGCGAAGATCGAGATCTTGATCGATTCGTACAGGAACAGGCGCGGCAGCGGGTCGTGATGGTAGGTCTCGTCCATCAGCGCGTACACGCCGTGGCGGATGCCGAAGGCCAGCGGCACGAACGCGATCCAGTACAGCGGCAGCCAGCGCGCCTGGCGCGCGAACCAGCGGCGCGGGCTGCCCAGCACGCCGGCGTCGGCGCGCGAAAAGCGCAGCTGCACCAGGACCAGCAGGGTGCATACCAGCGCCGACGAGGATTCCCACAGGATCGGTTTCCACAAGGCCGCGCCGGGCTCGTTGCGCATGAAATCCTGTACCGCGACGACCACCTGCAAGCTCCAGAACAGGAGCCAGGCGAGGATGAACACGAGATGGCGGCGCGGGGTCGGCATGCGGCGATATTGATGCATCCTTGCAAGCTTGTCAAAATCACAGCCTGGCTCTGCGGCATCGCAGTCCGCGCGACAGCGCCGGCCGCGCACGGCTACAATCACCCTAATCGTGAGCCAAAAAACAACTTCTTGAGACAACACTATCGACCTTCATTGCCGCGGGTGTCCTGGCTGGCCTGTACCGCCATCGCCGGCTGCGCGCTGCTGGGGTGGGTGTCCGGCATCGGCCGACTGACCTCGGTGTTTCCCGGGTTCCCGACCATGGTGCCCATCACCGCGCTGCTGACCTTGTGTGCCTGCGCCGCCCTGTGGCGCCTGGATGCGGCCGGCGCGACGGTCGCCGCTGAGGTCGCCCCTGCAGCGCCTCCGAGGGCCCTGGCGGCGGCGGGCCTGCTGACGGCAGCCGCGCTGGCAATCCTGCTGGCGCACTTGGCCGGGTGGGCGCCGCCGCCCTTCGTCCTGCGCGCCCATGGCCTGCCGCTGGGCGTGTGGGGCGTGTCCTCGCCGATCACCGCCTTCATGTTCGGCGCGCTGGGCGCCGCGCTGCTGGCCCTGGGCCGTCCGCGCGGCGTACCTTACGGCCAGGCGCTGGCGCTCGGCGTGCTGCTGCTTGCGCTGCTGACGCTGGCCGGCTACGTGTTCCACGACACCTTTCTCTATCAGCTGTTGCCGGGCAAGGGCACCTCGATCCTGACCGTCATGGCGCTGATCCTGCTGGCCACCGGCCTGCTGGGATTGCGCCCCACCGAAGGCATCCTGGTGGCGCTGGCCGGCCCCGATCCCGGCGCCAGGGCCGCGCGCCGGCTGCTGCTGTCGACGCTGACCATGCCGCTGCTGCTGGGCTTGGCGGTCGCGGTCTTGCTGCGGTCGGAGACGATCGACGTCGGCACCGCGATCGCCTTGCTGGTCTGGGGCATGGTGGTGCTGTTCACCGCCGTCGTGTGGCGCGCCGCGCTGATGCAGTACTGGATCGAGGCGGCGCGCCGCCGGGCCGAGCTGGAACGCGAGGCGGCGCTGGCATCGCTGCGCGAAGCCGACGCCAACAAGGACGATTTTCTGGCGCTGCTGGCGCACGAACTGCGCAACCCGCTGGCGCCGATCCGCGCCGCCGCCGAGCTCCTGCGCCTGCCGGGCGCCGGCAATCCGGCCCAGCTGCGGCGCACCGGCGAGATCATCGGCCGCCAGGTCGACCACATGGTGCATCTGGTCGACGACCTGCTCGACGTCTCGCGCGTGCGCCGCGGCCTGCTCACGCTGGAAAAGGTGCCGGTCGACCTGCACACGGCCGTGTGCGACGCGGTCGAACAGCTCAAGCCGCAGGCCGCGCGCCGCCGCCAGCAGCTGCGGGTCGACCTGGGCGCGGCCCGCCCGCTGGTACGGGGCGACCACAAGCGCCTGGTGCAGGTCATGGCCAACCTGATCGGCAACGCCTCGAAGTACACGCCCGAGGGCGGGACCATCCGTGTCGCGATGCGCCCCGGTCCCGATGCGGTCGAGATCAGCGTGGAGGACGACGGCATCGGCATCGATCCGCTGCTGCTGCCGCAGGTGTTCGATTCCTTCAGCCAGGGCACGCGCACCGCGGGGCGCGCCGACGGCGGCCTGGGACTGGGGCTGGCGCTGGTGCGGCACCTGCTGGCGCTGCACGAAGGGCAGGTCGAGGCGCACAGCGCGGGCCCGGGGCAGGGCAGCAGATTCGTGGTGACGCTGCCGCGGCTGGGTTGACGCCGCGCTCCGGCCATGCGCCGGCGCTCAATCCTCGATCTCGTCGTCTCCCGGCCTGCGCCCGCGCCCGCGGTCCAGCCCCGCCTGCATGCCGTCCACCTCGCGCATGAACTGGTCGATGCCCTGGTCCGGGCTGACCCGCAGCGCCGGCGGCAGCAGCACCCACATATACAGTTCGTCGGAAAAGCGCCCGCTGCGCTGCACGTTGCCGACCAGGATCAGGCCCGAGCCCAGCAGCGCCATCGCGGCGCAGATCCAGCGGTAGCGGATCCGGTGCGGCGGGCGGATCGTGCACAGGTGGAAGTAGATGACGCCGGCCAGCAGCAGCGTCGCCGCGTGCGAGGCGTAATGGGTGAAGGCTTCGCGCGAAAAGGCGTAGGCCAGCACGCTGGCCAGCAGCGCGGTCAGGCTCAGCGCCAGCAGGCCGCAGCCGACCACGAACAAGTGCCGCCCGAGGCGCGCGTGGCGCCCGAACAGGCGGTTGGCGAAGGCCCAGGCGCCGCTCCACAGCAGGGCCGCGCCCACGCCCCAGGCCAGCGCTTCGACATAGCGCACCAGTTCCATGGCCTGGATGTCGCTCAGCCAGCGCGCGAACAGGCTGGCCGCGCCCACCAGCAGCACGCCGGCGGCGCCGGGCAGCGTGCCTTCCCAGCGGTGCAGGGTGCGGTCGCGCAGTTCCGGCGCCACCGGGTAATCGGCGGGACGGATGCGCAGCGCGCTGTGGCCGATGCGCGCCACCGTGTCGCCGGACAGCGCCAGCACGGCGTGGCGCCGGCCGCGGTAGCTGATGCCGTTGCGCGAGCCGAGGTCGCGCAGCACCAGGCGCCCGTCCGCGTCCAGTTCGGCCACCGCGTGGGCGGCGGCGGCGTAATCGTCGTCGAGGATCACGTCGTTGCCGTAGCCGCGCCCGATGCGGATCGGCAGCGCCTCGACGCGCAGGCGCTGCAGCACCTCGCCGCTGCGCGCCAGGATCTCGACGAACCAGGGGCCGTTCATGGCGGCGCGCTCCGTCCCAGCGCCGACAGGAAGGCGCGCGTGGCGCGGGTGCCGTTGTCGTAGGAGACGCCGGCCAGGTCGAGGCGGCTCTGCAGGCTGGCGCGGGCGTCGTCGGTGCTGGCCGTGAGTAGGGTGAAGTTGTACAGGCCGGCGAACTTGCGGTAGGCGCGCACGCAGGTCACGGCGCGCAGCGGCAGCGTGGCGGTGTGCACGAACTGTTCGCTGCAGGCGGGCCGGGTCAGGCGGGTGTCGCGCGCGGTGTCGATGCGGCCGGTGCGGTCGACCCGGAAGCGGCTGCTGGCCAGGGCCGCGAACTGCAGCGGATGCAGGCTGGCCGAGCGCAGGTACTGGTGGGTCATCGACACGTGCCCGGTCTGCTGGGTGTCCGAGACGTAGATCGCCGCCTCCATCGCGCAGCTGACGGCGTCGACCGTGTACTCGGCTTCGGCGCGGAAATTGGAGCGCCCCCAGCAGCGCAGCTGCTGCGATTCGCGCACCGGCACCCGGTAGGGCCCCATCGACTTGATGGTGAGCGGCTCGGCCAGCAGGCGGTCGATCATGGCGCGCTGGTGCGCCAGCAGCTGCTGGGCGATCAGCGGGTTGAAGTTCTTCGGCGGGTGCGCCTGCTGCGCCACGCGCGCCAGCAAGTCCTGGGCGTAGTGCACCGGCACCAGGAAGCTGACCGATTCGCCGTCGCGCCGCTTGGAGACGTTGATGCCGGCCACCATGCCGGCCGCGGTCACGCTCGGCCCGCCGCTCATGCCCGAGTTGATCGGGCCGGTGAACATCAGCTGTTCGTAGAAGCTGCGCGTGATCACGCCGTTGTAGGCGCCTTCGGAGATGGCGAAGCCGAGGTCGAGCGGGTTGCCGAGCGCGTACAGGTACTGGCCCTGGGTCAGGCGCACCGGATGATCCGGCATGCGGAAGAAGCCGGTGCCGGTGCGGTCGACGCGCAGCACCGCCAGGTCGTGCAGCACGTCCACCGCCATCAGTTCGACCGGGCCGCCCTTGCCGTCGGTGTCGACGTATTCGCCGATGTAGACCGCGGGGTCGAGCGCCATCTGCGACACCACGTGGTAATTCGTCAGCACCAGGTTGCCGGTCCCGATCAGGAAGCCGGAACCGACGGTGGACTGGCTGCGCCCGTTCCTGAGCAGCATGCGGATCTGCAGCAGGTCGCCGCGGGCTGCGGCATACAACTGCTGGGCGGCGCCGGAGGGCGTGGGCAGGGCGGCGCTGTCGTCGGTTTCGCCGGGGCCGGGCGCGGGCAGGGTGGCCGCGGGTGGCGCGGCGGGCGGCGTCACCAGCGGCGGCTGGGCCGCCGGGCGTGCGCCCTCACGCTGGAGGACGGGCGCGGCAGCGGTCAGCGCGGCGCATGCGGCCGCGCACGAGGCAAGGAGACAGGCGCGAAGCCGGGAGGGACGCATTCCATCCTTTGCTGGCGAGAGGATCGACGATCATCTTGCCAGATTCGCAGGCGGAATGGGCCGGATGCTTTAGGCCGGACGCTTACAATTCGCCGTCGAGCGCCGGTTCGGCCGCCGGCGTCATCATGTGGCCCAGCTTGGCCTGCTTGGTGTCGAGGTAGCCGGTGTTAAAGGCATTCCGGTTGACCAGCAGCGGCACGCGGCCGGCGACGCCGATGCCGAGCTGTTCCAGCGCCGCGATCTTGCGCGGGTTGTTCGTCATCAGGCGCACCGATTCGATGCCGAACTGCGCCAGCATCGGCTTGACCAGCTCGTAGTTGCGGGCGTCGGCATGGAAGCCGAGCTGCAGGTTCGCCTCCACCGTGTCGGCGCCGGCTTCCTGCAGGCGGTAAGCGCGGATCTTGTTGACCAGGCCGATGCCGCGGCCTTCCTGGCGCAGGTACAGCAGGATGCCGCGGCCTTCGGCGGCAATCTTCTTCAGCGCGCCTTCGAGCTGGGCGCCGCAGTCGCAGCGCTGCGAGAACATCACGTCGCCGGTCAGGCATTCGGAATGGATGCGCGCCAGCGGCGGCGTGGCGTCCGGGTCGCCCAGGTCGCCGAGCACCATGGCCAGGTGTTCCTTGCCGGTCGTGTGCTCGACAAAGGCGTGCAGGGTGAACTGCGCCCACGGGGTCGGCAGGGTGCACGAGGTGACGTAGTCGAGGAGGGCGGCGTGGTCCGGGCGGGCGGCGTTGTCTTGCATGGCGGTGTTTCCTGAAACAATAAGGTCGTGCGATAGGAAGTAACCGGAGAGTTTAGCGGAAATCCGACAGTGCCGTGCGCCGCGGCTTTATTGTAGAAAGGATATTTACCTACAGCATCACTACTGTGCTACGCTGGCGCCTGCGTCCGTGCCGCGCAATTCCGTCAGATTCTCCATGCCAATCGTCCCGACCTTCCTCCGTCGCCTGCTGCCGCGCGCCCTGGGCGCCTGGATGGCGCTTGCCTTCACCCTGCTGTCCATCGTCTTCACCCTGGCGCTGACCGCCCTCATCGAGCACAAGGCCAACGAACAGGTCAAGAACGGCATCGGCCACGGCCTGGCCGACCGCGCCGCCCAGACGTCCGACAAGCTGGAGCGCGGCATGTTCGAACGCTACCGCGAAGTCGCCCTGATCGCCCAGCGCCACGACCTCGGTCCCGAGACGCCGCTGGCGCAGCGCCGCGCCACGCTGGAACGGGTGCAGTCGAGCTACGGCTATTACAGCTGGATCGGCCTGGCCGGCGCCGACGGCAAGGTGCAGGTGGCGGCCAAGGGCATGCTGGAAGGCGTCGACGTGTCGGCCCGGCCCTGGTTCAGCGAAGCGCTGCGCGGCATTCACGTCGGCGACGTGCACGACGCCCTGCTGCTGGCGAAGCTGCTGCCGCGCCAGGCCGAACCGTGGCGCTTCGTCGACATCGCCTTTCCCTTCCTCGACGCCGACGGCAATACCGTCGGCGTGCTGGGCGCCCACCTGTCCTGGCAATGGGCGCGTGACGTCGAGCGCTCGGTGATGGCGAACATCAGCAGCCGGCGCCGGGTCGATGCCCTGATCGTGGACGCCACCGGCACCGTCCTGCTGGGACCGCCCGAGACGACGGGCCGGCGCCTGTCCCTGTCCAGTCTCGACCTGGCGCGCG
>Ga0308164_10005187_pt1 | contig 10670 bp, 7 predicted proteins | sample PhyTR2_FD_201031 | JGI IMG/M metagenome (GOLD analysis project Ga0308164, IMG submission 201031) | Phyllosphere microbial communities from UC Gill Tract Community Farm, Albany, California, United States - DLSLT.R2 | ecosystem: Host-associated > Plants > Phyllosphere > Unclassified | place: USA... | reverse complement strand
CGGTGAGCGGCTGGATGGCCTGGTCGGTGACCACGTGGATGGCGCGGTTGGCGCCCATGGCCAGGCCGTTGCGCAGGTGGGCCTGGGCATCGGCCGGTGCGATCGTGGCGACCACGACCTCGGTGGCGATGCCCTTGTCGCGCAGGCGCAGCGCTTCTTCCAGCGCGATTTCGTCAAAGGGGTTGGGCGACAGCTTGACGCCGTCGGTGACCACGCCGGAACCGTCCGGCTTGACCTGAATGCGGACGTTGTAGTCCACCACGCGCTTGTACGCGACGAGGATTTTCATCTGGTGCGGAATCCTTGAATAACGGGGGAACGTCCGGCGCTGGAGACAGCAACCGGTTCGGGGGTGGGACCCGGATTCTAACTGGCCGGAGGCAACCATGCGAATGCGTATGGTGATGCTGCGGTGCCGCACGAAACGTGACGCAGTCAGCGCTGTTCACCTGCTGCAGGCAGTCGTGAAGACGGCTGCACTGTATCCTGTGGCGCTGAATTGGACGCCAGCTGGCGCCTCCCATGCACACATAACAGGAGAACAGGTAGTGCCCACATGGCTTGTCACCGGCGGAGCCGGATTCATTGGCGGTAACTTTGTCCTCGAAGCGGTCGCCAAGGGCGTGCGGGTAATCAACCTGGATGCGCTGACCTACGCGGGCAACCTGAAAACCCTGGCCCCGCTGGAGGGCAACCCGGACCACGTGTTCGTGCACGGCGACATCGGTGACCATTCGCTGGTGGCCCGCCTGCTGGCCGAACACCAGCCCGATGCGGTGGTGAACTTCGCCGCCGAAAGCCATGTCGACCGTTCCATCGACGGCCCCGGCGCGTTCATCCAGACCAACGTGGTCGGCACCCTGGCCCTGCTGGAATCGGTGCGCGACTACTGGAAGGCGCTGCCGGCCGACAAGGGCGCCGCGTTCCGCTTCCTGCACGTGTCCACCGACGAGGTGTACGGCACGCTGGGCGAGACCGGCAAGTTCAGCGAAACCACCCCGTTCGCGCCCAACTCGCCGTACTCGGCGTCCAAGGCCGCCTCGGACCACCTGGTGCGCGCGTTCCACCACACCTACGGGCTGCCGGTGCTGACCACCAACTGCTCCAACAACTACGGTCCGTACCACTTCCCCGAAAAGCTGATCCCGCTGGTGATCGCCAAGGCGCTGGCCGGCGAGCCGCTGCCGGTGTACGGCGATGGCAAGCAGGTGCGCGACTGGCTGTTCGTGTCCGACCACTGCGAGGCGATCCGCACCGTGCTGGCCAAGGGCCAGGTTGGCGAGACCTACAACGTGGGTGGCAACTCGGAGAAGGAAAACATCGAAGTGGTGCATGCGATCTGCGCGCTGCTCGATGCCCGCCGCCCGCGCGAGGACGGCCAGCCGCGCAGCAGCCAGATCACCTATGTCGCCGACCGTCCGGGCCATGATCGCCGCTATGCGATCGACGCCAGCAAGTTGAAGGACCAGCTGGGCTGGGAGCCGAAGTACACCTTCGACCAGGGCATCGGCTTCACTGTCGACTGGTACCTGGACAACCAGGAATGGGTGAACGGCGTGCTTGACGGCAGCTACCGCCTGCAGCGCATCGGCACCGCCGCCTGAGTGGCGGCCATCCACAGACAGAGGACCACCGCATGACTCAACGCAAGGGCATCATCCTGGCGGGCGGCTCGGGCACGCGCCTGTACCCGATCACCAAAGGCGTCAGCAAGCAGCTGCTGCCGGTCTACGACAAGCCGATGATCTACTACCCGCTCAGCGTGCTGATGCTGGCGGGCATCCGCGATGTACTGATCATCAACACCCCGCACGAGCAGGCGCTGTTCCAGGCGCTGCTGGGCGATGGTTCGCAGTGGGGCATGAACATCCAGTACGCCGTGCAGCCGAGCCCGGACGGGTTGGCGCAGGCCTACCTGATTGGCCGCGACTTCGTCGACGGCAAGCCGAGCTGCCTGGTGCTGGGCGACAACATCTTCCACGGCCATGGCCTGCGCGAAGTGCTGCGCAACGCCGACCAGCGCGACACCGGCGCCACCGTGTTCGGCTACTGGGTCAACGATCCGGAACGCTACGGCGTGGCCGAGTTCGACAAGGCCGGCAAGGTCATCGACCTGGTTGAAAAGCCCGAGAAGCCGCGTTCGAACTACGCCGTGACCGGCCTGTACTTCTACGACGGCAATGCCAGCCACCACGCCGCCGAACTGAAGCCCTCGCCGCGTGGCGAGCTGGAAATCACCGACCTCAACCAGCGTTACCTGCGCGAGGGCAACCTGCACCTGGAAGCGCTGGGCCGCGGGTATGCGTGGCTGGACACCGGCACCCACCAGTCGCTGCTGGAAGCGTCCAACTTCATCGAGACCATCCAGACCCGCCAGGGCCTGCAGGTGTGCTGCCCGGAAGAAATCGCGTTCGGCCAGGGCTGGATCAGCGCCGAGCAGCTGGAAGCACTGGCCGCGCCACTGATCAAGAACGGCTACGGCCAATACCTGCACACGCTGGCGGTACGAGGAGTTGTTCCGTGAAAATCATTGAAACCAAACTGCCCGGTTGCGTGGTGATCGAACCGGCGGTGTTCGGCGACGAGCGCGGCTTCTTCTTCGAGACCTGGAACGCCGAGCGTTTCGGTCAGCACGGCCTGCCCACGAAGTTCGTGCAGAGCAACGTCTCCACCTCGGCCAAGGGCGTGCTGCGTGGCCTGCATTACCAGTGGCCGCGGCCGCAGGGCAAGCTGGTCAGCGTGCTCGAAGGCGAGGTCTATGACGTGGCCGTGGACATCCGCCGTGGCTCGCCGACGTTCGGCCAGTGGGAGGCGGTGGTCCTGAGCGCGGAGAACAAGAAGCAGTTCTGGATTCCGGAAGGCTTCGCCCATGGTTTTGCCGTACTCAGCGAGCGTGCGGTCTTCAGCTACCTGTGCACCGAGGTGTACCTGAAGGACTTCGACGCCGGCGTACGCTGGAACGATGCCGACGTTGCGGTGGACTGGCCGATCAGCGGCCCGACCCTGTCGGCCAAGGACGAAGCGGCCCCGTTCCTGAAGGACATCGCCGAAGACCGCCTGCCGGTGTTCCAGCCGTGACCGTGCTGCTGTTCGGTGGCAATGGCCAGCTGGGCCAGGAACTGCGGCGCGCGCTGGCGCCGCTGGGCGAGGTGGTGGCGACCACCCGCAGTGGCTCGCTGCCCGACGGCAGCGCCTGCGAAGTGGCCGACTTCAACGCGCCCGCGTCGTTGACCGCGCTGCTCGACCGGGTTCGCCCCGACGTGGTGGTCAACGCCGCGGCATACACCGCGGTGGACCGCGCCGAGGACGACCGCGACGCGGCCTGGCGGGCCAATGCCGAAGCCCCGGGCGTGATCGCGCGCTGGTGCGCGGCGGCGGGCGTGCCGATGGTGCATTACTCCACCGACTACGTCTTCGACGGCCAGGGCACCCGCCCGTACCGCGAAGAGGACACCACCGCACCGCTGGGTGCCTACGGCGGCAGCAAGCTGGACGGCGAGCTGGCGATCCGCGCCGCCGGTGGACGTCACCTGATCTTCCGCACTGCATGGGTATACGCCTCGCACAGCGCCAACTTCCTGCGCACCATGCTGCGTGTGGGTGCCGAGCGTGATGTGCTGCGCGTGGTGGCCGACCAGATCGGCACGCCGACCCCGGCGGCGCTGATCGCCGATGTCACCGCCCAGGCACTGCAGCATCCCGGCGGCCTGTCCGGTACGTGGCACCTGACCGCCAACGGGGAAACCAGCTGGCACGGGTTTGCCGAGGCGATCTTCGCCGAGGCCGTTGCGGCCGGGAAACTGGCGCGCGCGCCGAAGGTGGAAGCGATCACCACTGCCGAGTACCCGACCCCGGCCAAGCGCCCGGCCTATTCGGGCCTGGACGTGTCCAAGCTGGAGGCGGACTTCGGCATCGCGCTGCCCAGCTGGCAGGACGGTTTGAAGCGCGTCATCGCCGAGCTGTAACGGCGGGCATCGCGCGATCCAAAAAAAACCCGGCCTTGGCCGGGTTTTTTCTTGCCTGCGGCGTGCCGGTCAGGCGCGGCCGTAGGTGTCTTCGAAGCGCACGATGTCGTCCTCGCCCAGGTAACTGCCCGACTGCACTTCAATCAGTTCCAGCGGCAGCTTGCCCGGGTTCTTCAGCCGGTGGGTGACACCCAGCGGAATATAGGTACTCTGGTTTTCGGTCAGCAGCAGCACGTCATCGCCACGGGTGACTTCGGCCGTGCCGCTGACCACGATCCAGTGCTCGGCACGGTGGTGGTGCATCTGCAGGCTGAGCGTTGCCCCCGGCTTGACGGTGATGCGCTTGACCTGGAAACGCTCACCGTGGTCGATCGAATCATAGGCGCCCCACGGGCGGTACACCTTGCGATGCCATGTCGCCTCGGGACGACCGGCAGCCTTGAGCCGGGACACCACCTGCTTGATCTCCTGCATGCGGTCGCTGCGCCCGACCATGACCGCATCATCGGTCTCCACCACGATCACATCATCCAGCCCGACCAGCGCGATCAAACGCTCGCCGTAGGCATAGGTATTGTGGCAATCGATCGCGATGACATCGCCGTGGTGGGCGTTGCCATCGGCATCCTGCGCCGATACGTCGCGCAGCGCCGTCCACGAGCCGACATCGTTCCAGCCGGCATCCAGCGCCACCACCACCGCATCGGCGGTCTTTTCCATCACCGCATAGTCGATCGAGTCCGATGGCACCGCCGTGAACGCGTCCTTGTCCAGGCGGGTGAAGTCCGCATCGCGGCGCGCCTGCTGCCAGGCCGTGCGGCTGGCGGCCAGCATGGCCGGGTTGAACCGTTCCAGCTCGGCCAGGTAGCGCGAGGCCTTGAACAGGAACATGCCGCTGTTCCAGAAGTACTCGCCCGACTGCACATACTGCTGGGCGGTATCGGCGTCGGGCTTTTCGACGAAGCGATCCACCGGGCGCACGTCGCCTGCGGCACCGGCCTTGATGTAGCCATAGCCGGTTTCCGGGCCGGTCGGCACGATGCCGAAGGTGACCAGCTTGCCCGCCTCGGCTGCCGGCATGGCACGCAACACCGCCGCGCGGAAGGCCTCCTCGTCGGCGATCACATGATCGGAGGGAAGCACCAGCAGCACGGCATCATCGCCGTCACGCGTGGCTTCCAGTGCGGCCACGGCAATGGCAGGCGCGGTATTTCGACCCACCGGTTCGAGCAGGATCGCTTGGGGTTGCACACCCAACTGCTGCAGTTGTTCGGCGGCGACGAAACGATGTTCCTCGTTGGCCACCACCAGCGGCGCACGGCCGGCGATGGGCGCAACGCGCTGCCAGGTGGCCTGCAGCATGGTCTGCTCGCCCGCCAGCGCAAGGAACTGCTTGGGGTAGGCTTCGCGCGACAGCGGCCACAGCCGGGTGCCGGAACCACCGGACAGGATGACGGGAAGAAGATCGTTCATCGGGGCAGGCCTCAGGATGCCGTGAGCAGCTGGGAAATCTCGTCGGTGCGCTGCTGCAGCAGGGCGGCATCACCACGGGTTTCAACATTCAGGCGCAACAGCGGCTCGGTGTTGGAGCTGCGCAGGTTGAAACGCCAGGCGCCGAAGTCGGCGCTGATGCCATCGGTATGGTCCAGTGCCGGCGACTGCGCGGCGTAGTGGTCCATCACCCGCGCGACGGCCGCCTTGGCATCGGTGACCTTGAAGTTGATCTCGCCGCTGCACGGGAACTTGGCCATGCGCGCCTCGACCAGGTCGGCCAGCGAGCGGCCGGACTCGGACACCAGTGCGCCGATCAGCAGCCACGGAATCATGCCGGAGTCGGCGTAGGCGAACTCGCGGAAGTAGTGGTGCGCGCTCATTTCGCCGCCGTAGACGGCGTTCTCGCTGCGCATCTTTTCCTTGATGAAGGCATGCCCGCTCTTGCACAGCACGGGCTGGCCGCCGGCGGCTTCCACCATTTCCACCGTGTTCCAGGTCAGGCGCGGATCGTGCACGATCTTGCCGCCGGGCTGGCGCGCCAGGATCGCCTGCGCCAGCAGGCCCACCAGGTAGTAGCCCTCGATGAAGCGGCCGGTGTGGTCGAAGAAGAAGCAGCGATCGAAGTCGCCGTCCCAGGCAATGCCGAAGTCCGCACCATGCTCGCGCACGGCCTGCGCGGTCAGTTCGCGGTTTTCCGGCAGCAGCGGGTTGGGGATGCCGTTGGGGAAGCTGCCATCGGGTTCGTGGCAGATGCGGATGAACTCGAACGGCAGGTGCGGGGCCAGCAGGTCCACGATGGTACCGGCGCCGCCGTTGCCGGCATTGACCACCAGCTTCAGCGGCTTGAGCGGGGCACGGTCGACGTAGCTGAGCAGGTGCTCGATGTAGGCGCCCTTGTCCGGGTGCGACTGCAGCCCACCGGTGGCGGCGACCGGCGCGGCGGTATCGGCTTCCACGGCATCGGAGATCGCCAGCAGGCCGGTGTCCGAACTGATCGGGCGAGCCTGCTCCTTGACCAGCTTCATGCCGTTGTAATCCATCGGATTGTGGCTGGCGGTCACCATCACACCGCCAGCGGCGTTGAGGTGGTCGACCTGGAAATAGACTTCCTCGGTGCCACACAGGCCGATGTCCAGCACGTCGCGGCCGGCGCCACGCAGGCCGGCGGTGAGTGCGTCCTGCAGGGCGGCGCTGGTCAGGCGCACGTCGTAGCCCACCACGACGGTACCGGGGGCAAGTTGATCGGCCAGGGCCACGCCGATGCGGCGGGCCAGGTCTTCGTTCAGCTCATCGGGAACGCGGCCGCGGATATCGTAGGCCTTGAAGGCGGGGAGGGTCATCGATCAGCTCCTTGGTGTGCTCAGCCTTGTAGTGTAATCCCAGCCATGTATGGGAATCGTTTTCAGGCGTTTCCGGCCGTACGCTTGCCTTTGGTCTGTTTGGGCGCCACTCCCGGCAGCGGCGCGAGCAGGGCCTCCAGGTCGGCAGCGTTGAAGCGTGCTCCACTGCTGCTGCCGCTCTCCAGGATCGATTCGGCCAGCGCCGCCTTGCGCTGCTGCAGCTCTGCGATCCGCTCCTCGATGCTGCCGGCGGCGATCAGCTTGTAGACGAACACCGGCTGCTGCTGGCCGATGCGGTGGGCACGGTCGGTGGCCTGGTTTTCCGCCGCCGGGTTCCACCAGGGGTCGAAGTGGATGACGGTGTCTGCGGCGGTCAGGTTCAGGCCGACGCCACCAGCCTTCAGGCTGATCAGGAACACCGGCACCTGCCCCTGCATGAACTGCTGCACGGGGGTGGCGCGGTCGAGGGTATCGCCGGTCAGTTGCACATAGGCCAAGCCAAGTTCGTCCAGGGTCTGTCCGATCAGTGCCAGCATGCTGGTGAATTGCGAGAACAGCAGGATGCGGCGGCCTTCCTCGACCAGCTCAGGCAGCATGTCGCGCAGCAGCTCGAGTTTGGCCGAGCCAGCGCTGCGTTTGCCCGTTTCGCCGGGTAGCAGACGCGGATCGCAACAGACTTGGCGCAGCTTCAGCAGGGCGTCCAGCACTACAATGTGGCTCTTGGCCAGGCCGCTGTTGGCGATGGCATCGCGTATCTTCTTTTCCATTGCCGCGCGCACGGTTTCGTAGAGGTCGCGTTGCCCGCCCTCCAGTACCACCGTGCGGGTGATCAGGGTCTTTTCCGGTAGTTCGGTGGCCACCTGGTCCTTGCGCCGACGCAGCATGAAGGGACGCAGGCGTTTTGCCAGCAATTGTGCGCGCTGGCGGTCTGTGCCGCGTTCGATGGGGGTGCGCCAATGTTGGTTGAACTGCTTCTGGCTGCCGAGCAGGCCGGGCAGCAGGAAATCGAACTGCGCCCACAGCTCGCCCAGATGGTTTTCCAGCGGGGTGCCGGTCAGGCACAGGCGATGGCGCGCCTGCAGCGTTCGCAGGGTGACGGCCGCGCGTGATTTCGGATTCTTCACGTGCTGCGCTTCATCCAGGATCAGCAGGTGATAGCGGCGCGCCTGCAGCGCTTCTTCGTCGCGCCACAGCAGGGGGTAGGTGGTCAGCACCAGGTCGTGCTCGGCAATCTGCGCGAACAAGGCCTCGCGCCCGTTGCCGTGCAGCGTCAGCACGCGCAGGTCGGGCGCGAAACGGGCGGCTTCGCTCTGCCAGTTATGCAGCAACGAGGTGGGCAGCACCACCAGTGCAGGCTGGTCCAGCCGGCCACTTTCTTTTTCCAGCAGCACGTGGGCCAAGGTCTGCAGGGTCTTGCCCAGGCCCATGTCGTCGGCCAGGACACCACCCAGGTTCTGTTGCCGCAGGTACTGCAGCCATGCCAGTCCCTCCTGCTGATAGGGGCGCAGGGTGGCGTTGAGCCCGGCCGGCGGCTGCACCGCGGCCAGGGCCGGGGCGTCCAGCAGCCGCTGCACCAGCGCACGGGTATCTTCGCGCCCCTTGAACTGCAGGCGGGCGTCGTCCTGCAGGCCGCGCAGGCGACCACGGTCCTGGGCGGAAACGCGCAGCGGCTCGCCGCGCGGCCCGAACAGGTCGGCCAGCAGGGCGATCACCGGCTTCAGCCGTCCGGCGCGGAACACCAGCCGGGTGTTGTCGCTGGCCGACAACAGGATGTTCTCATCGTCATCGATGGCATCGAGCTGCCCGCGCATCCAGCGCGGGTCGGTCTGCAGCATCTGCTGCAGCAGCGGCGCCAGTGGCTCGCTGCGCTGGTTCACTTGGATGTCCAGTGCCAGGTCGAACCAGCCTCCCTGTTTCGCATCGGGCTGCAGCTCCAGGTTTATGTCTTCCACCAAGGTGATGCGGTGGCGGAAATCATCGTCGGGCTCGATCCTCCAGCCCAGCGCCTGCAGCCGCGGCGCGTCGTCGAGCAGGAAACCGGTCCAGTCGAAGCTGCGCAGTTCAAAGGGCGGCCCGGCCCCTTCCAGCGCCGCACGCGGCTGGCGGTCACGGTGTAGCTGCGCGGTGCGCAGTTCGCCTTCGCGGCGTGCTTCCTCGGCCAGGTCGCGTGGCAGCAGGCACAGTTTGCCGTTGTCATCGTGGGCGAACGGCGTGGGGTCATCCAGCAGGCGGATGTGGTCGTCGTATTCGAAAGCAACCGTGGCCATGTCGACCCACTGCGAGGCATCGCGGCGGCCCAGCCATGGCGGGCGATATTCCAGGCTGTGCAGGCGCAGGACCGGCGTCATCGCGGTGATGGCCAGCAGGGGCAGGGCGTCGCCGCCACCGGGCCGCGGCAACGCCGGGTGGATCTGCTGCAGCAACTGGGCGACCACGGGTTCCTCGATGGGCAGCAGCGGTGGCAGGCCCAGGAACGCGTCCGCGTCCTGTGCGGCCACCTCCAGCAGCACGCGGCCGACCTCGCCGGTTACCGGATCCAGGTAGCACGCCGAACCGCCCAGCACGACTCCTTCGGCGCCATCTTCAACCTGCAGCGTGGGGGTGGGCAGAGGCGTGCCGCATTGTTCAACCAGTGTCCATGCCAGTGTGCCCCGGCGCGGCGCACCACTGCGGGCGGCCACGCGTTCGGCGCTGCGCTGGCCGCATACCGAGGCCCGGCCGCTGGCCACAACGACATCCAGCAAGGCGTCGAGGTCGAGTTGTGATTCCTTCAGCCGGTTGTGCTGCAGCAGCCACAGCTGGGCCAGGATCGCGGCATCGGTCTGGGTGAGGTAGCTGGCTGGTTCCAGGAACACGTCCGGAGTGATGTCCAGCAGCTTGTTGGAGCGAATCGTGCCGTCAGCGGTCTGCTCGGTGCGACGGGTGAGGATGGCGGGCCGATAGTGGCGGGTCGATAGATCGAAGGCGATACCGCGGGATTGCCGCATGGCCACGGTTGCATGGCTGGCCTGCCAGCGTGACAGTTCGGCGAGCAGCTGCGGGCGCGGCCCCCCGGCAAGGGCAGCCGTGCTGAGCGCGCCCCCCGACATCTCCACCTCTTCGGGGGCTACCAGCGCGGTGATCAGCACCGCCCCCACATGCTTGCAGTTGTAGCCCACCGGGCAGCTGCAATCCCCCTTCAGGCGGCTACGCGCGGTGCGGGTACTGGCGCGCACGTCGATCGACACATGGTAGGGCTGCTTGGCCGTGCCATTTACATCAGCGGTCAGCAGATCGCCCTGCTGTTGCAGGTTGCGTACGCCGGACAGGCAACGCTCGCACTTCTCCAGCGTCCGTGCGTCGAGCCAGCGGAACAGATCTTTTGTAGTGAAGGTGATGGCCATGGGCTCCGCTTCAGGGGACATGTGGTGCCGCGCGCTGCCGGCATGGGGGCGTCGGCACATTCTACTGGCGGAGCGCTATCGGCGCCGGCCCTGCTGCGACCATGCTGCGGCGCATCCCAGACTATTGCCGGTGTCCGGCTAGAATGCGTACAACCATACCGTGAAGGTCAATACAGCAATGCAGCAATCCACTTTCAACGGCAAGCGCTTTTCCTCTGCGTCGGAAGCACTGCACGGCGTGGTTGCCGATGGCCAGACGCTGGCGGTGGGCGGTTTCGGCCTGTGCGGCATCCCCGAGGCGCTGATCGCCGCGCTGCGCGACAGCGCGGTCAAGGGCCTGACCGTGATCTCCAACAATGCCGGCGTGGATGGCTTCGGCCTGGGCCAGCTGCTGGAAACCCGCCAGATCCAGAAGATGATTTCGTCCTACATGGGCGAGAACAAGGAATTCGAACGGCAGTTCCTGGCCGGTGAGCTGGAGCTGGAGT
>Ga0308164_10005185_pt1 | contig 10674 bp, 7 predicted proteins | sample PhyTR2_FD_201031 | JGI IMG/M metagenome (GOLD analysis project Ga0308164, IMG submission 201031) | Phyllosphere microbial communities from UC Gill Tract Community Farm, Albany, California, United States - DLSLT.R2 | ecosystem: Host-associated > Plants > Phyllosphere > Unclassified | place: USA... | reverse complement strand
TCGTGGTTGTCCAGCGTCATCCAGACCAACGTGCCGGGCCTGTACTATCCGCCAGCTGAGGTGTTTACCGAGCGCTATTCGGGGTACGGCGAAGCCATAAAGGTTTTGAAGCCACGCGCCGTGCTTGGGCCTGACTGTCACAAGCTGTTCGTCTTCGCAGGCCAACGCGAGCGCATGGTCACGGCACCGTCATCCTGCGCCCTGGATCTGACGAAACTTGAAAACCTGGTCGGAACCGATTTCGGCAACGTCACCGAAGATCAATATGTCCACCTGAGCCAGGCACAGCTCGACGCCACCGCATTCATCATGGCACCAGGCACCTACCAAGTGGGTAGCTCCGGTAACGGCACGCCCGTGATAGGCGAAGGCTGGTTCGCGATCGAACCATGGGGTCGCTGGTCCAGTGCCGATGCGACATTGGTCCTGCCATGCAACCGCGCACAGCCCTACGCCGGTAAAGAAAGCATCGATCTGGTACTGCAGGTCGAAAAATTCGCAGATCAGCCTGTCAAGATACGCCAGGGTGAAAATATTCTGTTCGATGGCCCTGTGCCTGCCGATAACTCGATTCCTATCACAGTGAAAGTCGATAGCTGCAAAACATCGATGCTGACACTGAATCTGCATGTTGAAGACGCTAAGTCCGCACTTGAACGAGGGGTGTCGGAGGATCCGAGGACGCTGGGGGTAGGGTTGCGGGGGGTGGAGGTGTTGAGGTAGACAATACTACGGCCCGGCCCTAAGGTCGGGCATTTTTGAAGTGGTGTATCAATGGATTAGTGTGTTTGAGGTGAAAAAAAAGTCAGCGCGCTATAAAACCTACCAGACTCAAGGTGGCAGGCTGCGTTGTGAGCCTGGTTATTGTCTTATCGCAATACTCTTTGGTTCAGTATCATTCGTCTATGCACTTGTGGGCATTAGGCGAGATCAGAAGGTGTAAGAAAGTGGGAATCGATTGCTCTGCGAATTAGATTCTTTGCATTTCTCGAGGGAGTCTTCCCCTTCGCTTGAAATTTCTTGTAGGTGGTTATAAATATCTCTTTCTGGTCTGATAGGAATAGGGCCTCTAAATATTTATCATCAAGGTCGATCTCTATGATGCTGTTGTCGGCGAAATCTGAATACAATTTGAAAATACTGTCAAGTCGTCTAGACTCCAGGCAATAACTTACGAAAGCCATAACAGTCATCCTGGCTTTGGCTTTGTCAATGGTTAAGCCAGATCTCTTACGCCACTGTATAACATCAATAGATTTTTCAAAAAGTTTAGAGGCTGACTCATGTCGTCCACGACTTTGAGAATTTAGAGCAGCATACATCCATGTTATGCCTGACTTACCGCGTACGCTTCGATATGCGCCTAGCAAGCTGGGATAATCACTATTTGACTCGATAAGTGCCAAGATGAATTTTGAGAGTATTCCGGACTCGTTGAGAACAGCAAATACTTCATGTCCTGAAAATGGTAGATGTATGGACTTAGCGTGCTTTACGTGATCAAGTATGATTTGGGCATGCGCATTGTCCTGCTCATGATACTTGTCATACAGAATTGCAGTGTTCAAAGGGAAAGCTTTCTCGTAAAGCCAATCATCAGAAATGTGATCGATTTTGTCCCAGAACTGCGAAAAGCGTTTATCGAATTTTTTGACTTGTGACCGTTTAAAACGGCTTGCGGAGAAATAGATATAACGCTGGACGCTTCGAGATAGTTGGCATATTTTAGAACACCATAGCCACCCATGCTTACGCCGTATAGAACAATTCTTTCAAATTTTGCTATGTAGCACTTTAATATCTTGAGTGTGCTTTCGATATATTCGTATTGATACCAGTGATTCCATTTGGGAATAACATAAATAGCGCTTATCTCGTTGGATTCAAAAAATTTTACGCCGAATCCATCATCCTTCCCCATGCTCCGATTTTCATCAATCAGCGGTGAAAATGAAATTACGAGTGTTTTTTTGTTGTGATAGCGGCTGGAGAGCACTACATGCTCATCGTTGTAATATAGTTCCATGCTTTTCTCTACAGATGCTACGTTCAAAGACCCTACCGGACCGATCAGTGACCTTTGATTTGAGATCGGTCACTAAGAGGCTGACTCCGTTGAGGTTCTGGATCACTGTAGGTTCCGTTTGCTTGCTTGGAGGGCGCTACGTGCTCCATCTCTCCAACCACCCATCGCTTGCCTAACAAGTTATTTTCTTTGCTTTTTTTCTGAATGATGCATACGGAGTTGCTGAAAGACACGGAATGAATCAATGCCAGCTCGTCATCGCTCAACTCTTGAGCATTGAACTGCTCAAGAAGATCCCGCCTGTTGCCAGGCATACCCCAATGCTCAAAATTGACTATGTCGACAAGTTTTTTCAAGAATGAGATAGCTGAGATTTTTGTAGTTAAGCCACCTTCAAATCTTGCCCAATAGCTACAGTGCAGGTCTTCAATGACATATGTTCCATTCTCTGCCAAAAGTGGGAATAGGGTGCTGAACGTATGGATGATGTCAGAGCTGACGTGAGAGCCATCATCAATAATGATATCGAACTTGGAGGTATGCCTGCTGATTGCCGCAAGGGTTTTGGAGTCGTTAATGTCTCCGGGAACAAAACGTATCGCATCATGAGAGAAATCTATATTTTTGCACGCGGGGTTTACGTCACACCCCACTATGCAGCGAGCTGTTCTAAAATACTTTGCCCAAATTTCGAGAGAGCCTCCATTTTGAACTCCGATCTCGAGCAGGTTTATGTTTTTTTGTTTGTACGGATTGAATACGGCATCATATTTCGTTAAATAGGACTCCCATTTGTCCGAAACTAATCCTTTGTGATTTTCGTATAGCTCTTCCAGCGTATTAGATGGTTGCATGTAAGGCCTTAGATATTAGAGGTGTGTACTGCCTGTATCAGGTGGCTTGGCTGTATTTCTCCCCCAGGTTATGGCCTGAAGGAGAAAGCGAGCGCCCGCACTAAGAGTAGAGAAATATCCGCTGAGCCGCATTGGCGGGCGCTTTCTCAGTGATAACATTCGATATCTGACGATCGAAGTTTTCGGAGCTAAACGGCTTTAGCTTTCCAGTGATAGGAGAGGTAAACTCAAGCTTCAACAGATCCTCAGGCGATCTGAAGGAAGCAGTGTGAGTCATTGATTCTGAGATAGCTGATAGACCTTCACTCCAAAAAACCGCGGTAGGGATTTTGTGCAGCTCGAAATCTAGCAGGCATGTTGATATGGTCGTAATTCCGGCTGCCGCGTGTTCGATGACGTCTTCAGTAGTATCCATCGAATGGAAGTAAATATCTTTATCATAACCGTACCTGAAAATATTGGGCGGTTTTGCACCCAGCATATTATTTAGCAGATTCATCTGGCCCAGCTCAGCCGAGTGGTGACACCAAATAAATAGTTCAGTAGGCTTGGATCGCGCATATTCAAAGATTGCTTGGGCGAGAACTCGCTGATCATCAAAGCCATACATATACCAATTGGTGTTTGTGGTTATGACGGTATAAGTAGGCACCTCAACATCATTCATCTTTCGTATCCGCTCTTGTCGGTATCGAGGATAGCCTACTGGATCGTTATCAAACCAGCTGATCTGAAAGTTGGCAAACGTTGGTATTGGATAGCCGCCGCCATGGGTATTAGACGCTGTATTTACGAACTGCGAGTCATCGCTAAAGTTGAATCCCCACTGATAGAGTCCGTGCGGTACTTCTATAATTGGGATATTGCATGCAATGCATGCTTTTATGATGGCGGTAAATTTCTCGTTCAAAACTGGGCTAATGTGCCCGACAGTTGTTATGGCTGCGCTAAAAATGCTGGTTAGCATGATGACCGACTTGTAGTCCGAAGTCATTTTCACATTGGCAGGTAAAGTGTAGTCCGTCTGGAAATTGTATTCTTTGTGCACATTGTTTATATAAATCAGAAACTCAAATTTTGATTTTAATGCGGACAGTGCTGCTAGTTCTGCTTGTGAAAGATTGTTCGTGACGAAAAGGATCTTTTGGGAGGAAGAGTGAGTCGCTGGGATAGTCGCTTTGATTAACATATGAGTTCAATCCTGAACGGTAAACTTTTGTAGGACGTCAGATCTTGCCGCAAGCGCCACATTCTTTAGGATAACAGGATTTTTTATAATGTATTTGATCTGCTCGTACCAATCTGACTGTTTTGAACATAGCCAGCCGTTTGTACCATTGATGATTACATCTCTAAATTCTGCAAGCGGACTCGCTATGATCGGAACAGCTTGCGACCCGCATTCGATGTACTTAATGTTTGATTTGGCATTGTTGAATATTGTGTCCTCCAGCGGCGCCAGTGCAAGGTCGTGTTGAGAAATTACATCATACATTTCCTTAAGCGAAACTCTCGGAATTATTTTGATGTGGTCATTGTAAAGGGCTAGAGGACCTTGAGTGCCGCCGGTGTTGCCTAGATATGTTATCTCAAATTCATTTGGAAATTCTTGTGCCAGCTTAATTAAAGCACCATGCACTATCGAGTAGTCTTTCTTGTGCGTTGCTGTGCCTGATAGATAGAGTAGTTTGATTCTACGTTTGCCAAGCGTCGATAGCCTATCCCACGATAGGTCTTCACGGGCGACCATGGATCTCATGATTCTGTTTTTCACTATCTTTATCGGTTTTCCGAGATTTGCGAGCGCCTTTGCTATTTCCGGGGTGCTGCAGTGAAATGCATCTGCATACAAAAGAAAAGCCGATTTGTTGATTAAACTTTTTCGGGCGGCTTCGACGCTTGTACCGTCGGAAGAACGGACGTGGCCCAAATACTCAGCGTGTTCAGGAAGCAGTAAATCATCGTAGTCGAGTATTACCTTGACGCCGATATTCTTTGCCAGCTCTATCAGATAAAATGCAGTCTCGGTTCGTTCTGGTCGTGAAAAGATTAGTTCTTTGCAGTTGAATAGTGCGCGTACCAGCTTAAGGATTTCCGTTTTACCACTGTAGACCAGATTCTTTTTGTAATCCAAAGACTGGAATAGGCAGCGATAAATAAATGAGCCGTCGCGAAGCTCTGCGCTGGATAAAAACAGCGTAGTTTGGTTGGTTATATTAAAACGCCTATTGTGATTCAATAGGCCAGGTCGACACAGCTCTCGAGATTCGGCATGTCCGTAGGTGAAGTAATGCTCTGCGGCATGCATTCCGCTGGATGATATATCCTTGTATTTCTCGGTGTATTTCGCTTCGTTGATTACACACTTGTATAGAAACTCTGGATCAATATCTGGCCGCTCGCGCAAAAGTTGGTTTAGGAATCTCTGGTTTGGATTCGTATCCGTTCGCATTGTGATTGGCGAATTTGATATCGGTTGCGAACTTTGAGCATCCGGAACAGCCGATATGTACTTTATGTCCGAAATAAAAACTGGTGAGGCTTCTATTCTACTAGCGCTTGATGACAGTTGAGCAGCGCCTTTCTTGTGTTTCTTAGTGGATTTCATGTTTTAGTATGCCCAGAATTAGTCAGTATTCGGTTCAAGAGTTGACATGTATGCGGTTTGAGCTGGCACGTATATGTTCGCAGTATTCATTAGTCGCATTTGGATTCGGTCATCTCTTCGCTGATGTGGGATAGCATCGTTGGCGCAGTAAGTAACAAAGCTTTATCAGCGTTCAACAAATTGCCGCTCCTCACAGCATGTGAGAGAGGAGGAAGTGCCAAGCCGCCATAAGGGCCTGTTAGGTAGTCATTGCTTAAAGACGGGTGGTAGGTAGGGTCCGATCCAAAGCTGTAGTTCCATCTATACGCAAAAGAAGACTGTTCTCGATCCGCTCTATTTCGCTTCGATGCGGTGGTGTCTTTTCCTCGACTCGCTGATTCAGCGTGAATAAGCTTTGCATTCGCAGTCCAAATCAATTTTAGTCCAGCTGCGTAGAGTCGTATGCATAGGTCTACGTCATTGAACGCAATTGGATAGACCCGTTCGTTCATTCCACCCTGCTTTAGGTAAGCTACTTTCTTCATCAACAAACATGCGCCTGTCACAGCCATTCGTTGGTGAGTCAATTGATTGATTCCTAGATACCCTGCATCGTGGTCTAGATTTTTATTACCTGCGTGCGCCGCAAGGCTATTCGTGCCAAGGACGACGCCGCCATGTTGGACCATCCCGTTCGGCCATAACAGTTTAGCTCCTACCGCGCCAACGTTTTGTCTGGACAGCTGGCAGACCATCTCTTTGAGCCAGGATTGAGCAAGAATTTCAATGTCGTTGTTGAGTAGGCAAATCAAATCACCTTTGGCGATTTCAGCTGCTCTGTTATTCACGGCAGGATAGTTGAAGGGGTACGGGTGCGGCAGTATAACTACACCTCTGGTTGCTAACTCCTTCAAATAAACCAGTGTCTCCGGATCAGTCGAATCATTATCAACAATAATGACCTCCATATTGGGATAGTCAGTCCCTGTCAATACACCTTCAACACAAATCCTCAGCAATTTGACTTGATCACGAGTAGGGATGATGATCGAGACTTTCGGTAATACGTCTGGCAAGGGCCAATGAGCTCTCAGCAAGCCAGGAAAACCGACTACAGGCTCCACGGTTGCTCCCGCAGCTAGCGAATCGACAAGCCATGCCATTGCAGCCTCGCGTGTCTCGCAACGTGAAGCATCTGCTGGTGTGGTCTCACGGCTTACGTGACGGTGATAAATCACTTTAGGTAAATGAGCAACGGTAAAATCTCTGTTTTCAGTGATCAAGGCCAAAGCGGCGAGCATGGTCTGCCAATTCACGGCAAGGCTATCTGAACCACGCTGGACCGCATCGACGGCCTGTTCGAGCATGAACTTCGCAAAAATCGCACCTGATGAAAATATGTCTGCACCGATAAACAGGTCTATGTCCCATATAGGCTTAAGCCATGGAGACATTCGTTCTCCAGCCGGCCCATCACAGTCGCAGTCTCCAAAAGCCCAAGCGGTTTCATTGTCCAACAAGGGAACCAAGTGGTCCAAAGCATGGGGCGCAAGCCTATCTCCGGAGCTCACCGGAACGATACTGTCACAGCCCTCTTTGAAAAGGCGTTGCAGGCCGGGAACTACGTCCAAGTGACTCACAATTTCGATAGCCGCAGCTGGATAGCGTTGTTGGCTGATGCTCAACTGCGAAACTGCATCCTTCTGCGTGTCACCCTCGCTGATAATCAACACGCCGCAGCTGAATTGCAGTTTTGGGTTCAGGGGCTCTGGCTTCTGAAAAACCTCAAACCATTCGGCATAATGATGAAAACCGGCGCTTTTCGGCAACAGCAGCTCCTGATGACGTGCGACTTGTGCGAGTAACTCCACTTGGGTTTTGTCACCAACGTTTGCTGCATTGTTGCGCAGAATAGCTTGAACTCCCTCTGGCCAGCAGCACAGCGTTATGGGGCTACCTGACAATGGCTGGCCTAGATCATTGTGTACGTCGAGCGTGTGCATCTGGCCATCGGCAAGCGTCCAAGGTAGATCGAGTTCGAATCCATGCTTGTTGCTGGCTTTGTAGGTCAGGGCGTGATGCAGCCGGTCAGCTGCAACCGTACCCACCACCTCCGTCCCCTTTCTCACAGTAACGGTCACTGTGCGATTCGGCTCAATGGCATCAAAGGCCCAGCCGCTGACTTTCAGTCCTCCGGTGTGCCACACCTGCGAGGCCGCTGGTGCCGGTTCGGATGACGAGGGCGAAGGCAGCTGGATTGTCCCGTCCAGCCATTGTTCCTGATTGGCGACGCGTGCTGAAATAGTCTTGGCGCCGGCGAGCCAGCTTTCACGAAGCTGCACGGCAAACCCATTGAAGTCATCGCTGGCAGATACGTTTGGGTGGTACTCACTGGCCTTCGCAAATGCCACACTGCTGCCGTCGATGTAGATCTCGATCACGAGGCGCATGCCAGGTTTGGCTGAGTTCAATGCCCACCCTTGAAGCACGTCGCCATATAGTCCGGTGATTTGTCCGCAAATCAGGCCGGTGGTGGTAGTCAGGTAGTTCATAGTTCTGTCAGGCTCGAAGCCGCTTTCCTTGATGTGTCCAGATGCGCAGAGGCATGGGAATAGGCTTCGCTAAAGCTGTCTTGATGCGGCATGTGCAGCGGCAACTTATACAGTGCAGCCATCCGCTGGCAATGAGCATCAGCAGCACAGTCTGGGCTCAAGCTGACCAGCTGCTCATAGCCACTTAACGCTGCGCATTGCGCATGATCGAGTCCGTTGAGGATGACCATGTCGCGTACCTTGCCAGTGGTACGCAGTGATCTTGCTGCGGGGGTATCGCCTTCTACGCAGAGGAAGTGCGTACCGGGATTATTTGAAAGCTTTCGTGCCAGATCGAGCCACTTGTGCAGTAAGTCCGGTCTCGAAAGATCGTCAGCAATGATCGCGCGCTGGTACAGGTTGTGGGTCATGCAGACAGCAGAGTCAATCGACCTCACGGCTTCAACCGAAACATCCAGGCTTAACGCTGTGAACAGCTGCTGCAATTCTCTAGGTACGTGCTCACGCTTCGACGTCAGTATCCGGTTTGCACCGTTGTCGATGAGGAGTGCAAGCGTATGGCACAGTGTCTCGTTGTCTCTTGGCAGGGTATAGTCGATCAAAGTTTTTAGTGGGTAAGTTGCTGCTTCAAGGGTGATTACTATGCCTGCATCACCCTGACGGTATCTGAGGGTAAGGGCTAGGTCGTTGCGGGACTCGTGCTGGTGATGAAGAGGTATGGAAGCACCAGCACGAGAGAATTCGCTTTTGGACCAATTCAACAGCTTGTCCAGACGGGCGCCTTGCAATGCATTGCGTGCGGGCTGCAGCGGGTCCCGTTTGCAAAACGCTTCATAATCGGCTTCGGCCCTCGGGAAACGCGTTCGCAAAATGGCGTTGTTGTAGGCCACTCGCAACATCTTTTCCTCTTTGAAAGAAACGCCCCCTTTATGGGCCACGAACACATGAGTTGCTCCCATATGACGCCAGCCTGATCGGCTTGCCCGGAGACACCAATCGGTTTCTTCGCCGTAGCCACGGCTAAGATGCACTTCGTCCAGGTAACCCACCGTATCCAGAGCGGCGCGCTTGATGTACAGGCAAAAACCGCACCCGGTTTCCAGTTCCACAGCTGCGCAGGCTATATCATGTGCCAGAGTGTCCAGCTCTGCCTGTTCCTCGGCAGAGGGCATCGGCGAGCTCACCCGGCTGACGGGAAAGCTCATCAGCTCGCCGTTGTTGGTGAACGGAGTTACCGAGGCGATATCGTTGGCGGCATAGGCGGTTTCGCGCAGGCGATCAAGCCAATTGCCGTGCACGCGAGTATCCGCGTTCAACCACACAACATCCTGGCAAGGGCTGAGTGCCATGGCGCGGTTCATGGTACGTATGAAGCCCAGATTCACCGGCTGTTGTACAAGTGTGATCTTGCCTTTGCTTGCCAGCACCTTGAGCGCCTTGCGCAGGGCGGCAACGGGCGTGGCGTCGTCCAGCACTACCAGGCGATGGGGTGTACAGTTGAGTTTGCGTGCAGCGATAGCGCTGTTGATGCACTCGAGAGTTTCTTCCAGACCGTCGTAGATCGGGATCAAAACGTCGACAGGGTGGGACTTGCCCACATCGGCGACGGCTGCCGGTGGGACGAAGGTAGGCATGGCCGACACTGGACTGCCCAACAGGGGCAGGCCCGCCGCAAACCTTACGGTCACTGCCAGCGTGGGATTCGGCACCTTGATGCGGATGCCGCCATGGGTGGCAGGCAGACCTGCTGAAGCCAGCAGAGAATGGGCCACGTTGGCTGTTACCGCCATCGTGTGGCCATTCGCTTCAAGTACGAGCCCGGCAGGTGCGTGCACGTTACGCAGATCGATGGCCCACCCCTGAATTTCCTTTTCCTCGGGTAGATAGCGCACTACGCCGACCGCACCTGAGCCATCGGTTTGTGCAGCGAGGATCTTGAGTACGAAATTGAGCTCGTTGGGCGCCGTGATGTCCGGCAAGTGAGCAAGTATCAGACGCCGGAGCTCAGCAGGGCTGGCTGACTGACTACGGGCTTGCCACAGCATCATTCGGAGGGAAGGATCGTGCGGAAGTTTTTGCCATACGGCCGCCAGGTAGCGGGCTGCCATGTCGGCCCGTCCCTGTGCCAGCATGCTGCGTCCCAACAGCGCGTGAACATCGGCGCGGTCGGGAAGGGCATGTGCGGCATTGCTCAGGAAAATAAAAGCCAGCTTGGGATCATCCGGCAGCGCGTCGATGCCTTTCCAGATCAAGGCTTCAGGACGGTATTCAGGCGTCTGTAGCGCGAGTTCGAGCATCGCGGCAGCGCGCTCGTGTTCCTGCGCTTCGCGGTGACGATGAAAGATGTCCATGAGCGTTTCTCGCCCACGGTCGAGGGTTATGGACATGGCTGGCGGATTCACTGAAAAATAAAAGAAGGGCGACCCGAAAGTCGCCCCTTTTTCGAATACCACCCGCCTTGCGGCGGGCAGCACTCAACTTGCTACGACTGGGCGGATTAGACCTGGCCGTGGATCACAATGACGTTGTCGATTGTGTTGGTAGCTTCTTCCGAACCGACGATGGCGATAGCGACGTCCGCCAGGGTGTGACCCTGAGCGATGTAGTCGATCCAGCCAGCCTTGCTTGCAGCGTCTTCGGTCGCGGAGCGGCCCA
>Ga0308164_10005181_pt1 | contig 10675 bp, 7 predicted proteins | sample PhyTR2_FD_201031 | JGI IMG/M metagenome (GOLD analysis project Ga0308164, IMG submission 201031) | Phyllosphere microbial communities from UC Gill Tract Community Farm, Albany, California, United States - DLSLT.R2 | ecosystem: Host-associated > Plants > Phyllosphere > Unclassified | place: USA... | reverse complement strand
CACCTCTTATTGCTTCGATATTTTGAATGGTTAAATCTGTTTTATAATACTGATCTACTGATGGATTAGTGTTAAAACCTGTTGGTAGTAATGGTAAACCGTCTTCCTGAATACCTAAGAAAATATAACCGCCTTGTTGAGGAAAACCACGTACCCAAACGTTGCCCGGACCATCGCCTCCGGTACTTTCTACGGTTAAACCGGGTATGGCTTTTAATAAATCTGTACTGTTTAGCGGTGCTCTGTTGGTAATATCCTTGTTACTAACTGATGTTAGCGCAACACTACTTTCTAATTTTTTCTTCGGATTACCTCCTGTAACCATTACACTTTCCAACTGAAGGTTATCTTCCGAAAGGCTGATGTTTAATGTTTCATCGGCATTTCCTGCAGATAAGTTAACCTCTTTAGAAATGAAACCAACATAGCGTACAACCAAAACACGGCTATCGGCTGTTAGGCCTTTTAACATGAAAGCGCCATTTATATCTGTTGTTGTACCGATGGCTTTACCTTTAACCGTTACCGAAACACCAGGAATCGGTTCGCCTTTACTGTCTGTCACTTTTCCTGTTACCGACCCGTCAAATAATGCGGTTGGTGCATATTCAGGTTGGTTAATCGGCAAAGTTGAATAAAGTAAAATCTGATCTTTAAAAATTCTGTAGCCTACATCGTAAGATTTTAAAGAGTTTTCCAGAAAGTATTTAAGTTTTTGGTTAACAATGTTTACGCTGATTTTTCTATCCGAGTTAATTAGTTTCGGACTGTAAACAAATTTTACGCTTGTTAAATTTTCTGCTTTTTCGATTATGCTTTTAATATCGAGGCGATCTGCTTTTATAGATATTTGTTTATTCAGGAAATCTTGAGCATCTGCGTCTTTAGCGAAAGCACCGCAGGTAAAAATTATAAGTACTAATATTTGATAGATTGAATTTCTCATTGCAAATTTCGCCAAAGAAATAAGTTGATTTTTTTTCATAAATTTGGTTATTGTTCATTAAATGATTGGATTTATTGGACATAGAAATACCATGAATACATTCTTATGTATTTAACTTGCCGGCAATGCCCCACATTGTCGGCTTTGTTTTTTAGAATATATTAAGGTTTACGAGCCGCAGTTTACGGACTGTTAGAGATAAAATTTTGCTTCATAATTTATATATTTTGGTTAGTTTTTAATGGAAACCAGAATGCTGGTTCCTGATATTGAATATTTACCTGAAATAGACCCGCAAATAAGGCTTAGTTGGTCATACAATCCTTTATTGGTTACATCGCCCGTAAATGTGTAATCCAATATTTGCTCATTGTCTGATTTAATTTCAATTCCGTAGGCTTTAGACAGGGTTTTGAAAATCTCTCTCAGGCGTTCTTCTTTAAAATTATAGCTGATGTTACTTGGCTCATTGTAGGCAACAGCGAGCGGAATCGGTTTTTCAACTAAAGTAGTTTTAATTTTATGAGCGGCAAATAAACCTTTTTGGTTTGGCGTTAGCAGAACAGGTTTTGCAATTTGAGCGCCGGGTAGCGTTATAATATCATTGCATGTATTTTCATTCACCTGAACTTTTCCGGTTCTAACAGCAACCTCAGCAGCAGTCTCATCTGATGTTTGCTTCACGAAAAAGCTCGTTCCCAACACGCGAACAACCAACTTATCGTTGTAAACGTAAAATGGTTTCTTCGGATTTTTTGTAATCGAAAAGAAAGCATCACCATTTAAATAAACCTTTCTATCGCTCTTTGCGAAAACCTTTGGGTAAATAATATTTGATTTTGGCTGTAATGTTACCTTGCTTTCATCATTTAATGAGATAACAATCGGTACGGAGGAAGTATTAGTTTTGGAAATTAAATTGAGGCCGCTATTTTGATTCATGAACGAACTTTCTGCGTGGCTGCTAAAAACATAAATACCTGAAATTATAAATGCAATTGTTATAGAAGCGGCAATGGCTGTTTTAATCCAAATTAATTTTAAAGTTCTTTGCTTTTTATTCGGCTTAGCGTTGTCTTTTAGTTTTAACCAAACATTATCTTTCATCTCTTCTAATTCAATCGAAGAAAGATTATTTACGTTTTTACTACCCAGTAAACCATACCATTGGTTTAGCCACAGTTTTTCACTTTCAGTACAATTACCTTCTTCATATCGGGTAAGCAAATCGAAAAACGATTGTTTGTTCATAAAGAAATATTTGGTTAATTATATACAAGTAACCCAAATGGGGGTATACCCTAAAGAAAAATGGAAAATATTTAATATTATCTATAAGCTGCTGATTTACAGGAAGAAAAAAACATAGAAATTTTTTAAATGTTCTTTGATGTGTTTCAGTGATCGGGTGATGTGATATTCCACAGCCTTTTCAGAAATATTCAATCCGCTGGAAATATCTTTGGTAGATTGATGCGAATAACGGCTTAGCCTGAATACTTCCTGCGTTTTTTCAGGGAGGGAGTTTAAACTTTTCTCAATAATCTCTGATAGATCTTTCAATCCCACAAGGCTCTCGGTATCTTCAGAATTTGCCCGGTAGGCAATTTGTTCGTATTCAATATACTTATTTGCAACAACCGCGGCCCTTATGTGGTTTATAATGCCAAACTTTAATGCGCCGAATAAATAATTTTTTACATCTTTTATATCTGCAGTTTCTCTTTTTTCCCAAAGGGATATAAAAATATTTTGAACCAATTCCTGAGCAATTACTTTATCGCTCGTTTTCTTGTAAGCCTGAGCAAGTAGTTCTTTACTGAAATTGAGGTAAATTTTCTCGTACGCGATCGCATCTCCTAACTTAAGGCGATTTACTAAATCTGTAAAATCTTCTTGCTGAAGAGCGTTCATAATATATTTGGCCTGCAAGTAAATGTAATAATTTATTTCATTTGACTTTTATAATAATAGCGTATTAATACTAGGAAAAAATTATTTCCGAAAATACTTTCATCGAGCAATCTAAAGCTAACCACTTAGTTTAAATATTTTACAGCCCTTTTATCTCATTTTTTTACCTTTGCTCAATCTCTAGAAAAAATATGCAGGAAAATATAGTTGTTTTAGGCTCTAATGGGCAGATAGGTACTGAGTTGGTAACCATGTTACGCAAAATATATGGTGATGATCATGTAGTCGCTTGCGATATTCGCAGGCCTGATTACGATATAAAAAATTCGGCTCCATTTGAGTTTGTTAACGTTCTTGATAAAGAAATGATTAAAGGTATTTTTCAGAAATACAAGCCAACGCAAGTTTACCTGCTCGCAGCTTTACTATCTGCAACCGGGGAGCAAAATCCAAAACTGGCCTGGGATTTAAATATGAACGGCTTACTTAATGTTTTAGATTTAGCTTTAGAATATAAAACTGCAAAAGTTTACTGGCCAAGTTCTATTGCAGTTTTCGGGCCGAATTCGCCCAAAGATAATACGCCGCAATATTGTACCATGGATCCGAATACCGTTTATGGAATTAGTAAATTAGCAGGCGAAAGATGGTGCGAATATTACCACCAAAAGTATGGTTTGGATGTGCGAAGCATTCGCTATCCCGGCTTAATAAGCTGGAAAGCAGCACCCGGCGGTGGAACGACGGATTATGCAATCCATATTTTCCATGATGCATTGAAAAAAGGAAGTTACCAAAGCTTTTTAAATGCCGGTTCCGAATTGCCCATGATGTACATGGACGACGCGATCCGCGGAACTATTGAATTAATGGACGCACCTGCAGACCAAATTTCGGTTAGAAGCAGTTATAACTTTGGTGGCGTAAGTTTTACCCCTGAAATTTTAGCAGCAGAAATCAGGAAACATATTCCCGATTTTAAATTAACTTACGGCGATAAAGATCCTCGTCAGCAAATTGCAGATAGTTGGCCGCGTTCTATAGATGACAGCGTTGCAAGAAATGACTGGAACTGGAAACCTGAGTTCGATTTATCGAAACTCACAATTGATATGTTAAATAATTTAAAAAAATAATATAAAGGTAGAGGGTAGGAGGAGTATGGCTTAAGGCCTGATCGCTCAAACCTCATATCTGATTACTACAAAAATGGGAAGAGCATTCGAATTCAGAAAAGAAAGAAAATTCAAACGTTGGTCTAAAATGGCCGTACAATTTACCAGAATTGGTAAAGATATTGTTATGGCGGTTAAAGAATCGGGCCCAAATCCTGATACTAACTCACGTTTACGTACGGCGATGCAAAATGCTAAAGCCGTAAATATGCCTAAAGATAGGGTAGAAGCGGCAATTAAGCGTGCATCTGACAAATCTTTAGCTAATTACGAAGAGATCGTTTATGAAGGTTATGCACCTCACGGAGTTGCTGTTTTAATCGAAACCGCAACTGATAATACAAACCGAACCGTGGCAAATGTTCGTAGTTATTTTAATAAAACCGATGGATCATTAGGTAAAACAGGCTCTTTGGATTTCGTTTTCAATCGTAAGTCAGTTTTCAGATTTGTACCTGCAGAAGGTTTGGATTTAGAGGAACTGGAATTCGAATTAATCGATGCAGGTTTAGAAGAATTGTACGTTGAAGCTGATGAAGAAGGAAATGATGTTGCGGTTGCACAAGGTGCTTTCGAAAACTTTGGCTCGCTGCAAAAGGCCTTAGAAGAAAAAGGCATTGAACTAAAGAGCTCTAAATTAGAGCGCATCGCTTTATCGCACCACGAAGTTACCGAAGAACAAGCCGCTGATGTGTTAAAATTGATTGACAAATTAGAGGAAGATGATGATGTTCAGGCCGTTTACCATAATATGGCTGAATAAGCTTTTTTTAACCTCGTAGGTTATTAAAACCTGCGAGGTTAAACTTTTCTAATCCTTCTTATGCCCAAACAACCATGGCAATAAGTCTGGTTCGGCAAAAGCCTTGTCCCAGCTATTATGATTTGCCTCAGGGTAAAGCGTAAACTTAACCTCATCGCCAACAGTTTTCAATCTTTCCGAAATTGCAATTGAGTAGGCAGGGTCAACGATATCATCTTTACCTCCATGGAATATCCAAAGCGGTACCGATTTATATTTTTTAATGTTGTTGGTGTTATCGCCGCCGCAGATTGAAATTGCCGCCGCAAATGTATTGCGTTTTCTTCTCAACAATTCTAAAGTGCCCATTGCACCCATCGATAAGCCGCCTACATAGGCTTGTTGCTTGTTAACATATGGCTTTTTCAAAAAATCTTTAACCATGCCAACCAAGGCGCTCATCGCTTTAGTCGGTTTGCCGCCCTCAACAAAACTAAAAGATCTTTTTCCTGCCTCATTAGGTCCAATGTTCACATTTGCCCAATAGTCATCTTTAGGGCATTGCGGAAAAACAACAATTGCAGGGAAGTCTTTTCTGATATCATCTCTCAAAAACAGCTTACCACCATGAACCAATTGGCTTTCATTATCATTGCCTCTTTCACCGCTCCCATGCAAAAAGAAAACAATAGGGTATTTAAGGGCAGGATTGAAGTTCTCGGGAAAAAGTATTCTGTAATTAATGGTGTCTTTGCCATTTATAAAATTCCCTTTATCGTATTTGTTGAGGTTTTGGGCCTTTAAAATGAATATAAAAGCCATCAGAAATAAAGTTAGAAATATTTTCTTCATATAACAAAATTAAAAAACCCCGGCTATTCTGCAATAGTCCGGGGCTAATCAACCAATATTAACTTTCTTATTTTAGTGTGAAGGATGCTTCTTTGACATCTCTTGAATTTGAGCCGATAAATACTTTGAAATCACCCGGCTCCGCAACAAATTTCAAATCAGAGTTATAGAACTTTAAATCTTGTTCTGCTATTGAAAAGGTAACATTCTTGGTTTCGCCTGCTTTAAAATATATTTTTTGGAAGCCTTTTAGTTCTTTAACTGGACGAGTAATACTCCCCACTAAATCCCTGATGTAAAGTTGTACAACTTCTTTACCGCCCACGCTACCGCTATTTGTAACAGCAATTGTTGCAGTAATGCTTCTGCCTTTTGTAAGCGTATTTGAACTCAATTTGACGTCGCCGTAATTGAAGGTTGTGTAACTCAGGCCGTAACCAAAAGGGTAAAGCGGCTCATTACTAACATCTAAGTAGTTGGAACGAAACTTCTCAAACCATTTGCCTTCTGCCAACGGGCGACCTGTATTTTTATGAGCATAGAAAATGGGCACCTGACCAACATTTTGCGGGAAAGTTGCGCTAAGTTTTCCTGAAGGATTTACATCACCAAACAGAACATCAGAAATTGCATTCCCGGCTTCACTTCCCGGAAACCAAACATTTAAAATTGCCGGAATATTTTCGTTTTCCCAGTTTAAAGCTAAGGGCCGGCCGGTGAATAGAACCAAAACAACCGGTTTTCCTGTTTGGGCAAGTGCCTTCAATAATTTTTTCTGTGTTTCAGGGATTTGAATGTCTGTAACGCTACTGCTTTCGCCTGTAAATTCCGAACCTTCACCTAAAACAGCAACCACAACATCCGATTTTTTAGCAACGTTAACAGCTTCTTTGATAAGCTCATCTTCCGTTCTTGAATCACGAGTGTAGGTATTGTTGTGGATGTTAACATAGCGATGCTCCATTACCGAATCTGCAAGGAAGTTAGCTCCGCGAGCAGTCAAAATCTTCGCATTTTCTCCTAAAGCATTTTTCATTCCTTGTAAAACAGTTACCGATTTGTCGAATAGCGCTGCAACGCTCCACGTACCATACATGTTTGCTGTGTTGTCTGCCAAAGGGCCAATTAAACCGATTGTTCCCGATTTCTTAAGCGGTAATACATTGCCTTGGTTTTTTAACAATACAAAACTTTCGGTAGCAATTTCCCTTGCCGCCTGACGATTTTGATGTGTAAAAACTTCAGTTTCCGCTCTTTTAATATCACAGAATTTGTATGGATTTTCGAATAAACCAAGCTTATATTTGGCTTGAAGAATTAACCGGCAAGCGCTGTTAATTTGTTCGATACTTACTTTTTTCTCGGCCAAAGATTTTTTTAAGGTACCAAGAAAGCCTTCTCCAACCATATCCATGTCTACACCAGCATTTAAAGCCAGTGCCGAAACAGTTTGTAAATCGCCCATACCATGCGCTATCATTTCTGGAATTCCTGTGTAATCCGTTACAACGAATCCTTTAAAACCCCATTGGTTGCGTAGAACTTCGGTCATTAACCACTTGCTTCCGGTGGCGGGGATCCCATCAACCTCATTAAATGATGCCATTATACTTGCCGCACCTGCATCTACAGCTGCCTTATATGGTGGAAGGTACTCATTGTACATACGAACTTTACTCATATCGGTCGTGTTATAATCGCGACCTGCCTCGGCAGCTCCGTACAGAGCGTAGTGTTTTACACAGGCTAAAATTTGATTGTTAGATTTTAAATCTCCCTGATAGCCTTTTACCATTGCCTTAGCAATTGCTGAACCTAAATAGGCATCTTCTCCGTTACCTTCGGATATGCGCCCCCAACGCGGATCTCGCGAGATATCTACCATTGGAGAGAAGGTCCAGTTTATCCCGCTGGCACTCGCTTCAACAGCTGCAATTCTGGCCGATTTTTCTACCGAATACATGTCCCACGTTGCACTCATTCCCAATGGGATGGGAAAAACCGTGTTGTAGCCATGGATAACATCCATACCGAAGAGCAAAGGAATTTTCATCCTACTTTCTTCTACGGCAACTTTTTGTACAGAAGCAATTTTTTCTACACCTTTTATGTTGAAGAGTCCGCCTACTTGTCCTGCTCTGATTTTCTTTCCAATGTCGCTGCTGTTAGCCTGCCCGGTCGTAATGTCGCCCGAGCTCGGTAAATTCAATTGACCGATTTTCTCATCGACCGTCATTTTCGCCATCAGATTGCTGATGAAAGTATTCATTTTTGCTTCTTCAGCGGAAACGGGCTTTTTTGTTTGAGCAGAAACATGTACCGCAAAAACAAGCATTAAACTAAATAGTATGTTCGCTTTTCTCATTATATAGTGTGTGTTATTCTTTTACTAATCAACTTCTTTTACTTCTGTCTTTTTCGATATTCCATTTTCGTTAATCGCTTCGATGCTGAAATAATATTTTTTCTTCAAATCCATTGCTTTAAACCAATATTCGTTCAAATCATGAATCATGATGCAGTTGTAAAGTTTATCAGGTGCGGTGCCGTAATATAGATTGTATGCAAAAGCATTATCTACGGGTTGCCATTTTATATAGGCACTGCGTTTATCTTTTTCAGTTCTCAAAACAATCAGGTTTTTAACAGCATCAGGTTTTGAACCATTACCATTTCCAAAAATCCGTAAACCGCTGATGGCAAATTTTCCTGTAGGCATATGGATATTAACCATTTTTATAAACCTTGTTTTAACCGGTTTTTCTAACTCAATATAATCATGAGGAACATCAGTTTTGTTCATGCTTTTATCAACAAGTGTTGTCCATTTCTTTCCGTCAGATGATGATAAAATTTTGTACTGATGATAGATTCCAACCTGTTTGCCGATAAATTCTGCATCCTGATCTGCATAATTAATTTGGATGGCATTAACGGTGGCCATACTGCCTAAATCCGTTTGAATCCACTCGCCGTTGTTTGCGGTTTTTGCACTCCAATATGTCTTGATACTTTCATCTACCGCATTATTTGCGTTGAATGAACCTAAAGTAGAAGAAACAGTCACAGGCTTTTTGTAGTTAATCAACATCCATCCCGGTCCGGCGGGTCCGCCTTCTTTTCTCTCAGAAGGTAAATAAAGCGGGTAATCGCCAAATGCGGTATTCGTCCACATTACATCATCTTTATCAAAACCTGTAGGCCAAATACCGATTCTTCGCTCCCAGGTATTTTTTACGCAGATAATGCTGGTAGATACGTGCCAATAATTTTTGCTGTTATCTTCGAACGTCGCTCCATGGCCTGCGCCGCGTGAAAACCCGCCCGCTTTGAAACTTAAGGGATCGGACTGAGGCGTAAACTGGCTGTCATAAAATAAAGGTTTGCTTCCAACAACAACACCATCAGCATAGCCGCTGAATTCTGTTCCGGGTGCCCCGTATTGAAAGTAATATTTTCCATTGTGTTTTGTCATCCAGGCACCCTCAATAAAAGGATCGAGGAAAGTATTATCCATATTTTCGCCAAAACGCTGCCAGCCATAGCGCCAGGATTCTAAAATGTACATTGGCATCCGGGTTCCAATCGGTTTGAAAGTTTTTCTGTCCAACTCTACCCCGTAAACAGGATAATTATTGCTACTGCCATTGTACATATAGAAACGCCCGTCGTCATCGGTAAAAAACGCTGGGTCCCAACCACCAATTTCCAAAGAATCAACCAAAGGTTTCCATTCGTTTGCTTTTGGATTTGTACTCATCCACAAAGTGAAATTTTTTGTATAAGTACTGCCGAAAACAACCATTGTATCACCAAGAATTCCAACTGCGGGCGCACAAAGTTCATCTTTGGTTTTGTTCCAAGGGCGAAGGAATTTTCGCTCCTCAAATTTCCAGTTTAACAGATCAGGGCTGTGCCAATATCCCCATTGGTTAGTGCTGAATAAATAAAAATCACCCTTGTAGTTTACAATAACCGGGTCGGCCGTGGCACGATGCTTACCCCATTCGGTAAAAGATTCGAAAGGCGTATAGCCGTAATCTATGTTGATCGGATTGCAGTAAGTTTTTTGTTTTTGAGCCGAAGCAACCAAACAAAGCGTCGTAACGAAAAGTAGAAGTAAAGTCTTCTTCATGTTATTTTTTTAATGAAGGGCTTTCAAATCCCAGCTTTGTTAAACCATTTTTTACGTCTTGGTTTTGCATAAATAATTTCCATAACAAACCCGATCTGTAATTTTCTATCATCACCACCATTGGTCCCTGGTCAATACCCAAATATCTTTTCGGATACCAGTTATCGGTTTCTGAATAAGCATCATAAAAGCCATATTTACCCCAAACCTTATCACCTAAATCTTCATATAGATGTCTGATAAATTTGATCGATTCTTTTGGGGTGTACGGGATTGATGAAATTGCTGCGGTTGGTGAAATTACACCAAAATCCTCTTGAGGATTGTGTGCTGCATAACCTTTAACAGAATAACTGGCTGTTAAACCCCAACTGTTTTCTCCGTAGCCTTTGAAATGTTTTGGGTTGGCTACACAGTAATCATGTATAGCCAATGTATGGTTAACATTATTTTCCCAGTAATTCGCGTATTCATCCTTCAATCCTTTCGGATTTAAGCCCAAGTAGGAGTAATGCGCCCAAAATAACGGGCCAACAGCGTTTTTCTGACCTTGATAATCCATTGTAAACGGGTGCCCGTAGACTTTAAAATTTGCTTTGATGCCACCGCTTCTTCCCCAACCTTCATGATAAACTTCAGCAGGAATTGTATGTGTTGGCGATGCTGCCGCCATAACGTACATGATTAAACATTCGTTATAACCTCTAACGGGGAAGTTCATTTCCCAAGCGTATTCCGGCGACCAGTGCCAGTAAAGCACATTTTGCCCGCCGTTTCTATACCAATTGAAATCGATTCCTTTAAAAAGATCATCTGCCTTTTTAGATAGTGTTTTCTCTGTTGCAGATCCGTCTTTGTAGTATTCTTTAATACAGATTAACGCTTGGGCAACAAATGAAGTTTCGACTAAA
>Ga0308164_10005179_pt1 | contig 10679 bp, 6 predicted proteins | sample PhyTR2_FD_201031 | JGI IMG/M metagenome (GOLD analysis project Ga0308164, IMG submission 201031) | Phyllosphere microbial communities from UC Gill Tract Community Farm, Albany, California, United States - DLSLT.R2 | ecosystem: Host-associated > Plants > Phyllosphere > Unclassified | place: USA... | reverse complement strand
TCAGCAGCGCGTGCTGGTAGGCCGGACGGGTGATGAAGTCGTAGGACAGGTCGGCGCCACCGTGGGACATGCTGGCGATGTCGTCGATGGTCAGGTTCAGTTCCTGGAAGCTGAAGCCGCCGGCCTTGCGAATGGCCCCGCCCAGCAGCTGGTTGCCCACCACCGACAGCGGGTGGCTTTCCGACCAGGCATTGCCTTCGGCGCGTTTCTCCACGCCGAGGAAGCCATTGGCGTCAAGACGCAGGATGCGCGCGCCGACTACGTCGATGGCGTGCAGGGCGTCGCCGATGATCATCTGCTGGGCGGCGAAGGTCGGGTCCAGCCAGTTCAGCGATGGCTGCCCTTCCTTGAAGTAGTGCAGGTATACCCAGCGCCGCGGCTTGCCGTCGACGCCGACGATCACCGGCGTGGCGCTCCAGTCGGTTTCCTTGACCCCGGGCTCGAAGAAGATCACCCGCTGCAACTGGCCGACGATGTAGTGCTTGTCGCGCAGGATGTCGCAGGTTTCCGGTGACAGGTTGCAAGCGTCACGCCCTGCCGGGACCTCGGGCAACAGCGGCCAGTCTTCTTCCTTGATCTCGACCATGTGGTACAGGCCGGGGTATTCGCCGTAGGCCATTTCCGCCAGGCGAAAGTCGGCGCCTTTGCCGGTGTGGGACGGAATCGCGTCTTCGATCACTACGGCGTTGTGGGCCGCGGCAATGCGGCTGAGGGCCACCAGTTCGGCCTCGGTGCCCAGGCTTGGATCGATATCGAAACTGATGCGGTCGAAGTTGCCGTCGATGGTGGGCGTATGGGTAGTGCCTTGCAGGCCGCCAGAGCGTTTCAGCGGGCCGTTGTGAATGCCCTGGATGCCGATTTCCGACAGCGCATGCCACAGGGCTTCATCGCCCAAGGCTTGCAACACCGAGCCGCCCTCGCGGGTGACCATGGACGCCGGGTAGGCGGTGAACCACACCGAGGCGATCGCCGAAGCGTCCCGCGGCCGGGCTTGTGCGTACGGGCGTTGCCACAACCGGGCCTGGCCGGAATACAGGGTGGCGCGTTGCTTGGCGGCGTGGAGCATGGATTGCTCGACCAGCCATTGCACGTGGTCCGGCGTCGGTTTGCTCATAGGGCGGGGTCCGTCTGGGTGGCTGCTGTCCCTTGTTCAGAGTCTGGCGGGCGCCAACAGTTGCATCGACGATCAGGCCGGTACTGGCGCGGGCCACCAGTTGGGCAGCAAGGCTTGCACCTTGGCTTCACCGAAACGGTCGTCGATCAGCACCACCACGCCCTGGTCGTGCACGCCACGGATCACCCGGCCAGCGGCCTGCACCACCTTCTGCAGGCCCGGGTACAGGTAGGTGTAGTCGTAGCCGGCGCCGAAGCGCGTGTGCATGCGCTGCTTGAGCTGCTCGTTGACCGGGTTCAGCTGAGCCAGGCCGAGGGTGGCAACGAACGCGCCGATCAATCGCGTGCCCGGCAGGTCGATACCTTCGCCGAAGGCGCCGCCCAGCACCGCGAAACCAATGCCCTGCCCGCCCGCCTGGAAACGTTCGATGAACTCACGGCGCTGGTCTTCGCCCATCTGCCGGGCCTGCAGCCACAAGGTGAGTTGGGGATAGCGCTGGGCGACCTCGGCGGCGACCTGTTGCAGGTAGTCGAAGCTGCTGAAGAAGGCCAGGTAATTGCCGGGCCGGCGGCTGAACTGCTGGCCGATCAGGTCGGCGATCGGCACCAGCGAAGCCTGGCGATGGTTAAAACGGGTGGAGATATGCCCGGCCAGTTGCACCTGCAATTGCTCGGCGGCAAAGGGCGATGGCACATCCAGCCAAGCGCTGTCGGCGGGCATGCCGAGCAGGTCGCTGAAATAGTGCCGTGGGCTTAGGGTGGCGCTGAACAACACGCAGCTTCGAGCGGCGGCCAGCCGTGGGCCGAGCAGCCGTGCCGGCACCGCGTTGCGCAGGCACAGGCGTGAGTGGCGGTGCTGGCGCGGGCCGTCCTGAACGCTGATGTCGAACACGTAGCCGTCGTCGAACAGCTCGGCCACGCGGGTGAACTGCAGCGCGCCGAAATAGAAGTCCATCAGCTCGCGGTCCAGCCCTTGAGGGTGCTCGTTGAGCAGGTCGCCGATGCTGGCGATGCAGCGCTGCAGGGCCATCAGCAGGCCGGTGGGCGGCAACGGATAGGCCTGGTAAACGGCGATCTGCTCCTTGTGCAGGGCGTTCCACTCGCGGTTGAGCCGCGTCAGTACGTTTTTCAGCGCCACCGGCGCCGACTTGCGCAGGGCTTGCAGGGTGCGCTGGTCGAGGCTGGCGCTATACATCTGCCGGCCGCGCTCCACCAGGTTGTGGGCTTCGTCCACCAAGGCCGCCAGGCGCCATTGGTGCTCCTGGGCCAGGCCGTAGAGCAAGGCGCTGTGGTCGAAATAGTAGTTGTAGTCACCGACCACCACATCCACCCAGCGTGCCATTTCCTGGCTCAGGTAGTAAGGGCACACGTCATGGGCCAGGGCAATGGCGCGCAAGTTATCGCGGTCCAGCACTTGGGCCTGGGCCGCCATCGCGCGGGCGGCCGGCAGCCGATCATAAAAGCCCTTGGCCAGCGGGCAGGATTCGCCGTGGCAGGCCTTGTCGGGATGTTCGCAGGCTTTGTCCCGGGCAATAAGCTCCAGCGCCCGCAACGGCAGGTCGGGCTGCGCGGCCTGTACCTGGCGCAGGGCTTCGAGGGCCAGGGCGCGGCCTGGGGTCTTGGCGGTGAGGAAGTAGATCTTGTCGAGTTTTTGCGGAACCATGGCCTTGAGCATCGGAAATAGCGTTCCGAGCGTCTTGCCGATGCCGGTGGTGGCCTGGGCCATCAGGCAGCGGCCGGTACTGACCGCCTTGTAGACGGTCTCGGCCAGTTGCCGCTGGCCGCTACGAAAGTCGCCATGGGGAAACGCCAGGCGCTGCAGGCCGGCATCGCGCGCCTGGGTGCGGGCCAGTTCCTGGCGCGCCCAGGCGAGAAAGGCCCGGCACTGGCGTTCGAAATAGGCCTGCAGGTCGCCGGCTTGCCAGGGCTCTTCGATCAGCGTCTGGCGTTCGGTGTCGACGTTGAAGTACACCAGCGTGAGGTTGATCTCGCGCAGTTGCCGTTGCTGGCATAGCAGCCAGCCGTATAGCCGGGCCTGGGCCCAGTGCAGTTGCCGGTGGTTGTCGGGCTGGCGGCTGAGGTCGCCGCGGTGGGTCTTGATTTCCTCCAGGCGGTTGGCCACGGGGTCGTAGCCGTCGGCCCGGCCGCGCACCTGCAAGTCTTCGAAATCCAGGCTCAGGGACACTTCGCTTTCATAGCCCACGCCGCGCCCCGCGGTGACGCGCTGGTGGCCCTGGATACCTTCCAGGGCGCTGGGCGAAGGCGTGAAGCGCAGGTCGAGGTCACCGACCTTGGCGGTAAATTCGCACAGGGCGCGTACGGAAATGCGGTAGCTCACCCAGCCGCCTGCGCCAGCGCGGTGGCCTCTGGCGTGCAGGCCTGCGCGGCCCAGGTCACGTAGCAGACTTCCACCGGCATGCCGTGCGCTTCACAGAATGCCAGCCAGCGCAGTTGGTTGTCTTGCAGGCGGTCGCCGGGGCCCTTGACCTCGATCATGCGGTAGCGGCCTTCCTGCGGCCAGAACTGGATCAAGTCGGGCATGCCGGTGCCATTGGCCTTGAGATCTTCGAGCATGCGCCGGAAACACCGGCGCAAGTGGCTGGCGGGAATGCAGGCCAGCGCCAGTTCCAGCAGGGTGTCGTCCAGCAACTGCCAATGGACGAAGGGCGACTGCAGGCCGTATTTGCTGCGGTGGCGCTCGCGTATGAGGTCGCGGTAGCTGCCATCGTCCAAGGTGGCCAGGCAGGCATCGAACAGCTCGGCGCGGCGGGCCAGGAAGTCGGGTTGGTGCAGGTCAGCGGGACCGCTTTGGAATGGGTTGAAGAACGCCCCTGGCAATGGCGCGAAAATCGCCGGCCAGCACAGCAGCCCGAACAAGGCATTGAACAAGGTGTTCTCGACATAGAACACCGGCGCCTGCGGGGCATGCAGATGGGCCTGCACCCAGTATTCGACGCTGCGTGGCGCGCCATCGCGCACTAGGCACAGGTCCATGCGCACGGGTGGCGATGCCTTGCACTTGGGCTCGGCGGGCAAGCCAAGGGCCCGGCGCAGACGGGGCAGCATGCGCAGCACCTGCTGGTGTTCGGCGGCGTTTTGCGGCGCCGCCAAGGCGAACTCCGCCAACGCCTTGGCCTCCTCGAAGCGCCCGAGCAATTCCAGTACGCGTATCTGCCGGGCGCGGCTGTTGGCGAAAGCGCTGGCCTGGTACAGCTCCAGCGCCTCGTCCCTTTCGCCCTGGCGCTCGCAGGCATGGGCGACTTGGTATAGCAGCTTGTCGCGGCGCCCCTGCAGCCAGACGTTGGCGAGCTCCAACGCCAACACCTGAGTGACGATGGCGCCCCGCTCGTCTCCCGCCTCCAAGGCCTGCCGCGCCCCGTGCAGCACCATGTACTGGTCGATGTCGCTGGCCGAATGCAGGCTGCGTGACGCCGCACTGAACGGCACACGCTCGTATTCGAAGATACCCAGGTCGGCGAGCACGAATTCGGACCAGTCCTGGTGCAAGTTGCCGAAATACAGCAGCCGCAGGCGCTCGCACAGGTTGCGCACCTTGAGGCAATAGACCGCCTCGTCCGGCTCCGGCCACCACTGGCTAAACAGTTGGGGTTCAGGATAGTGCTCGGCCAGCTGTTCCAGCCACACCGCCTTGCGCGCGCCGGCGCTCAGGCCGTGTGGGCGAAAGCGCTGGTAGAGTTCGGCCTTGCCCAGCACTTCGAACAAAGCCTCCAGGCTCAGCGGTTGCTGATCGCAGATCCAGCCGTGGGCCAGCAATACGGAGGCGGCTGGCGCGATGGCGCCGATTTCGCTGTAGACCAGCTTGCTCGCCCGGTACAACGGCCCCTTGCGCATGATCATCCTCACCAGCAGCGCCTGGGCACCATGGTCGACCGCCATGAAGGTATCGATGAAAGCCTGCTCGTCGGTGCTCAGCACATCGCCGTAGCGCTGGCGCAGCCAGTCCAGCACCTGGCGGAAGTTGCTCAGGTAGTAGAAAGGGTCTTCAAGGCTGTTGGCTGGAGTGGTCACGGGTCACGAAAATCAGGAGGAAGAAATTGAACTGGTTATACATACAGTCATCATTCTTGGCAATCAGCCGCGACCAGTGGCGCCTTATCCACGCCCTTGGCGAAGGGCCTTGCGCAAAGCCATCAACACCCTCACCGGCACCCCCAGGCCATCGACCGGGCAGGCGACGCGCAAGCTGTGCTGGTGGTGGCCGGCAGTACTGAACATTTCCCCTGGGGCCACCAGAATGCGTTGCTCCAGCAGGCGCTGGTACACCTCGCGGCCGGCGACGCCATGGCGGCTGTGCAGCCAGATGCCAGTGCCGCCCGCGGGCATGGCCAGGGTCGCGCAGTCGTCCAGTGCATCGCTCAGTTGCTGCACGACGTGGGCCAGGTTGCGTTGCAGCCGCGCCCGCAAGGGCGGCAAGGATTGCTGGATGGCGCCGCGCTGGTACAAGCGCGCTATGGCCTTCTGGCGTAGCGGCGGCAAGTGAAAGCCACGCTCCAGGAACCTGGGCCGCAGCGCGGTGGCATGAGCGCGGGCCAGCAGATACCCATAAGGCGCCTCGGCGCCGATGGTGCGCGCGAAGGAGCCGCATACCAGCACCTGCGAGGGCTCGACCAGCTCGCGCAGCGGTGTGACGGGCGTGAAGCAGAGGTCGGCGTGGTCGTCGTCTTCCAGCAGCGCGGTGCCATGGTCATTGAGCAGGCTGGCCAAGGCTTGCCGCTGCTCCTCGGGCAGAACGGTGCCTTGGGCGCCGTTGAGGGTTGAGCTGAGTACCACCAGCGCCACCGACCCCAGGCGCAGGCGCCGTGTGATGCGCGCCAAGTCGAGCTGGCCGCTACTGTCCAGGGGCAGCTCGCAGGGCTTGGCGCCGGAACGCCTGAGCGCCTGTAGCAGCATGGGTGACAGTGGCGAGGTAAACAGCACGGTCTTGCCGCGAACGCCCAGGGCGTCGAAGGCCAGGTCGATGATCGCCCGCAGGTCGGTGCCCAGGTAGACGTTGTCCGCTTGCCAGGCCTGCTGCGCGCACTGGGTATAACGCAGGGCCAGTTCCCGGCGCAGCTCGGCCTCGCCCAGCGGGCCGCTGGTGATTTCCGGATGCTGGCGTTGTACTTCGCGTTCCTGGCGGGTCAGTGGCAACCCCAACGCGGCACCGGGCCACGGCGCACTGCGATGCATGGCCAGCAGGCCCGGGCGGCTGGCGCTGGCATGGACACTGTCGAGCAAGTCTTCCAGGGGCGGGTGCTGGCCGATGCGCTGCGGGGCCACGTCGGCGAAATAGCCGGATTTCGCGACGGCATAGATCCGCCCCTCTCCCTCGAGCATCTGGTAGGCGTGCTGCACGGTAGAGACAGAAACGCCCAGGCGCCGCGCCAGGTCGCGCAAAGACGGCAGGCGCACCTGGCGGTCGCCATTGGCCTCGGCTACCAGGTTGGCCAGATAACGGTAGACCAGTTGATAGGCAAAGGCCCTGGCGACCGGGCTGTTGCGCGGCTCAACCATGGGCGGGGCTGCCGCTGGCTTCAGCGGGCAGCCCAGTCACCGGGTGCAGGCCGCGCAACCCCCGGGCGCTGGTGGGCCAAAGGCGCGAGCGCGCCAGCAGCGTGTGGTCGTCGTCGACATGCACGCGCCCCAGTAGGTACAGCTGCTGCAACTTGGCCATGGGCAGGCCGCTGGTTTCGGTCAGCCACTTGACCACCTCCACCGGCACCGGCTGCCCGCGCAACGCGTTGTGCAGGTAAGGCAAGGCCAGCGGCAGCCGGGGATGGCAATGCTGCAGGTAGCGCGGCAAACCGGCACCCTGGTCGACAAAGGGCGCAAACAGCATGCACACCAGTTGGGTTTCAGTCACGCCGTAGCGCGCCTGCACCTGCACATTGGCGCGCTTGCGGTGGCGGCTGATGGCGGCGGCCGAGGCATAGCCAGCCAGGGCACCGCGCAGCAGTGCTTCGGGCAACAAGCGGCCACCGAGGACAGGTGTTGCCAGGGCCAGGTAGGCCTCGATACCGTCGCGATACTCCAGCAAGGTCAGGGTTTCGCTGCGCAGGCCGCACAAGTGCGCTACCAGCAGCGGCGAGGCGTAGTCGGCTTCGGCGAAGGCGCAGGCGAGGTCCGGCAGGCGGAAGCCAAGAAACTCCAGCATGGTGGCGCTGGCGGCTTCGCCGTCGGCCAGCAGGTCATGCATCTGGACCCTGGCCAGGCTGGGCGCAGGCACGGGCATGGTGCCCAGCAGCCCCGCCAGTTCCGCCAGTGCCTGGCGTAGCGCCAGGGGAATATCCGGCGGTCGTTGCTGCTGCAGTCGCCCCGCCCCCTGAGTGAAGCGCCGTGACCAGCTGAGGTATTGGTCGCGCTGGGCCGCCCCGCTGCTCACGGCCAGCGCATCCACCGGCTGCCCCCATGCCAGGGCGCGCTGGACGGCGCGGGTATGGCGGCGGTAATCGCCATGGCAGAAGGTGGCGCGCACATCGCAGCCGGTCAACTGCCCCGCCATCAACAGCTTCAGGCGCTGCTGCGGGCTCAAGGGTTCCAGGGCGATATCGGGCATGCTGAACGGCACCACCTGGTGATCGTCGGCCAGCAGCAGCTCGACGCGCTCATCGTCGTGCACGAACAGCGCCGCGTACAGCCGGTGCAAGTTACCCAGCAGTGGTTCGCTGAGCGGGCTATGCCGGCAGACCACTATCCGCAGCGTGAAGGTATGGGGCTGGCGCACCGCCAGGCTCAACTGCGCCGCGCGCAACATGGTCACCGCCAGGGTGCTGTCACGGCTGCCGTCGTGCACCACCATCAACCTGAAACGGTCCAGTTGCTCGCAACCGCTGGCGCCATCGAGGATACGGTGGATCAGCAGTTCCAGCCCGAGCCGCTGGCGATGTGTGTAGTGGCACTGCAACTTCTGAAGTACCTGCTGGTAGACATAATTGATGGCTTGTTGATGGAGCGAGCTCAAGATGGATACCTGTCATAAGCGGCTTGGCCCGGGCCGCGTAGCGTGAAGACGGCGACGCTCAAGACCACGGGAGGGCAAGATGGCAGAAGTATTATCGGTGGCTGAGGGGCGAATAAAAGATACAGACGAGGCCGGAAAACCAGTGCAGATTACTGGAATTTTCCTACAGGAAGGCGGAGGAAACGTAAGCGGGGATGACTACCGGAAGGGCCGCATGACGCGGCCCGGAGGGGATGTTGCAGGTCAGGCGGGTTCCACTTCCAGTGCCACGCGAGCACCGCACGGACATTCGTCCATATAACGGTGGGCTTCGACGAACTGCCCGAACGGGTAGACGCGAATTTCCTGGGGCAGCAAGATGCGGTCGGCGGTCATCTGGTTGATATCGCTCAGGGCCCGGCGCAAGGCTTCCTGGTCCTGGGCGATGTCCAGCTCCGGCTTGCCGGTGAAGTTGCTGATGCAGTGCACGAAGAACTGGATATTCTTCTGGAACGCCGCACAGGCTGGAAATGGCGTCTGGTTGCCACCTTGCAGGCCATATAGCACCAGGCTGCCGCGGGGCGCCATGACGTCACCCAACAGCGACATCTGCGGGCCGCCGAGGCCGTCGAACACCATATCGACGCCACGGCCATCGGTAAACTTGTTGATCTGCATGCACAGATCCTGCTCTTCGGTGACCACCACTTTCTCGGCGCCCAGGCTCAGCAGGTAATCCCGCTGCTCGGCGGATTTGGTCGCGGCGACCACCCGCATGCCCAGCGCCTTGCCCAACTGCACGAACGCCGGCCCGGCACAATGGCTGGCGTCGGTGATCAGCGCAACCTGGCCAGCCTTGGCCCGCGCCAGGTCGCGATATGCGAAGTAGGCAATCAGCAGTGGCGTGTAATGCACGCTGGCTTGCACCGGTGTCAGCAATTCAGGATAGCGAGTGAGCGCAGTGACGGGCAGCACGATGACTTCGCCGTATACCGGATATTGGTTGGGGCTCTCGGCCGGGAAGCTGGCGACGCGGTCACCCACGGCCAATGCTTCCACGCCCTCGCCCACCGCCACCACCACCCCGGCCATCTCATGGCCAAGGCCGGCCGGCAGGCGAGCATGGGAAGACGCCAGGTTCTGGCGCCAGAGGATGTCGTACCAGCTGACGCCGATGGCCTCGACACGCACCTGCACTTCGCCTGGCGCGGGCAGCGCGGCCGCATGCTCTTCGCACTTGAGCACTTCTGCCGGACCGAACTTGTGAAAACGGATCGTGCGGGACATCGCAAACCTCGTCAAAGTAACCTCTAATGCCATGAACTTTATCGGGGCTTTGCCCGCAAGGCCATCTGTGGCTATTAATAGTCAACATGCCTGTGATTGATCGGCAGTTCAATCAAACCCGGCAAAATTTTCAATTTCTCGGTGCAGGGTAACAGCCTTTGCCCTTAAGATTCACCCCGCACCCTCTCGTCAGCCCTGCGCAAAAGCGAACAAAGATGAACCGTAACGACCTGCGTCGCGTCGATCTGAACTTGCTCATCGTCTTTGAAACCCTGATGCACGAACGCAGCGTGACCCGCGCCGCCGAGAAACTGTTTCTCGGCCAGCCCGCTATCAGCGCCGCGCTGTCGCGCCTGCGCAGCTTGTTCGATGACCCGTTGTTCGTGCGCACCGGGCGCAGCATGGAGCCCTCGGCGCGGGCCACGGAAATCTTCGCGCTGCTGTCGCCGGCGCTGGATTCGATCTCCACCGCGGTGAGCCGCGCTTCGGAATTCGACCCGGCTACCAGTACCGCGGTGTTCCGCATCGGCCTGTCCGACGACGTCGAGTTCGCCCTGCTGCCACAGCTACTCAAGCGCTTGCGCGCGGAGGCACCGGGCATCGTGCTGGTGATTCGCCGGGCTAACTACATCCTGATGCCGGCCTTGCTGGCGTCGGGGGAAATTTCCATTGGCGTGAGCTATACCAGCGACCTGCCCGCCAACGCCAAGCGCAAGGTGCTGCGCCGCTCGCGGCCCAAGCTGCTACGGGCCGACAGCATGCCCGGCAGTATCACCCTGGATGACTTCTGCGGCCGGCCGCACGCCTTGGTCTCGTTCGCCGGGGACTTGAGTGGTTTTATCGACACCGAGCTGGAGAAGATCGATCGCAAGCGCCACGTAGTGCTCGCGGTACCGCAGTTCAACGGCCTCGGTACCCTGCTGGCCGGCACCGATATCGTCGCCACGGTTCCCGACTACACCGCCGATGCCTTGACTGCCGCCGGTGGTTTGAGGGCCGAGGACCTGCCGTTGGAGATTCAGAGCTTTGAACTGCATATGGCCTGGCGGGGGTCGCAGGATAATGATCCTGGGGAGCGATGGTTGCGTTCGCGGATACAGATGTTTTTTGGGGATCCTGACAGCCTCTAGGCGTCGTTGGGCAGCCAGTTCATCTGATCACTTTTGCCTTTCCAGAAACGCCGCTGCCCGGGTGACTGTGGCGCAACCGAGCTACGTTCTGATCGATGCGGCCCTGGATCATGTCCAAGGTGCCCGGGGTAATAACCTGTGGGTACAGGTTCTCGGCAATGCGTGCAAACCGGCTCGCCACCTCACAAATGCCGTCAATCACTCGGCCT
>Ga0308164_10005178_pt1 | contig 10681 bp, 8 predicted proteins | sample PhyTR2_FD_201031 | JGI IMG/M metagenome (GOLD analysis project Ga0308164, IMG submission 201031) | Phyllosphere microbial communities from UC Gill Tract Community Farm, Albany, California, United States - DLSLT.R2 | ecosystem: Host-associated > Plants > Phyllosphere > Unclassified | place: USA... | reverse complement strand
GGATTTCCCCTGAGGCACCGGTACCGGTAGTCAAGGTCGAGCAAATCGAAGACCGTCCAGGTGGCGCTGCCAACGTTGCCCTTAATATTGCCGCCCTCGGCGCTCCGGCCTCGCTGGTTGGTGTGACCGGCGACGATGAAGCCGCCGACAGCCTGGCCAACAGCCTGCGCGGTGCCGGCGTACGTGCGCTGTTCCAGCGCATCGCCCATCAGCCGACCATCGTCAAGCTACGGGTCATGAGCCGTCACCAGCAGTTGCTGCGAATCGATTTCGAAGAGCCCTTCGCCACCGACGCCCTGGCCCTCAGCGGTCAGGTCGACGAACTGCTCGAAGGCATCAAGGTGCTGGTGCTGTCCGACTACGGCAAAGGCGCGTTGAAGAACCACCAAATGCTGATCCAGGCCGCCAAAGCCAAGGGCATCCCCGTATTGGCCGATCCCAAGGGCAAGGACTTCTCGATTTATCGAGGTGCCAGCCTGATCACGCCGAATCTCAGCGAGTTCGAAGCTATCGTCGGCGGTTGTGCCGATGAGCACGACTTGGTGAGCAAGGGCGCCACGCTGATGGCCGACCTTGATCTGGGCGCCTTGCTGGTCACCCGTGGCGAGCACGGCATGACCCTGCTGCGCCCGGGCCACCCGGCGATGCACCTGCCGGCGCGTGCCCGTGAAGTGTTCGATGTGACCGGCGCCGGCGACACAGTGATCTCTACCCTGGCCGCCTCCATCGCCGCTGGCGAAGAACTGCCCCACGCGGTGGCCCTGGCCAATCTGGCGGCGGGTATCGTGGTCGGCAAGTTGGGCACCGCGGCCATCAGTGCTCCGGAATTGCGTCGCGCGATCCAGCGTTCCGAAGGCTCGGAGCGCGGTGTGCTGAGCATCGAGCAATTGCTGCTGGCGATTGATGACGCCCGTGCCCACAACGAAAGCATTGTGTTCACCAACGGCTGCTTCGACATCCTCCACGCCGGTCATGTGACGTACCTGGAGCAGGCCCGCGCCCAAGGCGATCGTCTGATCGTCGCGGTCAATGACGATGCGTCGGTCAGCCGTCTGAAGGGCCCCGGCCGTCCGATCAATAGCGTCGACCGGCGCATGGCGGTTCTGGCCGGTTTGGGCGCAGTGGACTGGGTGATCAGCTTCCCTGAAGCGACCCCTGAAAATCTGTTGGCCCAGGTCAAACCCGATGTGCTGGTCAAGGGCGGTGACTACTCCGTCGACCAGGTGGTCGGCGCCGATATCGTCAGCGCCTACGGCGGTACGGTTAAAGTGCTGGGCCTGGTGGAGAACAGCTCGACCACGGCAATCGTCGAGAAGATCCGCAACAATGAATAAGGCTGAACCATTGGTTTTGATCACCGGGGGCGCGGGCTTTATCGGCTCGCATCTGGTCGATGCACTGCTTGCCAAAGGCTATGCCGTGCGGGTGCTGGATAATCTGTCCACCGGCAAACGCAGCAACCTGCCCCTGGACAATCCGCGCGTGGAGCTGCTCGAAGGCGATGTGGCCGACGCCGAACTGGTGGGTCAGGCTGCCTTCGGCGCGACGGCGGTCGTACACCTGGCCGCCGTGGCCTCGGTGCAGGCGTCGGTGGACGACCCGGTCAGCACGCACCAGAGCAATTTCGTCGGCACCTTGAATGTGTGCGAAGCCATGCGCAAGGCCGGGGTCAAACGCGTGGTGTTTGCGTCCAGCGCGGCGGTGTATGGCAACAATGGCGAAGGGGCCTCGATCGACGAAGAGACCACCAAGGCGCCGCTGACGCCCTACGCGTCCGACAAGTTGGCCGGCGAATACTACTTTGATTTCTACCGTCGCCAGCATGGTCTGGAGCCGGTGATGTTCCGTTTCTTCAATATCTTCGGGCCGCGTCAGGACCCGTCCTCGCCGTACTCCGGCGTAATCAGCATCTTCTGCGAACGTGCCCAGCAGGGCCTGCCCATCAGCGTGTTCGGTGATGGCGAGCAGACTCGCGATTTCATGTACGTGGAAGACCTGGTTGACGTATTGGTGCAGGCCATCGAAGCACCGGATGCGCCGCTGGGTGCGATCAACGTGGGCTGGAACCGCACCACCACCCTCAAGCAGGTCTTGCAGGCATTGGAAGAAGCGGTGGGCTCGTTGCCCGCCGTGACTTACGGGCCAGCGCGTTCGGGAGATATCCGACATTCGCGGGCGAACAATCAGCGGCTGCTGGCCAGCTTCACCCTGCCTGAACCCACGCCGCTGAAGGTCGGTTTGCAGCGCCTGCTTAACGGCTGAATCCTGAGGCCAGTACGCTAATTGCTTGATTAGCGGCTGGCCTTTTTCCTCGGCACAATCTTGCCCAGCATCTGCCGCGCCCTGCCAGTCAGGCGTTTGAGTTTCGACTCTTTCTCCGGCTGCGCCAGCCCTTGCTGGCGCAGCCAATCCTTCCAGCGAATCCGCTCTTCTCGCACCACCCAGCCGTCCTGCTGGGCGAAGCTCTCCGCCAGGAACAGGCCCCGTGTGCTGGCGGGGTGCAGTTGGTCTTTCTTGACTGTGTACAACTCGGCCAGTGGTTGACCGTCTTTCAGTGGCATCAGGTACAAGTCCGGGCGTTGACGGTCCAGGCGCGCCACCAGCTGGTCGCCTTCCAGGCGTTCATCCACATGGAACAGGCTCAGGGACTTTGCCTCCTTGGGCACTTCAAGGCGCAGGTCGTAAATCAATTGCAGCGAAGCGGTGGGCAGGTGCACATAAGCCCGTGGGCGTTCGATCAACTGGGTGGTGGCGCAGCGGACCGGGCGCGCGGCGCCGGACAGCGGGCTGAGGCGAAACGGCAGCGCCTCGCGGTAATGCAGGGCGGCGGAGTAGGGCGCCGGCAGCCAGGTATCGTTGAAGCGCCCGCCGAGCCAGCCTTCGGGGGTTTCCAGTAGGCACTCTTCGGCGATTTCCTGGATGGCGGTGTGCAGCGGCAGGTTCAATTCGTGAGCCGGGACGTAGCCGGAAATCAGCTTGAGCACCACGTCGCCCCGGTCCTGGCGGCGCTGGCGCACCAGCACCCAATAATCGCGGTTCTGCCAGTGCAAGGTCAGACGCACCGAGACCCCAAGGTTGGCCAGCTCCACCACGAAGCGCTCGGCGTCCGGCACATCCACCGGTTTGCGCCGTTGCAGGGTCTGGGCGAAATTGAGCGGCATGCCGACGCTCTGGTAACTCAGGCCTTCGGGGGTGGCTTCAACGTGCAGCGGCAGTGTCTTGAAGTTGCTGGGGTTTTTTCTTATGAGCGTGCGCGGCATGTCGGCTCCTTCTTGCGACGGGGTCGGCCGCGTGGGCGGCATCAGCGTTGACGAATAACCTGGGCAGCGGTCGCCACGTTATGGGCCAGGTGCAGCGGGTTAATGGTCCCGACAATAGCACTGGCGACGCCCGTTTGCGCAAACAACAACGTGAAACTGGCGCGTATTGGATCCATTCCGGGGTCCAGGCAGACATGGCCGCTGGCCAAGGCTTTTTTGACCAGGATGCCTTTGCCGTGGGCCGCTGCATAATCAATGACGGCTTTCTCGGCCTGTTCGTTCAGATTGTAGGTGACCATCGCGCAGTCGCCTTGCTCCAGGGCCTTCAAGCCACCTTCGACGGTTTTGCCGGAGAAACCGAAACCGCGAATCTTGCCCTCTTGTTTGAGCTGCGCCAGGGTCTGGTATACCTCGCAGTCGTTGAGGATGTGCAAGTCGTTGCCGTCTGAGTGCACCAGCACCAGGTCGATAAAATCCGTTTCAAGTCGTTTCAAGCTGCGTTCTATCGACTGGCGCGTATGCGCTGCACTGAAATCGTGACGGGAGACGCCCGCTTCGAACTCTTCACCCACCTTGCTGACGATCACCCAGTCCTGGCGCTGACCACGCAACAGCGGCCCCAGGCGTTCTTCGCTCATGCCATAGGCAGGCGCGGTGTCGATCAGGTTGATCCCCAGCTCGCGAGCCTGGCGCAACAGCATGCGCGCCTCGTCATCCCCTGGAATCTGAAAGCCGTTGGGGTATTTCACCCCTTGATCGCGCCCCAGTTTGACGGTGCCCAGGCCCAGCGGCGAAACGAGCAGGCCGGTGCTGCCCAGCGGGCGATGCAGGTCGTGCAGGGTCGGCAGGCTCATGGCAACAGGGCCTCCCAGACGGGTACGCCGAGGGCGGGTTTGGGCAGTTCCGGCAGCGGTTGCGTGGGGCCTGGCCGGATGCCGTCGCGTTCCAGGCTGTGCAGCACGCGGTCGGCGAAGTCCGGCGCCAGGGCCAATTTGGTCGGCCAGCCCACCAGCAGGCGGCCTTGCTCGGCGAGGAAAGCATTGTCGGGACGGCTCAGGCCCGATTGCAGCGGTTCGGCACGGTCGACTCGCAGGGTGGCCCAGCGGGTCTGGTGCATGTCGATCCAGGGCAGCAAATGCGCCAGCTCTTTCTGTGCTGTGGCGATTTGTGCTTCCGGCGTGCGCGCCACGCCATCGGCCTCGGCGATGTCGCCGCCCATGTACCACACCCATTCGCCATTGGCGGCCGGGTGCGTGGTGATGGTCAGGCGCGGCTTGGTGCCGCCGCCCAGGCAATGGGCATACAGCGGCTTCAGGCCGGGGCCCTTGGCGAGGATCATATGCAGTGGCCGCGTCTGCATGGCCGGCTGGCTCAAGCCCAGGGCGCTGAGCAAGTCGGCAGTGCCGGCGCCCGCGCTCAATACGATGCGTTGGGCGCGAATCTCGCGGCCGTCCACCTTCAGGCCCACCAAGGTGCCGCCGTCGTGCAGCGGTTCGATGTGCTGCCCGGCGAGCAGGCTGTCACCGCCCAGTTGTGCCAGGCGCTCGATCACGCTCGGCACGTCCACCACCAGTTCGGCCAGGCGATAGACCTTGCCTTTGAAGCGCTTGTCTTGCAGAGCTGGCGGCAAATCGTCGCCTTTGACCTGATCCACACGGCCACGCACAGCCTTGCTGGCGAAGAAGCTGGTGAGATTGCCGGCGAGGGTGCCGGGGGACCACAGGTAGTGCGCCTGGGACAGTACGCGCACCCCGGACAGGTCCAGATCGCCGCTGCCGGCCAGGGCCTCGCGCCAGCGGCGCGGCATGTCGGCGATGGCTTCGGAGGCGCCGGTGAGGGCGCCGTGCAGGGCGTATTTGGCGCCGCCGTGAATGATCCCCTGGGACTTCACACTTTGTCCGCCGCCGAGGGTGGCGCTTTCTACCAGCACCGTGGAAAACCCCTGGCGGCGCAGGCGCGCGTTGAGCCAGAGGCCGGCAACCCCGGCGCCGACAATCAGAACGTCGGTGGAAATAGGCATGCGCGCGGGACCTCTGCGTTGGAAATGGGCGCGTAGTATAGCGCGCTGCGCTGCCTCATCAGTGCGACACGTTGGCCGCGATTCAATGCCCAGCCGTTTTCGAGAACAGCTGAATCACCACCACCCCCAGCACAATCAGGCCCATGCCCAGCATCGCCGGCAGGTCGAGCTTCTGCCCGTAGATAAACAGCGCCGCCACGCTGACCATCACGATCCCCATCCCGGCCCACACGGCATAGGCCACGCCCACCGGCACCGTGCGCACCACCAGGGTCAGCATCCAGAACGCCACGCCGTAGCCGACGATCACCAACAGCAGTGGGATCGGCGTGCTCCAGCCCTTAATGGCTTTCATGGATACCGTAGCGATCACTTCCGAGCAGATGGCGATGGCCAGGTAGCAGTAGGCGGCATTCATAGGTCAATCCTCGGCGTAGGGCGGGTCAATAGGCCGGCATTTTAGCGGCTGCTTAGATGGGGTAAAGTCATTACCTATCAGTATGAGAGATAGGTTGCTCCATGAGCGTTCAATGGAATCTGGAACAAATGCGCTTATTTGTGAACGTTGCCGAGCAGCGTTCTTTTTCGGCGGTGGCGCGGGGGCAGCGCAAGGCGCAGTCGGCGGTCAGCAGTGGGGTTGCAATGCTGGAGGCTGACCTGGGCGTGAGCTTGTTCGAGCGCAGCAGCGGCCGCCAGCCGCGGCTGACCGAAGCCGGCGCGGTGTTGCTCGAAGAGGCCCGGGAAGTGTTGCGCCAGTGCGAACGCCTTAACGGTCGTGCCTTGTCATTGATGCGCGGCGAAGAAGCCTGCCTGCGCCTGGCTCAGGACGAGGCCATGCTGTACCAGCCAGTGCTCGACAGCTTGGACGCCTTGGCCGGGCAATTTCCCAATCTGGAAGTGCAGCTTTCCAGTGCAGCCCAGGGCGATGTCGCACGCAAATTGGTGGAGCGCAAGGCTGACCTGGGCATGCTGTTCTATCACGATCAAATCCCCGAAGCGCTGGAGCGCCGCGTGGTGGGCAGTGTGGAGATGGTCACGGTCTGCGGGCGCCACCACCCGCTGGCGGCGCAGAATCGCGTGGATTGTCAGGGCCTGGCGCAATACCGTCAGTTGCTGATGTCGACCCAGACCAGTGTCTACCCCGGCAGTGAAGCCGCTAGCCCCCAGGTCTGGCGGGCCGACAGCTTCTACGTGCTGGCCGAATGGCTGATCCGTGGCCTGGGTTGGGCCTGGCTGCCCCGGCATGTGGTGCAATACCCCGCGTATCAGAACCTGATGGTCGAACTCGACAGTGAATGGACCCCGCCGGCGCTGGTGGTGGAGCTGGTCTGGCGGCGCGATGAACCCCTGGGGCCCGCCGCGAGATTTCTTGCTGAACGTTTTGCCGAGTGCCTGCGGGCGATCGACTGAAAAAGCCGATAAACTCCGCCGCCATGAATAGAACTCTCTACACCTGCCTGTTTTACCTGGCGCTGCCCTTGGTGGCTTTACGTCTGTGGCTGCGCGCGCGCAAGGCGCCGGCCTATGCCCAGCGCGTGGGCGAGCGGTTTTCCTACGGTTTGCCGGCGATGCAGCCGGGCGGGATCTGGGTGCACGCCGTCTCGGTGGGCGAAAGCATCGCGGCCGCGCCCATGGTGCGCGGGTTGCTGGCGCGTTATCCAGACTTGCCGATCACGCTCACCTGCATGACGCCCACCGGCTCCGAGCGTATCCAGGCCCTGTTCGCCAATGAGCCGCGCATCCAGCACTGCTATTTGCCCTATGACGTGCCGTGCGCGGCCAAGCGTTTTCTGGATCGCGTGCAGCCGAAACTGGCGGTGATCATGGAAACCGAGCTGTGGCCCAACCATATTCACGCCTGCGCCCAACGCGGCATTCCGGTGGCGCTGGCCAATGCGCGGCTGTCGGCGCGTTCGGCCAAGGGCTATGGGCGCTTCGCCAAGTTGACCGCACCGATGTTGTCCGAGATGAGCCTGCTTGCCGTGCAGACGCAGGCCGAGGCTCAGCGTTTCCTGAACCTGGGCGCACGCCCCGAGACCGTGGAAGTGACGGGTTCGATCAAGTTCGACCTGACCATCGACCCGCAGTTGCCGGCCCGCGCCGCCGCGCTGCGTGCGCAATGGGGCGCCACTGAGCGGCCGGTGTGGATCGCCGCCAGCACCCACGCCGGCGAAGATGAAGTGGTACTTGCCGCCCATCGTCAACTGCTCGACAGCTACCCCAATGCGTTGTTGATCCTGGTGCCGCGCCATCAGGAACGCTTCGGGCCGATGTTCGATCTATGCCAGCAGCAAGGCTTCGCCACGGTTCGGCGCTCCAGCGGCGAGCCCGTCACGGCGCAGACATCGGTGCTGCTGGGTGACACCATGGGGGAGTTGCTGTTTCTGTACGCCCTGGCCGACAGCGCTTTCGTCGGCGGTAGCCTGGTGGCGACCGGTGGGCACAACCCATTGGAGCCGGCAGCGTTGGCGCTGCCGGTGATCATGGGGCCGCATGTATTCAACTTCCTCGAAATCACCACGATGATGCGCGAAGCCGGTGCGTTGCGCGAAGTGGATGACGCCGAGGGGTTGGCCGAAGCCGTACGACAGTTGTTCGAGCTGCCCCAGGATGCCCGCAAGATGGCGCAGGCGGGGCTCAAGGTGATGCAGGCCAACCAGGGCGCGCTTGAGCGCTTGCTCAATGGTCTGGGCCGATTGATGGCGATTTAAGGGGAGAAAGGGGCTTGCTCTTGATGGCGATCTGTCAGTTCAAATAGTGTTGGCTGTCTTGCGCTATCGGGGGCAAGTCGAATCGTCGCACCGCCCCTCCCACATGATCAAGCCCCTCACACATGATTTAGCAGCGTGATTAATTATTCGGGCGGGCCTTGAGCTGTTCGGCGGCGGCCTTGGCCAGGTCCGGCGGCAGGAAGTCGCGGTCCGGGTTGTAGTCAGCCTTGAGGTAGCGCGCCAGGTCCTGCAGATCCCCAGGGTTCAAGGTGCCCGCGGCCTGCTTCAAACGCAGGTTGTCGAGGATGTAGTCGTAGCGGCTGTTGTTGTAGTTGCGTACCGAGGCATAGAGCTGGCGCTGGGCGTCGAGCACGTCGACGATATTGCGCGTACCCACCTGATAGCCGATTTCCGTGGCTTCCACCGCGCTCTGGTTGGAGATGATCGACTGGCGGCGCGCCTGTACCTGTTCCACATCGGTGTTCACCGCGCGGTGCAGGTTGCGTGTGTTTTCCACCACCTGGCGGCGCAAGCCTTCGCGTTGCTGTTCGGTCTGGCCCAGGCGCGAGTACGACTCGCGGACCTGCGAGCTGGTCAGGCCGCCGCTGTAGATCGGGATATTAAGGCGCAGGCCGATGGTGCGTTGTTCCACGTCGCCGCGATAGGGCGTGCCGAAGGCATTCGGGTTGCTGAACCCCAGCGCATCGTTATCGCCTTTTTCGTATTGCGCCACTGCGTCCAAGGTTGGCGCGTGACCGGCCTTGCGCTGCTTGAGGACTTCCTCGGCGGCGGTGACGGCATAGTTGCTGGCCAGCAAGTTGAGGTTCTGGCGCCCAGCGGTTTCGACCCAGGCCTTGGCGTCGTTCGGCAGCGGCGGCAACACCGGCAGCGTGTGGACAATGCCCTGGATCGAATTGTACTGACGGTTGGTCAGGGTGATCAGTGCTTCAAACGCATCTTCTACCTGACGCTGCGCCAGAATCCGGTTGGCCCGCGCGGTGTCGTAGCTGGCTTGGGATTGCAGCACGTCGGTCTTGTCCGACAGGCCCACGTCGAAGCGCTCGTTGGACTGATCCAGTTGGCGTTTGAAGGCGTTCTCTTCGGCCTTGGTCGAGGCCAGGTTGTCCTGGGCGCGCAGCACGGCGAAGTAGTTCTCGGCGCTCTGCAGGATCAGGTTCTGTTCGGTGGCCGACAGTTGCAGCGCTGCCTGTTCATTGGTGGCTTCAGCCGCCTGCAACTGGAACCAACGGTCGGCGCGGAACAGCGGCTGGCTGAGGGTCGCGCGCCAGGAGTGGGCATCGCGGTTGGCGGTGGCGGCCGGTGTGTCGATCTGGGTGCGTACATTGTTGATGTCGGCGCCGCCGGAGAGGTTCGGCAGCAAGCCGGCGCGGGCCTGAGGCACCACTTCTTTTTGCGCGCCGTATTGGGCACGGGCGGCGGCCAGGTCGGCGTTGTTATCCACTGCTTCCTGATAGACGCTGACCAGGTCGGTTCTGGCGGATAAGGGCGCTTCAGCTGCCCAGACCATTCCGTTGGTCGCACAAGACACGGCAATAGCCAGTGAGAGTTTGCGCAGCATGAGGCGATCCCTGAATAAATATTACGGTGATAATTCGACGGCCAAGGCTACGGCGACTGTTTCAGAGCGTCAAGCCTTGGGCAGTAGCCGAGTGTAGTGGCGCCGACCCGACGCAACAATCCTGCAATCATGCCATTCATCACGCTGAAAGCAGCACCATTGGCAATTTGCCCATTCCATGGTCTAGACTGGCCGCGTTCTTGTCGGGGTGCCTTGTTGGAAGGCTGAGATCGGTAAATACCGGATCCCGTTGAACCTGATCAGGTTAGCGCCTGCGTAGGGAACAAGATTTCTCGTCACCCGGCGAGTCCTCTTGTGCTTCGTCCGGGATGTTGTTCGTTTACCGAGCAGCCCTCGTGCGCCAAGCACAGCACTGGTTCCAGTGCGTCCGTCCGTCACAGGTTCGCTCCGACAAACATCCACCGCCTGGATAAGTTGGAGAGCCCGTGATGACTACAAAACTAAAAAATACCGTGCATTTGAGTGAATCGGCCAAGGTCGACTCTGGCTCCGTGCAGCCGTTTACCCGCTCGCAAAAAATCTACGTGCAGGGCACTCGCCCGGATATCCGCGTCCCCATGCGCGAAATCAGCCTGGACGTGACCCCCACCGATTTCGGCGGTGAAATCAACGCCCCTGTCACCGTGTACGACACCTCGGGCCCCTACACCGACCCCAATGTGATCATCGATGTGCGCAAAGGCTTGGCCGATGTGCGTTCGCCGTGGATCGAATCCCGTGGCGACACCGAACGCCTGGCCGGCCTGACCTCGCATTTTGGCCAGCAGCGCCTGAGCGATGCCGAGCTGACCGCCCTGCGTTTTGCCCATGTGAAGAACCCGCGCCGCGCCAAGGCCGGTGCCAACGTCACCCAGATGCACTACGCGCGCAAAGGCATCATCACCGCCGAGATGGAATACGTCGCCATCCGCGAGAACATGAAGCTCGAAGAAGCCCGGGCCAGTGGCTTGCTCGACCAGCAGCACGCCGGCCACAGCTTCGGCGCCAGCGTGCCGAAGATCATCACCCCGGAATTCGTGCGCGAAGAAATCGCCCGTGGCCGCGCAATCATCCCGGCCAACATCAACCACACCGAACTGGAACCGATGAT
>Ga0308164_10005177_pt1 | contig 10682 bp, 9 predicted proteins | sample PhyTR2_FD_201031 | JGI IMG/M metagenome (GOLD analysis project Ga0308164, IMG submission 201031) | Phyllosphere microbial communities from UC Gill Tract Community Farm, Albany, California, United States - DLSLT.R2 | ecosystem: Host-associated > Plants > Phyllosphere > Unclassified | place: USA... | reverse complement strand
CCCTCTGCTGTGTCGGTGCTCAATACCTCCAGCAGCCCGTCGCCGTATTCACCGAAGTGCGCAGGGTGCTGGTGCGGGAAGCCCCCTTCATCGTCAGCTTCTCGAACCGGTGTTTCCCGACAAAGGCAGTCGCCATCTGGCGGTCGCTCGACATCAACGGACACGCCGCGCTGGTCCGGCTCTACCTCGAGCGCGCAGGGTTCCGCCACATCACCGCGGAGGTCCTCGCCGACGGCAGTGCAAGTGATCCGTTGATCGCGGTCACTGGTCGCGCCTGACAACCGTGAGCGGCCACCGCCGGCGCTTGGGAAAAGAGCCGCGACCTCCTGGGTGATCCACCACCCGACGAGGATCCCCGTTAAAGACGACCTGTCCGCCGGCGGGGCTACATGTCCACGACCTGCCGGCGTGAGGCGATGCGAGCCTGACGGTCAGCGACTTGTCCGCCTGTGCCGTTCCTCATGATCCGCTGTGATCTCCAAGTCCCTCGCGAGCTGCTCCAACGCGCGGCGAGCGCCAAGCCGCTCAAGCCCGTCCCGATGATCGACAGACCGCGGCGGGGTGCTTCGCGCTCGCGCCAGTCTCGCGGCGGCTCTGAGTGTTTCTGAATCCATGACCGCCGATCCTCCGATCGCTGCTTACTGAACCTCGACGGCAGCATAGCATCATCGCGGTCGAAGTATCGACTCGCATAGCGTCGGACTCCCGGTCCCGAGGCGTGTCCGATCCGCCGCTAATGCACGTTGGCGCTGACCAACTCATCCAGAGCAGACCCCACGATTCCCCATCGCTGCATGCCCCGGCAATCCCGTTTCCGATGCAGGTCCCGCATGTAATTGTCAGCCCACGCGACTGCGTCATGTGCGCCCAGATCGGTGATCAATTCGGCCGCAATCGCCCAGGCTTCCTGCTGGTCGCCATGGTCCGGCACCATCTCGGTCGCTGGTTGCTTTCGAGCCCCGCGATCACGGCTTTCACCAGCCTTCGATTGGACACGCGCGAAGTTCGGGTCTCTGCTGACGGCGTTCCGCAAAGTGCCGCGGTCGAGCTTTCTTCTCAGCATGATCAATCATCCGGCGGTAGTTCATCAGGCCAGAAATCGACTTCTTCAGTCGTTTGTCCGACGTGCTGCTTCCGGTCGCACCGGGGCAGAACGGGCACTTCTCCATCGAACCCGATCCTGATTGCTGCTCCAGGCTGTGTCGCCTGCTGAAATACCGCCTGGAGCTCGCGACCGTTGCGTAGCATGCTGCCGATCCAGGGTGCGCGATCCGCCGTCAGGTAGCCGATCTGAATATGACGGACGCTGACGACGGCGATGGCGCTCGGATCGACTGGGTTCTTGGGCTCGGGGACAAGCTCGATCGGCTCACCCGGCACGCAGAGTAGGATCTCGAACCGGCGATTGCTGCCATCGGCATTCGGATGGTTCGCGCCGACGACATGCAGGCTGAGTTGCTTCATAGCCATGTCTCAGTCCACCGCGATCAGCTCAGGGTGCGGCCGAACCAAAGCACTCGGCCAACGATGTCGATCCGGCCAAGCTCGATGTTCTGCCAACTCGGATAATCCGGATTGTCGCTCCTGATCGAGATGCCACGGCCCGATGGATTGCGCGCGAGCCGTTTCACCATCAGGCTGTCGTCGAGCCGCAGCACGTAGATGCCGTCCCGAAGTCGCCCGACGCCGTCCTTCCGGTCAACAAGCACGTCGTCGCCGTCAGCCAACGTCGGCGCCATGGAATCGCCCTTCACCTGGATGACCGACAGGCCGTCGGCAGATCCCTTGGTGCGATCCCGCAGCCAACGCGGATCGAAGCCGATCGTCGTGCGCCGCGCTTCACCGAAATCGGCAGCGCCATGTCCGGCCGAGGCATAGACGTCGAGCACAGGCACTTGCTGCAAGGCCGGCTGCTCCCACTCCTGGGGTCCGCCCAAAACGGCCTCTTTGACGCCAAAGTAAGCGGCGAGAACGCGCCGGTCCTCCTCATGCAACCGCTTGGGCGTTCCGCGCTTGATGTACTGCTGGATGTACGCATCGTTGCGCCGAAGCATGCGCGAAAGGCCCGCATAGTCTTCCTTGCGCTCGTCGATCAGACGCTGGAGCGCTGTGCGGGGATCTTCAATTTGTGCCAGCATCATAGGAATCATCCTAGACAAAACCGGAGATAGAATGGAACATAAAGGGAACGATGTAAAGCGAGTCGGTGTCGATGGAGAACGAACTGCTGCAGAAAGTGGAGGAATACCTCACCCACGCGGGCCTCAGCCCGACACGGTTCGGCCGCATCGTCGTGCACGACCCGCGCTTCGTGTTCGACCTGCGCGCAGGAAGGCGTCCTAGGCGAAAGGTTCACGGCAAGGTGACCGCCTACCTTGTCGCCCACGGCGCCAGGTGACCGGATGCCTGCCCGGATCATCGGACGCCACCGAAGGACCAGGCAGCAAGGACCTTAGCGACATAGGCTGGCGTCTCGCTGTTGGCCGGCACGCCGCGCGAGCGCAGGACTGCCCCCGGCCCTGCATTATAGGCGGCGAGCGCAAGCTTGATCGACCCGAAACGGTCGAGCATCGCTCGCAGATACCGGGCACCGCCATCCACATTGGCGCGCGCGTCAAGCGGATTGAGGACGCCGAGCGCACGCGCCGTCGCCGGCATCAGCTGCGACAGCCCCATTGCCCCGGCTCGGCTGATCGCACCCGGCTCAAACGCCGATTCAACTTTGACCAGAGCCTCGAGCAGACCAAGCGGCAGTGCGTGGCGCATCTCGGCCGCCCGGATGAAGGCCAGCACATGGGTGCGGGCCTGGTTCGTCAACGGGGCACGCGAGGTTTTGCGTGCGATGGCCAAGCGGCTTTGGCGGACGGGAAGCGAGGGCGCGGGCCCGGCCGTCCTGTGCTCGACGAGCTTGAACGCCAGTGGTGGCGCAATTCTCTCGTCGACGCTGTTCTCAACTGGCGCCTCGGCCGGGGCAGGAACCTGCTCGGCGAGCGCCGGCGAGCTGACCAAGAGCGTGAACGCGCTCACGCTGGGAGTAAGAAATCGGATCATCGTGTCCTCGCATGACTCTTTCCTTCCTCCTCGAATCGGAACATAGTGCGAACGTACTGCTGTAGGAAAGCAGCGAAGCAGCCCTTGGAGAGGAGGCGGCGGCCGGGGCCTGCACACGAAGATGCGAGACGCCGATGAGCTACCATGACCATCACTTTGCAGGCGCAGCCGACAGCGGACGCGCCATCGTCGAGTCGCTCGGCGGACGATGGGGACCGAGCGGCGGCATGTGCCGCTGTCCCGCGCATCGCGATCGCACCCCATCGCTCAGCGTCAGGCTGGGCCGGAAGCGCCTGCTGTTTCACTGCTTCGCGGGCTGCGACAACCGAGCGGTTCTTCAGGCGCTGCACGCCTTGCGACTTCCGGGCACGGCGAGCTGGTCTCCCGCCGAGCGACACGATCCGCCCGACGATCTGAGCCGCCGAGCCGCCCAGAAGCTATGGTCCGAGGCACGCGTGGCAGCCGGCTCCCCTGCGGAGCTTTACCTTGCCGGCCGAGGCATCAAGCCGCCCCCTGCCCTTCGCTTTCATCCCCGCACACCACTCGGTCCGAAGCCGTTCACTCGCTTCTCGCCCGCGATGATCGCGTCCGTTGCCGATGCAACGGGCCTTATCGCCGTCCATCGGTCATTCCTATCTCGAGACGGAAGACGGCTGACCCGTCGTGAACCCCGGCGTGCCGCGCTGGGTCGGCTTGGCTCCGGCCTTGTTCGGCTCACGCCGCCTGCCCGCCGCCTCGGGCTGGCCGAAGGCATCGAGACGGCACTGTCGGCCACGTCGTTGTTCGACCTGCCGTGCTGGGCCACCCTCGGCACCGAGCGCTTCTCCCGCATCGAGCTCCCGCCGAGCATTGAGGAGATCGTCCTGTTCCTCGATCATGATGCGGGTGGAAAGCGGGCCGAGATGCTGGCGCGCGAACATTTCGGCCGGCGCGTGGTCGAGGCGCACTACCCTCCGTGTTCGGGCGACGACTGGAACGACGTTCTGCGACGCTGACGCTTTTGGAGAGGAAAGGCAGCGGGGCCGTGGGTGCCCTGGTGCCGGCAATGAAGCCGGTCGGGCGGGATTTTCTTTATGCCCGCACTTGCCCTGTCACGCGCGCTGGCCACCGAGCCGGTGATCAAGCTCGCTCATGCCCTCGTTGGTTATCTGGAAGCCGGCGAGCCGATCGACCAGCGGATCCTGCGGCAGCTATTCGAGTCCGCCTGCTCGCAAGCGAGCACGCGCGACCATCGATCGATTCGCCACGCGTATGACGCGCTGGAGCTGGCGCAAATCCTTGTTCTCACCTCGCCCGGGTGGAGCGAGCCTGCCAACGATCCCGGGGCGCTCGCCGCACTCACAGCCCTCATCGACCGGCTGCCGACGCAGAGTATCCGCACCGAGGAGCAGCTCGCCCTTCAGCAATTCTCGACGCCTGCTCCGATCGCCTGGCTCCTCGGGCGGGCCGCCGCGCTTACCTCGGCGGACACGCTGCTCGAGCCTTCCGCCGGAACAGGGATGCTCGCTTGGCCGGCCGCGCGCGCAGGGGCGCGCCTCATCCTGAACGAGATCGACCCTGTGCGCCGGCTGTGCCTGCAGGAGGCGTTCCGCGACGCTCAGGTGACCGGCTATGACGGGGAGCTGATCGACGATCTGCTCCCACCGGACCAACGACCTACCGTCGTCATCATGAACCCTCCCTTCGCCCGTTCCGAAGGACGCGGCGAAGATCGGCACGCAGCCGACCGCCACTTGCTTGGTGCTGCAAAACGCCTCCCGGACGGCGCACGGATAGTGGCACTGATGCCGACCTGGTCCAGCCGCGATGTGCTTGGCTCGCCATGGACTTGCCGAATGGACCTGACGCTGAGGCGTGGCCTCTATACCAAGCACGGCACCGGCATTGCTGTGCGGCTGGTCGTCTGGGACCGGTTCGCTGGCGGCGGCTTGCCGATGGTGAGCGATATCGAGGACCTTGCTGGCGCCCTTGAATTCGTTGATCGGCTTCCTCCCCGCGCAACCCCGCCGGCCTCCCCACCTCCGCCCTCGCCGTCGCGCTCGACGCGCCTGTCGCTCTTCCGGGAGGTCCGTGGCGCATCACGCGCGCCCACGCTCCCGAAGTCGGAGCACCAGGATGCCGAGGCCCAACCGCTGCGGGTCATTGCGCTCGAGGATCCGAGCCCGACGGGCGACCCGGCCGGCATCTACCTGCCATGGCGGCCCAGCCGGCTCAGCCTTCCTGATGCCCGGGATCACCCTACCCCGCTCGTCGAGTCGCTAGCGATGGGTTCGATCGCCGCTCCCCGGCCGGTCTACGCGCCGTTGCTGCCCGCCAAGCTCGTCACGGAGGGGCTGCTGTCGGCGGCGCAGCTGGAAACGCTCGTCTACGCCGGCGCGGCCTTCGAGCGTGACCTGCCCGGTCGCTTCGATCCGGCCCAGGAGGGTAGCTTGCTCGAGATCTCCGATAAGGGAGCTGCCTATGCTGCGGGCTTCTTTCTCGGCGATGGCACCGGCGCCGGAAAGGGCCGCCAGATCGCCGGGATCATTCTCGATCAGTGGCAGCGGGGACGGCGACGCCACATCTGGCTCAGCAAGAACGAAGCCTTGCTGGAGGACGCGCGGCGCGACTGGAGCGCGCTCGGCGGAATGGCACTCGACGTCCAGCCCCTCTCACAATGGAAGCTGGGCATGCCGATCGCGCTCGATGCTGGCATCCTCTTCGTGACCTATTCGACACTACGGTCTGGTCGCGAGGACGCGACCCGCCTTCGCCAGATCCTCGACTGGGCCGGCGCGGCATTCGACGGTGTCATCGCGTTCGACGAAGCGCACGCGCTCGCCAACGCGGCGGGCGGCGAAGGCTCTCGCGGCCGGGTCAAAGGATCGGAGCAGGGCGTCGCAGGTCTGCGGCTGCAGAACCATCTCCCCCGCGCTCGCGCCCTCTACATCTCGGCCACGGGCGCCTCCGACATCGCCAACCTCAGCTATGCGACACGCCTCGGGCTCTGGGGACCGGGAACTGCCTTCGCTGACCGCGAGGCGTTCATCACCGGCGTCCGCAAGGGCGGTATCGCGGCCATGGAGCTGGTCGCGCGCGACCTAAAGGCGCTCGGGGTCTACACAGCGCGTGCACTGTCCTTCGCAGGGGTCGAATATGACCCACTGGAGCACACGCTCACCCCCGAGCAGATCCAGGTCTACGACGCCTATGCCGAGGCCTGGGCGATCATCCATCGCAACCTGAATGCCGCGCTCGAGCAAACCCGGGTCGTTGATACCGTCTCCGGCTCGACGTTAAACCCGAATGCCAAATCGGCTGCGCTGTCCCGGTTCGAGAGCGTCAAGCAGCGCTTCTTCGCGCAACTTCTCCTGTCCGCCAAGCTGCCGAGCCTGTTGCCGGCCATCGAAGCCGACCTCGCCCGCGGCGACGCCGTCGTGGTTCAGCTGGTCTCCACCTCCGAGGCGATGCTCGCGCGGCGATTGGCCGAACTCGATCCGGCCGAGCGCGAAGCGCTCGAGATCGACCTCTCCCCTCGCGAATATGTCGTCGACTACCTGCTCGGCGCCTTTCCTACCCGCCAGATGCGCGTCTTCACCGATGCGGACGGCACGGTTCGCTCCGAGCCGATGACCGACGAAGACGGTCGTCCCGTGCACAGCCAGGCCGCACTTGCCGCGCGCGATGCTCTGGTCGAGCAACTCTGCGCCCTCCCGGCGATCGCCACGGCGCTCGACGCAATCATCGAGCGGTTCGGCACATCCCAGGTGGCCGAGGTGACCGGGCGCACCCGCCGCCTCGTCGTGGACGCAAACGGTGCGCAGCGGCTCGAACGCCGCACGCCGAAGTCAAACCTCGCTGAGACCCAGGCCTTCATGGATGGCACCAAGACACTGCTCGTCTTCAGTGACGCCGGTGGAACGGGACGCAGCTACCACGCGTGCCTGCGCGCCAAGAACCAGGCGCGCCGCATCCACTATCTCCTCGAGCCCGGCTGGCGCGCCGACGCGGCCATCCAGGGCCTCGGCCGTACCCACCGCTCGGCGCAGGCATCGGCGCCGCTGTTCCGGCCCGTCACGACCGATGTGCGCGGCGAACGCCGCTTCATCTCGACCATCGCTCGCCGCCTCGACACACTGGGTGCGCTCACTCGGGGACAACGGCAGACCGGTGGCCAGAACCTGTTCGACCCCGCCGACAATCTCGAGAGCGACTATGCCAAGGGTGCGCTGATCGCCTGGTACCGCCTGCTCTACGCCGGCAAGCTTCAGTCGACGACGCTGGGTGACTTCGAGGATCGTTCGGGGCTCCGCCTCGCTGGCGAAGACGGCGGTCTGCGCGACGACCTGCCGCCGATACAGCGATGGCTGAACCGTCTCCTCGCCTTTCCGATCGCGCTCCAGAACGCGATCTTCGACGAGTATCTCGGCCTGGTCGAGGCGCGCGTGGATGCAGCTCGCAAGGCGGGCACGCTCGATCTTGGTGTCGAGACACTGGCAGTCGAGCGATTGCGTGTGGAGCAGGATCGCGTGATCCGGACCGATGCCACCAGCGGCTCGACCACGCATCTGCTCACGATTAGCCTGGAACGCCGCCCGCGGCCGTTGTCGTTGGACGACGTCATGGGTCTTGCCAGACGGACGGATGCCCGTTTCCTCGTCAACGAACAGTCAGGTCGCAGCGCCTTGCGCCTGGATGGCCGGAGCGTGCTCAGTGAGGACGGAACGCTGTGCCCGCGCTACGAGATCGTTCGCCCCTTGCGCCGGCAGCGTCTAGATCGTGACGCGTTCGCCGACACACGCTGGAGCATCGCAACAGCTGACAGGTTCGCGTCCGCCTGGACTGCCGAGGTAGACGAACTGATTGCGTCCACGTCGACGGAGACCATGCACCTGGTCACCGGTCTGCTCCTGCCGATCTGGGACGCCCTGCCCGATGAACTAGCCCAGGTGGTGCGCGTCGTCGACGAAACAGGACAATCGTTGCTCGGGAGGCAGATCCCCGCGCTGGCGCTGGCGGAGCTTGGTCGTCGGTTCGGCTTCGATGCGCCCGTGGTCGCGCCGGACGATCTCGTCAGGGAGGTGCTCGAGAATGGGCGAACTGTCCCCGTAGGCGGTGGTGGCAAGCTGCACGCTAAGCGGGCGCTCGTCGGCGGGTCGCAGCGGCTTGAGCTCACAGGGTTTGATCCGGCGCGCCTGCCCGAGCTGAAGGCGCTCGGCTGTTTCGTCGAGATCATCCGGTACCAGACCCGGCTTTTCGTACCCGCTCCGAAGGCACCGGAGATCCTAACCGCGTTGAGCAGATAGTCGAGATCATGGGTTCGGCTCGACAGCGCCTCGCTTATCATCTATTTAGACGTTACCACTAGAAGGGTCCGGCCATGGAACGTGCGATCAGCGCTAGCGACGCCAACCAGCATTTCTCCGAAATGCTGCGCGACGTGCAGGACGGCGAGACTTTCGTCGTCACGTCTCGCGGCCGTCCGGTCGCCAAGGTCACGCCGGTCGATGATCTTGACCGGCAGGGCCCCGCGCTCGATGCGCTGCTCGACTTCGTCGCCACCCTGCCGCGCCGGCGCGCGAAGGCGTGGCGCCGCGAAGATCTGTACGAGTGACCCGCGTCGCCTTCGACACCAACGTGCTGGCCTATGTCGCCGGCGTCGACCGGCATGCCGATGATGCAGCGAAGATCGACGCCAGCCGCGCGCTACTGAAGCAATTGCGCGGCCGCGCCGCTCTCGTCGTTCCGGTTCAGGTTCTGGGTGAGCTCTACGTCGTCCTGACCCGCTCGGGTGCATCACGCGACGAGGCGCGCGATGCCGTGCTGCGCATGGCGCAGGCCTTTGGGACCGCTGACAGCAACGGCTCGGCATTCCTCTCGGCGCTCGACCTGGCCACAACCCACAAGCTGCAGTTCTGGGACTCGCTGATCGTGAACGCCGCCGCCGAAGCCGGCTGCACGCTCCTCCTCTCCGAAGACATGAGCGATGGTTTCTCATGGCGCGGGACCGTCGTGGTCAATCCGTTCGCGACGTCAGTCGATGAGCGTCTCACCCGCCTCATCGCCTGAGTTCGGGCAACCCGCCACCCTCCCACGACTTAGAAGAGAAAAGGAGGCGTCGAGGACGCGAGCCGGCGCAGGCGCGCCCGAGGCTCGTGACTAAGGAGACCGACGATGATCCAGACTATTGCGCTCGGCAAGCTCGTGCCGTCCAAGCGGAACGTCCGCCGCGCCAGCGATGCCGCAGCCGATGCCCAGCTCCGTGCCGATATCGAGGCACGCGGGCTGCTCCAGAACCTGATCGTGACCGCCAACAAGAAGCCGAGAGGCACCTACGCCGTCGAGGCCGGCGGACGGCGGCACAATGCGCTCAAGGCTCTGGCCGAGGAAGGCAAGCTCGACACCAACTTCGCCGTTCCCTGCCTTGTGCTCGACGACCTCGGTAGTGCCGTTGCGGAAGCGAGCCTGGCCGAAAATTTCCAGAAGCTCGCCCTGAACCCAGCCGACGAGTGTCTCGCCTTCCAGCACTTCATCGAGCAAGGCTCCGATGTAGAGGGCGTTGCCCGCCGTTTCGGTGTCACCGTGCGGTTCGTGGAAGGCCGGCTGCGGCTCGCGAGCCTCGCCCCCGTCGTCTTCCAGGCGCTCGCCGATGGCGAGATCACACTCGATATCGCCAAGGCCTACGCCTCCACCCCGGATCGCGAGCGTCAGGCCCACGTGTTCGACCAGATGAGCCGAGGCTATGGCGGTGCTCATCCGGACAGCATCCGGCGCATGATGACGCAGGCGACGGTCTCCGGCGCTGATCCGCGCGCACGCCTCGTCGGGGAAGATGCGTATCTCGCCGCGGGTGGGCGGATCGATCGCGACCTGTTCGCCGACGACAGCACCACGCGCTGGCTGGACATCGCCATTCTCGAGCGCCTCGCCAGCGAGATGATGGAAGCCGCCGCCGCCGCCGTCGCGGCGGAAACGGGATACGCCTGGGTCCGCCCGACGCTGGATCGCTACGTCGACTGGCAGCAGACCGAGAGCCTACAGCGACTCGATCTCGCGCCGCCATCGCTCTCCGCAGCCGAGCAGGACCGGATCGCAATGCTGGAGGCGGACGCTGCGGACAAGATGGCGCTGATCGAGGACGAGAACAGCAGCGACGACGACCGCGCGGCCGCAGAGAACGAGCTCGAGAGCATCGAGAAGGCGATCGAAACACTTAACGAAAAGCCTCCTGTCCTGCCCGATGAGCTGCGACCGACGGTGGGTGCCTTCCTCGTCCTCGGCCCGGACGGCGCCCCGCGTCTCCATCAGACGCTCTATGTCGAACCGGCCCAGGCACCAGAGGCGGAGACGGAGAGTGAAACCGGCGACGAAGGGCCGGCCTCGCCCACCCGCGCAGCGGGGCTGTCACAGCGGCTGACCGACGAACTCGCGATCCAGCGCCGCGACATCCTCGCCGTCCATGTCGCCGCAGATCCGGACTTCGCACTGGACCTCGCGATCTTCCTGATGGTCGATCGCAAGCCTGGTCATGGGGTGGAGCGGTACGGCTCGTCGCTCAGCGCCCGGGCGCCTCAGGATCCTGTGATCGGCTTCAAGACGCCGGAGGCCGCAGCAACGCTCGCGAGGATCGAGGCCGAGCAAGCCCTCGACCG
>Ga0308164_10005176_pt1 | contig 10683 bp, 8 predicted proteins | sample PhyTR2_FD_201031 | JGI IMG/M metagenome (GOLD analysis project Ga0308164, IMG submission 201031) | Phyllosphere microbial communities from UC Gill Tract Community Farm, Albany, California, United States - DLSLT.R2 | ecosystem: Host-associated > Plants > Phyllosphere > Unclassified | place: USA... | reverse complement strand
CCTCTCCCCCACACACTCGGCTCAGTCCAGCTGCACTGTGCATGCGCAGCGTCCTGACTTCACGCCCTTCCCCCCTCTCCCGCCGCCGCCCACAGACCAACCCGGCGAGCAGGACGGCCAGAGCAACCTCCAGTTCGAGGAGAACCTCAACGACATCCCGCAGGCCCTCTACGACGGCGTGCGTCTCCCTCTCTCCCCTCTGCCCGTACCCTGCACGACCCAGCGCACCCGGCTGACCCTCATCCTCCTGTCTCGCGCGCAGGCCAACGGCCCCTCCGGCGCCGCCGCCTCGGGCGCAGGCGGCCCTCAACCCGCCATCGCCGCCTTCCCCTCGGTCCTCAACAACGCCCCTCCCACGCCCCAGTTCGCGCCCGCGCCGGGCATCCCCGTCAACATGGCGCCGCAGATGATGCCCGCGCTCGCGCAGCCGCTCAACCCGGACGGGACCCAGCCCCCGCCCAAGCGGCCGCGCGGCAGGCCCCGTAAGGTGCCTGGCACCGAGAACCGGACGCCCGGCGGCGCGGCGGGCGCGGGAGGAGCGGCGGCGGGCGGCGCGGATGGGAGCGGGCGCGGGAGGGCCAAGGCGCGCGGGCGGGGTAGGGGCAGGGGCCGTGGGCGCGGGCGCGGCGGCAAGCGTGCGAGGGTCAGCAGCGACGAGGAGGACTACGGGCCCGACCTGAGCTCGGCCAACAACTCCGAGGCCGAGGGCGACGACGACGGCGACGACAAGAGCGTCGACTTGAACCAGGAGGTCGACGACGACGTGCGTTCTGCTCTCGCTCTCGCTCTCTTCACGACATGCCTCTTCGAGCGCGTTGCTGACGAGTGCGAGGATGTTTTCACGCACGCAGTTCGGCAGCAAGCCCAAGCCGACGACCAAGTTCGGCCGCAAGATCTCCAAGCCCAAGTCGTTCGTGCCGACGAACAAGCCGACGAGTGCGTCCCTCTCTCACCCCTCTCTCCACTCGCTCGCGCTCTTCGGCTGACGCTCTCCCTCCCTCGCAGTCGTGCGGAAGAAGCGCGCTCGCCCCATCATCAACCTCGACGCCAACCTTGTGCGTCCCGATTCCCCTCCTCGTCGTCCCCTCGCGCGCCTCACTCACTCGCTGTCGCCCATGCAGATGTGCGAGGTGTGCCACCAAGGTCACTCGCCGCCCGAGAACCGCGTGCGTCCTCTCCCTCGTCGTCCTTCCCTCGTCCCCTCGCGCCCGTCTCTGACTCGTCCCCTCTCGCCCTCCCCCTTTCTCTCCGCCCATCCTCCTCACGCCCACCCTCCGCACACCGCAACAGCTCGTCATCTGCGAGGCGTGCAACAAGGGCTACCACCAGCTGTGCGCCGTCCCGGCCATCGAGGCGTCGGTCGTCGACTCGACCCTGCCCTGGTTCTGCTCCGACTGCGACGCCAAGATCGCGGCGACCAAGGCGGCGCTCGACGTCGGCTCGGGCGACGCCGAGTGGACCACGGGCGCGGGCGAGGACAAGGGCGAGGGTAAGGAGGACGAGCGCGAGGACGAGTACGGCGACGAGGTCAAGAGGGAGTGGCTCGAGGGACTGCCGCTGCGCACGCTTGTCGGGTACATCCTCAGCATCGAGAAGAGTGCGTCGGCCTGTCCTCTCTCTCTCGTTATGTCCTGCCTGCTCAACGGCCTCGTTGACGCTCCCTCCCTCGCCCTCCCCTCCCTCCCTCCCTCCTCTTCTCGCCTCTCGCCTCTTCCTCCCGCCCTCCTCCTGCACAACAGCCTTCGCCCCTCAGCTCTCCTCCGCCTCGTCCTCCTCGTCCCTCCCCATCTGGCCGCGCAACCTCCCCGCGACGCTCGAGGAGACCAAGCAGGCGCGCCTCCGCGAGGAGGCCGAGCGCCAGGCCGCCCTCGACCGCCAGGCCGAGGAACTCGCCGCCGCCATGGCGGCCGCGAGCGGCGCGGCGACGCCGAGCGCGACGGGCGACGAGGGCGCGAGCCGCGCCGCGAGCGAGGCCGCTGCGCACGGGCACGGGCAGGGGCAGCACCTGCCGTTCGGCGTGACGCTGCCTGGGGACGCGCCGGCGCGCACGGCGGCGAGCCGCAGGAAGGAGGTCGGGGACGGCGTCGGCACGAACGGTGCGCTCGACGCCGCGGCGACGGGCGCGTCGTCCTCCTCGTCGGCGTCGGCCTCGGCCTCGGGCTCGGGCCTCGGCGCGCGCCCGCAGCAGCAGCAGCCGCCGCCGTTCGCGACCTCGTCGTCGACCGCCCAGTCGCAGCAGCAGCAGCAGCAGCGCACGGCGCAGCCGGCCTTCCTCCGCCAGCCGTTCCAGACGGTGCCCGCGCTCGGCGACGGCTCGGCCTCGCCGCAGGGCTACGGCTCGGGCTCGGGCTCGGGCGCAGGCGACATCCCCGTCGGCGGCTCGGGCTCGTCGGCGTCGCACCAGCAGCAGCAGCAGCAGGCGCAGGCTCAGGCGCAGGCGCAAGCGCAGGCCCAGGCGCAGCAGGCGCGCTACGCGGCGTACAACCCGCAGGCGCAGCTCGGGTCGCTTGGTGGGCTCGGCGGCGCGGGCTACGGCGCGTACGCGGCGTACGGCGCGCCGCAGGGGAGCCCGTACGGCTTGTACGGCGCGGGGCCACAGGGCGGCGCGGGCGGCGGCGCGGGCGGCGCGCAGTGAGGCCGTGCGAGGAGGCGCGCTGTCGGATGGGCGAGGTTGGGGCGGCGAAAAGGCGGCGGGCTCGCTGCACTTGAGGAGGAGGGGCGCGAGGGCGGGAGGAGGGTCGGCGCGCTTGTTCCCCTCTTCCTCCCCTTCGTCTCTTTCTCTCTCTCGCTTGGTAGGATCCCCGAGTCGTCGAGGGAGCAGGAGGAAGACCTCGGACGTCGTCGGACGCTCTTGAAACTGACCGTTGCACGACTAGCTCGCTCTCTTTCTGCGCGCCTCGTTCATGCACCTTGGAGAGCAAGATTAGAGCTACCCTATCAAGCTCGAAGGAACAGCGCGCGAGGCGAGACGAGAACGAGAGGTGGCAGCTCGTCGACGCACGGCGAGAGAGGGCCGACGAGGTCGAGGTTGCTCTCCCACGTCGAGCGCTCGCCTGCGCCCGCGCACGTCTCGAGTGCAGCTGCGCAGCCCCCACAGCCACGCTCGCACGCGCGCCGCACCGCCCTCGCGCGCCGGTTCCTCGGACAGGCCATCTCCGTCTTCGAGGCGGACTCGTCGCTCCTCTCGGTCGTCACTAGCCTGAGCGCATGAGCGGGTCGGCCCAGAACCACGAGAACAGTGTACAGGTGCGTCCACCGTCCTCGCCTTGCTGCTCGGGCGAGCGCTTGACTGACCCTCTCCTCCTCGGTCCTCCCCCCTCCCTCTCCGCACGTCTCTCCTCGCCCGCTCTCGCTCCGGTCGACGAACGGTGCGCACCCACAGCAGAAGCCTCACGCCATCCTCGACCTCACCGACGACCAGGACGACTCGGTGGACCCTCCCCCCTCGACCTCGCACCGCCTCCCCGCCGACGCGCCGCCAGCCTATCCTCGCCGCGACGACTCGTCCTCGGTCGCCTACGCCCCTCCTCCTGCCGGCCACCCGACCTTTCCGTCCTCCACGCCGGGCGCGCGCCCGCTCCAGCCGCCCCAGCCGGGCTACTCGCCCAACAACATCTCGCAGCGGTACGCCGCCGCCGCCCCGTTCACGTACGCCGCCAACCGCCAGGCCCTCCTCGACCAGAGCAAGGTCGCTCCTCGAGCAGGCCGTCACTCTGAACCCGGGCACCGCCAGCCGCCGCCGCCGCCGCCGCCCGCGCCGTTCGTCCAGCAGCGCGACCAGAGCAGCTTCAACGCCAACGTCGGCTCGAGCCTGCGCGTGCCTCGCGGCGTCACCTACACGGCAGGCCCCGCACGCATCGACCCGTTCCAGCCTCGACACGCCTCCGCCATCGCTCAGGCGCCACCTCCCGTACCGCACCTCGCCCGGCAGCACTCGCAGCCTCGTCACTCGCACCCTCCAGCCGCGCCGACCGGCCCTCGCTTCGCCGCATACGCCGACTTCCACTCTCGAGTCCCGAACCCGTTCCAGCCTCCGCCGCCACCGCACCAGCCGCCCGTCCGCCGCGACTTTGGCGAGGACGAGTCCGCCAAGTCACCTCCCCGCAAGGCCATCCTCCCCCCCGGCTTCACCCATCAGTCAGCACCCTACCCGGGCTTCGTCAACACCTTCGTCCCCGCCTCGTCGTCGCACACCGCCGTCCACGACCGCCGCCGCACCGACTCGCCCGCCGCCGCCGCCGCCGACGCGCTCGACCTCCGCTCGCCCTCGGCTCCCCCTCCTCGGTCCCCTCCCCCTCCCCCTCCCGCCCGCCAGCACTTCGGCTCGCCGCCCGACATGTCGCGCAACGGCAAGGGCACGCCCATCACGCCTCGCGACCCCTCGGCGGTCAGGCCGGGTCTCGCCACGCCCGGGTGGAACACCGGGTTCGACGACGACGACGGCGACGCGCCGCCGACGGCTGCGCGCGACAAGGGCAAGGGCCGCGCGGCGCCGCAGGGCCGGGGGACGCCCGTGATCGCGGTCCCGAGGCTAGGGAGGTCCGAGCGGGACCTGGTCCAGAAGTTGCACTTCAAGAAGAACGCCCGTGCGTCCCGCTTCTCTCTCTCTCGCTCGCTCTCTTCTTCTACCTCCTCGTTTGCTGACTCCGCCGCTCCCCGCGCTGCAGAATCGGCCGTCTCGTCCAGCACCTTCCACGACTCGCCGCACGCCTCGACCTCGGCGTCGGGCTCGCGCACGGGCCATCCCGCCGGCGGTTCGTCGTCGGCCTCGCGCCAGCGCGTCATGCACCAGGACGACCCGCAGACGGCGCAGGAGATGCGCGGCCAGGCCGAGATGAAGCGCGTCGAGAAGGAGGCCAAGGCGGCCAAGAAGAAGCCGGCGGCGTCGACTCGGGCGCCGGCGGCGGCGAACGGCGGCACGCCGGCGGCGAGGGGCCGCGGCAAGAAGAAGTCGCTCGAGGTGCTCGAGCTGTCGAGCTCGACCGACGACGACGCCTCGGACGACGACCCGATCCGCACCTCGGACGACGACCGCGCCGGCTCGTCGCGCGCGCCGGCCGCTTCGTCGCACGCCTCGACGTCGGGCCGCCCGACGCTCCACGTCAAGGGCGCGGCGCAGGCGCAGGCGCAGGCGCGCCAGCAGCAGCAGCAGCAGCAGCAACAGCGCGGCGAGAGCGACGAGTTCTCCGACGACGAGCTCGCCATCGGGGCGCAGCCGCGCAAGACGGGCGTCAAGGACATTGTTGCTCAGTACGAGGGCAAGGGCAAGGCCAAGGCGTCGGTGGCGGGGAGCCTTAAGCCCAAGGTGCGCTCGCTCCCCTTGCTCTCTCTCGTCGCCGGCTCACGAGCAGGACGCTGACTCCTCCTCCTCCCTCCCCTCCTTCCTCCTCCCTCCTCCCTCCTCGCTCTTCGCTCTCGCTCCTCGCTCCTCCCTCCCCGCAGACGAAGCCGCAGCCGCGAGTCGACGGCGGGCCGACCGACGGCGGCGAGCTCGACATCCTCCCGGCGTCGACGGCGGGCAAGAAGATGCCTCGCGCCGCGCAGGAGTCGATCGACAAGGGCAAGGGCAAGGCCAAGGCCAAGGGCGACAGCGTGCTCGTCGAGCAGGTCAAGATGGTCCCGATCGAGGGCTTCCTCGTCGGCCGCAAGCACGTCCCGCACGACTACCGCCACGCCGTCTACACGCTCCTCTACAGCCTGCGCGGCAAACCCAAGATCACGGTGCGCTGCAAGAGCCGCGAGGGCGAGGCCGAGGACGTGTGCGACTTCACCCAGAAGGACGTCGACCGCGTCATGTACAGCGACGTCGCCGAGCCGGGCCACATCCTCTACGTCGAGTTCGCCTTCAAGAAGTCGAGCGCCGTCTTTGAGCAACTCGCGCAAGTCTGCGACGCTTCTTCGAGCGGTGCGTCTCTCTCCCTCTCGCGCGCGCGCGACCAGCTCCTCGGCGTCCTCGTTTGACGCCCAGCCTCGACGCACACAGACTTCGACGCCGGCAGCCGCACCGTCGTCTTCCCCTTCTCCGGCTCGCTCACCGACACCTGGGAGGACAAGCCGTTCACGCCGATCGACCACGTGTTCAACCTGTGCGTCAACGACTGGAAGGCGACCAAGACCTCGTGCGTCAACCCTTCTGCTCCTTGTACCCTGTCATCTTTGTGCTTGAGCACGCAGGAGCTGACGAGGCCGTGCCTGCAGATCTGGTCCAGCTCGTGCGACCAAGAGCGTCCTCGACATGTGCAGGCAGGAAGCCGACGAGCTCGCCGACAAGCTCGACAAGCGCAGGGGCAAGCAGTCAAACAAGGGCAAGCAGAGTCAGCAGAAGCTCGTGTGCGTCTCTTCCACCTCCTCTGCTCCTCGAAGAAGGGCAACGCTGAGCCGCCGCCGTTCCCGCCTCGCAGGTTCGGGCCCGCCGCGCCCGCCAAGGCGCCTCGCCTGCACACGGACGCCGCCGGCGACTTCGTCGAGGCCGACCCGAGCGCTCCTCGCCGCAGCAGTCGTGCTACGAACTCGGCCTTTGCAGGCGACGGCCAGGTCGCTGCGGCGCGCGAGGCGCTCGCCAAGCCGCGCTCGGTCTCCCCTCATGGCGCAGAAGAAGTGTGCGTCCTCCTCTCCCTCCTCTCCCTGCTCGTGCTGGACGACGCTGACCCTCTCGCACGACCTGCGCGCAGCGTCCTCGAGTACCCGATGGGCGAGCCTGGCGCCGTCTCGGTCACGTGGGGCGACACCAAGCGCCTGCGCGACGAGGAGTTCCTCAACGACACGCTCATCGAGTACGGCCTCAAGTGCGTCCCGCTTCCACCTCCTCCTTCATGCTCACAGAGTGACCGCGAGGCTGACTCGCACCCCTCGCTCGTCGCGCAGGCGAATCATGAAGAGCATCGAGGAGCGCGACGTCGGCCGGCCCGACGACGAGAAGCTCGCGCCGCAGATCCACGTCTTCAACTCGTTCTTCTACAAGCAGCTGTCGAGTAAGAAAGACGCCAAGCGCGGTCTCGACCCGTACCTGCTCGTCGAGAAGTGGACCAAGCGCGTCGACCTGTTCAAAAAGCGCTTTATTGTCGTCCCGATCAACGAGTAGTGCGTCCTTTTCCTCCCTGCTCGTCCTCGTGCTTTTGCAGGAGCGCGTCGCTGACATCCTTGCCGCCCGCGCGCAGCCTGCACTGGTACCTCGCCATCATCGTCAACCCGGGCGCCATCCTCAACCCGCCTCCGCCCGCTCCTCCTCCCGCCGCGCCCCGCAAGTCGGGCCGCAAGCGCAACGGCACGGTCGACAGCGACTTTGTCGTCGACAGCCCGGGCGGCAGCCCCGAGGTCGCGAGCAAGCACTTTGGCGGCGCCGGTCGCAGCCTGCGCGAGGCGGACGCCGAGGACATGGTCGCCGACGACGACCCGGAGGAGCAGGCCGCGCGCCAGGCCAACGAGAAGGTCGCCCGCGACGTCGCGGCGCACGAGCAGCGCAAGGCGCACGACCACGACCGCGAGGTGCAGGCCGCCGTTGCGAGCGTTGCCGAGCAGGAGCGGCGGGCGTCGGCGTCGGCCGGCCCGGTCGACGAGATGGACCTCGACGACGGCGCTCGTGTCGCCTCGTCGTCCGCTGTCGTCGGCTCGTCGCCGCGCAGGCGCACGCAGCCGAGCCACGGCGCCGAGGACGACGAGGCCATGCTCGACATCTCGTCGCAGAGCCCGCCGCCGCCCGGGCAGCACGACGTCCACATGCACGGCGCCGACGACATGAGCGACGTCGACATCGATGTCAGGCGCGTGCGCCCCGAGGTCGAGGGCGGCGGGCCGGGCAAGCCCGACAAGCACGTCGTCTTGAGCCCGACTCGGGGCCAGGGCCAGCACACGCGCTTCCCCGCCGACGACGCCGACGACGACGACGTCGTCGTCGTCCAGGAGCAGTCGCACGAGCGCGCCGCCGCCACCGCCGCCTCGGACGCCTCGGACGCCTCGCTCGAGCCGCCCGACAAGCTCGGCAAGGGCAAGCAGCGGCTGCGGCGCGGGTCCAAGAAGGAAGTCGTCGCCGCCGAGCCTGCTCCCCTGCCCGAGCACGCAGAGCAGCTCGGCCGCATCACGCTCGAGGACGACGAGGACGAGAGCCTGCCCGGCCCGGGCGACGCTGCGCCGACCTCGGCGCCGATGCAGAAGGCGACCTCGTCCTCGTCGGCCGTCACCTCGACCTCGGGCTCGAGCACCTCGGCGGCGACCGCCGCAGCCGACACTGAGCCGACGTCCCGGTCGGCGCCGGCGTCGACCACGTACGGCTCGGCGTCGTCGTCGCGCCCGCGCAAGTCGGTCGTCGTGGGCGCGCCGATGCCGTTCGCGCCGCAGGACCCGGAGCCCGAGAGGGAGGCGCAGCTCGCGAGGGAGCGCGCGGAGGAGGAGGAGAGGCGGCGGGCGCAGGCCGCCGAGGAGGTCGAGATGAGCGAGGAGGTCACGTCGAGCGCCGACCGGTGCGTCTCGCCTTCTCGTTCTCCCCCAGTCCATCCTCCTCCGAGCTGGCTCGAGCTGACACGCCCTTCGTCGTCGTGCGCAGGTGCTGGATCCTCACGTTCGACTCGCTCGGCGCGCCGCACAAGCAGGTGGCGAACCGCGTCAAGGACTACCTGCGGCGCGAGGCGGTGTCCAAGCGGGGCAACACCAACACGTCGTCGGAACAGGCCGAGGTCATCAAGGTCGAGGTGCGTGACCGTCTCTCATCTCGTGCAGCGCCGCTCTCCTCGTCGCCGGCGCTGACTCGGTCGTCTCGCCCGCCCGCAGGTCCCCCAGCAACCCAACTCGTGCGACTGCGGCCTGTACCTGCTCCACTTTGTCGACACGTTCTTCAAGAACCCGCAACTCTTTACCGACACGGCCGTCTCGGCGCACCTCCAGGCCAAGAGCAAGAGCAAGGACAAGGGCAAGAAGGACCTCGGCAAAAAGGAGCTCGAGTCGCAGGCGTTCGACCTGTGGGAGGGCCACGTCGCGCAGCAGAAGCGCGCGGCGATGCGCGCCGAGGTCGAGCAGCTGAGCAAGGCGTGGCTCAAGGACATGGAGCCGCAGCGCGAGAAGGAGCGGCTCGAGCGCGAGGAGCGCAAGCGGCTTCGCGCCGAGGAGCGCAACCAGGACCGCGACCGCAAGGCGGCCGAGCGCGCCGCCGAGGCCGAGGCCGAGGAGCAGCACCGCGAGGCGCAGCACCGCCAGGTGTCGTCGGCGGCGGCAGCAGCAGCAGCACCCCCTCGCGTCGCGGTCGAGCCTCCTCCCGACCGGGCGCCCGCTCCACCTCCTCCCGCCACCGCGTCCTCGCCGACCACCTCTCGCGTGCCGCGCGTCGCGCAGGCCCCTCCGCCTCGGCCTGCACCGCCGCCGCCGCCAGCGCCGCCGTCGTCGTCGACGAAAGTCAAGGGCGAGATCAAGGCGTCGGCCCAGGACGAGCTCATCCTGAGCGACAGCGAGTCGGCGCCGACGAGCTCGTCGCACCCGGTCGCCGAGCAGGCCTCGACGACGCCAACGGCTGCGCCGCCCGCCGAGCACATCCCTCGGGCCTCGACGTCGCTCACGGACCCGCACCGGCAGGACCACCGCCAGCAGCCGCCCGCCGACTCGGGCGCGACCTCGTCGACGACCAAGCGCCGGCGCGAGACGTCGGGCGGCGGCCCTGCACTCGGTGCGCTCGCGATCGACGAGCCGTTCTCGTTCTCGTCGCCGCACTTCCCGCCCGCGCCGGCGCCCCCGCTGCCGCCGACGCACGCGCCCGCCGCCGCCCGCGCCGACTCGCCCGACGCCGGCGTCGTCGACTCGCAGTCGCTCCCGCTCGACGGCGTGTCCCCCTCCTCGGGCCGCAACGACGACGCCGCGCGCCGTCCGCACAAGCGGGTCAAGGTGCGCCACGCGCCGGCCGACTCGCCGCGCGAGCCGTTCTCGCTGCCGGGCAGCCAGTCTGGAGCGCTCGTCGACTACGGGTCGGCGAGCGAGGGCGAGGGCGAGGCCGACGGCGCGGGCGCTGTCGTCGTCGCCGAGGCGCAGGAGCCGCGCGAGCCGACGCCGCCGCCGCCGCCGCCTTCGACGCAGAAGCGCGCGGCCAGGTCCGAGGACTTTGCCCCCATGACGCGCCTCGAGTCGGCGAGCAAGGCGGAGGGGACCGAGACGATGGTGCTCGAGGACGACGACTGAGCGGGTGCGAGCGCAAGCGCTCGAGGAGGAGGGGCGACGCTTTTTCTCTCGGGGGGTGGGTCTGCCTGTGTGTGGCTCGGCGGATCGTAGTGTTGTAGCTGTCACGCGACTGTCTACGTCTTTCCTTCACGGCCTTGCCGGTTGCCGAGAGGCGGTCGATTTTCGGACGAAGCCGGTCCTTCGCCTCGCCGCGCCGCCCTCCCCCTCCTCCTCCTCCTCCAACCCACCCTCGTCGCTACCTCGCCCAGGATGTTCGCTGCCGCTCGCCAGACCTCGTCGCTCGCCAAGCGCAGCTTCTCGACCTCGTCGGTCAACAACACGCGCGTCGCTGTCCTCGGTGCCGCCGGTTCGTCCCCCTCCTCCTCGAACCCTCCCCCCCGATCTCTCTCACGACACAGCCTCCGGGGCCGGCTGGGAACCCGTGACTGACTCGCTCTCGTGACTGCCCGCAGGCGGTATCGGCCAGCCGCTGTCGCTCCTCCTCAAGCTCAACCCGCTCGTGTCGCACCTCTCGCTGTACGACATCCG